>JGI12269J14319_10001695_pt1 | contig 21719 bp, 17 predicted proteins | sample PeaSoiSIISIP2007_FD_14319 | JGI IMG/M metagenome (IMG submission 14319)
GGCCTCGGCGGGGCCGGCCTCGGCGGGGACGGGGGTGACGGGGCCAGGCGAAACGGGGGCGTCAGCCGTGCCCGAGTCCCCGGCCGATCCGCCGGAGGGCGGTCCCCCCACGCGTGGCGGTTCTCGGCGCTTCACTGATCTCCCAGCGTACCGGACGCCCCTCGCCAAACGGGGATGCAGATACCACTACTCGTTGCGCGCCCGCCACAGAGCAAGGTCAAAGTAACCTGGAAGCTGTCACGATCCACCCCCGACCGGCCGGTGCCACCCCACGAACGGAGCGGTCTTGCCCCGCCGCGCTTCCCAGAAGGACAGCAACGACGCCCCCCGCCGCCGGCGGTGGGGCTACCGCGCCCTGATCGGCGCCGGGTTGCTCCTGGTGGCGGCGGCGGTCACCTGGCAGGTCCGTGCCACCTTGTGGACGACCCACTCGAACCGGGTCGGGGAGTCCCTCGTGAAGAAGCTCGAGAAAGCCCGTCACGATGCGGCCGAGACCACCAAGGGGACGACGGCCGCCTGCACCGCGACGGCCAGCGCCGGCGGTCCCCAGGGCCTTCTCGTGATCCCCGCCATCGGTCTCACCGCCCCCGTCGAGGAGGGCACCGACGACGCCGAGCTCAACGTGGCCGTCGGCCACGTCACCACATCGGTGTGGCCGGGCACGACCGGCAACACCGTGCTCGAAGCGCACGACGTCAGCTACTTCGTGAACATCGACCAGCTGAAACCGGGCGACACCATCGAGTACGAGACCCCCTGCACCACCTACGACTACACGGTCCAGAGCCACCAGGTGATCCAGCAGGGATCGGCCGTTTACAACACGCCCGGCCCCACTCTCAGCCTGGTCACCTGCTGGCCCACGGACGCCCTGTGGTTCACCCCCACCCGCTACCTCGTCACGGCCAGCGAGACGGGAACGCTCCCCAACACCGGGGGCGGCGCCGGAACGGTCCCTCCGGCGGCGGCCCCGCCCACGGTCCCGGCTCCGGCCCCATTGGTGACGCAGGGACTCACCCTGGCCACCAATTCCATCCTCATGGGGACCATGTCGGTCACCGGCACCCCGGACCCGGCCTATGTCGAGGGTCCCGGCCCGCTGGCGGTCCAGGACTCCGCCGTCGAGTCCTTCATCGCCGGCGTCAGGGCTCTCGAGCAGAACCAGCTCGGCTGGTGGGGCGCCGTCGCTCCCGGCGTCCCGGCGCCGCCGGCGCTCGTCGGTGCCCATATCTCGGGCTATGACGCCAGCCTGGACGTCACCGTCACCGCCGCCGGCGCCGCCGCCACCGGCGTGCAACTGACGGACACGGTCACCATCGCCGGCGGGAGTGCCCCGGGGCGCTACGCCGTCTCGGTGGTCCAGACCGTGTCCAACGGACAGCTGGTCATCACCGGCTGGACGCTGCACCCCGCCTGACACCCAGCGAATTCCCAGGTTGCGAGCCTGATTTGGCCGAAATTTGTCAAAGGCGTGGGTTCCAGTTGTCCGAGGGGGCGCAGTCTGCGGGGTGACGGGAACCAGTCTCCGGCCGGTCCGGGTGCCGCATTGCGAGCGCCCGGTCACCCGAGCGGGGGGCCATGGCGACATATCGCTGTGGCCTGGAAGCGGGCCAGGGAAGGGGTCAGGGGGGCGCCGCCCTCGGTGCTTGCGCCGACGGCACGCAGACCCCTCCCCTACCCGCTTTCACAGGTCGGCGGCCCCGGCGGGAGACGCTCAGGACCGGAGGGCCGGCACGTGGCGGGGACGCCAGAAGGGCGGGATGTCCCGGGGGCGACGGGGCTCGGCCAGCAGGTACCCCTGGTACAGATCGCACCCGAGCTGGCGCGCCACGTGGCGCTGTTGGCGGTTCTCGACGCCTTCGGCGATCACCCGCAGACCGAGACCGTGCCCGAGGTCGGTGATGGCGGCCACGATCCGTTCGTCCTCGGTGTCGCTCCCCAGTCCCATCACGAAGGACCGGTCGATCTTCAGGTAGCTGACGGGTAGACGCTTCAGATAGCTGAGAGACGAGTAGCCGGTGCCGAAGTCGTCGATGGCCAGCCGAATCCCGAACTCCCGCAGCTCTCCCAACATCCCGTGGAGGCGGACGTCGTCCGACACGATGCCCGACTCGGTGATCTCGAGCATGAGCGCCCCGGGGGGCAGGCCGCTCTTCTCGAGGGCACCACGCACCGCCGGCATCAGCTGCGACCCGTCGAACTGGCGGGGGGAGACGTTCACGGCCAGGAAGGAGTCGTTGGCCTCCGGGTACATCGCACGCCAACGCGCCATCTGCGCACAACCGGCCTCGAGCACCCACTGGCCGAGGGCGATGATCAGCTCGGACTCCTCGGCCAGGCCCACGAACCGTCCCGGCAGTAGAAGGCCGCGCCGGGGGTGCTCCCACCGGACGAGGGCCTCGAGCCCGAGGACACGGCCGTTGGCCATCGAGGCCAGCGGCTGGTACTCGAGGCGGAGCTCCCCGTTCTCCACCGCGGCGCGCAGGTCGTGCTCGAGCTCGAGTCGACTGCCCACCTCCTCGCGCAGGCCGGCGTCGAAGATGGCCACCCGCCCGCGTCCACGGGTCTTGGCCTGCAACATGGCCATGTCGGCGTCCTGAAGGACCTCGGACGCCTCGCGACCGACGTCGGCCAACCGCACGAGCCCGATGCTCGGGGTCACCGTGAGCGTCCGCCCCGTGCTCAGTTGCACCGGACGCGACAGGATCGAGCGCAGTTCCTCGGCCCGGTGCAGCGCCGCGTCGGTGTCCGGCACCCCGGTCTCGAGTGCCGCGAATTCGTCACCGTGCAGCCGGCTCAGGCTGACGGCGCGGGGCATGGCCGTCCGCAGACGCTGCGCCATGGCCCGCAACACTTCGTCGCCCACGGCATGGCCGAGCGAATCGTTCACGAGCTTGAAGCGATCGAGATCGAAGAAGAACATCACGAGCCCGTCGCGCTCGGCGTCCTTGCTCTCGAGGGCACCCTCGACGGCGGCCAGAAAACCACTGCGGTTGGCCAGCGAGGTGAGGGGATCGTTACGAGCCTCCCAGGCCAGTCTGTCCAGCAGATGCTTCCGTTCGGTGATGTCGGACACCGAGCACACCACGGCGCCGGCGTCGTGGTCGTCGGCGTCGTCGATCGGTCGCGAGCTCACCGACAGCCACTGCTCGATCCCGTGCTCGTCGTGCACCCCGATCACGACGTCGGTCGTCCCCTCGTGCCGGGCCAGCGCCACGGCGAGCGGGAGATCCTGCTTGGCGAACGGCGTGGCGTCGTCGGTGCGCGCCGGGCCCCCGCCGGTGAAGATGGCGTCGCCCCGTCCGCCGTCCAGCCGGCTGCCGAGGATGCGGACGGCCGAATCGTTGGCCGCCGTCACCGCGCCCTGGCGATCGACGACCACCACGCCTTCCTCGAGGGCGGCCACGGCGGCGGCGTAGCGCCGCTCGATCGCCATGCGTGCCTGGGCTTCCTCCTCGGCCAGCTTCCTCTCGGTGACGTCGCGCATGATGACCTGGAAGGCCGGCTTTCCGCCCCAGCTCGTCCGTGCGCTGGCCACCTCGACCGGTGTCACCGCGCCGTCGACACGCTGCAGGCGGGCCTCGAACCCCTTGACCACGTCACCCGGATCGCGCAGCTCGGCCAGCCGCGCCACGGTCTTGCCCAGGTCCTCGGCGTGGATGAACGAGGCGATGGGCCGACCGAGGGCCTCGGTGGCCGAGCTGAGCCCGACCATCCGCACGGCGGCCGGATTGGTGTAAACGACAAGGCCCTCCTGGTGGACCACGATGCCGTCGGGGGAGTGCTCCACGAGGAGCTGCAGCCGCTCCCCCACGTCGGCGGTGATCCACGGGACATCGCCCGGTTCCGACACGTCGGCGGCGATCCCGAAGAAGTGGGCCACGCCCGGGTCAGGCACGGCCACGGCCCGCACCAGAACCCGGTGGACCTCCCCGCCGGGCACCTCGTACTCCTGGACGAGCTCGTAGTTCTCCCACACCACACCGGACTTGACCGTCTCGATGATGGGGGCGAGCAGGGCGTCGCCCAGGGCGTCGCCGGCCACCAGGCATCCACCGTCACCGGGCGGGACCTGGAACGGCCCCGCCGACGGGTCCTTGAGCAACCGGGTGAAGGGGGCGTGCCAGTGCAGGCCGGGCCCGGGCACCTCGAGCTCCCAGACCACGACGTGGGTCAGGTCGGCAAACGTCGACAGCCGTCGGGCCACGCGGGCGTCCGGGCCGTCGTCTCCGCCCCCGCCGGGCACGGCCGGGTTCTCGTCGGGGTCGGCTCCGGAGCTCTCACGAGAAGCGGCGAATGGCCCTGACGCCGACCCGAGTCGTGGTTGGGCCATGGATCCTCTATCGACGCCTGGATCGTGGACCTTTACCCACGCCCAGCCAGGGCCGGCGGCGGGTCGGGCCGACCCGGTGGCCACCCTCCGTGCCGGTCGGCGGCGGGGGACCGCTCGACGGCGACCGGCTGCTGTCGAAAAACGCGCTCCCCGGGCCGTGGCCGGCGCTCTCGGAGGACTCCGGGGGATCCTCCTACCTCGGGTAAGGATCCGACCGCGATTCGCTCGATTTGGCCGGACCACCCCCCGGGGCCCCCAAATCCCCTCTTTACGCCGGGAAGCCGGGGTCCTACTCTGGGTCACTGTTGAGAAAGTGACTGGTGAGTTGATTCGGTGCAAAGGACTCAGCCGGGACAGCTGAGTCGGATCGCTATCAATGAGTCACGAGGGAGAAGGCGTCGTGCCTACCGAGTACCCCGAGACGATCGCACACCCAGGCGACCGGCGTCGGCCGGGTGGACGGTCGTCGACGTCGATCTGCGGCTACGGCGCCGTCACCGGCTACGGCTGGGGCCGGAAGTTCCTCCACCAGGGCCTCCTCTCGGGCGAGTCCGCCGTCAGGCCCACACCCGGCTTCTCGCCCCACTTCGACCACGACGTGGCGTGGGTGGCCCGGGTCGAGGACGAGGGCAACCCGTCCGACGGACCCACCCGCTACCACCAGGCGGTCCGCGCCTCGGGGCGCGAGGCGGTCGAGAACGCCCTGGACCGGGGCTGGCGCCCGGGGAAGGTCACAGGACTGATCCACGGCCTCGTCCTCGGCGACGTCGACGCCTGGCGCACCTACCACCACCGGGACGGATTCCAGGCCACCAAGCGGGAGTGGCTGAGCCTGATGCCGTCCACGGTCCTCGCCGAGGTCAACCGGGAGTTCGGGTTCCACGGCCCCACCATGGCCGTCACGGCCATGTGCGCCTCCGGTGTCGCCGGCCTGCTCACGGCCAAGTCCTGGATCGACTCCGGCGTGGCCGACGACGTCCTCGTCCTCACCACGGACATCTCGCTCAGCCCCGAGAACTGCGCCGCCTTCGCCAAGGTCGGCGTCCTCTTCGCCGACGGCCCCTCCCTCGACATCTGCCGACCCTTCCAGGAAGGCAGCCGCGGCTTCACCGGCGGGGAGGCCTCGGTGGGCATGGTCGTCTCCGGGCGCGCCGACGGCTCGTACGCCACCATCCGCGGCGGGGCCATGTCGCACGACGCCTACCACGTGATCTCGATCGACCCCAACTACGACCAGATCCGCCGGGCCTTCACCACGGCGCTCGAGAACGCCGGCGTCCACCCCAGCGAGATCGCCTACATGAACGCCCACGGGCCCGGGACCGCCCAGTGCGACACGGCCGAGGCGACCATCTTCGACGAGCTCTTCCCGGCGGCCGAGGGGATCTTCTCGATCAAGCCCCTGTCCGGGCACTGCCAGGGCGCCGCCGGAGCGGTCGAGCTCGTCGCCTCGCTCTACGGCTTCGACACCGGGGTCATCCCCGCCCCGCCCCGGGTGGCCCACGGACACCCCCGCCTCCTCGACGGTCCCAACGCCTGCGTCGAAGGTCCCATCGTGAAGTCCTCGCTCGGCATGGGCGGCCACAACGCCGTCCTCGTCCTCGACTCTCCGACCGCCTAGCCCTGCCCCCACCGCCGGCCAGCACCGGCGGCACCCGCCGGATAGGGTCACCCACCATGGACGTTGGTGACCTGGTTCCGGACTTCACACTGCCCGACGAGGCGGGGACGGACCGCACCCTGAGCGACCTCCTGGGCGCCGGCCCCGTGACCCTGTTCTTCTACCCGGGGGCGATGACCTACGGCTGCACGAAGGAGAGCTGTCACTTCCGCGACCTGAAGAAGGAGTTCGAGGAGGCCGGGGGCCAGCGGGTCGGCATCTCCGCCGACACCGTGGAGAAGCAGAAGCAGTTCTCCGACAAGTACAGCTTCGACTTCCCCCTCCTGTCGGACCCCGATCGCAAGGTGGCGGAGATCTTCGGCGTCAAGCGCGGCGGCGGCCTCGTCCCCGTGAAGCGCAACACGTTCGTCATCGACACCGACCGCAAGGTCATCGGTGTGATCAAGAGCGAGCTGAGCATGCAGAAGCACGCCGATCACGCTCTCGAGGTCCTCCGCCGACGCTCGACCGTCTGAGACGGCGGAGATCGCCAGACGCCGGAGATGGCGGCTATTGCGGACGACCCCCGCCCCTTCCGCCTACGCTCCTGTACCTGGACGGACGGCTGAGCGGGGGGCAGATGGATCGGCTGAGGACACGCCGCGCCATGGCGGTGCTGGTCGCCGTGGTGGTGATCGGCAGCGGCGTCGGATTCGTGGCGGCGGCCGCCCTGGCCGGCTCGCCCCCCAACGTCACCACGGCGGCCTACGACAACCTGCGTTCGGGGTGGGATCCGAACGAGCCCAACCTGGCCCCCTCCGCCGTCGGGTCGGCCTCGTTCGGTCACATCTTCACCACCAAGCTCACCGGCGCCATCTACGCCCAGCCGCTGGTGGTCAACGGAACCGTCATCGTCACCACCGAGAGGGCCTGGGCGTACGGGATCAACGCCACCACCGGCCAGGTGCGGTGGTCGCGCCATTTCGGAAAGCCCCTTCTGGCGTCGGCCATCGGCTGCGGCGACCTGAAACCGGACCTCGGCTCCACCTCCACCCCGGTGGTCGACCCGTCCACCGGTCTCGTCTACCTGACCACCAGGCTGCGCCAGAACTCCACCAACCACACCTGGATGCAGGCCGTCTCGGCCGCCACCGGTGTCGAGGCGCCGGGGTTCCCCGTCGAGATCGAGGGCACACCCGACAACACGCCGGGGGTCCCCTTCACCGACTATTCCCAGCTGCAGCGTCCCGCCCTCCTCTTTCTCGGCGGGGTGGTCTACGCGGCGTTCTCCTCCGACTGCGACGACACCCCCTACCGCGGCATCGTGGTGGGGGTCTCCACCACCACCCACGGCATCACCGCCATGTGGTCCGACGAGGCGGGCAGCGGGACCGACCAGAACTCCCAGTCGGGAATCTGGCAATCGGGCGGCGGGCTCGTCTCCGACGGCGCCAACCAGATCCTCCTCACCACCGGCAACGGCATCGCCCCGCCGCCGTCGGCCGGGAAGGACCCGCCGCCCACCCTCTCGGAATCGGTCGTCCGTCTCACCGTCGGCGGCAACGGCAAGCTCACCGCCACCGACTACTTCGCCCCGGCCAACGCCCCCGATCTCGACCAGGGCGACCAGGACCTCGGCTCCGGAGGGCCGATCGCGCTCCCCTCGCAGTACTTCGGGACCAAGGCCGACCCCGACCTCCTCGTCCAGGTGGGCAAGGACGGGCGGATCTTCCTGCTCAACCGGGACAATCTCGGGGGGCGCGAGCAGGGCCCGGGCATGACCGACGACACCATCCAGACGCTCGGTCCCTACAACGGCGTCTGGGGACACCTGGCCGCCTACGGAGGCCAGGGCGGGTGGGTCTACGTCACCGAATCGAGTGGTGGCGGCTACCTCCGCGCCCTCAGCTACGGGGTGAACGGCAGCGGCCTCCCCCAGCTCACCTCGGCCGGCACCAGCGCCGGCGCCTTCGGCTACACCTCGGGCTCCCCCGAGGTGACGAGCAACGGCACCACCTCGGGGAGTGCGGTGGTCTGGACCGTCTACGACGACGGCCCGAGCGGTGACCACGGTCAACTGCGCGCCTACGGTGCCACCCCCACCGGGGGCGTCCTGCCCCTGCTGTGGTCAGCCTCCATCGGCAGGGCATCGAAGTTCTCCGTCTCCACCGCGTACAACGGCGTCGTCTACGTGGGCAACCGCGACGGGGACCTCTATGCCTTCGGCACCAAGTCCAACGCGCCCATCCAGGCGGCCCCCGTCGACTTCGGCCGGGTGGCCGTGGGCACCAGCAAGACGGTGGACGTCACGGTGACGGCCAGCCGGGCCATGACCATCACCGGCGTCTCGCCCGCCACCGGCGTGGTGGACGTGGCCGGGGCCACGGCCACCAGCGTGCCCAACCGCGGGGCGGGGACCGAAGGATCGGCCAGCGCCCCCGACACGGCCGCTCTGGGCGGGAGGAACCAGGAGTTCTCGGTCCGCGCCCCCGCCCACCGGCGCGCCCTGGCCGCCGGCCAGAGCATCACCGTCCCCGTCTCCTTCACCCCCCGGGGACCGGGTACCGCCGTGGCCGACGTCACCGTCAGGAGCACGGCCGGAATCGGCACCCTGTCCCTCACCGGGTACGGCACCGCCCCCGGCCTGCTCCTCTCGGCCCCACCGGTGTCGTTCGGCGTCCTCGACACGGGGGCGGGCGGCAAGACGCTCACCTTCACCGTCAGCAATTCCTGGGACCGCCCCGAGACCATCACCGGCGTCACCCTCCCGACGGCCCCCTTCGCGGCGAAGGGACTGCCCCGGGTGGGATCGGTCCTCACCCCGCAGCAGTCCGTCACCGCGTCGGTCACCTACGACCCGACGGCGGTGGGCACCAACACCGCCTCGGTCACGATCACGAGCGACCACGGCTCGGTGTCGGTGCCCCTCACCGGAGCGGCGGTGACCGGCACGGCGGTGCTGACCCTGACCCCCGCCGCCGTCGATTTCGGTCCGGTGGCGGTGGGACGGTCGGTCACCCGCACCTTCCGCGTCGCCGACACCGGCAACATCCCCCTCACCATCTCGCGCGCCGCGTCACCGGCGGGCGCGTTCTCGGCGGCCCGGCCCCTCCCCGAAGGGATCACCCTGGATCCGGCCACGGCCGTGACCCAGGCGGTGACCTTCACGCCCACCGGTCCCGGTCCCTTCTCGGGCCAGTACAAGTTCAACGCCGGGAACGGTCAGGGATGGATGACGGTCACGTTGACCGGGACCGGCACCACCGCCTGACCCGGATCGGCGCCGGGCAACCGGTCAGTGACCGATGTGGTCGGCCGGGATGGTCCCGAGCTTCCCCTTCTCGTAGTCCTCGAAGGCCTGGGCGATCTCGGCCCGGGTGTTCATGACGAACGGCCCGTAGGCGGCGACCGGTTCGCCGATGGGCCGACCGCCGAGGACGAGGACGTCGAGGTCCGGCGCGGCACCGTCCCGGACGGCATCGGCCGACAGCACCAGGTTGTCCCCGTCGCCGAAGACAACCAGGTTCCCGGTGCGCACGGCGGCGCCCCGGGACCCCACGGCGCCCCGGCCGGCCAGGACGTAGACGAGGGCGTTGTACTCCCGGGTCCAGGGCAGGACCACCCGGGCCCCGGGGCTCACCGTGACGTGGACCATGGCCATCGGGGTGTGGGTGAGACCGGGCCCGCCGTGACCACCCACCTGGCCGGCGATGACCCGCACCAGGGCGCCACCGTCGGGGGACGACAGGAGGGCCACCTGGTCGCTGCGGATGTCCTGGTAGCGCGGCGGCACCCACTTGTCGGCGGAGGGGAGGTTGACCCACAGCTGCACCCCGTGGAACAGACCGCCGCTCGTCACCAGGGCCTCGGGCGGGGCCTCGATGTGGAGGATCCCGGCCCCGGCCGTCATCCACTGCGTGTCACCGTTGGTGATCATGCCGCCCCCGCCGGCGGAGTCCTGGTGCTGGAAGGTCCCGTCGATCATGTACGTCACCGTCTCGAACCCCCGGTGCGGGTGCCACGCCGTTCCCTTCGGCTCACCGGGGGCGTAGTCCACCTCGCCCATCTGGTCCATGTGCACGAAGGGGTCGAGCCGGGCCAGGTCCACCCCGGCGAAGGCCCGGCGGACCGGGAACCCCTCGCCCTCGAAGCCGCCCGGCGCATCGGTGAGCGAGAGCACGGGACGCTCGGCGCCCGCCGGGGTGGGGATCTTCTCCAGGCTGAGGATGTCGCTGACGGTCACGGCCGGCATGGGGGGCCTTTCTTCGGGGGCGTCTCGATCCTCCTGACCAACACGACGACCCCGAACGGCATTCCGGTTCCCCCCTGTCGGGCGCCGGGGCCGTCATCCCGGCGGCGCCAGGGGCACCTCGGCGCCGGCGGTGAAGCGCTGCGGGCCCCCGGCTCCGAAGACCCAGACCGCACCCCGACCCTCCACCCGCCACCGCTCCGCCGTCGACACCAGCGCCGTCTCCTCCTCCACCCCGACCAGCGTCGTCCCGGGCCGTTGCCAGGAGGCGAACCACGCCGCCACCCCGGGTCGTCGGCGTTCGAGGAGGTCGAAATGGGGGATCACGGCCAGGTGCCCCACCACGCCCAGCCCGCTCCCCCCGGCCGCGGCGCCGTCGGTGGCGCCGTCGGCCGACACCGGCCGACGGGTCCCGCCCGGTCCCAGATCGGGCGGCGCACCCGAGGTAAGTGCCATGGCGCCGGCCGAGCACCCCGCCAGGGCGGCCCCCCCGTGCCAGGCGGCGGTGACGGCGTCCCAGACCACCGACCCCCTCAGGGTGGAGGCCAGGTGATGGGGGTCGCCCCCCGACAGGTAGACGAGGCCCACCCCCTCGACCAGCCCGGCGAGGTCCGGGTCGTCGGCGTCGGCCCGGGTCAGGACGGGCACCGCCACGGCCTCCACCCCCATGGCCCCGTAGTGCCGCCGGGCCAGCTCGAGCCACCACGCCACCCGCTCCCCCCCTTCGAGCGACGCTGCCGTGGGGAGCACGGCGGCGCGCCGGGGCCGACCCTCCAGCAGGTGGGCGTCCACCGTGACCATCACGTCGAGGAATTCCCCGCTCCCCACCAGTGCCACCGGACCCGCCGACGTCGCCATCCCCACCCCTCCCCCGCCCCGCCGCCGGCGCCGGCGGTGAGCAAGGTCCCCCGGCGCACCGTATCCGTCCCATGAACCGGTCCCGGGCCACTGACCTACGATCGATCCGTGGCCGACCCATCGCCTTCGTACGTCGACACCGTCCGCCAGATCCAGGAGGCCCTCGGTCGCGGCGACATCATGGCCCCCATGGCGCACCTGGCCAGGAACGTCCGCTGGGCCGTGGCCTGCGCCGACCGCCAGGCGGCGCCCTTCTTCAAGGAGTACACCGGCCGCCAGGGGGTCGTGGCCTTCATGGAGGCGATGGACGTCGTCGAGATGACGGCCTTCGACATCAAGGCCGTCTTCGGCGAGGGCGACCTCGTCGTGGTCTGGCTCCACATGGCCTTCACCGCACCCACGGGGAAGACCGTCGACATGGACGAGACCCAGATCTGGACGTTCTCCGACGGCAAGGTGGTGGCCGTCGACCTCTTCCCCGACACCCAGGCCGTCGCCGCGGCCTTCGCCTGACCCCCGGGCGTGGCCGCCCGCCGGCTGTGGGACCGTCGGTGATCGAGAGGGGACCACCGTGATCGGCCGCCTCATCCACGTGCGCGACATCTCGGCCCTCGACGAGGAGAGGTGGCACGACCTCGCCGACCGGGCCGTCGAACCCAATCCCCTCTGCGAGCCGGACTGCGTGATCCCGGCGGCGCGTCACCTGTCCCACGGTGCCGACATCTCGCTGGTCGTCGCCGAGGAGGGCGGACGGTTCCAGGCCTGCGTCCCCGTGAGGCCCGTCTCGCGTTGGTACAACATCTCCTATCCCATCGCCGCCAACAAGGTCCGGCGCAGCACCTACGTCGGCAGTCCCCTGGTCGACGCGTCGGCGGGCACGGCGGCGGTGGCGACGGTCCTGGGCACCCTGGCCGACCAACGCGGTGCGATCGGCTACCGCCTGTTCGGCCTGGATTCGCTGCGCGAAGGGGGGCCCGTGGCGCACTACCTGCGCCGCGCCGCCGACGAGATGGGCCTGCCCGTCCACATCCAGGAGGACTTCGACAGGGCCTTTCTCGTCCGGCGGGCCGAACCCACCTACTCCGACGACCTGAGCGCCAATCGGCGCAAGAAGCTCCGCCGCCGCCGGCGCCTGCTGACCGAGGAGCTCGGAGCCCCGCCCGTCCTCGTCGACCGATCGCACGACCTGTCCGCCGTCGACGATTTCATCGCCCTCGAGGCGGCCGGCTACAAGTCGACCACCGGGGTCGCCCTCGCCTCCACACCCGGTGAGCCGGAGTACTTCCGCTCCATGTGCCAGCGGTTCGCCGAGAGCAAGAGACTTCTCGTCCTCTCCCTCGAGTGCGCCGGCCGGACACTGGCCATGCGGATCCTGCTGCGGGGAGGCGACGGGATCTTCGGCATCAAGGTCACCTACGACGAGCGCTTCAAGCGCTTCGGCCCCGGCGTCCTCCTCCACGTGGACTCGTTCGACTACATCCACCACAACACCGACGCACGCTTCGTCGATCCCTGCGCCAGTCCCGACAACACCTATCTCATGGGCCTCTATCCCGATCTCACCCGCATCTCGACCCTCCTCTTCGCCCTCCACGGTCCGGTGGACCGCCTCGTCGTGCGCAGCCTTCCCCACGTCCGTACCGTCCACAAGCGCTGGCGCTCGCTGGTCCCGGCCAAGACGTCGAAGCCCGAGACCGTCTAGACATCCTCACGATCTCGTCCCAACGCGTCAACTCTGTGTGATCAACATTTGACACCCAGTTGGGCGTCCGGTGATCCGGGTCGGTCACTGTGTCGTGATCAAGACTCAAGGGGGGATGGCAAAGTGAAAGTTCGAACCGTCGCGTCCGGTCTCGCCGTTGTGGCCATGACGGGGATCGCCGTACCCGCAGCGCTCGGAGGGGTGGCATCGGCCAAGGCTCCGTCGACGGCGGCGCCGACCGTCGCGGCCTGCACACCGTCGCCGGCCACCGTCAAGAAGCTCGTCACCATCACGGGGAAGGGACTGGCCAAGGCCACCTCGGTGACCATCGGCTCGAAGGTCACGGTCGATCGGTCGGCGTTCAAGAAGGACTTGGGCAAGAAGATCACCTTCGAAGTGCCCAAGGCGATCCTCAAGACAAAGGCGTACCTCGTCACCGTCACCACGGCCAGCGGGTCGGGCTCGGCGATGTGCAACTTTCAGACAGCACCCAAGAAGTCGCACAAGTAACTCTCTCCGCCGGTAATTCTCTGCTGGTGTTCCGCGTCACACGCGACGGACCGGCTCCGTCGTGGTCACCGATCCCAAGATCCTCTCGGTGACCACCGGACCGACCCGATCGCGCGAGGCGCGGGCGAACAGCTCGTGGTCGATGCCCGGCATCACCTCGAGATGGAAGCGTCCGGACCGGGCCAGCCGCCGAAAGGCGGCGGCCTGGCCGCGGCGCATCACGCGGGCTTCGGACTCACCGCACACGACGTAGGTCTCGACGCCGTTCGCCACCAGTCTCTCGATGATCCGGGCGGGGGGGCTGGCGACGGCCACCCGGTTGATGATCCACCAGGCGGCATCGGGGAGCCGGTCGACGATGCTCCCGAGCAGATCGTGGGCCGGCAACGCCCGCACCCAGCGCTTGCGCGCCGTCGTGGCCCGCCTCCGGGGGTCGATCTCGGATGTCCCCCCGGCGTCGTCCCCGGCCCGTATCTCCGAGGGCCGGGCCGTCAGGATGGGGTTGATCACGCACACCCCGCCCACCCCGAGGGCGATCCCCCCCTCGATGGAGTGGTAGCCGCCGGAGCACAGGCCGGTGAGGACCACGTCGCCGGCATCGTCGCCCGCCATGACGCCGACGACCTCGGCCAGGTCGTCGAACGCCTCGGGCGGGTACATCTCGTCCTCGCGCTGCCCGGGCCGCGCCGGGCTCAGACCCAACCCGCTCAGATCGAACCGCAGCACCCGGACGCCGCCGCGCGCCCAGCGCCGGGCGAAGTCCACCCACAGCCGCGACGGGCCCACGTGGTCGATCAGGCCGGCGTTCAGCAGGATCACCGTCCGCCGGGCCGGCTCGGCCGGTTCCGACACGATCCCGAACAGGCCCGTCTCCCCGATGGTCACGATCCTCTCCACCACGGCCCGACGACCGTCGCCGTCGCCGTCGACGATGGCCACCGTCCGGTCGCCATCGGCGGTGCCGGTGGTGGTGGTGGTGCCGCCGGCGCCGGGCGGCACCGCGAACGTCGACGCCTCCGGGCCCATCACGGCCGACACCCACGAGACCACGGCGTCGACGGTGGCCGCCGGCTCGCGGACCTCGAACGGCTCGACGTCCACGAACGCCGATTGGCCCTCGGCGTCGCCCCATTCCACGTGGTCCATCTCCAGCCGCTTCTTCATGGCCTTGTTGGCCGGCCGTTCCGGGCGGACGAGCACCAGGACGTGATCGGCCAGCGGGCCCTCGGTGTCGGCGATGGAGAGTGAACCCAACTCCGTGACCGTCTCGGCGGCGAAGACGATCCCGGGGATCTCGACCGACCCGTCATCGTCCCCCTTCCCCCCCAGGCTGAACAGCCCCAGCGCCTGCTGCTCGCGCAGGTACGAACGACCCGACGCGCACGGGTCCCACAGGACGATCCCGTCCACACCGCCGCGCGCCGCCTCGCAGGCGGCCACCGTGGCCCCGACCCGCAGTCCCACCACCACCACCCGCCGCGCCCCGGCGGCCCGCACCAGGTCGACGGCGCTGCGGACACTGGCCAGCCAGGCCTCGACCCGGCCCGGGTCGTCCTGTCTCCCGGCCGAGTCGCCGGTCCCGTCGTAGTCGACGCGCAGCGCCGCCACGCCGGCGCCGGCCAGGCGCTCGGCCAGATGGCGGAAGGCCCGGGCCGCGCACACCCCTTCGAGGCCGAGCGCGGGACACAGCACCACCGCGCCCCGGGCCACTCCGTCGTCCGGCGTCTCCAGCCACCCGAACAGGGGGCGCCCCTCGGGACCGAACCACAGGGCCCGGGAGGTCACGGTTCGATGCGTAGCCGCGCCGTCGCCTGGGCGTTCAAGGCCCGCACCAGGCCGGACGGGCGCTCGGCGCCGTTCACCCGGTACAGCGTCACGGTGCGGGTGGCGCCGGGCGGGAGATGGAACCACGAGTCCGAGGGCACGAACCCGGGGACCTCGACCACCACCCACTGGGCGAACCGCCGGGTCGTGACGGACACGGACCATGCCCCGTCGGCCCCGGGGCGGGCCGTCGCCGCCAGGCCGATCTCGGACTCGAAGGGGCGGGCCAGACCGGACGGCAGATGGACGACCTCGCTGACGGCCTTCCCGGCGCCGTCGGACAGTCCGGCCACCACGACGTCGTAGGCCGGGGGCCCGAAGCGGTAGGCGTAGCTCAGGTCCCGGAAGCCGTCGAACATCTCTCCCGCCCCGAGCACCAGGTGGCCCCGGGCGGGGATCTCGACGGCCCGGGCCACCTCCTCGACGCGCAGCTCGCCGCGGGCGAACAGCTCGACCTTCACCTCCCCGGCGAACGCCACGGCGGTGTCGTTCACGAGATGGAGATCCAGGCCGTTCAGGCCTTCGTCGGTGACGAGCACGGCCACCGGCGCCAGCACCCGCTTCAGCGCGAACCACGGCGCCTTGGGCCGTCCCAACGCGTCGATCACGCCCCAGCCGGCCCCCGGCACCACGTCGCGCAGGGCCACGTGGAGCCCCCCGGCGCACGGCGACCCCGGACGGCGCCACTCGCTCAGAGTGCGCCCGAACAGCTCGGCCACCGCGGCGCGCCCCAGGTCGAGAGCCCTCTCGGGGTCGACGTAGCGCAGCAGGTGGGGGTCGACCCCGAATAGCTCGTGCACGTAGAAGTCGCGCACGTCCTCCAGGTCCCACGACCGGCCCGTGTCGTGGTGCAGCGCCTGCTTCCACCGCGGGTCGTGGCCGGCGCGCCCGGCCCCGCCGCACGCCTCCTCCACCGTCTGCCTCTCCGGCGGGATGGCGAATCCCATCCCCTCGCTCATGAAGCGGATCCCCGAGCGCCGGGCGTCGTCGGGTGGGCGCAGGTACGAGCCGACGCCCCAGTAGTGGCAGTCCCCGGCGTCGGGCTGGAAGGGCAGCCCGCCCCCCGTCGGGCTGGAGGTGAGATAGGGCACCCCGGGCAGGAGGTGGGCGGCCAGGTCGGGGATGGTCGTCGTGGTGAGCGAGCAGCCCCACGTCTCGCGGGGGAGCCCGAACATGGCGGCCTGCTCCTCGATCTCCTGCCCGCCGCACAGCACGGCCAGGGCGGGCCGCCCCCCCAGCCGCCCGAGCACGTCCTCCAGCTCGGCCACCACCGCCCCCGCGAACCCTTCGTCCTCGGGCGGGTCCACGTAGCCGATCATGCAGTCCTGCCACACCATGATCCCGAGCTCGTCGCAGAGGTCCCAGAAACGGTCGTCCTCGTAGACGGTCCCCCCCGGGATCCGCACCATGTTCATGTGGGCCCGCACCACCAGCTCCAACGTGGCCCGCAGATCGTCGTCCCCGGCGTGCAGGCCGATCGGGTCGACCGGCCACCAGCACGCCCCCCGGCAGAACACCGCCACCCCGTTCACGGCCAGCGCGAAGGCCCCGTCGGACCGGTCGAGGACCGCCGTCCGGAAACCGACGCGGCCGGCGTCGACGGTCATCCCGCCCACCTCGAGGGTGACCCCGTACAGGGGTTGCGGGCCGTGGGTGTGCGGCCACCACCGCTCGATCCCCGGGACCACCACCTCTCCTTCCACCACCACCTCGGTCCCCTCGACCCGCACGTCGACCGTCCCCCCGACCTCCCCCGGGGCCGGCGCCCCGGCGTCGACGCGGCGCACCCCCAGCCGGGCGGTCCCCGGCGCGGCGTGGCCCGGTCCGCCACCACCGGCCAGGCGCACCATCACCGACACGACCCCGGTCCCGTCGTCGCCACAGGTGGCCACCACCCGGCGCGCCACCACCTGTCGGGCGGCGGGCTCCAGACGGACGGGTCGCCACGGACCGACGGGCGCCGGCGTGACGGCCCATCCCGGTTGACGCCCGAGGAACGTCGTCCGGAACCACCGCAACCCCTGGTGATCGACCATCTGGGTCTTCCACCGCGGCCGCGGCCGGCGGGCGCCGAGAAGGGGGGCGAGGGCGGCGAAGCGCACCACGAGGTCGTCGGCGGCGGCCACGGCGTCGAGCCCGACGCGGCGGGGGACGAACATGTTCTCGCTGTGCAGGACATGTTCGCCGCGGAACCACACGTCGGCGATGGTGGCCAGTCCCTCGAGGGTCAGCGTCCACGCCCCGTCCCCGCCGGCGGGGAGCCGGCACCGGAACCACCAGTCCGACGCGTCGAAGTCGATCAGCGCCGCCTGGCGCCACCCCGAGGCGGCCGACACCGCCGCCGCCGCCGTCCCCGGCACCGATGCCGGCAACCACTGCGGAGCGAGGGCCTCGAGCCCGTCCGGCGCGGCGGCGGCACCGGGCGACGTGGCGCAGCACGACCATGACGCCCCCGCCAGCAGGTCATGTCCCATAGCGCTCCACCAGCGTGTCCATGGCCGTCTCCCACGCCTGCTCCATCTTCTCGAACGCAGGGGCCAGATCCACCGTCCGGCCCCGGGCGGCCCGGGCCAACGAGAACTCGAGCCCCTTCGCCGTCGAGGCGATCGTCTCGAAGGCGCCGGCCGCCTTGTCGAGGCCGCCCCCGTCGCGCGCGTCGAGCCACCCGACGAACGAACCCGCCATCTCGGCGTTGGCCCCGCACTGCCGGCACGTTCCGAAGGCGTAGGGATGGAAGGCGGCGTCACCTTCCGCCGCCAGCCACCCGAGATCGGCCGCCAGCCGCGTCCGGAAGCGTCCCATCGGGTTCGTCGCCGGCCGGCGGGCCAGATGGTCCCTCGTGAGCGCCACCACGGCGCCGAGAAGACGACGGTCGTCGTCGTGACGGACGCGGTCGAGCTTCACGATCTCCACGTAGGGAAGCAGGATCCGGGGGTCGCGTCCCTCGGCCAGGTGGAAGATCCCGTCGAAGTCGTCACCCGCCAGCTCGAAGTAGCCGGCGTTGTGGAAATAGCCGAGCCGCCGGTTCTCCCGGTCGAGCATCTGCATCACGATCCCCGTCTTGGCGTGGTCGAGCCCGTAGGTGATCCCGGCCGTGTCGGGGAGATACCAGGCGTCCACCTCGACGGTCAGGAGGTGACCCTGGGCCAGGTGGTCGGCCAGGTGGTCGATCACCGGACGCCAGACGTACATCTCGGACACCTCGAGCCCGAACAGCCCCCGCAGATCCTCGAGCGGGTACTTGAACACGGCCCACTGGTCGCCGTCGAAGTCGGCACTGAGCGTCCCCGCCAGCGCGGCGACCGGATCGAGACCGAGCACGTGGAGGACCTCGATCATCATGTCGAGCCAGCAGTTGGTCTCGGTCCAGTTCCTGTCGGGGGCGTGCAGCCGGTGGGGCTCGTAGGTGGCCGCGTCGAGGTCGAAGATCTGCAGTCTCATGGTGCCCGCCGGCTCACGGTGACAGCCGGCTCACGGCCACAGCTGGGCGCGGACCTCCGCCGGCCATGCCCCCGGGTCGAGGCCGTGCGTGTGCAGCAGCGCCAACGCCGTCCGGTCCACCCCCACGGCGAAGCAGGCCGAGTGGGCCACCGCACCGTCGGCCGACGTGATCCCGAAGGTCAGCCCGAAGTGGTCCTGGTGCCGGTTGACCGACGAGATGGCCGTCGGTGACGCCGGCGACGTGATGGGGGTGACGAACTCGAGCTTGAGCGCCTCCTGGCGCTGGTTGGCGGCCATCATCTTCCCCACCCGCCCGAAGAAGGGGTCGTTGGCCACCACCACCTCGATCTCCAGACCGAGACCCTCGAGCATCGCCGTCCCCCGCTCCACCCACACGTCGCGGTGGGCGTCGGCGCCGGCGGGGTCGCCGACGTAGACGAACTCGTGCATCCGGAACGCCATCATCCGCGCCGGATCGGGGCTGGGCTCGTGCCGGAAGCACCACCCGTGCACCTCGAAGCGCCGTCCCGCCGTCGGCAGGGGCCCATCGGTGCACAGCGGGTACACGGGGTGACAGGCGGCCGGCCGCAGCACCACGTCCGCCGGTTCGAGGACCTCCACCCAGTCCTGGCCCGCCTCCACCAGGGCCAGCAGCCGGGCGTGCAGCCTGTCGTCGCCCCGGAAGGTGTGCACCGAACCGGTCAGGTCGGGGAAGGACTTCAGGTAGTCGGTCCGCTCGAGCAGCCACCGGGGGATCACCGGGGGGAAGTGCACGGTCATGGCCCCGTCGCCGGCGCCGGTCCGGGTGGTCAGGGCGATGATCCCGGCGATGATCCTCTCGTAGGCCAGCGACCGGCCGTACAGTCCCTCCACCCCGGCGTCGAGGACCAGCCCCGAGTCGATCAGCTCGTCGCGGAACGTCCCGTAGTCGTCGTCGGCCACGCCCCTCAGTCCTCCTTGTGCACGAGGAGCATCTGGGCGTTGTTGGCGATGATCCGGTCGTTGTTCACCATCACGGCCGCCCCGTGGGCGTCGCGCAGCAGGCGTCCGAGGCTGTAGGCCGAGTCCTCCCGGTAGCCGGCGATCCCGCAGATGGTGAGCGCCCTCCCCACGATGTCGACCACCAGGGTCGACGCCGAGACCTTGAGACCGTTCATGGCGATGGCGAAGCCCATCCCCGACAAGGTCTCCAGATCGTCGTACACCTCGTCGTAGGTCCGTGCCGCCCCGTGCACCAGGGCCTCCATCTGCTGGAAGACGGTCATCAGCTCGGACAGGCGCACCGCCGCCGGGGACGTCACCCCCGGGTTCTTCCGCGCCTCGGTCCGCACGAACCGGCGGGCCCGGTCGACCGCCGCCGACGCCAGTCCCAGCCACACCGAGCTCCACAGGACGTGGGACACCGGCAGCATCGTCCGGCTGGCGATGTCGGCGAAGGGGTCGTCGAGCACCTGCTCCTCGTCTCCCTCGGCCACCAGCGAGAACCCGAGACTGCACGTCCCCCGCATTCCGAGCGTGTCCCATCCGCTCGTGGCCTCGAGCGCCAGTCCCGGTGCCGTGCACAACACGAGGACCTGGTCGCTCGGCGGGCTCTCGGGGGACCGCCGCGCCGTCGTCATCACCCCGTCGGCGCTCTCGCCGTAGGAGATCACCGGAGCCTTCTTCTCCAACCGGAACCGGCCGTCCCCGCGCTCGACGGCACAGACACTGCTGCGGATGTCGCCGCCCACGCCGATCTCGGTGGTGGCCGACGCCAACAGGAGCTGGCGATCCACCAACGCCCGTTGATAGTCCACCAGGTATCCCGACCGCCCGTGGCGCACCAGACACGCCACCTGCATCTGGTGCATCGCGTAGACCATGGCCGTGGACCCGCAGTGCCGGGCGAGGGCACACACCGCGTCGGCCACCTGCCCGATCCGGACACCCTCACCGCCGAGGTCCTCCGGCACGAGCACCGACAGCAGCCGCGCCGAGCGCAGCGCCTCCATGGCCTCCGCGGGGAAACGCGCCTTGCGGTCGACGTCGTCGGCGGCCGGTCCGGCCACCTCCTCACCGATCCGGGCCGCCTCGCGTACCAGACGGTCGGCGGTCCCCGACGTCATCGGTCCTCGACGCCCGTGCTCATCGGGCCGTCACTCCGCCGGCGCGCCGACCAGAGAGGTGAGCGCGGCGCTGATGGCGGACACCGACTCGAAGGTGCTCTTCCGTAGCATGCCCTCGGGGAACTCGATGTCGAAGCTGTCCTCCAGCGCCAACATCACGCTCACCGACGCGTGCGACGTCATCCCGGCCTGATACAGATCGGCCTCGTCGTCGAGGGAGCTCATCTCGACCGGAAGGCGCGCGTGCTCGGCCAGGATCGCCCGGATCTCGGTCTCCATCCCTATCGCTCCTTGTCCCCGGCGCTGTCGCCGTGGTCGTCGCCGCCGCTGTGGCGGTTGTCGCTGTCGTCGTGGTCTCCGCCGGCGCTGTCACAGACGGCCACCACGACGGCGGCGGCCATCCCGGCTTCATGGGTGATGCTCACCGCCAGATCGCTGATCCCCTGCTCCCGGGCCATCCGGGCCGCCTCGTCGGTCAGGTGGAGCGCGCACCATCCGGCCGGGTCACGCCGGACCTCGATGGACCGCCAGTCGGGCTGGTGGCCGACCGGCCTCAGAACCTTGATCGTCGCCTCTTTGGCCGCGAAGCGTGCCGCCAGGCCGGCGGCGACCACCGACGGCGTTCCCCGGCAGCACGACACCTCGTGGGCCGTGTAGACGCGCCCCACGTACCGGTCCCCGAAACGGGCCACCGACTCGGCGACGTGCGCGACGGGCACCAGGTCCGTTCCCACCCGCAAGGCGCCAAAGAACTCGTCCACCGTTCCAGCCTGGTCCCATCGTCGACGAAAGAACACCTCGGGCGCGCTGGCCCGACGCACGCATCACGAAATGTATCGTCAATTTCCAGGGATTCCTGGAGTGCCGGGACCGGCCGCGATCGATGCGGGACCGGCCTTCCATGACCGGATTCGGCCCTCGTCGACGCTCCCGCCCCTGGTGGGACGCCGGTCCGGCCAACAGCCGTCCCGACGCCGTCCGTCACGCTTCCCCGCGCCCGGCGCCGAGCGGATTCCCGGGTTCCCGGCCTCCGGGCTCCGGCCTACGGGTTCCTATGCCTCGGCGCGGCGGCGGTTGCGGCTCCGCCTCAGCAACAC
>JGI12269J14319_10001704_pt1 | contig 21660 bp, 20 predicted proteins | sample PeaSoiSIISIP2007_FD_14319 | JGI IMG/M metagenome (IMG submission 14319)
AAGAATCTCTCCTTGTTTCTTTTCTTATACTTAAATCGAAGAGGGATTCTTCGCTTCGCTCAGAATGACAGAACAAGGCCTTTTTTCCGCAGCCTCTTCAGCCGTGACATCAGCGGCTGAAAAAACCCGGCTTTAGCCGCTGGCTTTGCAACCTCGACGAAACTTCTACGCGGTGGCAGGGGCTAAGGCCTTCATCTGCGCCCTCTCAAGTCGCGGCTGAAGCCGCGACCCACAAAGCCAACATCCCGAGGTCACATTTATCCGCTGTGGCGAAACAGAATGACGTCGCCTTCCTGGACGATGTATTCCTTCCCTTCCAGGCGCACCTGCGCGCGCTCACGCGCCACGGGAAGGCTTCCAGCGGCCAGCAAATCTTCGCAGCGCACAACTTCCGCGCGAATGAAGCCGCGCTCGATGTCGGAGTGAATCGCGCCCGCCGCCTTTTGCGCGTTCATGCCGCGCTTGATCGTCCAGGCGCGCACTTCGGGTTCGCCCGCGGTGAAAAACGAAGTCAGGCCCAGGAGTTGGTACGTCGCCTGAATGATGCGGTCGAGCCCCGAGGATTTGAGTCCGTACGCCGCGAGCATTTCGGCGCCTTCGGCCGGCTCGAGTTCGGCAAGTTCTGCCTCGATGCGCCCGCAAATGGAAAGCACGACGGTATTGGGGCGGCCCACAAGTTTTGATAACTTGTGGCGTTCAACGGCCGTATCCAAGTCGGCGACTTCGCTGTCACCGAGATTCAAAACGTACAGCATGGGCCGCTGCGACAGGAATTTGTAGCCGTTGATCGTCTTCCGTTCCTCCGTATTGAATTCCAGCTCGCGCAGCGGCTTCTCCGATTCGATCGCCGCCTTGCAGCGGTTCAGCAAGACCAGCTCCTGTTCGAGAATCGGTTCCTTCTTTTTCTTCAGATCTTTTTCCACGCGTTCGATGCGCCGCTCGATCTGATCGAGGTCGGAGAGCATCAGCTCGAGATCCAGCACCTCAGCATCGCGCAACGGATCGATTGAACCCGCGGAATGAGCCACGGCGGGATCGTCGAAGACGCGCAACACGTGCGCCAGAGCGTCCACTTCCCGCAGTGGCGCAAGCACGGCGGAATCCTTCGCGCGGTCCTTCACCATCCCGCCGACGTCAACATATTCGACGGTGGCGTACGTGATCTTTTTCGGATTGTAAAGCTTGGCTAACTGTTCGAGGCGGGGTTCCGGCACGCGCGCCACGCCCACGTGGGTGGCCGCGCGCGCCGCCTTCTCGTCCAGTCGCGCGCGCGTCAGAATTTTGAACAGAGTCGTCTTGCCAACCTGCGGGAGCCCAATGATCCCTGTTTGCATAGGTTTGGAATCGTAGCATACCCATGCACGCCGCGCCTTACGGGGCAGCCCAACGATCGATCAGAGAACTTCTCGTGATTTGACCGTGGATCGGTTGAACGAGGTTCTACGCCACAACCTCGCTGCTGGAGAGGAACTCGTACTTCTCAATCATCGTCGCCATGCCGGAGGATTCGCCCGGCTTCATGACGCAACGCTGGATGCGGCCCTGGCAGCGCACTTTCACCGGCGTCCCGAGAGTGATCTGTGCCGGAAGGGTCATCTCGATTTCAACAGGCGTGCCGTCGGGGATCGCCTCCGGCAATAAGAAATACAACCCGCCTGAACTCACATCTTGCGTGACAGCGGTGGCCTGGCGTTTTTCAGAACCGTTCGTCCAATGAACGGTGACCGGCATCCCGAAATTAAACCGCTGCGAGCGGCGTCGCTCTTGATGTTCCATACGCCTCTTCCTTCAACTGGAATGTCGAATGGAACTGATTATAGTGTGATTCGGCCTCGATCTCACGGATGGAATAAGAGAGTTTATCCGATTCGACAATCCCGAATACAAGTCTCAGCGCGACATGATGTTTCAAAATCGCATTCTTTGCGACAAGAAGGCCGCCCTTTTGTGCCGCGCTTGTTCAAAAGCATGTGGGAATCTGGATTGAGTGCTTTTTTTAGAAAGACACATAACGGGCGCATTCCGAAAAGAGGACTTCTCGCGCACAATCGAGCAATTGAGAAATCCGCACGGCCAGATTGCGGGGCGCCGAGCCGATCGAATAACTGCCGTGCGGCCCGCCGCTCGGGAGCTATCGGGCAGATTACAAATCAAAATTCTAAGCGGCCACGCACATTGCCGCCAGCCTCACCGAAGTTGATCCGCTACTTTGGCGATGCCGGCCTTGCCACAGGCCTCCTCCTGCGCTCCTCCCATCGGGGCTCCGCTCAGGCCGACGCCGCCGATTGTCTCCTCGCCGACTTTGATCGGAACGCCGCCGGCCAGCGGAATGACGTCGGCAAGCATTCGCTGTCCGGAAAGTGTTGTTTCGGTGCGCGTAGCCCACTCGGCCGACGTCTGTCGAAAGGTCAAAGCCGTATAGGCCTTGCGGCGAGCCAGTTCGAGATTGTGCGGTGACGCGCCATCGCCTTGGAGGAAAACACGGAGCCGGCCCGCGCGATCGACGACAGCAACCGATGTTTTGACGCCGCATTGTTCCAGGGCCGTTTCAGCTATCGTCAAGGCCATGCGAAGCGAAACGTCGCGCTCCGTCAACACCTGGGTCCTTCCAGAGGAAGGTGACATAAGGAGCAGGGCAAACGTGACTGCGCTAGCAAATCGAAACGACATGAGAACCTCCGTTGCTTTGGTGTGTGCAGCGTTCCATCGGCGCAAGCGCGTGGCGCGGTTGCGACGGGCCGAAGCATACCAGTGCCGCCACGCGAACCGAAGGGAAAACGGCATTTCTAGGATTCAGTTGAGTTTAGCCAATAGCAAAGCGGGTCGTGCCTGTATCACGAGTGACTCGGAAGGATCTCTCTTCCTCCCGGAACCGGATTCCTCCCAGGAATCAGGATTATCTGAATGTGAGAATCAGCCCCATCGGGAGCAAAAAGCCAGTTTCCGAGAAGCGGACTTCACGGGCACGATCCGAAGAGTTCATCTGCCGTGAACGGAATCTATCGGGCATAAAATAACGTAGATGATAACTGATCGTGACAATTTCGGGGTAGCAGGTGTAAAGTCACCGAACCGTGAAATGGTACGTATACAGTCTGCGCAAGTATGCAGTGTTCAAGGGGCGGGCGAGTCGCCGGGAACATTGGACCTTCGAGCTGACGAACGCCGCTATCGAACTGGCACTCTTCGTGGCAGTCGTCATGCTTGCCAGGGTGGGCTACCAGTATTTTGTGGACTTGCTGTTTCTGTACATTGCCGCGACGACAGTTCCATCACTTGCGAGCTTGGTCCGGCGACTCCATGACACCAACCACAGCGGCTGGTGGTTTTTCATCAGCGCGGTTCCGCTGATCGGCCCGCTCATCTTGTTCAGCATGACCGTGACGAGGAGTGACCCTGGACAAAATCGATTCGGCCCCAATCCCTATCAGCAGCCGACGACGAATACAACAGTCAGCCCAGACATGGGCTACCTGGCACCGCCGATCGACCAGCGGGATTATCGGTAGCGATCGTCAGCGATTGCCAGTTTCCGGTATTCCGACTTAACAGGCCTCGGTAGTGAACCGAGTCTCCATTATGCGGTATTGCAGGACTTGACCCGAATTTTTGATAATTTGACTCAGCCTATGAGAATTAATTGCCTCAACGTTTTTCCCATCCATCCGGAGGATCCAGGTTTCGGAAAAAATATTCCAGGTGCTGAAAATCCATAACGACGATGGACCCGTCGCATTTAAGCCCGAATAATCTATCTGCGGCGGGGTTCACCTGGTAAGCCTTCCCGCAGACCAATGGCGGCGGGACCGTCTTATTGGTCCAGCCACTAGGTGGGACCCCATATGTAAGTAATCCACTAATTCTGCCACTGGTTTCAGGATTATCCGGCTCTGCGTCCCAAACAAGTTCGTTGTCATGCATCGAATCCCAGCGATAAACGGAAATACTGTTAGGGCTCACTCCGCCCGGTTGCGGGCACGTCGATTCGTTTGAGAGACAAATCTGGACGGTATCACCGCTTTTACTCGCAGCCAGATGCCAAGATTGCGGCCAACAGCCCACCAAAAGGGAGGCAAAACAGAAGGTCAGAAATAGTGAAACAGCGAAGCAGGCGTTTTTCATCCGCACTAGGCCCTCTGCGCAGCCCACGAACAACCATTATCCCAAGTTGCGAATTTGAGAGGCGAACTCATTCGCCTCCGTGACTCTGCTAAGTCAACGCCTGGAAAACGGGATTCTCGGAATGTGGCCCTCACCGCAAAGAGAAACTGGGTGATGTGTCTTCGGCATTGCGAAGGAGCAATCGTGCGCCAGAATCGCCCCGTTCCGCGGGGATAGCAATAATGGAAGCATCGGAAATTCTACCGGCGATAGACGGGCCCGGGTGTGGGGTAACTCGCGTCAGGCCGCGTGAATGATCACCGCGGCCTGACGCAAGTCGGAAGGCGAGTTACTTTCTTTCTCCGATGCGGTAGACGATTCCGACCGAGATGCGCACGCAGTTTCCCGTCGAACCGTTCGCTCTCAATCCGAAGTATTCGACTTCAGGCCGCAGAGCGACTTTGTGGCTGCTGCCGAGGGGCACTTCTGCGCCGCCGCCGAAGCTGTAGGTAAACGGATTGGACGACCCGCTAACCCCCCCGAACGACGCTGAAAGGTGCGACGCGCCGAAAAGCGCTTCCGCGAAGGGCACAACTTTTTCTGACTTGCGGATAGAAAAGCGCGGACCGAACGTGTACGTCAAGGCGGTTATGCCCACTCCACTGGGCGATCCGTGATACACCCCCAGATCGCCAACTACCCCGAACCAGTCGTTGGCATTGTAGGCGGCCGATGTGCTGAAGCCGTTCAGATTCGCGCCGCCGGAGCCTCCGACGCGGAAATAAGAGTATCCGGCCGAGACGTCGGCAGCGGGAATTTGTTGCGCCTGAGACGACACGGCAAGAACCGAGAGAGCGAACGCCACCCATATGAATTTCCTCATGAATCCTCCATTCAACAGATTTGTTTTGAATTTTTCGGGGCGACATTCAATGGGTGCCCCGTATCGCAGATACTTGCGGCGCAAGTTTCTGCGAACCTTCGGATATTTGCCTGCAAATCCACGGTAAGGGAATGGTGCTATTCCGTCAATTTCAGACCGGTACAGCCGGTTCTTCCGCGGAAACTGTACGAAGGGGCAAGTATGGGCAGAATTGCACGGGGAATAAGAGGCAAACAGGCTGCACGCGTCTGCTTGAGGCCCAGCAAATCGCAGCTCGCTGGCCAGCGAATCCGCCAACGACAGAGCACGATCTGCTCCCGCGCGGAGCCTGCGCCGGGCGCTACTTTAGCGCGTAGACGTCATATGAGACCGTGCTGCCGGCACGCTCGCCCACCCCGACCGCCTGCAGTCGGGTGAGCCACGAGTAGCGCGAATCGCCGGTCTCAAAGAGGGGTGCGGCACGCAGCGATGCGCCCGCCGGTGTCGTCTGGCCGATGCCATTGTACGTCACCAGGATTAGTGCCCCGTCATCCGTTTTCAGTGTGAGGCGAACATCGAGCCGGTAGCTACCGTCGGCCCGGTTCGTGATCCAGTCCCCGGCCGGCGTCTGTACCGACGCCTTCAAACGCGGGCCCTCGAAACGGCCGCCGACGATCTGGACGATTGTGCGCGTTCCCTGCGGGCCGTTTTCGACAACGGTGCGCGTCCCGATATCGGCTCGCAGCCTGCCAAGGTACTCGAAAGCAGGAGCGCGCGGTGTCTCCACGGCACTCTCTGCCCTCGAAGCGGGCGCGCTGGGCATGGTCGTGGAAGTCTGAGCAAGAGAAACGAGACCGCAAACAGTCGTTCCGAGGCAGATCAGCAAGGCAGTTACGACACGCATCGGCCCTCCTAAATTGGCAGGCCGATTATAGCTATATTGCCGCAATCCGCACGCGTTGAATTGGGTTTGGCTTGGGAGCTCCGACAAACGGGATTCCCGGAATTTGGCCTTCCGGCCCGCTCTTGACGTCACCTCGCCACGCTCGTATGCTTCGTCGTGCATCATGGCCAAGACGCACTACCCGGTCGATTCCGAGCACGTGATGCGGGAACTTTCGCGCGTGGACCGGCGCCTGGCGCGCGTGATCCGCAAGGTCGGCTCATTTCCCACGAAGAAGCAGAAACCTCAAGCCCCGTTTGAGAGCCTGCTTCGCGCCATTGTTTATCAGCAACTCGCGGGTGCGGCGGCCGCAACGATTTTCGGGCGGGTGAAAGCGCTCGGTTCGGATGGCAACTGCCCTTCACCTGAAGAAATTCTTCGAGCCACAAAAGCGAAATTGCGCCGCGCCGGGTTGTCGCGGCAGAAGATCGCGGCTGTGAAGGATCTGGCCAAAAAAACCATCGACGGGACGGTTCCTCCGCTAGCGATGATTCGACGGATGAGCGAGGAAGAAATACATGAAAGGCTCACGCAGGTGCGAGGGATCGGCGAGTGGTCCGTGCATATGTTCCTGATGTTCCAGCTCGGCCGGCCCGACGTGCTGCCCATTCAGGATTACGGAATTCGCAAAGGTTTTCAGCATGTCTACAAGCTCGAGGACACACCGAAACCGCAAGCGATCCTGGAGCACGGCGAACGCTGGCGCCCCTACCGCTCGATTGCGAGCTGGTATTTGTGGCGCGCGATAGATCAGAAAAACGCCAAAAAATCCGCGGCGAAGAAACGCGCGAAGACTTGAACGATCACATGCGATTGCTGCGGGAATCGCATGCTGGGCAGTCGGGTGTGCGTCACCGCGCGTTGAAAACCCGCTCTCTCCGATTCCGTAACCCTAATTCCTGACCTCCTAGAAAATAGTGCGGAAATTCATCGGTCTCTTCTACCTGACCGCCCCATTGGCCGTTCCTCTCGCACGGGCCGCCCGGCAGGCTGGTTAACTACTAGTGGTAGGAGAGACGACCTTTGCACAGGCGTTTGCGCTGGCTGGGCTAAAATGGGATGTGTCAACTTCGGCCACGCCCTCGACTTCAACTTCAACTTCGCGGATTCCCGAATTGGATGGATTGCGCGGAATCGCCATCATCCTGGTGATCCTTCTACACTACTGCTATCAGACGACGTTGGGGATTAAGCAACCCGCGACCTTGATCGATCACCTGTACACATGGTTTCGGATGGGCGCCGCCATGGGCTGGACCGGGGTCGACCTGTTTTTCGTCTTGTCCGGGTTCCTCATCGGGGGAATACTCCTGGACGTCAAGGATTCGCCATCCTATTACAAGACGTTCTACATTCGCCGGTTTTACCGCATTGTGCCCATATATTATTTGTGGCTCCTGGGCTACATCCTCCTGCTCCTTTCCCTGCGCGACCTGTACAGTACCTACTACTCAGATCCGTTCATTCCCTCTTTGAAGGGTGGCGTTCTCTGGCTCTTTGCATTCGTTCAAAATGTTTCGTTTGACCGGTACATGACGCTCGGATGGGTGTGGCTTGTGCCGACCTGGTCGCTGGCCGTCGAGGAGCAGTTCTACATGGTCGCGCCGCTTCTGATCCGGCGGCTATCGAGGCAGGCGCTGGCCCTTGTTCTCGGGGCAACGATCTTCATTGCTCCTTTGCTGCGGTTGTGGGTTCGTTCGCATTTTCCAATAATGGGGGCGAATTGGGATCTTGCCTACATCCTGATGCCTTGCCGTGCCGATACGCTGGCGATCGGGGTGCTCGCGGCTCTTTTCTGGAGGACACCATCGCTTCGAGCGTGGCTATCCAACCGGGCCTGGCTCTTATATGGGCTGACAGGCGCATTTTTCGCGGGGATGGTGTTACTCGGACGGTCGCCGGATCTTTCTTCCTTTTCCATGCAGTCGGTGGGTTACACATGGATCGCGCTGTTCTACGGCCTCGTGCTGATTCTGGTATTAGAAAAGCCGCAGGGACTGTTGGCATGGCTCATGCGGGCCAAATGGCTACGAGAAATAGGCCGATTGTCGTACTGCATCTATCTGATTCATTTTGCGACGTGGTGGGTGTTCCATCTATGTGTCTTCCTGGTGGAGGGGCGCCCGCCGGAGTGGCACTACACTGCCGCCAGCTGCGCGGCGCTGATCGCAGTCTACGCCGTAGCCCGAATATCCTGGAGAGATATTGAGTATCCGCTCCTTCGCCGGGGATCCGCTTTTCAATACTGATTCATCGTCGCGGAGCAACCGCAGGCTTTGCGATTCGGGCGGTCGCGCTCGATTCCGTCGAGGGCCGTCCACAGGGCGATCGCGGCAAAAACCATTTCATGACGGCGCTCAAAAAGATTTCTGTCGCGCCGTGAGAAACAAGGCGGCGAGTCCGGAGAAAAGCACGGCGCTCTCCAGCCACACCGAATACTGGTGCAACTGATCGAACGCCACTCGCAGTGGATTCCCGGCCGGAGCCGCATCGACGGAACCCATCTGTGCGCGAAGCGCATCCATCCGGGCGATGACACCGTATTGCGAGGCCATCGTGCAGAGAATCATGATGAAGACGAGCAGCGCTGCGGGACGCGTAAGCACTGCGACGGATTTTTCCAGCGCCGCCGTTGCAATCAAATAGACGCAGCCGGCCACGATCCCCAGAATGTGCAGCCGGGCCAGTGAATAACCCACCACCACCCCAGCCAAGTCCTTGGTTGGCATCACGGAGAAAATACCTTGCGTAAATATAATGAAGAAGATGATGCTGCCCAGCCAGCAGCCCAATGAAAGAAACTGAAGAAATCGCAGTGTCGCCGCCACTTTGGGTCCTTTTCTGACGCCTCGAAAGGACCGCTTGCCTCTAAGGCATTGCAATCCCAGGTTTTCCTATGCGCTGGTCAGAGTACCACAGCTTTTCTCCTCGCTTTTGCAATCCGCCGGCAGTGCAAATATCGCGGACAGCGCTCAGCCGCGCACAAGCATCCCAAGGAGGGAATAAGGGGCGTACCCCCGGATTGAAAAGGGGTGTTTCCTCTCGTCTGTGTGCCAGGGCTCCATTGTGTTATAACGCTGTTGGTACTTCCCGGGCTGTCGTTGAGAGAGCGCCACATGTCGTCCCGCAAAAGCGCAAAAGTAGCCTTCGCCTCCGCAGTCGTTCTCCTTCTGCTTTGCGGCGTCGCCGCAATGATTGCTATTTCGCGTTATGCGAACAGCGCGAATTGGGTGGACCATACCTACGAAGTAAAAGTGGCCACTGGAAGAGTTGAATCGACCCTTTCGGAAGCGGCCCGCGACCGTTTAAGCTACATCACCGCCGGGGACCCGAGCTACCTGCGACGGTATGAAGCGGCAAAAAAAGAAGTTTCGAGTGATCTCTTGAGCGTCAGGCAACTGACCATCGATAACCCGCTCCAGCAGGACAAATTCGATCGCCTCCAGAAGCTGGCAAATCAACGCATCGCGCTCATGCAGACTTCCCTCGATACGCGAGCCTTCGGCCAGCCGGACACGGATCTGCAAAACTCGGTCAGCATGGAAAATACCAAACTGGCTAGCGACGTGGCTGGCGCAATCATGGAAATGCAAAATCAAGAGGATGTGCTTCTCGCGGCGCGCAAGAAAGCGTCGTCCAGGCTTTTCGCCGCCACGCTCTCGATTTTTGGCGCGATGCTGGCCAGCGCTATCGTGCTGCTCTGGATTCACTATCGTTTTCTGAACGATGAGCTGGGCAAACGCGAAAACGCCGAAAACGGGGCGCGGCGGCTGAGCGTTCACGTACTGGAGCTTCAAGACGAGGAGCGCAGGAAATTTTCCAGGGAACTGCATGACGGCCTGGGACAAAACTTGGTCGTCGCGAAAATGATCGCGTCAAACATATCGGACAAACATCCGGACGGCGGAACCGTGCCGGAGTTGATCGATCTCCTCGAACGGTCCATCCAGGAGACGCGAACCATTTCCTATTTGCTGCACCCGCCCCTGCTCGATGAGCTCGGAATCGCGTCGGCGGCGAACTGGTACGTGGAAGGATTTTCGCAGCGCAGCGGCGTGCGGATTTCCACGAAAATCGCGACCGACATCGCCCGCCTGCCCCGCCCCGTGGAGCTGGTCCTGTTCCGAGTGCTCCAGGAATCGCTCACCAACGTGCATCGTCACGCGAAGAGTCCGAAGGCGGACGTATCGCTGTACGTGGCGGATGGCAATGCCGTGCTTCAAGTCCGCGACTACGGAATCGGAATCCCCGCCGAAAAATTGAACCATTTCCGGTCCAACGGCACGCATGTGGGCGTGGGGCTGACGGGAATGCGCGAACGCGTGCGCGAGCATCGCGGACAATTTGAAATCCGCTCGAGCGAAACCGGGACCGAGTTGCTGGTGACGATTCCGCTCGAAAGCGGACAAGTTTTGGAGCGCGAAGTTGCCGCGGCAGGGAGTACGGATTGATCCGGTGAGGATTGCACGAATCAATGCTCCCGGAAGGCTTCCATTCCCGTGGAAAATGGATCGGCTATTCGATTTTGGGAAACGGATAAGTAACTCGCCACGGCCAGAACGTAGGATTCCAACCGCTCCTGCAAAACTTTTTGAGCACAGCCCCGCTGGCAAGTACTAAGACATTCGTGGAATTGATGGCAACATAGAAGTGCGTGGGTAGTGGTGGGCGATCAAGGACTTGAACCTTGGACCTCTCCCGTGTGAGGGGAGCGCTCTAACCACTGAGCTAATCGCCCACAAGGCACGCTTCGTTTGTAGCAGAAGCGATAGGTATTTTCAACCCAATGACCACGGCGACGGCGAACCAGATTGCGCAGTTACAGGCTTCGATTGCCCGCGTAATTCGCGGCAAGGACGAAGTGATCCGCCTCTCTCTTGTGGCCCTGCTGGCCAAAGGCCATTTGCTGATCGAGGACGTCCCCGGAGTGGGCAAGACGACCCTCGCGCAGGCGCTCGCGAACTCCTTCCATTGTTCCTTCCAACGCATCCAGTTCACCTCGGACTTGCTTCCCTCGGACGTGGTGGGTACCAGCGTGTTCAACCAGATCGAGCAGCGCTTTGATTTCAAGCCCGGCCCGATCTTTGCCAACATTATCCTGGCGGACGAAATCAACCGCACCACGCCGAAGACGCAGTCGGCGCTGCTGGAAGCCATGAACGAAGCGCAAGTGACGGTGGACAACCACACCTACAAGCTCCCGCAGCCGTTCATGGTGCTGGCCACGCAGAACCCCGTCGAACACCACGGGACCTATCCTCTTCCGGAATCGCAGTTGGACCGGTTCCTGCTGCGCATCGGCATGGGATATCCCTCGCGCGACTTCGAGCGCGAGATCATGCAGCAGCATGCCAGCGGGCGCAACGCGGCAGCCGAAGTCACCCCGGTTATGGAAGCGGATGAAGTCGAAGTAATGCAGCGCGCCGTCGAGAAGGTGCGCGTGGACGACAGCCTGCGCAACTATGCCCTCGACATCGTCGAACGGACCCGAAATTCCGAGCAGCTCACGCTCGGCGTGAGCCCGCGCGGTTTGCTGATGCTGCAGCGCGCGGCGCAGGCGCGGGCGTTTCTCGAAGCGCGCGACTACTGCACGCCGGACGATTTCAAGCAGCTCATCCTGCCGGTCTTCGCGCATCGCATGGTGGTCAACACGCGCTACGCGGCAACGCAGAAAAAATCGACGCAAGCGGAAATGGTTCTTCGCGAAATCATGGAAACCACTCCCGTCCCCCTCTGATGAATCCCGAATTTGTCGAACGCCGCGTTGGCCCTCCGCTCTTACGCAAAGCGGTGGGAATTTCGCGCGCGGCCCAGTGGAAACGGTTGCGCCAGACTCTGGACACTCCCAGCTGGCGGAGCTTTGGCATCGCCATGGGCGCTCTGGCGATGGCGCTTTTCCTGGCGCTCTATTCCGGCGCGGCAGCCGAACAAGGTCATCTGCTGGTCGCGGGAATGTCGGCGCTGTCGGCCCTGGCGCTGGCCGGATGGGTCGCGCTGACCGTCGTGCCGGCGCTGGCCCGGCGCACGCCGCTCGGCTGGCTCTCCTACCAGATCGATTACAAACTGACGCGCGAGGGCGTGGTCTACATCGCCGGGATTTTCGTGGTCGCCCTCGCCGCTCTCAACACGGGAAACAATTTATTGTTTATGGTTCTGGCCTGCTTGCTCGCCGGTATACTGATTTCGGGGCTGCTTTCGCGCGTGGTGCTCGGCGGCATCGAGGTGCGGCTCGAACTACCCGAGCACATTTTTGCCCAGCGCACGACTCAGGCCATCGCCGAACTCCACAATGCGAAGCAGTGGACACCGTCCTTTTCCGTTTCGCTCGTGAGCGAGGCCGCGCCGAACGCCAAGAAAAATGCGCCCGCCCATCCCGCGCCGCGGATTCTGGATCGCCCCGTCTATTTTCCATATATTCCCCATCAGCAGACGGTGCGGCAAAATGTCGAGTTGACGTTTCCGCGGCGCGGCGTTTATCGTCAAGACGCGCTTGGGCTGCGCACGAAATTTCCATTTGGCTTCCTGCAAAAAACCCGGCGGCTGGATTCCGCAATGGAAGCGGTGGTCTACCCCCGGATTCAGCCCACGGAAGAGTTTTACGAGGTTCTTCCGCTCGTGAGCGGCGAACTGGAAAGTTATCAGCGCGGGCGCGGGAATGACCTCTACGCGATCCGCGACTACCAATTCAACGACAGCGCCCGCCACGTCGACTGGAAAGCTTCCGCCAGAACCGGCGCCCTCCAGGTGAAGGAATTCGCGCGGGAAGACGAGCGGCGCGTGATGCTGGTCTTCGATCCCTACGTCGGCCCGCAGGGAGCGGAAGCCGATGCCGCGGAGAAGTTCGAGCGCGCCGTAACACTTTGCGCCGGACTGGCCTGGCACTTTTATGAAATCAATTCCGTGATCGAATTTCGTTCCGCGGGGTTCGCCACGCCGCGCATGAGCGCCGGCGAAATTATTTACGACATTTTGCGCTACCTGGCAAGCGTTACGCCGCTGAAACCACAGCCCGGGAAAAACTTCCTCGATACATTGGGCGATTCGCCGGAAATTTTCAAAATCGTTCTGACCAGCCATCCGCGGGGCACGATTCCCTCGCACCTTTGGAACACCGCGTATTTCCTGTTTGTGTCGTCCCTCTAGCACTCAAATCTCAGGTGGCGCAGGCTTCAAGCCTGTGGGTTTTGGTCCTTGCAAGAACTAACCTCCACTGGCTGAAGCCTGCGCCACCCGCATTTCCGTTCGATCCGCCGATGTGCGAAAATCGCGCCGGTGAGCCTGCTGAAGATTCCCGCGGCGGAAATTCCGAAATTCAGGCGGCGCATGCTTTCCTGGTTCGCTGAACGCAAGCGCGACCTTCCCTGGCGCCGCACTCGGGACCCTTACCGTATCTGGCTTTCGGAAATCATGTTGCAGCAGACTCGCGTCGCAGCCGTGATTCCCTACTACGAACGATTCCTCTCGGCCTTCCCGAATATGCAAGCGCTGGCGCGCGCGAGAACCGATCGCGTGCTGGCGAACTGGGCGGGCCTCGGCTATTACAGCCGCGCGAGAAATTTGCAACGCGCGGCAAAGGAAATGGTCTCGCGCCATGCGGGCAATTTTCCGCGCGAATACGAAGCCGCGCTGGCGCTTCCGGGCATCGGACGCTACACGGCGGCGGCGGTATTGAGCATTGCCTATGCCGCGCCGCGCGCCGTGCTGGATGGAAACGTCGCGCGCGTGCTCGCGCGGATCGGCGCATTGCGCGGCGATTTGCGTGCGCCCTCCCTGTGGCGGAAACTCGAGTCCACGGCGCAGGATTTGCTCGCTGCAAACGCTCCCGGCGACTGGAATCAGGCCATGATGGAACTTGGCGCGACCGTTTGCACTCCCAAATCGCCGCGGTGCGGAGATTGCCCGGTCAAAAAATGGTGCCGCGCCCGCAAGCTCGGCATCGCGGAAAAGTTGCCGTCCGCGCGCAAGAAGCGCGCAACGATTGAAGTAACTCTCGCAGCGGCCGTGCTGCTCGATCCGCGCGGGCGTACCCTGCTCGTGCGCCAACTGGACGGCGATGGCGCGCTGTTCTCCCGCATGTGGCAGTTCCCCGCTATCGAAACCACGGGAACGGGCGCGCCAGCGGCCCTCGCCGGGCATTTCAGCGAAAAATTGGGCGTGGCCATGAATGGCGCCTTTACGCCACTGGCAACCGCTCGCCACGCAGTAACGTTCCGCAATATCCGTCTGGAACCGTTTCTGATTCACGTCGCTCGTTTGCCGCGCGTCACGGGAGCGCGCGTCGTCGCCCTCACGCAAATTCGCCGCCTGCCCATCTCCAACGCCACGCAAAAAATCGCGGACGCGGCGATTGCCGACCTTAAGTAGGACAGGCTTCCAGCCTGTCTGGTTTTAACTTTCGTCCGCTCGCAAAAGCAGACAGGCTGGAAGCCTGTCCTACCGGTTCGCTCGTGCCATTACCCAATACGCCGCACGCAATCCGACGCGGCCCGCGGGATGGTAAACTGGAAGTTCGCACCATGGACCCCGCAGGCCAAATTTCCGCCGAAGTTCTACCGGTGCATCTCTCCGCCGTCCGGCGCCATTTTGAGATTTCCCTATATTTCCTGCTCCTTACCGGCGTGCTGACGCTGGTCTCCACCGGGAAGCTGGATCTGGTGACGATTCTGGTGCTTCCGGCCGCCATGCTGTTTAAAGGCTACCGATGGTGGCACAGCAAGGGGCCGGAACTTTCCAACCGAGTCGGCACCTGGCTGACGATTGCCTATTTTATTTTCTTCCCGTTCGATCTTTGGATCATTTCCCGCATGCTGGCGGCCAACGCTCAGAATCCGAGCCTCTACGCGGGCCTGCTGGCGACCATTCACCTGATGTTGTTCGCCACCATTGTGCGGCTGTACAGCGCCACGACCACTCGGGACTATCTTTTCCTGACCATGATGGGTTTCTCGGCCATGCTGGCCTCCGCGATCCTCACCGTCGATACGGTCTTTCTTGTCTTCTTCTTTATTTTTCTGGGTCTTGCGGTTTCGACCTTCGTGGCTCTGGAAATGTGGCGGAGCGCGCAGGGAACGGTAACGCGGCCCATGGAGACCGGCACGGTCGCCGCAACTGAATTGCACAACGCGCTGGCCATCACCTCCGTCGGAATCGCGTTCGGATCTCTCGCGGTGGGAGCAATCATTTTTCTAATCCTGCCGCGCTTCAGCGGCGGCTACATGTCCGCGCTCAACATGCAGTCGACGATGATTACCGGATTCAGCGACGACGTGGAACTCGGCGAAATCGGGGAAATCAAGAAGAGCAGCATGGTGGTCATGCGCGTCACGGTCGACGGCGGCATCGCCGCGGCGCAAGGCGTGCACTGGCGCGGCGTGGCTCTCACCAAGTTCGACGGCAAGCGCTGGTACAACGACGCGCATGAACCGACGACGCTCACCTCTCCCGCGGAGGGAGGCTGGTTTCGCCTCAACTCCGAAGACATTCACGCGCCAATGACCGGCAGGCGGATCCATTACACCGTGCTCCTGGAGCCCATCGGCAGCACAGCCCTGTTCTTTGCAAACGAAGCGGAAAGCGTGCGCGGGCATTTCATTGACGATGCCGGCAGGGTGCCGTTTGGCTCGCGGCGCACATACCTTTTGCAGGACTTCACCGGTTCCATCTTCAATCCGTACCACAGCTATACGCGCATGGAGTACGAAGCGAAGTCGCTCGTGCCGGCGCCGCCGCCCGCCGCCGTCCGCGAGGCCGGCTCGGATTATCCGGCGGCGATTCGCGACACGTACTTGCAATTGCCAACGCTTGATTCCCGCATCCCGGACTTGGCCGCCCAAATCACCGCGCGCGACAATACTCCCTATGACAAAGCGCGCTCCATTGAGGGCTATCTGCGCTCGCACTACGGCTACACGCTGGACCTCAGCGGGACTCCGCAGGCCGATCCGCTGGCCTACTTCCTGTTCCAAAAACGCGCGGGGCATTGCGAATATTTCGCCGCCGCCATGACGGTCATGCTCCGCACGCTGGACATCCCGTCGCGTTACATCAACGGATTTCAGACCGGCGAATACAACGACGTCGCAGGCGATCTTGTCGTGCGCGCCAGCGACGCGCATAGCTGGGTGGAAGCCTATTTTCCGGGCTTCGGCTGGCTCACGTTTGACCCCACGCCGCCATCGAATGAACCGCCCCCCGGATTGTTCGCGCGGATCTCGCATTACTGGGATTGGTTCGAGCTGCAGTGGAGCGAGTGGGTCATCAACTACGATTTCGGGCACCAGGTTACCGCGGCGCAAAACCTGGGCCGCTTCTCGCGCGACTGGACGGAGCGGATTCGAGCTGAATTTTCCAGTATTCGCCGCCGCGCGACCAGACAGTTGGAACTCTGGCAATACCGGGTATCTCGCAGTCCAGCCGGCCGGACGGAAGTCTTCCTGATTTTTGGCGTATTTGTTGTTGGCATTCTCATTTTGCGTCCGGAGGTCCGCCGCAGACTCCTGCTGATGTGGCGCACACGGGTGTTGCCCGCCCGCAAGATGACGCCGCACCTGGCGACGCTACAGTACCTGGAAATGTTGCGTGTTCTTGCGGGCGGTGGAATTCGCAAGACAGACGCCCAGACGCCCATGGAATTCGCTACGTCTCTCCCGGACGGAAAACTGGCCGCGCCGGTGTTCGAGCTGACCTCGATCTATCAGGCCGCCCGCTACGGCGGCAAGCCCGCAGACCCGCAACACGCTTCTTCGCTGATCGATCGCATCCACGCCTTCCTTCACTCGCGTTAAGTGGCACAGGATTCAGCTTGTGGGGTTTAGTCCTTGCAGGGTCGAATCCCCGCAGGCTGAAGTCGAAGATCCCGACCCGATCGGGGCCCGCGCCACTGCTCCCGCCATGTTAGAATGATCGGACCGTCCCGCCTTTGCGAGACGCATTTTTATGCCAAAAGCAGGATTCATCAGCCTGGGTTGCCCGAAAAACCTTGTGGACAGCGAGGTGATGATGGGCGTCCTCGCGCGCAACGGCTACGAATTTACGCCGCGTGCGGAAGAAGCCGACGTCCTCGTCGTCAATACGTGCAGCTTCATCGCTCCGGCGCAAAAAGAATCGATCGACACGATTCTGGAGATGGCCGAGTACAAGAAATTCGGCGTGGCCAAAAAATTGATCGTGGCCGGATGCCTGGTCGAGCGCTACCGCGACCAAATCCTCGCGCAGATTCCTGAAGTCGATGCGTTAGTGGGGACCGGCGAACTCGAAAATATTTTGGCCGCCGTCGAGGGCGAGTTGCGATCCGATGCGGCGAGTGCGGCGGCGCTTCCGACATATCTGTATCACGATCTCACGCCGCGGATTCTCTCGACGCCGAAACACGCCGCCTACATCAAGATTGCCGAAGGCTGCGACCATCCCTGCACGTTCTGCATCATCCCTCAGTTGCGCGGGAAATTCCGTAGCCGGCGGTTTGAATCCGTGGTGCGCGAGGCGGAAAATCTCGCCGCCGCCGGCGTCCGCGAAGTGACGCTCATCGGACAGGACACCACTTCCTACGGCGAAGACCTCGGCTTGCGCGACGGCCTCGCGCTCCTGCTCGAACGCCTCGCGGGCGTCGAAGGCCTGCAATGGGTGCGCTCCCTGTATTGCTATCCCAATCGCGTGACGCAGCGACTGCTCGACACCATTGCCGCGCACCCGCGCATCGCCAGCTACATGGACATGCCGCTGCAGCACGCGAGCCGCAAAGTCCTCGCGCGCATGAAGCGCGGATCGAATGGCGACGTGTTTCTGCAATTGCTCGCCCGCATCCGCGCGACGATTCCCGGCGTGGCGCTGCGGACTTCGTTCATCGTCGGCTTCCCCGGTGAAACCGATGCGGACTTCCGCGAATTGTGCGATTTCGTGAAGGCCGCCGAATTCGACTGGATGGGCGTCTTCCCGTATTCCGACGTCGACAATGCATCGAGCTTCGCGCTCGACGAAAAAGTGGACGAGGACACGATCAAGCAGCGCCAGAGCCGCCTGATGGAAATTCAGCAAAAAATTTCCGCGCGGAAGCTGCGGAAATTTCGCGGCCACCGCGTGACCGCTCTCGTCGAAGGCCCATCCAAGGACACGCCGCTCGTCTGGGAAGCGCGCCTGGAAGGCATGGCGCCCGAAATCGACGGCAAGCTGTACTTGAACGATATCCAAGTGGAAGGGACCACGATATCAGGCCGTCCCGGCGACGTAGTCATCGCGGAAATCACCGAGACGCACGAGTACGACCTGGTCGGCCGCGTAGTGGAAATCCTGGATGTCCCGCGCCCTGCGGCTGCGCACATCGCGGTGACGGCGCCCGTGCAGCGTGTAGCAACAGGTGCAGCCTTGAGAATTTTGGCTTAAGTGGAACAGGCTTCAGCCTGTGGGTTTTGGCCCCTGCTAGTATAAACACCCACAGGCTTGAAGCCTGTTCCACTCAAACTTGGGATTCCACCGTGAAACTAAAGTGCCCCATTTGCAAAGAGCCCGTTGATTCCGACACGACCGCGGAATTCCCATTCTGCAGTGCGCGCTGCCGCGAGCGCGACCTGGGCAACTGGGCGATGGGAAAATACAAAATAGCCGTCCCCATGATGGACGAATCGGAACCAGAAGAAACCGAAACGAATGAGCGAGCCCAGCCCGAATCTTCCGACAACGACGACGAGTAGCGCCGCGCCCTCGCCCGGGTCCGATCGGCGCAAGCCGCGCGTCTCGCTAGCGATTGCGACTGCGTTTGGCCTCGGCTACCTTCCAAAGGCACCGGGAACATTCGGCTCGCTAGGTGGTGTCGCACTCTCTCTAGGATTGTTGTGGTTAGGCTCCCGCAATGCCCTCGCAGCAATGCGAATAGAAAGAGATGTCAACTTTTGGACAGTTGGAATGGGTCCTTCCTATCTTGACTATGGAATCGTCATATTAATTGGAATCATTGGCATTTTTGTCGCGGACCGCACCGCAAAGTACGCGGGAAAGAAAGACCCCCAGTTCATCGTAATTGATGAAGTCTCCGGCCAGATGATCGCCTACTTCTCGCCGTTCACGCTGTTGAACTGGAAAAGTTTCTTGCTGGGCTTTATACTTTTTCGTGTCTTCGATATTTGGAAGCCGTTCCCCGCGCGGCAAGCCGAATCGCTCCCCGGCGGCTTGGGAATCATGGCGGATGATTGGATCGCGGGAATTTACGCGGCGCTCGGATTGTGGGTTGCTCGTGCGCTCGGGCTTTAGGCATTTTTGTAGCGCTCGCCTTCAGGCGAGCATGTGCCTGTGCATAAATGCCCGCCTGAAGGCGGGCGCTACAAGAAGATCGAAGGTCCTATGTTTGTCAGGTCAAACTTTTTTTTCGCGGTTTAGCAGACGATTTGAGAATAAATTTGGAAACCAACGGCATACCGCGCATTGACCGCATCCAGCCGGGTGCAGGCATCCCCGGCGGCGACGTCACGATTTACGGCGCGGGCTTCGTTCCCCGTCCCAACACGCGGCCGCATGTGCGCTTCGGCGAAACCGAAGCCAGCCTCCTGATCTCCACGCAGAATTATCTGATCGCGCGCGTGCCCGAAGGCGCGGCGGGCAGCATCGTGAGCGTGGAAACTTCTCGGGCGGCGAGCCAACCCTTCGCGTTTCACCTCGGCGTGCAGATCGCCGACAATCTTCACCCCGTGGCCAATCCTGCGGTGGACACCGAAGGAAACATCTACGTCACCTATAGCGGCCACCGCGGACAGAAGGTGGCCGTCTCGCTCTACAAAATCACGCCCAACTATGCGGTAAAGCCTTTCGTCACCGAGCTCGTAAATCCCACAGGCCTGGCGCTGGACCGCGAAGGATACCTCTACGTTTCCTGCCGCGATGACGGAACCATCCATCGCGTTGCGCCGGACGGCCGCTCGCAGCTTTGGGTCGAAGGCATGGGCGTTGCGACCGGAATCGCGTTCGATACCATCGGCAATCTTTTTGTGGGAGACCGCAGCGGCACGATTTTCAAAATCAGCCCCGACCGCCAGATTTTCGTGTTCGCCACGCTCGAGCCCTCCGTCGCGGCATATCACCTGGCGTTCAGCCCCACCGGCGAATTGTTCGTTACCGGCCCGACCACTTCGAGTTTTGACCGCGTGCTGCGCATCAACCAGAAGGGTGAAGTCAGCACCTTCTTCCGAGGGCTCGGCCGGCCGCAAGGCCTCGCCTTCGACCGCAAGGGAAATCTCTACGTGACGGCGTCGTATCAAGGCCGCCGCGGCATCGTGCGAATTTCTCCCGACGCGCGCGCCGAACTGGTTCTCGGCGGCAGCGGCCTCGTCGGCCTCGCGCTGCTGCCCGGCCACCGCGCCATTCTGGCCACCAGCAGCGCTCTCTTCACCGTCGATTGGGAAGTGGAAGGCCTTCCGCTTCCACGCTAACTCAAAATGAAAGCTGAAATCATCGCAGTCGGATCGGAACTGCTGACCCCGGACCGGGTCGACACCAATTCCCTTTTCCTCACGGCACGGCTCAATCAGCTCGGCATCGAGGTCACGCGCAAGACGGTAGTCGGAGATGATCTCGCGCCTCTGCGCAATGCGTTCGAGGAAGCGACGAAGCGCGTCGAACTCGTCATTGCCAGCGGAGGCCTCGGCCCCACCGAAGACGATCGCACGCGCGACGCCGTGGCCGATTTGCTCGGGCGCAAACTCTCGCGCGATCCCGCGGTGATGAAGATGATCGAGGCGCGGTTTCGCAAGATTGGCCGCGTGATGTCCGAAGTGAATGCCCGCCAGGCCATGGTCCCCGAGGGCGCGATCGTTCTAGAAAACGATCGCGGCACGGCGCCGGGTCTGTGGCTTGAATCGAGCGGGCGCATCGTCATTCTGCTTCCCGGCCCGCCGCACGAATTGAAAGCCATGTTCGCCGCGCAGGTGGAACCGCGCCTCTCGCGCCTTGCGACGGGCTTGCGCCTTGTGGCACGCGAACTGCGCGTCGCGGGAATGGGCGAATCCGACGTCGACCAGCGCATCGCTCCGATTTATACGCGCCACGACGATGTGCAGACAACGATCCTGACCGCGCCCGGTGAAATTCAAATTCACCTGCGCATCTGGTCTAAGGACACGGCCGCCGCCGAGCGCCAGCTCCAGGGAATACAGGAGAGTATCGTCCTCGCGCTGGGCGAAGCGGTGTTCACCACCGCAGGCGAATCGATGGAAGAAGTTGTCGCGCGTGAACTCACGATGCGCCAGGCGACGATTGCCACTGCGGAGAGTTGCACCGGGGGCCTCCTCGCGGAGCGGCTCACGCGCATCTCGGGAAGCTCCGCGTATTTTCTGGGCGGGGTCGTTTCCTACAGCAACACGCTGAAGTCCGCGTGGGTGGACGTCCCGGCGGAAATTATCGAATCGCGCGGCGCCGTCAGCAGCGAAGTTGCCATCGCTCTCGCCGACGGAATCCGCCGCCGCACCGGCGCCACGCTGGGCGTCGGAATCACCGGCGTGGCCGGCCCCACCGGAGGCACTCCGGAAAAACCCGTGGGCACGGTGCACGTGGCCATCGCCGACGCGTCGGGCAGCAAGGAGCGCGGCGTCCACTATCCCGGCGAGCGGGACCGCATCCGCTGGCAAGCCTCGCAAACGGCGCTGGACCTCGTGCGGCGATATTTCCTGTACGCAGCACAACCCAAATCTGGGGTATGACTCGAGGTGGCGCAGGCTTCCAGCCTGTGGGGGTTAGTCCAAGCAAGGACCAAACCCCACAGGCTGGAAGCCTG
>JGI12269J14319_10001705_pt1 | contig 21657 bp, 19 predicted proteins | sample PeaSoiSIISIP2007_FD_14319 | JGI IMG/M metagenome (IMG submission 14319)
GATGCGCTGCGCTATGCTTAGATGCAATTGCGAGTGATTCGTATTCGACTTTAAGCAAGCCGCGAGGTCCGCTTACATGGATTCGTGTCGAAGCTGGCATGGGGCTGCCTTGACAAGCACCGGGCAGACCGACGCTATTCGATCTCTGGCGCGGCTGCACAAGGGCGCGCGCGGCGTGGTCAGCGCCGTGGCCGAAGGCACGGACGCGGGCAAGAGCGCGGCCGCGGGCGCCGACCCGGGCCCGGCTATCACTATCGGTGACGTGGCCGGTTCGACCATCGTCCGGCGCCTGATGGAGCTCGGCTTCGTTCCGGGCGAGCGCATCGAAGTCATTGAAGAACTGCGTCCCGGCGGCGATCCGATTGCGGTGCGCATCGGCTCTTCCATCTTTGCGCTGCGCCGGCGCGAAGCTCAGGCGGTCATGGTCCAGGTCGAGCAGTCTCAAGCCTCAGCAGCGCTAGAGCGCTAAAGAGTCCAGGTGACGCGCGCGACTCCCGATATCGTGACCCGCCGGGTTGCCCTGGTGGGGGCCCCGAATTGCGGCAAGACCGCGCTATTCAATCGCCTGACGGGCAGCCGCCAGAAAGTCGCGAATTATGCGGGCGTCACGGTCGAGCGTAAGGAAGGCGCGTTTGTCGGGGCGCGCGGCAATTTTCTCTACCGCGTGACGGATCTGCCCGGCGCCTACAGCCTGGTACCGACGACGCTCGATGAGGCGATCACCCGCGATGTCGTGACCGGCCGGCTGCGGGGCGAGACGCCGCCGGAGATGATCATCTGCGTACTGGATGCGACCAATCTGCGGCTGTCGCTGCGACTGGCGCTCGAGCTCACGCGGCTGTCGATTCCGATGATCGTCGCACTCAACATGAGCGACCTGGCCGATCGGCGCGGCTTCAAGCTCGATTGCAAAGTCCTGGCGCGCGAGCTCGGCGTGCCCGTGGTGCACAGCGTTGCGGTACGCCCCGGCGGCGAGGCGGCGCTGGTCGCAGCGCTCGACGAGCTGAAAGCGGCGGCTCCCCGCGAAGCGTTCACCGTGCCGACCGACACCAATGAGCAGCTCGCGGCCACCCAGCGGCAAGTGCGCCATATTCTGACGCTCGCCGGCTACGTGGAGCCGCTGCGCGATCGCGCGCTGGCGCGGCTTGATGCGATCGTGATGAACCCGATCGCCGGACCGTTGCTGCTGGCGATGCTGCTGTTTCTGGTGTTCCAGGCGGTGTTCAGCTGGGCCCAGGCACCGGTCGCGTGGATCAATGCCGGCATGCATGTCTTAGGGCAGGCGGTGCAGCAGATCATGGCCGCCGGACCCTTGCGCAGTCTGATCGTCGGCGGCGTGATTGCCGGTGCCGGCAGCGTGCTGGTTTTCCTGCCGCAGATCCTGATCCTGTTCTTCTTCATTCTGCTGCTCGAGGACAGCGGTTATCTGCCGCGCGCCGCATTCCTGCTCGATCGGCTGATGGGCGGCGTCGGGCTCTCGGGCCGCTCCTTCATACCGCTGCTGTCATCGTTTTCCTGCGCCATTCCGGGGATCATGGCGACGCGCACGATACCGAGCGCCAGGGATCGGCTGGCGACGATTTTGTTAGCGCCGATCATGACCTGTTCGGCACGCTTACCGGTGTACGCGCTGATCATCGGCGCCTTCATTCCGGCTCGCGGGGTAGGGCCGTTCAACCTGCAGGGCCTGGTACTGTTTGCGCTGTACGTGACCGGTGGTGGGCGCCGTGCTGGTGGCGCTGGTGATGAAGCGCGCCACGATGCGCTCGAGCTACCACCCGCTGCTGATGGAGCTGCCGGAATACCATTGGCCCAATCTGCGCAATCTGCTGACCGGGCTATGGGAGCGCGCGCAGATATTTCTCTCGCGCGTCGGCACCATCATCCTGGCGCTGATGGTGCTGATGTGGTTCCTGGCAAGCTATCCGGCGCCGCCTGATGGTGCCACCGGGCCGGCGATCCGCTACAGTTTCGCCGGCATGCTGGGATCCGGGCTCGATCGGATCTTTGCGCCGCTGGGCTTCAACTGGCAGATCAGCGTCGCGCTGGTGCCGGGTCTGGCCGCGCGCGAGGTCGTGGTCGGGGCGCTGGGCACGGTCTACGCGCTGTCCAGCGCCGGCGGCACCGACGTCGGGACGGCTCTGCGTCCCATGATCGCGCACAGCTGGAGCCTCGCCACGGCGCTGTCGCTGCTGGTCTGGTATGTGTTTGCACCGCAGTGTCTGTCGACACTGGTCACCGTGCGTCGCGAGACCAATTCCTGGCGCTACCCGCTGATCATGGCCGGTTATCTGTTCGCGCTGGCCTATGTGTCGGCGTTCGCAACCTACCGCATCGCGCTGCTGCTCGGCGCCGGAGTTGGAGCCTGACCGATGTGGCAGCAAGTCATCATCGCGCTGCTGGTGGTGTTTGCCGCCGGCTATGTGACCTGGACGTTCCTGCCGATGATGCGGCGCCAGCGCCTGCTCGATGCGCTCGCGGCGCACGGCGTGCTGGCGCGCGCGGCGGCGCAGCACCGCGCGCGGCTGTCGACCCCCGGATGCAGCAACTGCGCGGCGGCCGGCGAGCACGCGCCGACGCCATCGCACGCTGCCCGCAAGGGCGCCAAGACCTGAACCCGAGGGTTCGCTTGCAATCGCTCAGAGATATCAAACCATAGGGTGAAATTTTGTTATCAAAATTTCACCCTATGGTTTGATATCTCTCAGTGGTTCCTGGCGAGCGCTACTTCAGGTCGCGTTCGCGGCCGCGGGCCCGAGCGCGCGCGAGGCGCCCGTGTCGATGACTGCCTTGAAGCGCACGCCGCCGACGGTGCCCTCCGAAGAATGCCGTTAATCCCGTCGAGAACCGGGCGCGCCGACACGGACAGTTTCAGTCGGTACATTCCTTATCGCAGATCCGGCACCAGCAGGCGCAGTGCGGCGCCAACGTCCGTTTGGCCCGTGCGCATGATGTCGTCTTGGCTGACCACCTGCAGCGCAGGGTTCGCCTCTGGCAAGCCCGTCCGACTATCCACGGGCACCGCAATGCGCGAACCGGTGACATCGGCTCGTGAAGCGGAGGGTGTCGCCGCGGTTGAAGCCGCAGCCCGTCCCGTCTGCGGCGGCGTGGATGTACACGCCGTCAGAGCGCACAGAGCCAGCAGCGTGGGCGTCCAAAAAAATTGAGTAGGCATGGCAGCCTCCGCGTTTATGCCAGAGCGAGTGATCCATTCTAATGAGACCCGCTGGCCCGAAACAAGTGACCGACGCCCGGCGTGGAGGCCGGTCACCTTTGGAGCGGCGCTTCAGAGTGACGCCGGCGTGCACGCTCAAGTGCTTCGACAGCTGCCAAGCCGCGCTGAGATCGAGATAGCTGATGTACGTGGACGTGGACCAGCACGTTCGGGTGGAGGGTTCGGCCCGACGGCAAGGGTGTGTAATTCTCTGCATGCTAGACGGCAAGACGGGTCGCGCCGCTCGGTAAAACTACTTCTCGCGGTCGCGGCGGCTCAGGATTGGCTCGATCGAGGCAGCCATCACCGGAGCTTCGACGCGCAACCATGCCAACACCTCCGGGGGATCATAGGTGACCGTGCCGGCCTTCCTCGCCAGAAACATTTGCTCCAGATCGTTGCGCTCATCGCTGATGGTCTCAGCTCCTAGGTAGTCGCGGCGCAGCGTTGCATCCGTGCGCACGATCCGGACCCCGAGCTTTGCAGGCGTGTCAACGAAGATTGCGGCAAGATCCCGCCGCGCCGCGCCGGTCGCTGGGAAACGCTGCCAGAGACGGTCGATGTCGAATGGTTTGCGGCTTCCCAGGAGAATGAGTTCCTGACTGATCCCCGAATACAGCAGCGTGTATGGAAACACAGTCACGAACGTGGCGATCGCCTCATCGACAGCCTTAGCCGGCATCTGATACACCGGCAGCCACTGCGTCATCATGCCGGTCGGTGTCAGATGTGCCAACACATCCTCGTAGTACTCCAGCGAATACAGCCGGTATACGCCTGCCTGCATCGGCGGCGGCGGTTCGCTGGTAATGAGATCGTATGTGTCCCGCGACAGTCGCAGGAAACTGCGGCCGTCGTCATTAATAAGCCTTACCCGCGGATCCTTGTAGACTTCGAAATTGGTGCCGGCGAATTCCGGCGCTGTTTCGAACACGTTACGATTCAAGTCCACGATATCGAGATGGCGAATACTGTCGTGGGTGGCGATCGCCGAGGCAGTGTTCCCAACGCCGAAACAGATCACGAGCGCGCCGACGGGATTTTCCTGGAGCAATAGCGGGACATGCGCCATCAGCCGCATGTAGATCTGGGAAGGAAGAACCGTGCCTGACATGGAGGTATTGCCAAAAAATAAAAATTCCCCATTTGGCACCGTGACGACATAGGTGGTGTCGGTCCCATTGCTCTTCAAATCCGAAATCGGGTAGCGCGTCTGAATACTATTGGGCATGAGGTAACTCACATCGAATTCCGCTGGCGTGACAATGCATCCCGCGAAGAATGCGGCCGCCGCAATTGCGGGTTGCCACCACCTGACCCCCCGTCTTTCGGAAATCACGAGCAGTAGCGCAACACCACAGCTCATCAGCACCCACATCAATTTCAGCGAATAGAAGATATTGACCCGCGGGGCCAACAACGTGAATACAATCAAACCAATGCAGAACGCGACCGTATTCAGCCCGTAAGCAAGACCTAGATGCATTCGACGCATCTGCGCCTGATTGCATATGTAGGGCAGCAGGAGCGAGACCAGCAGGTAAGGCACGAATACACAGCCTCCGACAAAAACGAATAGCTCCGCGACGCTATCAGGGAAGTTGTTGATCGTGCCGAACGCGTCGATTGGCGTGTAACGAGATTCCAGCCTGTTAATGACGCTTGGATACATCAGCCGCCACGCCGCGTAGAAATAGATCGCGGCGGATACGAACGCGATCTTGATGTGTACCATTCGCAGGCGTGTCGCATGCCAGACGAACGTGCTCGCCAAAAAGATACCGAGAATCGCCCAGAATGAGATCGCCGGACCCAGCGCACCCGGACTGTTGCTGACCACGAGATTGACGCGCTTGAACATATCCCCTTCAAGCGCGCCGGCAAGCAGGCCACTGAGCATCGCGCAGGTCAAAAGCAGCGCGAGGTTGGTAGCGGTCGGGGTGGTCGCCTGATTCACTTCCTGACTGGCAGCGTCCAGCGTGAGCGAAGCCACCGGCAGATCGCCACGACCGGTAATGAGAAAGAATCCTGCAATCCCGAGGTTCAGGCCCAGCATCAGCCAGAATATGGCACTGTGACCAATGGACGGCAGCAGCAGGAACTGGCAAGCGAGCACGCCCGCGCAGGCACCGAACGTATTCCAGCCATATAGGGCTGCCGGGAGCCGCTGTCCTCCGGGGGCGTCCAGAAACACCTGCGAGAGGAGCGGGAACGTCGTTCCCATTAAGAAACACGGCGTAAATACGCAAGTCACCGCTACCGCCAGCTGGCCTAAGCGATACCCGAGATCCTGCACCCAGATGCGATCATGGACGTGATAGGGAAAATTGCCCCACAGATCCGCGGGGAGGTGGCCGGCGAGCGGAGTCAGCGCGGCCGCCACCGCAACCAGCAACTCGATGAGGCCATAAAGGCGCAAGCCATCCGTTATACCCGCGACCCGGGCAATCCATGTGGTCATCGGCCTGCTCGCCAGTGAACCCGCGCCGAGACCTCCAATGAAATTACAAACGACCAAGGCGAAGCTCAGACTGGTGGAACCGAACCAGTCGGGGAAAAGCCGGAACCACACCACCTGGTAACCCAGTGCGACAAAGCCCGACAGGGCGTAGGCCAGAAATACTCGAATCATCGCTACGCCGTTAAGTGTTTATGTCGCGGTTCATGCCCCTTTGCGATGACCCAGATGTTTTTCAAGCCATGGCCATCTTGCCATCTTTCCGACCCCGGGTCCCAAGTGTCGCTGCCTTGGAGTACCGCGGAGTACAAAAGACGGCGCATAGGTGGGCTGGATAGCATCGTGCGATCGCCTCTTTTTCCATTGGGCATTGTGACTCGTTGCCGCCAGTCGCTGAAAACAGTCGATAGTGCCGGCTGCGCTGTCAATCAAGCATATAGCCGTGACTGGTATGCGATAGATCTCAATCGTTTCGGTGCATACGCCCCACCACTAGAAACTATTTCAAAGTCGCCTTAGTAGTGTCACGTTGGACGCAAGCTGGACAAAAACAAGAAAGTTGGCTGCGTAGTATTCCCAGCCAACCAGGAGCCGACTTTGCCGCTGTAGCCACGCAAAGAAGCGCTGAACGAGCCAGCGACGCTCGTAGCCACGCAGGCGCCGGCCATCCTGGGTCTTCCTCTTCTTGCGGTTCGATTTGTGCGGGGAAATCATCTCAATGCCTTCATCTCGAAGTTGCGCATCGAGTGGATCGCTGTCATCTCAGATCAAGGTCTCCGGCTTCGCCTCGATCATGTGGAAATCGAACGGTGCCGTTGATCTGGCCGATGCCGCGCGTCTGCTCCGCGGCCGCCTCGCTGATTCTGGCAATGGTGTCCGATACACGCTGTACGCTGTCGACGATGTTGGTCATCGTGCTGCCCGGGGCCGCGCGCTGGCGCGGCTGGATGCAGTCGTGATGAATCCGATTGCCGCGCCGCTGCTGTTGGCGATGGTGATGTTCCTGGTGCTCCGGGCGGTATTAAGCTCGGCGTAGGCACGCGTCGCCTGGATCATCTGCCAACCAGACTAGCGCGTGAAATCTGATCGCAAGCGCTTGAGAGTGTTGAGCATCGAACTGTCTCACCACCCCATCGCAAGCGCGAATTGGTGCCACTGATTGCGCGGTAGCATCTGCAGCTCGTTGCGCCGATAGTCGATAGCCAGATCATCCAGGGTACCCAGCACGTCCATTCCTACCAGCAGTGCCGGCCGATCTTCCAGGCCCCAGGCGTTGAAGACATTAAAGTCGCCGAAGGTGACGGCAAGGCCGTCAATGGTCGCCGCCCCCAGATGAACCTTGGGTACGCGCGCAACCTCGCCCAGCTGCGAGGCCTGCGTGGCGTCGGTGACCGCAGTCTCAAATTGTTTCGGGCCGCCGTAGTGGCTATGCGTCAGTGCCGCGAGCAGCGCAGGGTTACCGAGCGTGTGCGAACTGCCCGTGTCGATGATTGCCTTGACCCGTACGCCGCCGACGGTGCCTTCCGCCATGAGCAGGTGCTCGGAGATTATTTTCACCGGAACCACCGAGTAGCCGTACGCGGCGCCCCTGCCGCGCGACTGGGAGATCGCGAAGCGGTCTTTTGCGAAATTGGCGGACACCTTCATGCCGGCGAAGCAGTCCATGCCAAGAATCCCGTCAATGCCGTCGAACACCGGGCCGGACAGCACAGGCAGGTCCAGGTCGCGGAAATGCATATCGCCGGATTCTAGACTATCGATGTGGACGCTCGCGACCACCGCGGTGCCGCTGATTCCGACTACCAGTATCGGCGCCTGCAGTTGCGCTGTGAGACCAAGTCTGACCGGTGTCGACGCGGCGAGTGCCGTGCGCGAGGCTCCCGTGTCGAGCATGAATCGAAAGGGCCCCTGGCCATTGATGGTTACCGCGGCGATGATGCGGCCGATCCGATCGCGGCTGGTGGCGATCGCATACTGGGGGTCTGTGGGAAGATTGTCAGCGTCAGGGCTTGGCGTCAGTGCCGGGTCTGGCAGACGCGATGCGAACTGCGATCGCTCCGGCAGCGGCTGTACGGCGAGGCTGGCTGCGCTTACGGCACACAGCACTACCGCGGCCAACCCGGATCGAACAGTTCCCGCCATGAGGCGCCCCGCGCATGAGCCCGGCAAGTAGCCTGCTCTCTTTAAGTGCGGCGGACAACCATGAGCCTTCGCGTGGGATTCGCTTGCCGGTGCTGTTGCGGCGCAACCGGCGCTGCGCCTGGCACGAGCGGTGGTGGTTGCCGCGTCATAGCTAAACGATGTGTGGCGCCTGGCTTGCGACCTCGGGAAGCTCTGCACAGGTGCTTGTGACTAAACGATAACTCGTGCAGCGAGCATTAACGCGTAGAGCCTCAGTAGCGGAATGAAGCAGACGACTTTTGCATCGGCGGCGTGGGATACGAAGGGCAAGTTGACGCGCCGGGAGCCGATGTCGCGCATCTACTCCATGTAGCAGTGGTTCCATCTTTCGGACCCGGCCGCCGAGGATTCCCTGTATGACTCGGAGTCGATGCGTCGCTTTGCCGGCATCGAGCTGGTGGAAGATGCGGCTCCGGACAAGACGACGATTTTGCGCTATCGGCATCCGCTGGAACATCGCAGCTCGTCGCGTCTCTGGTTGCTCAAAGATCCGCCGTTCAATGGTTCAAAGGCGGCGACAGCTGCTTCAAGGCATCGGAAGTATTATCCAGCCCAGACAATTCAATTTCCTGCGCGCCGATGCTCATGGTGGGCTTCGCGGATAAGGCCGAACTGGGGGCCTTAGTAACTTTCATCGGGATATTGGAGCCAGTCACATGCATGTAGGTGTACTGCGGCTTCGCTGCTGGCGTGTTGGATGGTTTGCCCCCCGCTGGCCCCGCTGCCGGCGCAGTATCAGGTGTCGGTTTCGTCGGCGTTGAGGCGCAAGCGGCGAGCGCACATAAGGCCAACAGCATCGGCACGCAGGCCGAACGCGTCAACATCGAGATTCCTGCGGGGCTAGCGCCGCTTCACTCATTGCGTCACCAGGTTGGCTGAAATCCAAACACGGGCGGCCGGCGTCGCGTCCGGGCCGCCCGTGTTTGGCGGGACATGCATCCGACCTGGCGTCCCCTTAGAGCTTCAGCGTGAAGGCGACGAACAGCTGGCGGCCCAGATAATCGTAGGTCGGATAGGAGTTTGCCGGTCCGCTGTTACCCGAGATGTCCCCCGATGGAATGACCGGCGGGTCCTTGTCGAGCAGGTTGGTGACCCCGGCGCGCAATTCCAGATCCGTCAGTGCATGCCACACGACTGTCAGGTCAAAGTAGTTGTAATTCGGGATTCGCTCATTGTAGGAGTCATAGTAGGGGAAAGGCACGGCAGGTTCCTGGGGTCCTTCCTCCGCTCCCTGCAGCAACGGGTTGGTGGAATTGTTGTCAAAATGGGTCGCGCCGATGAAACGCCAATTCACTGACGCGAGCACACGCCACGGGGTATCCCACGTCAGGCGCAGATTATGCCGCCAGTGCGGATTCACCGAACCATTCTCACAGCTGCTGCCGAATAGCCCCGCGCAATCGTAGCTCGCCGAGCCAGGGTAGGGCGTGACCGTGCTGTGTTCCAGGTACGCACCGTTCATCGCCGTGTTGACTGCACCCCAACCGGCCGGGAGCGTATACCGGTAATTCACTTGCACATCGATCCCGGAAACTATGGAGACGCCGAGGTTGTAATCCTTCTGCAGGAAATATCCGCCGCCGGCAACCGTCGCGCCGGACAACCCGCCCTGCGGCGTGCGGACGATTTGACTACAGTAAATCGGGTTGTCTTGCTGCAGACATCCATTCAGGATGACGCCGAACGGATAATTTCCAACCTGATTTTCCAGTTTGATGTGGTAATAGTCGACGCTGGCGTTGAACCCCGGCACCTCGACGGGACTGAAGGTCAGGCCCAAGGAGTAGGTGTCGGCGACTTCGGGCCTCAACTGGTTGTTTCCCTCGATCACCTGGCCGCACTGACCAGACACGCACTGGGTGATGCTATTGACCCCTGTTACGGGGTTGATGGCGTATTGCGCCGGCGTCACCCCGGTATGCTCGCATTGCACCAGCGTCGCCGACGGCTTGCCCGCGCACGGATCGGCGCCTACGACTTGTTCCTGCCCAAACGAAGGCGCCACAAACAGCTCGATCAGATTCGGCGCCCGCACCGCACGGTCGTACGAACCCCGGAAGCGGATGTCCTGGATCGGTGCGTACTGCACCTCGAACTTGTTGGTATTGGTGACGCCGGTCGTGTCGTAGTCGGACCAGCGATAGCCCGCATCCACCGTCAGGTCGTAGATTCCCGGCATGCCATGGACAAGCGGGGCCCGCGCTTCCACGAAGGCTTCGTCGATGTCGTAGTGCTGATTGATGTTGACCAGTGCGCCGGAAAAGCCGGCCAGGGCGCCTGAGAGCTCTGCCGCGTCGGGATTGAACGTGACGGAGTCCACGCGGTGCTCGTAACCGATGTTGACGCCCACGGGGTCTTTCGCGAAAGGCGACTGGATGCCGTATTGGCCCAGGTCGCCGGTCAAGTCAAAATGCTCGATTTGCTCAGTATTATTGCCGTAGGCGGTGCCCGGCTCTTCGAGATAGTTGAGCTGCGACCCAGTGACACCGCCCGTCGTGAAGATGTTCCACGGCGCGCACCGACCACCGCTGATGCAGACCGGAGTGCCCGCGGCGTTAGTCGTGGCCTGCAGCGCATCGTTGGTATTCACGTAGCTGAGATAGTTCGTGTTCGACTGGAATGTGGTCGTGTAGTAGTACGACCCATACAGATCGTAGGTCCACCCGGGGACCGCGTCGCCCTTCGTGCCGACCACGAAGCGGATATTATTGTGCTCATAAAACGATATACGCCCACCGCCTTCGATGTTGCGCCGGCCGATCTGTACGTCCGCGCTATTCCCTGGCGAGCCCGGGACGGCGGTGTCACCGGCAATCTGGGCCGGTGTGCAGATCACGCCCTGTTGCTGCGCGCTCAACAGCGGATTGCTGCAATTGATGAGTTCGTTGCCGTCCGATGTGTAGGGATTCCCGCCGACGAACAGCCCAGAAGGCGCGACCACCGCTGTGCTTCGATCATCCATGTAGAAGAATTGCGTGTACGGTTTGAGGTGGTCATTGACGTCAATGTGCCCCATAAAGCCAGCCTGGTAGCGCTGGTCTTGACGCTGCAGGTATTCGTATTGATTGTAATTGTAGACCGCTGGCGGACTCGAGCCGACCTGCGGCCAGGGCAGGAATTGATTGCCCACCACGGTATACCGAACGCCGTAGCCCGCAGCAGCGGGGTTCTCCGGCGTAAAGCGGTTCGAGTTCGAGCTGCCGAGACACTCCAGGCCGCTATAGACCGGAGAGATCTCGTCGCCGTTGGAGTAGAGCTGGCAAGCCGAGAAGTCGCGCGCTGAGCCTGCGATCGGTTGCTGATCGTGGTAGACGAAGTACCCGGTCACGTTGCCGGTCCCGTCGGCCAGGTTCGAGCCCATGAGGATCGAAACATCGTGCTTGTACCCGTCGCGGATGCTGCCGGTCGGCGGCGGAGTGGCGCTGTACCCGGTGATGGGGTCGTTATGGCCCACCAATCCCTGGACGTAGCTGTCATGCTGATCGTGCTGGCTGAAGCCGTATTGACCGTCGACTTGGACACCCTGGAAGTCCTTCTTCAGGATGAAATTCACGACGCCGGCGATCGCGTCGGAGCCGTATGTGGCGGACGCGCCGCCGGTCACCACGTCGACCCGCTCGATCAACGGCGCGGGAATCTGGTCGATGTCGACCGCTACGTTCTGGTTGGAGGTACTGGGATCACCTGCACCGAGGCGCCGGCCATCCACCAGCACCAGGGTTCGTTGGGGTCCAAGGCCGCGAAGATCCACGGTCGAGAAACCACCGGTCGACGTTAAAGGACTTGAGACATTGCCGAAGTCTGCATTGGTACCGATGATGTTCTGCGGCAGCTGATTCATCACGTCGGTGATATCGGTGTGCCCTTGCAGTTGAACTTCCTGACTCGTGACGACAGTCGTCGGACTCGTTGCGGTGAAGTTCGCTGGCACCGGGATACGCGAACCGGTAATCACCACTTCTTGCAGCGTGCCTGTTTCCGCATCGCTGCTGGTGTCGGCCGCATGCAGCGGCATCGCAACAAGCCAAAGCGCGCTCAAACCACCGATCAGTGACTTCGACAGTGAACGAATCGTCTTGGGTCCTGTCGGATCATTCCAAGGATAATTGTCCCCTGAAGAATATCTCATGAAGGTCTCCCTAGATTCGGCCAGAACCGCCACCGTACTTTTGGTATCAGGGCGGATGACTTCTCCGAATCTTGATTGCGTAGCGTTACTTACTTGATGCCGCCCGGTGCATTCACTCGTGCGAATCTGCGTTGATAGAGACCGAACGCGGGCTTCCATGAGTGACACGACCTGGCCAGCTCCCCTATTGCAACAAGCATAAACCGAAGATTTAACCCAATACAACACCCTGTTGTACGCCAGCAACATGATTCCTCGAACTCTAACCGGTCTTTCGATACTCGAGATTGGTTTTGAGGGGTTTCCCAATGATTCTTCGCGCAAGGCCTTGATTCGTCGCGAGCACGGATTTGACTGCCCCTGTGGCACAGACCTTGGTGTAGCGCGCGTGTATTGAGACGGCTACGCTTAGCGCATATATTTGAAGTGCCATCGGCGCGTCAAAGACGGTAAGGAGGATCGGTACTGGAGCATCGCCGAGAAGCGGGGAGTGTCTCAAGCAACGCGCACCGGGACTCACCCCGCGCGTGGTGCTCGAGAAGCTCTCAGCCATGCAGCTGCTCGACGTGCACTTCCCGACCACCGACGGCCGCGAGCTCATCTTCACGCGCTACACCGAACCGGAACCCGATCAGCAATTGCTGCTCTCGCACCTTGGCTGGACGCTGCCGGAACAGGCACGACCGCGCCTCAGCGCCAAAGACGCGATCGCCGTGTAGTACAGACCCGCAAGGTCAGACCATTGAAAGCGTTAGGATTTTACTCGCCCAAACGCCCCAGTAGCGAAAGACCGGCTAGCGGACAAACAACCCTTTTTCCACGCGCCGCTCTGGATCTCGACCCACTCAAGGCGCTGAAACTCGAGTTCGCTGTGCACCGGTCGTTGCGGCGTATGTGTCGCACAATCTCGGGTCGGCCGCCTGCCGTTCGCGCGCCGACCGCTGGCGCACCTAGTAGAACAGCGCGTGGACCACATGATCCCCCTGTTCGATGTGCCGCCGCGCGCATTCGCCGCCCGCGAGCTCGAGTACCGCCTTCACCGGCGTAATCACGGGTGCCGGCGTCGTGATGATCGCTTCCGATTCGGGCGTCGCATTGTGTCGGATGTAGATGATTTCACCGTGTGGGTCGATAAACAGCATGTCGAGCGCAATGCGCGTGTCCTTCATCCACATGCGCATGACGCCTGGCCGCTCCAGTGGAAACAGCATGCCCCGATCGGCGGGCAGAGAACGCACGAACATCAGGCCCTGCTGCGAGCGCGCCGGTGTGTCGGCGATCCAGATGTTGAACCGCTGGCTACCCGTCTGAGTACGGATCTCGAGTGCCGATTGCGGGAAGGCGTTCAGGTTTTCGAGCGCCCGCGCGGCCGGTGCCAGCACGGCGCCGAGCAGCAGCACGGCGGCTAATAAAACTCGCGCACGCCCCCAGCGCATCGCTTCCGATCGCTCAGGGCTTGGCGGGTACCGACTCATCAGCGCCATCCTCATCCAGCACGGGTCCAGCAAAATCAAATCGGCTCAGCAGCAGTCCACTGTGACCGGCAATGGCCGTGGCGGGCGCAGTGCAGAACCCGCGGGCACTGAGGCGGCGCAGATGCGCATCGACCTTCCCCGGGAGCGGCTGCTCGCTGAACTCGTCAATGGTGCATTTGCCGTCGCCCGCGGTGGAATACAATTTCTGTTCGCCCTCGAAGATCACCGTGACATTCGTCGGCACGTTATGCGCGGCGTGCGCGCCGGGCGCAGCAGCGATGCCGAAGACGAACCGCAGATTGTGCTCGCCGCGCCGTCCGGGGCCGAGGAACGTCACGCGAAGGCCTTGCTGACCGGGGCGCGGACCGCCATCGCACTGCATGTCCGCATCGTGCCAATCGATGTCCATATTGCTCTCGCCACGCATCCGCAGCCGTAGATAACCATCGTGCGAGGGCAGGCAGTTGGGCGCCACAGCCGCCGGCGCGATCGGCGTCGTTGGCGCGACCCCGGTCGTTGGCGCGCCGCCCGTCGTTGGCGCGATGTTCGCCGGCCTTGCATCCGCCGCGCCCGTTGCGCTCGCGCTGTGCGGCGCGACCTGCCGGCCGCACGCGCCGCAGCAGACAGCGGTTGCATATAGCAGGCCGCGCAGGACGCCGGCAGCTCGCTTGCTCCCGGTCATTTGCCTGGGTCGATCAGTGTCAGCCCATCGAAGCGCCGAAATTCGCGGTCGGTGGTACACAACGCGGCGCCGTGTTCAATGCTGATCGCAGCGAGCGCCGCGTCGGTGACGAGCGGCCCCCTGATCTGCGCGCTGGTGATTTGCATTTTAAGGATCGCCCAGAAGCGCTCGCCCGGTGTAAGGATCAATACCTGTGGTCGTGCAAGCCAGGTCGAGACGATCTCGCAGGCCCTGACCGCGCTCAGCGGCACTTCGAACACACGCAGGTTGCTGGCAATGCGTATGAATGCGAGCAAGGTCTGCCACGGAAGACCCACCTGCTCATGTCCGTTCAGCGCCGCGGTCCACCAATCGCGGCAGCACCCATGAGATTCGGAGTTCGAGTCGTAGGCATACAAGAGTACATTCGCGTCGACAACGATCATCGATGATCCGGACCTTCCAGGTGCTCGAGCAGAGCGCCAATGCTATCCAGCGACACACCGGGCCTCAGCCCGCCAAAATCGTGCGTTTCGACCTGAAAGCGCTCGATCCCGGGAGCCGAGCGGCGCTGTGCGAGGCCCGAGCGCAGCAACTCGTTAACCAGCGTCTTGAACGGCTGCCCCGTGCGCCGTGCTTCGGATTGCAGGCGCGCCGCGATGTCTTCATCCAGGGTCAATGTCGTTCTCACATCGTGATGCTAGGTATGAAGCATCATGATGTCAACGTTCAGGCCGCCGGCGCGGGCGCGGCCGCCGGCATCCCGATTGCGTCTTCAGGCCGCTCGCGGCAGTGATCGAATACATTCCGATCGCGATGCAGCGTACGAGCGAAGATTGGTCTTGCTGATAGACTTTTCGCCTATGATGAACCGTCGCAGGGCCGCCATGCCTAATCAACTGATTGAAATCTACCCGGTAATCCCCGCGTCACTGGCGCGATTGCCGGAGCTTGCCAACAATTTGTTCTTCAGTTGGCACCGCCCGACCCGGGCGTTGTTCGAAGACCTGGAGCCCGAGCTCTGGCAGCAGGTCGTCGGCAACCCGCGGCTGATGTTGCGCTGCACCAATCAGGAAAACCTCGACCGCGCAGCCGCCGATCGAATCTATCAGGAGCGCTACCGACAGGTGGTCGAATCGTTTGATGCTTATCTAGCTGCGCCGCAGCGGGCCGATGAGCCGCTGGTCGCGTATTTCTGCGCCGAGTACGGTTTCCACGAGAGTTTCCCGATCTATTCCGGCGGCCTCGGCATCCTCGCCGGCGATCATTGCAAGGCAGCCAGCGATGAGAGGCTTAATTTTGTAGCCGTCGGGCTGCTCTATACCCAGGGCTACTTCATTCAGTCGGTGGACAGTGACGGCGTGCAGCACGCCAGCAATAATAAATCCGATCCACGTGACCTGCCCGTCGAGGCGGTGCGCGATGCCAACGGCGGCTGGATGCAGGTGACGGTACGCATCGCCGGCCGCAATGTCGTGGCGCGTATCTGGAAGGCGCAGGTCGGCCGGATCTCGGTCTATCTGCTCGATACGAACTGCAAGGAGAACGCCAGCGAGGACCGCGAGATCACGCACCGCCTCTACGGCGGTGACGGCGCGGTGCGCATCCGCCAGGAAATGATTCTGGGGCTGGGTGGAGTGCGGGCGCTGCGGGCGCTGGGAATGGCGCCGGCGGTCTGGCATATGAACGAGGGTCACTCGGCGTTTCTGATTCTTGAATTGGTGCGCGAAGGTGTCGCCTATGGGCTGGACTTCGCCGCCGCGCTCGAGTCCACCGCGACGCAGTGTGTCTTCACCACGCACACCCCGGTCGCGGCCGGCCACGACGTCTTCGATATGGGACTGTTCACGCATTGCTTTCAGGACATCTTCGCCGAGCTCGATGTTTCTGTGGAACGCGTACTCGATCTGGGTCGCGCGCCCAATGCATCCCATGCCTTCAACATGACACACCTGGCGCTCAATGGTGCGCGGCGTGTGAACGGCGTCAGCCGCATTCACGGCGCGGTGTCATCGCGCCTGTGGGCCGAGCACTGGCCGGAAGTGCCGCCGGCACAGAATCCGGTCGGATACGTGACCAATGGCGTGCACGTGCCGACCTTCCTGGCCCAGACCTGGGCTCGCTTCTTCGACGGCGCGCTCGGTCCCGAGTGGCGCGAGCGCCTGTCGAACCGCGACTTCTGGCATGCCATCACGCAGGTGCCGGACTACGATTTCTGGGAGACGGCGCAGCAGGTCAAGGCGCGCATGCTCGATGGTGTGCGCGCCCGGCTGCGCCGCGAATATCACGCCAAGGACCTGAATCCGGCGCAGCTGCGCCGCATCACGCGGCTCATTGACCCTGAGCGGCCCGGTGTACTGACGCTCGGTTTTGCGCGACGCTTCGCGACCTACAAGCGCGCCTCGTTACTGCTGCGCGCTCGCGAGCGTCTGCTAAGACTGGTCAAGTCGGAAGACCGTCCGGTACTGTTTCTGTTCGCCGGCAAAGCTCATCCCGCGGATCATCCCGGTCAGCAGGTGCTGCGCGAGATCAAGCAGCTCATGTTGGCGCCAGAATTCGCCGGTAATGTGGTATTCCTCGAGGATTACGATCTGCAACTGGCGCGCTGGCTGGTGACCGGCGTCGACGTCTGGCTCAACAACCCGGTTGCACCGCTCGAGGCCAGCGGCACCTCGGGCATTAAAGCCGCGGTCAACGGCCGCCTCAATGTCAGCATTCTCGATGGCTGGTGGGCGGAAGGCTTCGACCATAACAATGGCTGGGGCATTCCTGCCGCCGACGCCCAGGACGCCGAGCGGCGCGACGCGCTCGACTCGGCCGCGATGTTCGATGCCATAGAAGAAGAAGTCGTTCCACTGTATTACGCGCGAAACCCGGATGGCTACTCGCCGGAATGGGTGCGGCGCTGCAAGCGCGCGATGATGACGGTGATCCCGCACTTCAATATGGGCCGCGTGGTGCAGGACTACGCACGCGGTTTGTACTACCCGGCCGCGCAACACCATCAGCGCCTGATGCAGGGCGGAGCGGCGGCGGCGACACAATTTAGCAGCTGGAAGCAGCGCGTGCGAGTGCACTGGCCCGGCGTGGCACTGCGCCGCCTCACCGACACGCCCCGCGAATTGCCGCGGGCCGGCGCGCTGAGCGTTCGCGTCGCCGCGGCGCTCAACGGGCTCACGCCAGGCGACGTGCGCGTGGAATTCGTGGCGCAGCGGGTGCTGCCGAGGTCGCGATCGGAACTGCCGGCCCTATCCTCATTCGGCAGCGAACAGCACGACGGTGCCTGGCGCGCGCTGCTGCGCCCGAACGGCGAGATCGACAGCGACGGCTCGGCCGTCTATGAGCTTCACGCCGCGCCGCCAAACTGCGGACAATTCGCCTTCGAGATCCGGATTTCTCCCTGGCACGANATGCTGGCGCATCCGATGGAGATGGGTCTGCTCAGGCGGCTGTAGGCTCGCGGAGATCCGCGGGGCGAAGGATCCTGGCGTCACCGACCGCGGTTGCGCTGTGGTACTCAAGGTGATTTGCGGAGGATAATCCCCCGAANATTCAGCCTTTATCCCTGTGCAACGTACTATACTCGTAGCGTCCCGTCACCACCCGAACCTATGGCCAAGCAGCAGTCGCGGGCTTCCTCTGGGCGCTACGTCAGCCGCCTGACCAGCGGCGCATTGGCCGTCGTCATGGCCGGCGGCCGCGGCGAGCGGCTCAAGGATCTGACGCTGCATCGCTGTAAACCGGCGACCCCGTTCGGCGGCAAGTTCCGGATCATCGACTTCGTGCTGTCGAACTGCGTCAATTCCGGGATACGTCAGATCTTTCTGATGACGCAATACAAAGGTCAATCCCTAATCCAGCATGTGCAGCGCGGCTGGAGCTACTTGCGCGGCGAGTTCGGGGAATTCATCGACGTGGTGCCGGCACAGCAGCAGGTCGGTGTGCATTGGTATCGCGGCACGGCTGATTGTGTTTATCAGAACATCGAGCTGATTCGAGCGCTGCATCCCAAGCACGTGCTGGTGCTCGCCGGCGACCACATCTACAAGATGGACTACGGTCCGATGATCGCCTACCACGTCGAGAAGGGCGCCGACATCACCGTCGGGGTGGTCGAAGTGCCGCCCGAAACCGCCCGTGACTTCGGGGTGCTCTCGGTCACCGACTGGAACCGCGTCACGAAATTCACCGAGAAGCCGAAGGAGCCCGAGACCATCCCGTCGCGGCCGGATGTCGCGCTCGCGTCCATGGGCATCTACGTGTTCAACGCCCGGCTGCTGGAGAAACTGCTGATCGCCGATGCGACCGACGACAAGTCGGCGCATGATTTCGGCAAGAACGTGATTCCCGCGGCGATCGACCTGTTGCATGTGGCCGCCTATCCGTTTACCGACGTCAAGACGCGCGCACAGGCCTACTGGCGCGACGTCGGCACCGTCGACGCTTTCTACGATGCCAATATCGAGCTGGTGCACGTCGCGCCCGAACTCAATCTTTACGACGAAGAGTGGCCGATCTGGACCTATCAGCTGCATCAGCCGCCGGCCAAGTTTGTGCTCGACGAGGTCGGCCGTCGCGGCACTGCGGTCGATTCCATGGTCTCGGGCGGCTGCATTATTTCCGGNGCCCACGTCAATCAGTCGCTGCTCTTCTCCAGTGTTCGAGTCGAGGAGCGATCGACTATCNCGCGCGCGGTGGTGCTGCCGAACGTCAAGATCGGTGCCGGCTGTGTGGTGGATCGGGCGATTCTGGATGAGAATTGCGAGATCCCGGACGGCATGCAGATCGGGGTCGACCGCGCGACCGATGCCGCCAGGTTTCATGTTACCGATAACGGCGTGGTACTGGTTACGCCCGATATGCTGGCGAAGCTCGCCCCCAGCCACGCATGAGCGTGGCTCTGCGGCTGCTGGAGCGGCGACGCTCGGGCGTGCTGCTGCATCCAACCTCGCTGCTTACCGGAGACGGCGCCGACGCTCGCGGCGCGCTCGGCGCGGCGGCGCGTGGTTTCATCGATTGGCTGGCGCAGGCCGGTTTTTCGATCTGGCAGGTGCTGCCTCTGGGTCCGCCGGGCGGCGGCGGATCGCCATACTGGGCGCGGTCCGATTTTGCCGGCCAGACCTCGATGATCGATTGCAACGAATTGCCGGACCTCAACGCACAGCATTCAGACTTCGAATCGTTTCGAGCGGCCCATGAGGATTGGCTCGAGGATTACGTGCTGTTCGAAGCCATGGCCGATCGCTTCAAAGCCGCCTGGTGGGACTGGCCGGAACAGTTCCGCGCGCGCGATCCCAAAGCCATGTATCGATTTGCCCGCGAGTCCCGCGAGCAGCTCGAACGTCGCCGTCTAGAACAGTGGCAATTTGACTGGCAATGGCGCGCCTTGCGCGGCTACGCGGCGGCGCGCGGCGTGTTCCTGTTCGGCGATCTGCCGATCTATGTGGCGCCAGACTCGGTAGCGACCTGGGCTGCGCGCGCGCAATTCCAGCTCGACGCCGATGGCCGTCCGGCGCTGCTGGCCGGTGTGCCGCCCGACTATTTTTCGGCCGACGGGCAGCTCTGGGGCAATCCGCTCTATGACTGGGGCCAGGCCGAGCGCGACGGGTTCAGCTTCTGGCGCACGCGGCTTGCCCACCAGTTGCAGCGCTTCGATCTGGTTCGCATCGATCACTTTCGTGGCCTGGCCGGCTATTGGGCCGTTCCGGCGGCAGCCAAAACCGCGCGCGAAGGCCGCTGGTGCCCGGCGCCCGGGCAGGCGTTGTTTCAGGCGCTCAGGGCTGACTTTCCCGATCTGCCGCTGGTCGCCGAGGATCTGGGCGTCATTACGCCGGACGTCGAACAGCTGCGGGTCGCCTTCCATCTGCCGGGGATGCGCGTGCTGCAGTTCGGCTTTGACGGCTCGCCCGACAATCCGCATTTACCGCACAATTACCTGCGCGATGTGGTCGCCTATACCGGCACCCACGACAATGACACGACCGTGGGCTGGTACCGCAGCCTTGAGCGTGCGGACGCGCAGCGGGTGGAATTTTATCTGCGCACGGAGCCTGCCGCTCTGGCCGAGACTATGGCGCGCGCCGTCCTGGCCTCGGTAGCCCAGTTGGCGGTCATTCCGGTGCAGGACCTGCTGCAACTCGGCTCGCAAGCGCGCTTCAACACTCCGGGTACAGCGACCGGCAACTGGAGCTGGCGTCTGCCGGTCGGCAGTCTGACTGCGGCGCTGGCGGTGCATTTCGCGTCCCTGAACCACGTGTTCGGGCGTACCAGCGGGGTGGGGCGCGCATGAGAATTACGCGGTTGCGGCAGACATCGGCGCCACCGCGCGTGTCATGCAAAGCGATGAGGGTGCCCGGCCTGCTGCGGCTGGCGGCATTGCTGGCGACGATGGGCGCCGCGGTTGCCGGCTGCGCGACCGTGCTGCCAAAGCTCGAAGCGCCGGGCCTGACCGTCACCCGCGTGGTCGTCGGCGGCGGCAACGCACAGCAGCAGCAGATCAGGCTCACGCTTCATGCCACCAACCCCAACGATCGCGCGATAGCGATCCGCAGCGTCGAATGCCACCTCGAGCTTCAGGGCGCGGCGTTTGCGCAGGGTGCGACCGATGCCGCCTTCACATTGCCGCCGCTCGGCGACACCGACTTCGATCTGAACGTGACGGCCAATCTCAATACCGTGCTGGCGGCGTTCGCCGGCGGTTTTGGTCACCACGTGGTCGACTATCGCGTCTACGGGCAGGTGCATCTGCAAGGCGGCGTGCTGCGCACGATCCCATTCGATCAGAAAGGCAGGGTACGGCTATGAGTCAGGGCTGCACCAGGCTTTCATAGACTTCGATGTAGCCGCGCACCTGGCGGCTCCAGGAGTAATCCTGCGCCATGGCATTCTGCACCAGCCGGCGCCACATTCCCTTGTTCTGGTATAGATCCAGTGCCGTATTGAGGGCCCAGGTGACGGCCTCGGCGTTGTAGTGGTTGAATACGATGCCGGTACCCGAGCCGGTGGCGGCATCGAAATGCTGGACCGAGTCGGCGAGTCCGCCGGTGCGCCGCACGATCGGTACAGTGCCATAGCGCATGCTGTACATCTGATTGAGCCCGCAGGGTTCGTAGTGCGAGGGCATCAGGAACATGTCGCTGGCCGCTTCGATCCAATGCGCGAACTCATCGCTGTAGCGGCGTTGAAAGTGCACGCGTTCTGGAAAACGCCGCTGCAGGTCATTGAAGAAATCCTCGTACCGGGCCTCGCCGGTTCCGAGCACCACCAGATTGAACTCCCGCGCCTGCAGCAGTAGCGGCATGCAGTCGAATAGCAGATCGAATCCCTTCTGCGTCGCCAGTCGGCTGACGATGCCGATCAGCGCGGTGCGCGCGCCGCCCGTGAGTCGTATGCGCCGCAGGAATTCATCCTTGAGTTCGGCTTTCACCCCGAGTTGATTGGCACCGTAGTGCTGTGTCAGATAGCGGTCGTGGCGTGGGTCCCATTCGTCGTAGTCCACGCCGTTGAGTATGCCCACGATGGCATCGGCGCGCGTGCGCA
>JGI12269J14319_10001711_pt1 | contig 21630 bp, 19 predicted proteins | sample PeaSoiSIISIP2007_FD_14319 | JGI IMG/M metagenome (IMG submission 14319)
GACGGCAGTGCGGTTGCTGCCAGCATGAGGAGAACCTTCCGAGCCATTCGAGCCCCCGTTTCGGATTGGGCCTCCCGCCACGACCCAGAGAGGATTGCCCCGCAGTCTTGCCCGGGATGACCGAGCACGCAAGGGCCGATTCGGCTCAGTAAGGGCTGAGGTATTTGTGGTTGCCGTTACTCATTCGATGACAGCGACGGACCGGATGCTGCTCACGAAGCGAGTTGCTCGGTCCACTCATGGTTGCAGGTGGCAATGGCACACACAACGTGGCGGTGGTTCTCGGACGTCGTTCCGGGAGGGCACTCGTAGTGCCAGTCCGCCAAAGCGGTGTTTGTCGGGAATGACTCCTCGGGTGATTACCGGACCCTGTTGTGCCCCCGTTGCTCCACCCTTCGTCGTGAGCGGCCGATTGCTCAGCGATTCGCGGTGAAGCACAGCTGAGCCGCTTGTCAGCCCACGCCACGGACGGCGTGCGGAGGTACCGAAGGAGCGGTCATGGTGATGTGCAACGGATGCCTTGTCGTTCACGGTGACGGAGTGGTCGCCTATTGCTCCGAGGAACTCGACGGCGGACAGTGCGACGGATACGAGTTCGCTCATTTGGCCGGAATCATGTCGTGCCGGGTGTCGCCGCGCAGTGCTCGATGTTCCCACTGTGGAGATGTGATGCGTCAGCAGATCGTCGTAGCACCCGACTTTGTACCTAACCGACCAAACGGTCTCGCGCACTAAACTGTGGATACTGTCCCAGTGGAATGCCTCGTTGTGCGATTTGAGGTTGACTGATGCATCACGCGAGCGTTGTCACGGAGGCGCAGCTGTACGGGAACGCGGGGCTTTCTCGTCCTGGGTTTGACTCATCAGGACCGGCAGCCGCATTCACCGATGACAGCGCCACGACCTGGACGCAAGCCACGATTGGATAGGTAAGTGCTGGGGTCGCTCTTCGGCGTCAGCAAACGGGCTCCATGGGTATTGGGAAGCGGAATAGCCGAACACGACAGCCAGTCGGCCTTGGTGGGGGAGTGGACCACGGCTCAGGGGTCACTCGTTGGCGTTCAATCGGGCGTGGGATGGCGAGCGTCAACACAGGCTCCAGCAGGACGATCTCTTGGAGCACACATGACTCTGGTGGATTCGCTCGGACCTGAGCAGCGATCTCCCAGGTCATAACAGCGCTCAGTGGCCGATGCTCCCGAAGCAGGTGCGCTACCGTGCTGCGCTACTCCCCGTCTCTCCTGCACACGCCCGATCCGGCGGTCGTCGCGTCCGTGGCAGAGCTATGGCCCGCTGCTGAGCATCTGGCTTGTGCCGGGCGGGAGGGGCTCGGCTAACCTGGGGCCTCCGGGTCGACGGTCGCAGGGGGTGGCGATGCCGGACATCGTGGCAGGGGTTGTCGGGATCGGGTTTCTGGTCCTGTGGATCTACAGCATCTATGACGTCATCACGACCGATGATGCGATCATCCGCCATCTTCCCAAGGTCGTCTGGCTTCTCATCGTCATCGTCCTCTCGGACATCGGGTCCATCTTGTGGCTCGCACTCGGGCGTCCCCAGATCTGGACGCGCCAAGCCCATGATCCCCAGCGCTACGGGTCGCACCGCCTCCGCGCCTCCCCGGTCACCGCTCTCGACGACGGGTCACTCGATCACTTGAGTCCCATCGTCCGGCACCGCGAGGAGCAGACCCGGCTCCACATGTGGGAAGCACAGCTCAAGCGTCGTGAAGAGGAACTCCGGCGCCGGGAGCTCGGCGAGGGGTCCGGCTCGTAGCGCAGCCGGAAACGGGAGTGGATGCCAGCACCAGGAATCCCCCCGAGAAGGCCACCGGCGCCTCGTCGATGAACTCCGGCATGACGGCACGCCACGCCTCGTGTCCGTCGTCCAGGTCGTAGGCGAACAACGACGAGTCGCCCGTCGACCCTGACGCCTCGACGGCGACGAGGGAACCGGACCGCAGGACGGGCTGAGGTCCGGTCGGCGTGCCCGGGACCCTGACCTTCCATCGCAGCCCGCCGTCGTCGGTGGCCCGGTCCACCAGGTTGCTGCCCGGATACCCCTCCACGCCTCCCTCGACGCTGACGATGTCCCCGGCCAGGACGATGGGGAAGGTGTCCAGCGTGATGGCCGTCTCCGCCTCCCACCGCACGTCACCGTTCTGGAGATCGAGAAGATACAGACGCCGGTCGGGCACATAGGTGGCCACGGCGAGTCCGGCCGGTCCGGCGGACAGCACGGTCACCGCCGTGCCGGGATCGAATCGCCAGACCAGGCGACCCGTCACCGGATCGAGGGCGGTGAGAGCAGTCGGAGAGGAGGGACCCACGACGCCGCTGGTGACCACGACCAGTCCGGGGACGACCCTGTCCACCTGCTCCGGGGGAAGGCCGGAGACCGTCCACCGGTTCTGCCCCGTCTCGTCGTCGAAGGCCGTCAGCGAGCCGTCGTCGGCGGCGAGGACGAGCCCGTCAGAGGCGACGGGCAGCGCCTGACGGTTCCGGGCCACGGTCCAGCGGACCGACCCGGTCCCCAGGTCGACCACCTGGAGGGCGCCGTCGGAGCGCAACCAGCCCAGCCCGCCGTCGGCCGTCGCCACCGGGTCCCCGATCAGGCCACCGCCGGGAACGGCGAGCTGCCAGCGAACGGCACCGGTCCGTCGGTCCAGGCCCGTGAGGCGGGCATGGTCACTCACCTGGTCGGTGAGGACGGCGATCAGGCCCCGCCACACCCACATGCCGTAGACCGTCCGTCCCCCCGCCCAGGACCACATCGACCGCCCGTCCGAGGTGGCCAGGGCGTGAACGACCCCGCTCTCGGCCACGTAGGCGGTGTCTCCCGCCACGAGGGGGGGCACGTCGGCGTCGGGGTTCTGGCCCCTCGTCTCGAGGGCGGTGCTCCAGAGACGCCGTCCGGTGGCGGTGACGTCGAGCGCGGTGGCGTGTCGGGGAGGGAACGGCCCGCAGAGATTGACGACCGGCGGTTCTCTCTTCAGATGCCGGGTGACGGTCACCACGGTCGGTGCGCCGCCGACGCTGAACACGGCCGCGCCGGCCATCAGACAACCGAGCGTCACCACCGAGCCGACCGCCATCGCCCTTCCCCGCACTCGACCCATGGCCCTCCCTGACGGAGTCTCGGCGCCCACCGGACTCGCCTGTGGTCCGTGTCCGCCGTCCACCCTCGATCACCTCGGAGCGTAGAGGTGGGTCTGCCGCCGTTGTGGGAGCGGCCGTCGTCGCCGGTCCACCGCAAAGGCCCGGGTGGCGAACCGACGCCTTCTATCCTGGGGGACCGCATGAGCGAGGTCTGGCAGGGTCCCGGTTGATGGCTGGCCTCGGACGGCCGTTGGTACCCACCGGAGCAGCACCCCGGCTTCGTCCCCCCACCGCCGGTTCCGGTGACACCTCCGACGACACCGCCCCCGGCTTCACCCTACGGACCCCGGTCCCTCCCCGGTCCCGACGGATGGACCGTTCCCGGTCCCGACGGATGGACCGTTCCCGGTCCCGACGGCGCCGCCCCGTGGCCCCGCCAGCCGGCCGTCCCCATCACGAGCGGACTGGCCATCGCCGCACTGGGCTCGGCCATCTTGTGGATCGGCGGCCTCGGGTCCCTCGTGGCCGTCGTCCTGGCGGTCGTCGCCCTCTCGCAGATCCGATCCTCGTCCGGGCAGAAGACGGGGACGGGACTGGCGAGGGCGGGACTGGTGATCGGAGTGGTCGGACTCGTCGGCGCCGTGGCCCTCTATTCGTCGGGCGCCGTCACCGACCATTCCCCGCCGTCATCGGGGGTTCCATCCACGGCGGGCCCGCTCGAGCCTCCGCTCGGCCCGGCGTCGGCCATCGTCCTGCGGAAGCTCACGAACGTGGCGCCCGCTGTCGTGGACGCCGTCGGCCTGCCGCCGCAATCGGTGGTCACTCCTCCCACCGTCGAGGGGGGCCAACCCGATCTCGTCGTCGGCGGCAAGCCGGGTGCCGTCTTCATCGGAGGGGTCTTCTGCCCGTACTGCGCGGCCGAGCGGTGGGCGATCATCATGGCCTTCAGCAGGTTCGGCACGTTCTCCCACGTGCAGGAGACCACCTCCTCCCCCTGGGACGTCTACCCGTCGACGGCGACCTTCTCCTTCCAGGGGGCCTCCTACTCGAGCCGCTATGTCGCTCTCGCCATGGTCGAACACTCGGGCAACGACGTCGACGGTCCCGGGACGGACCCGGTCCTCGAACCCCTGACGAGGCAGGAGGCGGACCTGTGGCAGCGGTACGACGACAGCTACGGCTATCCCTTCCTCGACATCGGGAACGAAGCGTTCGTCCTCTCGCCCAGCTTCACCCCGGGACTCCTGAGCGGTTTCGATCAACGACAGATCGCGTCCCGCCTGTCGATCCCCGGTGACCCGAGCACCCAGGCCATCGTCGGGACCGCCGACTACCTCACGGCCGCCATCTGCGCCACCACGGGGCAGGCGCCCGCTTCGGTCTGCACCGCCCCCGTGGTGGTGAGAGCGGCGCGGGCCATGGCTCTGAAGGGAGGGGAGCGACTGGCGACACGGGTCGGGGCCGCGTCGCGGTGACGGCGGGACCACGGCCGGATCAGTGGACGGCGGGCAGGACCTCGGAGGCGATCATCTCGACGATCTCCTCGGGGTCGTTCCACACCGGGTCGTCGGCTCGAGGGTGGTGGAACACGATGTCGGTGAAGCCGAGGGCCCGGCAGCGGCCCACGAGGTCGGTGAAGGCACCCAGACTGGCCAAGGGCCGCTCGTCGGTGTTGCCGCTCAGATAGATCCGGTCGATGGACCGCGGGTCGCGGCCGAGGCGTCCGCACTCCTCTGTCAGCTGGTCGAGCTGCCGTCGGACGGCGGCGTCGGTCCCGGCGGCCGTCAGGTCACGGTGGGACGAGTCACCGTAGGTGATCCAGGCGTCGGCCCTCCGCGCCACCAGGCCCAACGTTCCCGGATCGCCGCCGGCGACGGCCAGGGGGAGACGGGGCCGTTGGACGCAGCCCGGGAGCATCCGCGCCTCCTCGGCCGTGTAGTACGTCCCGCGGTACGACGTCACCGGCTGGCGGAGCAAGAGGTCGAGCAGCTCGACGAACTCCCCCAGGCGTCGACCGCGCTCTCCCGCGGACAGCACCGCGCCACCGAGGACCGTTGTGTCGAACCCCAGTCCCCCCGCCCCCACGCCGAGCGTGAGGCGACCCTCCGAGATGTGGTCGAGTGTCATGGCGTCCTTGGCCAGGGTCACCGGGTGCCGGAAGTTCGCCGACGCCACCATGGTGCCCAGTCGGATGGTCCCGGTGGCCGCCGCCAACCCGGTCAACCACGGGACGGTCGCGTGCCACGGCCGGTCCCGGTACCGGCGCCAGGAGAGATGGTCGTACGTCCAGAGGTGGTCGTATCCGAGGGCCTCGAGACGGGTGGCCCGAGCCACCGTCTCGGGCCACGGGTCCGTCGGGAGCATCAGGACGCCGATCCGCACCCGCGCACGCTATCCGGTTGCCGTCGCCCCGCAGACTGCCACGGCGTCAGCCGCGGTGGCATCAACTGTGGTCGTGTCAGCTCTGGTCGTGTCAGCTCTGGTCGTGTCAGCCGCGGTGGCGTCAGCTGCGGCGATGGGTGGGTCCGGCGTCCTCGTCGGGAGCGAGGGCGCTGCGCGGGACCTGGCACTTCGTGCAGAACCGCTCCTGGCCCACCGTCGGTCCCCAGAAATGGTGACACTGGTCGGTGCGCTTCCAGGCCGTGAGGAAGACGGCACTTCCGGAGTCGGGCGCCGGCTCGTCGGTCACGTCGGCCATGGCGGCGGCGGCGCGGTTGAGCTTCAGCGGGGAGAGCTCCTCGAGGTCGGTCTTCTTGAGGCGCTTGCCCTGAGCTTCGATGAACGCCAGGAGCGACGCTCGATCCTCTTCGCCGGCAGCCATCACGCGCGTCCTTTCGCCGACCTCGGGCGAGCGTGCCGCCGAGGTCACCGTCCAGGCTTCCACGATGTCGAGACGGTGGCGAATCAGGACGCGTCGCACGGGACCGGATGCGGCGACGTGGGATGACGTGCTGGCGACGGTGTCCGCACCGCCCGCGCCGATGCGGCTACGGTCGCACCGTGCCGGTTCGGGCCGCTGTCTGGGATCTCGGGAGCAGCTCGTTCCAGGTCCTGGTGTGTGATGCCGGCCCGTGCGGGACCCTCGAGCCGGTCATGCGACGCCGTGCGTTGTTGAACCTCGGATTCGCCGTGGGCGCCAGCGGATCGATTCCGGCCGACCGGCTGGCCGCGTCGGTCGCCGCCGCCACCCGTCTGCGCAGTGCCCTCGACGAGGTCCGGCCCGACGTGGTGGTGGCCCTCGCCACCGCCGCTCTGCGCGACGCCGGCAACGGCCCCCAGGTGGTGGCCCGGCTCGAACGGGTGGTGGGGACGCCGGTGCGCGTCCTGGACGGCGAGGAGGAGGCCCGCTTGTGCTTCGGCGGTCAGCGGGCCGGGATCTGGATGGGCGAAGGCCCCGTCCTCGGGCTCGACCTCGGCGGCGGGAGTTTCGAGGTGGCCGTCGGCAACGCCCACGACGTGGTCCTGGCCACCAGCGCCCCGGTGGGGGCGACACGACTCCAGGGCGAGCTCGCCACCGGGGACCCCTTGACGGAGGCGGACCGGTCGGCGATCCGGGCCCGGACGGTGGAGGCGCTGGCCCCGGTGCGGGCCGCCTTGGCCGGCCACCCCGGCGTGACGGCCCGGACGGTCGTGAGCGGTGGAACAGCCCGGGCCCTGGCCCGGTTGGCCACGGCCCGGACGCGGGGGCGACCGTCGGGACGGGCCGTCGAGGTCAACCAGGTCGAGCTACCCGCCCGCCAGGTGGCGGAACTCGCCTCCCGGCTCGCCGTCCTCGATCTCCGGGAACGGTTGGCCCTGCCGGGAATGCCCACCCGGCGGGCCCCGATGCTGCCCATCGGGGCGGCGATCCTCGAGACCTTCGCCACCGAGATGGGCGTCGACCACTTCGTGGTGAGCGAGTGGGGCTTGCGGGAGGGAGCACTCCTCGACGCCATCTCCCGGCGCTGAAAGAGTCGAGGGACGCCCCCGTCCCGAGAGCGCGTGAGCGCTATCTCGTCACTTCTTTCCCAGGATCCTGTTCATCTTCGTACCGCACGTCGGGCAGGTGCCTTGTGCGGCACGCCTACCGTTGGCCAGCTCGACCTCGTTGCCATCGAACTGCCGCTTCTCCCGACATTTAACGCAGTAGCCCTCGTACGACGTCACGTTGGCCTCCTCACTCTGCTGCGCCCCGCCAAGGGGTCGGGTCGAAGCTACCGCCGGGGGTGCCGGTGCACGTGGATGCTCAGGCGTGGGGCCGTTCCGGACCGTTCCACCTGCTCTTCCCAGGCCTCTGGCCACCACGTGGCCCACGGACAGTGGGCTGATTATCGCTTTGCGAGTTGTCCTCCCGACCCGGAACGGGGCGGACGCCGGCGCCGCGCGACGTCTCCGTGGTGGATGATGGCGCCCGGAGGTGCCGGGCGCCGTGGAAGGAGAGACCGTGGGCAACGGGTCGAAGGAACCGATCGTCGACATCCTCGACGAGGAGTGGGCGGCCATCGGCGAGCTCGGTGACGACCTCGAGGCCGGCGAATGGGAGCTGCCGTCGGAGTGCCCGGGGTGGACCGTCCGTGACGTGCTCTCCCACATGGTGGGGACGGAGCGCTCGCTGCTCGGGGACACGGCCCCCGCCCCGGTGTCAACGGCGCCGCACGTCCACAACGAGGTCGGTGCGCGCAACGAAGGATGGGTGGACTCGCTCCGCAGCCACACCGGTCCCGAGGTGCTGGCCGTGTTCCGTGACGTGACGTCGCGCCGGCTGGCGCAGTTGCGGTCGTGGCCCTCCTCCCGTTTCGACGAGTCGGGTCCGAGTCCGGTCGGGGAGGTGCCGTACCGGGAGTTCATGCGTGTCCGGGTGATGGACTGCTGGGTGCACGAACAGGACATCCGGGTGGCGACGGCACGACCGGGTCATCACCACGGCCCGGCGGCCACGTTGGCCATCGACCGGCTGGCGTCGGCCATGCCCTTCATCGTCGGCAAGAAGGCGGGAGCCCCTGACGGGTCCTCGGTCCGCTTCGAGCTGACGGGGAGCGAGCCTCGGCGTTTCGACGTCGTCGTGCGCGGCGGACGGGCGGCCGTGGACCAGGTGGCCGGGTCCGGGCCCACCGCCGAATTGCGGATGGACCTGGAGGTGTTCTGGCGCCTCGGGTGCGGTCGTGCCACGGGTGAGGCGGCCCGAGGTGCCGGTCTGGTCGAGCTCCGGGGCGACACCGAGCTGGCCGAGCGGGTGGTCGATTCGATGGCGTTCATGATCTGAACGCTCGGGCCGGCCCACGGGGACGAGGTGAGCGACGGGGGCCGGTAGACTGTTCCCTTCTTATGCGTGCGACAGCAGCCCCGGTCGAGGGCAACCGGGTCCGTCTCTCCGTCGAACTGGACGAGTCCGAGGTGGACGACGCCCTCAATTCGACGGTCCGGCGTCTCTCCCGTGACGTCCGCGTCCCGGGCTTCCGGCCCGGTCGCGTCCCCCGTCCCGTTCTCGAGGCCCGGCTGGGCGGCGCCGAGGCGTTGCGCCAGCAGGCCATCAGCGACGCCCTTCCCGATCTCTATGCGCGTGCCGTGGTCGACACCGAAGTCGATCCGATCGCCGCCCCGGAGATCGACATCACATCGGGAGAGGAGGGGGGACCGCTCACCTTCGACGCGTTGGTGGAGGTCCGTCCGACCGTCTCCGTCGCCGGCTACGGCGGTCTGGTGGTCACCGTGCCCGCCGTCGGCGTCACCGACGAGGACGTCGACGCGCAGGTCGACCGCGTGAGGGAGCAGTCCGGCGAACTCGAGGTCGTCGGCCGACCGGCGCGTGACGGCGACTACGTGACCATCGATCTCCATGGCACCCGGTCCGGAGGTGACGACCTCGACGTGGAGGACTACCTCTACGAGGTGGGATCGGGATCCGACATCCCCGGTCTGGACGACCAGCTGCGCGGATCGGCGGTGGGCGACATCCTGCAATTCAGCGCGCCCGTCCCCGGCCCCGAGGGGACCGAGATCCCCACCTCGTTTCGTGTTCTCGTCAAGGAGATCAAGGAGAAGGTGCTCCCGGAGCCGACCGACGCCTGGGCGGCGGAGGCGTCGGAGTTCGACACCGTCGCCGGTCTGCGCGACGACCTGGCGACGAAACTGCGGCAGATCAAGATCATGCAGGTCCAGATGGCCCTGCGCTCCCGGGCCCTCGACGCGCTGATCGAGCTCGTCCAGGACGACCCGCCCGAGGCCCTGGTCGACGCCGAGGTGCGTGAAAGACTTCACGATCTGGGCCACCGACTGGAGCAGAGGCACATCTCCCTGGAGCAGTTCCTCCAGGCGTCGGGTCGGGACCGTGACAGCCTCCTGGCCGAGTTGCAGGCCGAAGCGGCCCGCGCCGTGCGCGCCGATCTCGCGCTGCGGGCACTCGCCGATGCCGAGAACATCGAGGTCAGCGACGAGGACCTCGATGCCGCCGTGGCCGAGATGGCCGAGCAGGCGGGAACGACAGGAGCGGATTTGAGGCGCCGACTCGACCGCGCCGGGAGGCTCCCCGCGGTACGCTCGGACAAGAGAAAAGCGATGGCGCTCGAGTGGCTGATCGACCACGTAGCGTTGGTCGACGAGGAAGGAAAGCCCGTTGACCGTGATGACCTGCATCCCGACTCGGTGATACAGGCGGTGGGCGACGACCTGGCCACCGACGGCGCCGAGGCGCCGTCGGGTGAACGAGGGAGTGACGACGTGGGAGCCGAAGAGGGAGCCACCGTGGAGGCCGAAGCATGAATGTCGTCGGCAACGCCCAGGGTTACCTGGTTCCCACCGTCATCGAGCAGACGAGTCGGGGCGAGCGGGGCTACGACCTCTATTCGCGGCTCCTCAAGGAGCGGATCATCATCCTGGGGACCCCGATCGACGACGCCGTGGCCAACCTGATCTGCGCCCAGATGCTCTTCCTCGAGTACGAGGACCCGGACAAGGACATCTCCCTCTACGTCAATTCACCCGGGGGCGACATCACGGCCCTGTTCGCCATCTACGACACGATGAAGTTCGTGAAGCCCGATGTCTCGACGTTCTGCTTCGGGCAGGCGGCGTCGGCCGCCGCGGTCCTCCTGGCGGCGGGGGCGCACGGGAAGCGATTTGCCCTTCCCCATGCCCGCATCCTGCTCCATCAGCCCTGGGGAGGGGCCGCCGGACAGGCGAGCGACATCGAATTGCAGGCCAAGGAGATCATCCGTATGCGGGACCTTCTCAATTCGATGCTCTCGGGGGACACCGGTCAGGCGGTCGACAAGATCGCCCGCGACACCGACCGGGACTTCGTGATCACGGCGGAGGAGGCTGTGAACTACGGCCTGATCGACGAAGTGATCACGACTCGTGATGCCATCGCGGCCGCCGAAATCGTCGGCGTGGCTTAGGCTTGTCCGGAGGAAGGGGAGACGGTGGCGAAGTTCGGGGACGGCGGGGACCTTGTGAAGTGCAGTTTCTGTGGCAAGTCACAGAAACAGGTCAAGAAACTGATCGCGGGGCCGGGCGTCTACATCTGTGACGAGTGCATCGATCTCTGTAACGACATCATCGCCGAGGAGCTGGCCGAGACGACGGAGTTGTCGTTCGAGGACCTTCCCAAGCCCCGGGAGATCTTCGAGTTCCTGAACGACTACGTGATCGGACAGGAGTACGCCAAGAAGATTCTGTCGGTCGCCGTCTACAACCACTACAAGCGGGTCCAGGCAGGCCCCACCCAGTCGACCGAGGTGGAGCTGGCCAAGTCGAACATCCTGCTCCTCGGACCCACCGGGTGCGGCAAGACCTTGCTGGCCCAGACGCTGGCCCGGATGCTGAACGTCCCCTTCGCCATCGCCGACGCCACGGCGCTGACCGAGGCCGGGTACGTGGGCGAGGACGTGGAGAACATCCTCCTCAAGCTGATCCAGGCCGCCGACTACGACGTGAAGAGGGCCGAGACGGGGATCATCTACATCGACGAGATCGACAAGATCGCCCGCAAGAGCGAGAACCCGTCGATCACACGTGACGTCTCGGGCGAGGGTGTCCAGCAGGCGCTGCTCAAGATCCTCGAGGGCACCACCGCCTCGGTGCCCCCCCAGGGTGGGCGCAAGCACCCCCATCAGGAGTTCATCCAGATCGACACCACCAACATCCTCTTCCTCTGCGGTGGGGCCTTCGCCGGCCTGGACAAGATCATCGAGAGCCGGATCGGGCGGAAGGGAATCGGCTTCCGTGCCGAGGTCCGCCGCAGCAGCGAACCCCGGGACGACGAGGTCCTGCGCCACGTCCTTCCCGAGGACCTCATCAAGTTCGGTCTCATCCCGGAGTTCATCGGTCGGCTCCCGGTCGTCGGCGCCGTCTCCAGTCTCGACAAGGAGGCGCTGGTCCGAATCCTGGTCGAGCCCAAGAACGCGCTGGTGAAGCAGTACCGACGGGTGTTCGAGCTCGACGGCGTCGAGCTGGTGCTCGGTGACGACGCCCTGGAGGCGGTGGCCGAGCAGGCGTTGCTGCGGGGGACCGGCGCACGGGGACTGCGGGCCATTCTGGAAGAGGTTCTCCTGGAGGTCATGTACGACCTCCCCAGCCGGACCGACATCGGTCGGTGCGTGATCGACCGTGCCGTCGTCCTCGACCGCGTGCACCCCACGCTCATTCCGCAGGGTGAGTCGGCGAAGACGGTCCGCACGCGTCGAGCCGCCTCCTGACCCAGAGGGCCGGCGTCGGTGGGTCGTAGTCCCGACGAGGTCGGGACCGGTGTCCGTGGCGACGACGTCGTGGCGTGGCTCGACGAGCACACGAACTACGAGTCGGCCATGCCCACCCGGTTGGGGGCGCCCACACTCGACCGCATCACGGAGCTGTGTCGGCTGCTCGGCGACCCCGAGCGCGCCTGCCCCGTGGTCCACATCACGGGGACGAACGGCAAGGGGTCGACGGCCCGCATCCTGACGGAACTGCTCATGGCCAACGGCTTGACGGTGGGGACCTACACGAGCCCGAACCTGGAGACCGTCAACGAGCGCCTGGCCCGTGACGGGACGCCGATCGACGATGACGAGCTGGCCGAGGTCCTGGGCTCGCTGGCCCTGATCGAGCCGATGATGGCCGAGCGTCCGACCCGTTTCGAGCTCCTGACGGCGGCCGCCTTCCGGTGGTTCGCCGACGTGGCGGTGGACGTCGCCGTGGTCGAGGTGGGCCTGGGGGGGCGTTGGGACGCCACCAACGTGGTCCGTCCCGATGTCGCCGTGGTGACCAACGTCAGCTACGACCACGTCGAGGTCCTGGGGCCGACCCTCCGTGACATCGCCGTCGAGAAGTCCGGGATCATCAAGCCCGGGTGCCGGGTCCTGGTGGGGGAGATGGACCCCGGGCTCCGAGCCGTCTTCACCGACGCCGCCGACGCCGTCGGTGCGGCCGGGACGTGGGTGCAGGGCGAGGACTTCGCCTGCGAAGGCAGCCGGGTGGCGGTGGGGGGTCGCCTGATCGACCTCCGCACTCCGTCGGCCGAGTATCCGGAGGTCTACCTGCCTCTGCACGGGGCGCACCAGGCCGAGAACGCGGCGATCGCCCTGGGCGCCGCCGAGGCCTTCTTCGGCTCGGCCTTGGCACCGGAGGTGGTGGAGCACGCCTGCGCGTCGGTGACGATGCCCTGTCGGATGGAGGTGGTGGGACGTGCCCCTCTCGTCATCCTCGACGGGGCCCACAACGTGGCCGGCGCCCAGGCGTTGGCCCGAGGTCTCATCGAGGAGCTGCCCACCGGGGGAGAGACGGTGGTGGTGATCGGCATGTTGGAAGGACGGGATCCGAGCGCCATGGTGGAGGCTCTGATCCCGACCGGCGTCACGACCGTGGTGGCGTGCACGGCACCGTCGCCCCGGGCCATGCCGGGGACGGCCATCGCCGACGCCGCACGCGCCGCCGGGCTCGTCGGCGACGTGGTCGGCTCGACCGCCGACGCCCTGGCCCTGGCGCGCCGCCGGGTGTCGGCCGACGGACGTCTCGTCGTCACCGGCTCTCTCTACGTCGTGGCCGAAGCCCGACCTCTCCTCGTCCCGTCGGCCAGTCAGCGCCAGGTGTCGGACTCCCTGAACGACGCCTTTCCCGCCGGGGGCGGCTGACCCGGCCGGATGCGTTTCGACGCCGGGGGCTCCCCCCGGTAGCCTCCCGCCGATGACGCGCACCTTGGTGATCTGCAAACCGGACGCCGTCGAACGTGGACTGACGGGCGAGATCATCGCCCGTCTGGAACGCAAAGGCCTCCGTCTGGTCGCCGCCTCGCTGGTGACCATCGACGAGGAGACCGCCTCGCGGCACTACGAGGAGCACCGGGGCAAGGCCTTCTACGGCGAGCTGGTGGCGTTCATCACCCGGTCACCCTCGATGGTTCTCGTGGTGGAGGGTCCCGAGGAGACGTGGCGGATCGTGCGGACCTTGATGGGCCCCACCGATCCGGCCGACGCACCACCGGGAACGATCCGGGGGGATCTGGGGACGATCCTGACCGAGAACCTGATCCACGGGTCGGACTCGGCCGAGTCGGCGAAACGGGAGACGGTGATCTTCTTCCCCGATCTGAGGTGAGCGAGGGCCCTGTTCCGTTCCTGTCGACCCGAGGTTGGGCTCACGCCGTGGTCCGGGCGTCACGGGCAGCGACGTAGGGCGGAAAACAGCATCTTGTGTGATCCCCGTACGTCTCGTAGCCTGGGCCGACTCCCTAGCACTCCCCACGGGGGCCGATCCATGAGGTGACGGCCCCCGCGCAGATCACGAGGTGGATCGAAGCGCATGAAGGACAATCGGTTCTTTCTCCTCGGCCGCGACATGGCGGTCGATCTGGGTACGGCCAACACCCTCGTCTACGTCCGTGGCCGCGGGATCATCCTGAACGAGCCGTCGGTGGTGGCGGTGAACGTCAAGGACGGCCGTCCGCTGGCCGTGGGGGCCGAAGCCAAACGGATGATCGGGCGGACTCCCAGCCACATCCAGGCCATCAGGCCGCTCAAGGACGGGGTCATCGCCGACTTCGAGATCTGCGAGAAGATGCTCCGCTACTTCATCCAGCGGGTCCACCAGCGCCGGTTCGCCAAGCCACGGATGGTCATCTGCGTCCCGTCGGGGATCACCGGTGTGGAGCAGCGCGCCGTCATGGAAGCCGCCGAGTACGCCGGTGCCCGGAAGGCGTACATCATCGAGGAGCCGATGGCGGCGGCCATCGGAGCGGGACTCCCGGTCCACGAGCCGACGGGGAACATGGTGGTGGACATCGGGGGCGGGACCACGGAGGTCGCCGTGATCTCCCTGGGGGGAATCGTGACGAGCCAGTCGGTCCGCATCGGAGGTGACGAGCTCGACGAGGCGATCATCTCGTTCATCAAGAAGGAGTACAGCCTGGCACTCGGCGAGCGGACGTCGGAGGAGATCAAGATCGCCCTGGGTTCGGCGTTCCCGCTGGAAGAGGAGCTGCACGCCGAGATCCGCGGCCGCGACCTGGTGACGGGACTTCCGAAGACGGTCGTCGTCTCCACCGAAGAGATCCGCCGGGCCATCGACGAGCCGGTGTCGGCCATCATCGACGCCGTCAAGGTGACCCTCGACAAGACCCCGCCGGAGTTGGCCGCCGACATCATGGAGCAGGGCATCGTCCTCACCGGAGGAGGTGCCCTCCTGCACGGGCTCGACGCCCGCCTGCAGGAGGAGACCGGCATGCCGATCGTCGTCGCCCGCGACCCGCTCAATTGCGTGGCCATCGGCAGCGGACAGTGCCTCGAGGAGTTCGACGCCCTCAAGCAGGTCCTCATCACCTCCTCCGCCGGGTGATGGGCGCCCGCGCCTGGCGCGGCGCCCGACCCGCCCCCGCCGTCCGACGGTCGTCGTGGCGCCCGCGGCCTGCCGGTGGAGCCGGCGGCATCGCCTGAGATCGGTTCGACATGGCCAGGACGCGCCGTGCCCGACGCCCCCGGCTGACAATCGGGCTGCTGGTGCTGGCGTCGATCACGATCATCACGCTCGACTACCGCGGTGACGCCCACGGGGCCATCTCCAGTCTGAAGAACACGGCCAACGACGCGTTCTCCCCCGTGCAGCACGCCGTCGACGCCGTGACGCGTCCGATCGGGAGCTTCCTAGCCGGGGCCTTCAACGGTGGGGAGCTCCAGCAGGAGAACGAGAAGTTGCGCGACGAGGTGGCCCAGTTGCAACGGCAGACGCTGGCCGAGCAGGCCACGCAGAACGCCCTGCGGGCTCTGGACGCGCTCAACCACCTGACATGGACGCCGGGGATCCCGACGGTGGCGGCCCAGGTGATCGATCTCAATCCATCCAACTTCGCCGCCACCGTCGAGCTGAACGTGGGGACGGCGAACGGCGTCGCTCCGGGAATGCCCGTCGTCGGCGGTGCCGGCCTGGTGGGCCACGTGACGGCCACGGCGTCGACGACGTGCACCGTGCTCCTGATCACCGACGCCGGCGCCGATTCCCCCGTCGGGGTGCGTTTCGGGCCGGCCAGCGCGGACGTCGGCCTCACGCAGGGTGCCGGGATAGGCAAGCCCCTGACGGTCACCGACATCACGCCCGGCGCCCCCCTGCACAAGGGCGAGATACTCACGACGTCGGGCCTCCAGAACGCCGCCTACCCCGCCCTGATCCCGGTGGCCAGGATCACCGGGTTCTCGTCGACGCCGTCGGCGACCGAGGAGTCGGTGACCGCCGTGCCCCTGGCCGACCTGTCGCAGTTGGAGTACGTCGATGTCCTGCAGTGGCCGCCGGCCCCCTGAGATGTCGGCCCGTGCACGCCACCACCGGTGGTCCGGACCATGACGACGGCTGATCTCGCTCGGTCGACGATCGTGATGGTCGTCGTCCTGGCCGTCCAGAACACGCTCCTCGACGGGGTCCGGGTGGCCGGCGCCCACCCCGACGCCATGCTCCTGCTGCCCATGGCGGCCGGCTACGTGGCCGGCCCCGACCGGGGGGCCGGGTTCGGATTCGCCGCCGGCCTGCTGGCCGATCTGTTCCTCCCCACCACGTTCGGGCTGTCGGCCCTGGTCGGCTGCCTCGTCGGCTACGGGACGGGACTGGCCACCAGGGGGCTCGTGCGCAGCTCGTGGTGGTTGCCGCTCATCGCCGCCGCCGGGGCGACCGCCGTCGGACTGTCGATGTACGCGATCCTGGGGGCCGTGCTCGGAGAACCGGGGGCCCTGCGGACCGATCTGGTGCCCGCTCTGGTGGTGGCCACCCCCGCCGCCGTCGTCCTGGCCACCCCCGTGGTGCGGATGGTGACGTGGGCCATGCCGCCGGTGACATCGGGCCGCGGCGCCAGCGTCGGCGCCGGGTCGAGATGAGACGGCGCCGGCGGTTCGCCCGCCAGCTGCGGACGGCCGACACACCGCGTCGCCGGCGCCGGCCGGCGCGTCCGGCGGGACGCCTGCGCCATCCGCTGCGCGGTGGGCACTTCTATCCGAAGCCGAAGACGTCACGTCCGAACCGCCAGAAGGAGCCGCGGACGCCGCGGATGCGCCCCCGGCGGTCGGTCGTCGACCGCGTCATGCCCACGAGCGAACCGTCGGCCCCCCGGACGATCGTGCGGCTCCGCGTCGTCGGCCTCCTGGTGGCCGCCCTCTTCGCGCTGATGTTCGTCCGGTTGTGGTATCTCCAGGTCCTCGACACCTCGGCCTACTCGCAGACGGTGGCCCAGAACCACGTCCGACCGGTCCAGGTGCCGTCGCCCCGGGGGCTCATCCTCGACCGGTCCGGCTCCACGCTGGTGGGCGACACGGTGACGAGGAACATCACCCTGGCCCGGGTGGCGGCCGAACAGCACCCGGAGGTGGTCGGCCAATTGGCGGCTCTGCTCGGTCTCACCACCACGCAGATCAACGACGATCTCAACAACGACCAGTTCAGTCTGTACGAGCCCGTTCCCATCCTGCTGAACGCCCCTCTGTCGGACGTTCTCTACATCGGCGAGCACGCCTCGATGTTTCCCGGGGTGTCGGTCTCGTCGGGGACGCAGCTGACGTACCCGGAGGGGGAGACGGGGGCCCAGATGCTCGGGTACGTCCGTCAGATCAACAGCGCCGAGCTGGCCGCCCACAGCGCCCAGGGCTACCAACTGGGCGACGAGTACGGTCAGGCCGGGCTCGAGAATCAGTACGAGTCGTTCCTGCGGGGGACGCCGGGCACGAACGAGGTCGAGGTGAACGCCCAAGGTCAGGTCGTGGGGAGCCTGGGTCAGACGCAACCGCGGTCCGGTGACAACGTGGTGACCAACATCGACTCCGGACTGGAACAGACGCTGCAGAGCGCGCTGGCCGACAAGATCAAGTCCCTGGAGGGGACGGTCGACGCCTCGACCGGCCAGGTCGAGCACCCCACCGGGGGCGCCGCCGTCGCCCTCGACCCCGAGACGGGGGCGGTGCTGGCCCTGGTGTCCGATCCGACCTACGACCCGTCCATCTGGAACAACTCCATCGTCACCCAGGCCGAGCTCAACCAGATCGGGAACGGACAGGACGACAACGCCATCGACGGCTTCTTCACGCCGGGGTCCACGTTCAAGCTGGCCACGGCCACCGCCGCCCTGCAGACGGGCCTCATCGGGCCGACGACCCCCTACTACGACGACGGCATCTTCACCATCCCGGGCTGTCAGACCGGCGGCCTCGGGTGCAAGCCGCTGCAGGACAACGACGGTGAGAACCCGCACGCCGACATCGACGTCACGCAGGCCCTCACCATCTCGAGTGACGACTTCTTCTACAACCTCGGCGCCCAGTTCTGGGACAACCGGGGCAAGTACGGCCCGCAGCCCATCCAGAACACCGCCGCCCAGTACAGCTTCGGTCAGGTCACCGGTATCGACCTGCCCGGCGAGGACGCCGGGTACTACGCCCGGGTCGACTCCCCGTCGGTGGTGGCCAAGGAGCACGCCCAGGACCCGAAGGACTATCCCAACGGAGGCTGGTACACGGGCAACAACGTCGAGATGGCGTTCGGTCAGGGCGGGACGGCGATCACCCCCATCGAGGAGGCGGTGGCCTACGCCACCTTCGCCAACGGGGGCACCCGGTACCAACCGCAGATCGCGGCCGGGATCGTCACGTCGACGGGCAAGGTGGTGAGGACGTTCGCCCCCAAGGTGGCCGGGCACGTGGCGCTGTCGCCGGCCGACCACCAGGCCATGTTGGCGGGCTTCGAGGGGGTGGTGAACGACCCCAGCGGGACCGCTTTCCAGAGCTTCGCCGGCTTCGACTTCAGCAAGTTGTCCCTGGCCGGGAAGACGGGGACGGCCAGCGCCAGCGAGCAGGTCCCGACCTCGTGGTTCGTGGGCTGGGGGCCGCAGGTGAACCCCCAGTACCTCATCGCCGTGGTCATCGAGAAGGGTGGCTACGGCGCCTCGGCGGCCGCCCCGGTGGCAGAGGCCGGCTTCTCCTACCTGGTGGCCAACCCGGTGGCCCCGGTGGTCCTGAGCCCTCCCCCGGGGTCGGGGACCTCCTCGTCGGCCACCTCGACGCCGACCCCGGCCACCGGCCCCGGAGCGACGTCGTCGACCACCTCCACCTCCACGGCGGGGTAGGGGCCCGGACGCCCCGGTCGCCCCCGGGGCCGCTCTAGACTCGACGGGCACATGACCTCCTTGTGGCCACGGATCGAACCGCTCCTGGCCCATGTCACCAAGCCGGCCCGCTATATCGGGGGAGAACTGGGTGCCTGTGATCCCGATCACGGGCCCGGACGCGTGGCGTGGCTGCTGCTGTATCCCGACACCTACGAGATCGGCCTGCCCAACCAGGGGCTGCAGATCCTGTACGAGATCCTGAACGAACGGCCCGACGCCGTGGCCGAGCGCGCCTACGCCCCCTGGACGGACATGGAGGGTGCCATGCGGGCGGCCCGGGTGCCGCTGTTCTCGGTGGAGACGACCAGGCCGGCGGCCGACTTCGACCTCCTGGCCTTCAACCTGTCGGCCGAACTCACCTATACGAACGTCCTGAACCTGGTGGACCTGGCCGGCGTCCCCGTCCGGGCGGCCGACCGGTCGCCGGAGCACCCGCTCGTGATCGCCGGGGGNCACTGNGCCTTCAANCCCGAGCCGATGGCCGATTTCGTCGACGCCTTCGTNCTCGGTGACGGCGAGGAGGCGGTGGGCGACGTCACCGAGGTCGTGCGGCGATGGCAGTCACAGGAGGCGAGGCCCCCCAGCCAACAGGATCGCGACGACCTGCTGGTGGCGTTGGCCAAGGTGCCCGGGGTGTACGTGCCCTCGTGCTACGAGCCGGCGTACCGCGACGGCCGGCTCACCGGCGTGAGCCCCCGCGTCGCGGGGGTGCCGGCGACGGTCGAGAAACGGACGATCACCGATCTCGGGGCCTGGCCCTATCCGAAGCAGCAGTTGGTGCCGCTGATCGAGGTGGTGCACGACCGGCTGAACGTCGAGGTCTTCCGGGGATGCACGCGGGGGTGCCGGTTCTGCCAGGCCGGGATGATCACGCGGCCCGTCCGGGAACGGCCGGCGGCCCAGGTGCAGCACATGGTGCGCGACGGCCTCGACCGGACGGGCTACGACGAGGTGACCCTGACATCTCTCTCGTCGGCCGACTTCTCCGGCATCGAGGACACGGTGTCCTCGATCATCAACGATCCCGAATGCTCGGGTCAGGTGTCGGTGAGCCTGCCCAGTCTCCGGGTCGACGCCTTCACCGTCGGGTTGGCGGCCGAGATCCAGAAGGTCCGCCGGACGGGACTGACCTTCGCCCCCGAGGGCGGGACCTGGCGGATGCGTCAGGTGATCAACAAGCTGATCCGCGAGGAGGACCTCTATTCGGCCGTGGATTCGGCCTTCTCCCAGGGCTGGCGGCGGGTGAAGCTCTACTTCCTGATCGGCCTGCCCACCGAGACCGACGAGGACGTGCTCGGGATCGCCGCGCTGGCGCGGTCGTGCGTGGAGATCGGCCGGCGCTACCACCCGAACGTGACGGTGACGGCCTCGGTGGGGGGATTCGTGCCCAAGCCGCACACCCCGTTCCAGTGGTTCGGCCAGAACACGATGGAGGAGCTGCGGCGCAAGGTGAACCTCCTGAAGGACGCCGCCCGCGGCACCCGGGGTCTGACCCTGCGGTGGCACGACCCCGAGGCCACCGCCGTCGAGGGCCTGGTCAGCCGGGGCGACCGGCGGATGGGGGCGGTGATCGAGTCCGTCTGGCGGGCCGGGGGCACCTTCCAGGAGTGGACCGAGCACTTCGACCTGAGGCTGTGGAACGACGCCCTCGCCGCCGCCGGTCTGACCTTCGACGACGCCGTCTACCGGCATCGGGCCGAGGACGAGGTCCTGCCCTGGGACCACATCTCGGCCGGGCTGCACCGGGACTTCCTGTGGCAGGACTGGCAGGAGGCCCTGGCCGAGCACGGCCTCGAGGACTGCCGGTGGACGCCGTGCTACGACTGCGGCGCCTGCACGGGCCTGGGCGTCGAGCACGTGGTGGCGTCGGCCACCGCCCCGGCCGGGGGGAGCCAGGGCACGGGCCAGGACCTCGACAGCGGGGGGACGGTGCCCGTCCGATTCCTGTCCACCCGGGCGCCCGTTCTGGCCGGGGAGCCGGTCGGATGAGGATCCGGATCCGGTTCGCCAAGCGGGGTCGGGTGCGCTGGACGAGTCACCGTGACGTGGCCCGGATGTGGGAGAGGGCCCTGCGCCGGGCGCGGCTGCCGCTCGCCTACACCGAGGGCTTCTCGCCCCGGCCCAAGCTGAGCTTCGGTCTGGCGCTGCCCACCGGGTGCGAATCGGAGGCCGAATACCTCGACGTGGCGCTCAGCGACACGGTCGACCCGGCCGATCTGACCGACACCTTCAGTTCTCTCCTGCCCGACGGCGTGGATGTCCTCGCCGCTCAGGCACTTCCCGCCGGGGCGGGGTCACTCCAGGAGGACGTGACCTCGTGCCGATGGGAGATCGATGTTCCACAGATGGGTCCCGACGCCCTGGCCGAGGTCATCGGCCGGGTTCTTCACGCCGAGACCCTGCCCGTCACCCGTGAGCGCAAAGGTCGGCCCGTCACCGACGACATGCGGCCCTCTGTGCTCGCACTTTCCTCCCGGCCGTCCGGGACCGGGGCCGAGCTCGTGGCCGAGCTCGGGACCCGGCCCCGCGGGGTCCGTCCGGCCGAGCTGGCCCAGGTGATGGGCATCGAGCTCGGCCTGGCCCGAAGAACCAATCAATGGATCGAGCGCGACGGCTCCCGCGGGGAGCCCCTTGCGACGCCTGCGGCTCATGCCGCCGTCATGGAGCGCGCCTCGTGAGAAGTACGAGAAGGGATCGTCCTCATGTCCGATTTGAGCGCCGGCCAGCCGGTGGCGGAGCCAGTCGGCCCGCCGCCGGGGCCTGCAGCTACAGAGCCCCCGCATGGCGCGGAGTCCCGATTCGAGGGGACGGGCGCGCCGGAAGCACCCCCGAGCGCAGAACAGGCGGCGAGCGCATCGCCGGCTGAGACGCGCGCCGCAACGGGCGCGCCGCGACGACGGCGCCGTCGGCCAACGCCCGCCGGAGCCGGAGGCTCGACGGCGACGG
>JGI12269J14319_10001714_pt1 | contig 21621 bp, 23 predicted proteins | sample PeaSoiSIISIP2007_FD_14319 | JGI IMG/M metagenome (IMG submission 14319)
TGGCCGACGTCGCCCCCGGAACGGCGGCCGTCCTCGCCCCCGCCGCGCTGGTGGGCGAGCTGGCCCTCGCCCTCGACGACGCCGGCTACCACGCCATCGACCCCCGCCGTGACGGCCTCGGCTCGCCGCTCAGCCTCCTCCCCGTCGATCTGGCCAACGGTCTCGAATTCGACGCCGTCGTGGTGGTCGAACCGTCCACCATCGCCGACGAGTCACCACAGGGCCTGCGGGCGTTGTACGTCGCCCTGACACGACCGACCCAGCGCCTCGTCGTGATCCACGCGCAGCCGCTGCCGGCGTGCCTCCACCCCTGACGGCGCCCGACTAGCGGTGACCGCCCCAGGTCCGCCACGGTTCTGGCGCGGAGGGGTCGCCGTCCGCTAGGAAAGACGCCGTGACGCAGGCCTTGTCGTTGGAACAGACCGCGCCAGGGCAGCGTCACGTCCCCGAACGGCCCCCCCTACTGGCCGTCGGCGTCATGATCTGGCTCGGTTCGGAGCTGATGTTCTTCAGCGGCCTCTTCGCCGCCTACTTCACCATCCGGGCCAATTCCCATGTGCCGTGGCCCCCGCTCGACGGCAAGCATCTCGACTACGTCCAGGCCGGCATCTTCAGCGTCATCCTCCTGGTGTCGAGCCCGACCTTCCAGTTCGGGGTGTGGGCCGAGGAGCGGGGCGAACGGCGCAAGGCGCGACGGTGGATCGTGACCAGCTTCATCCTGGGGGCCGGCTTCCTGGCCAACACCCTCTACGAGTGGCACGACTTCGCCTCCTCGCACCACGGCCCCTCGTTGAACGCCTATTGGTCCCTCTTCTTCATCATGACGGGCATCCACGGTCTGCACGTCGCCCTCGGCCTGGTGGCCATGATCTTCCTTCTCGGCCGCATGAAGGGACAGGAGGGCGACCCGGGCGAGACCAACGTCTATCAGGCGGTCGGTTACTACTGGCACTTCGTCGACTTCATGTGGATAGGCATCTTCAGCTGCCTCTTCCTCTTCAAGTCGGGCTGATGACTCGGGAGACGGGGAGGGCGATGATCACGAGGCGCCGCCGGCTCTTCCTCTTGCCGGCTCTGGTCGTCGTGGGCGTGGCGGTGGTGGGTCTGCTCAGTCCCGGGGCCGTCGTCCACACGGCATCGGCCTCGACGGCGTCGGGGGCCACCGACGCCCTCAACCCGCCGGACCCCGTCACCTACCGGAAGCTGCCCAAGTCGTACATCGCGCCCGGTGAGCAGTTGTTCGAGGCCAACTGCTCGAGCTGTCACGGCGTCGACGGGACGGGGACCGCCAACGGGCCGGACCTGGTGGGCCTGGGCCCGGCCACGGCCGACTTCTGGGTGTCCACCGGGCGCATGCCGCTCGGCAACCCGGCCACCCAACCGATCCAGAAGGCACCGCGCTTCCCGGACAAGGAGGTCCTCGAGATCGCCGCCTTCGTCGGGTCGCTCGGTCCGACGGCGCCGGGGTTCCCCGACGGCATCCCGGTGGTGAACCTGAAGGGGGCCGACCTGGCCGAGGGCAATCAGATGTTCGTCCTCAACTGCGCCGCCTGCCACACCATCACCGGATCGGGCGATGCCCTGGCCGACGGGAACTCGGCCCCGTCGCTGCACAAGGCGTACCCCTACCAGGCCGTCGAGGCCCTGCGCATCGGGCCGGCCAACATGCCCCACTTCGGCCCCGGCCAGCTGAACGACCAGCAGGTGGCCGACATCGTGGCCTACGTGACCGGGCCCATCCAGCATCCGGACAACGTCGGTGGGATCGGGCTCGGTGGCATCGGACCGGTGGCCGAGGGGTTCATCGGCCTCTTCATCGGGGTCGGGGGCCTGATGCTGGTGGCCTTCTGGATCGGGGACCGGACATGAGCGACCACCCCTCTGTCGACACCCCCGAGGACTCGGCTCCGATGACGAAGACGCCCGTCGCCTATCCGGTGGCCCGCTTCGACGACCCCCACATGCTGCCCCTGGCCAAGAACCCCCGCCGGACGGAGCTCGTCGTGGCCGTCCTCCTCCTCATCGGTGTGGCCGGCTTCGCCGCCTACGGCGCCCTGTACTGGGTCAATGGATCGAGCCCGGGCCAGGCCGTCGCCCTGGGGGTGGGCCTGTTCGGCTTCGGTTTCGGCATGTCCGCCTGGGGGAAGTACCTGCTCCCGCAGGGACCCTTCGTGGAGGACCGCCACCCCTTCCGCTCCAGCGAGACCGACATCGAGGCCATGACGGCCGCCGTGGTCGACCGCGGCACCATGGTGGTGCGCCGGCGCGGCTTCCTCGGTGGGCTCCTGGCCGCCGGGTCCGGGATCATGGGGGTCGTCCTCGTCTTCCCCCTCCTGCGCTCGCTCGGGCCCAAGCCGGGGACGACGCTGGAGACGACCAACTGGAAGGCCGGGATCCACCTGGTGGACATCCACGGCCGTCGCGTCCACCGCGCCGACCTCGAGGTCGGCGGGTTCATGACCGTGTTCCCCGAGGGCTTCACCGACGAGAACCACTCGGCCTACGACCAGACCGTCCTCATCAAGCCGCTGAAAGAGCCCTGGCCGGTCCCCGCCGACCGTCGGGACTGGATCCCCGACGCCTACGTGGCCTACTCCAAGGTGTGCACCCACGCCGGCTGCCCCGTCGGTCTCTACCAGGAGCAGCTCCTGCAGCTGCTCTGCCCCTGCCACCAGTCGTTGTTCGACGTCACCCAGGGGGCCAAGCCCGTCTTCGGCCCCGCCCCCCGCCCGCTGCCCCAGCTGCCGCTGATGATCGATGGCGACGGGTACCTGGTGGCCCGGGCCGGCTATGACCAGCCCATCGGGCCCGGATTCTGGGAGCGGTCGTGAGCACGACGACGACGGCGGCGACGGGCACGTCGCGCAACGGGAGCGCCAACGGCCAGCGGGCGACCAGGAACAAGCCGGTCGACGGGGCCGTCCGGTGGCTCGACGACCGGCTGGGTGTGGCCAAGGGCGGCCGCACCATGCTCGACAAGATCTTCCCCGACCACTGGTCGTTCCTCCTCGGGGAGATCGCCCTCTACTCGTTCATCATCCTCATGGCCACCGGCGTCTTCCTCTCCCTCTACTTCGTCCCCTCCTCGACCGACGTCGTCTACAACGGCGCCTACCTCCCGCTGCGCGGCATCCACATGTCGGCCGCCTACGCCTCGTCGCTCGACATCTCCTTCGCCGTGCGCAGCGGTCTGTTGATCCGCCAGATGCACCACTGGGCGGCCGACGTCTTCGTGGGGGCCATCGCCGTCCACATGGCCCGCATCTTCTTCACCGGCGCCTTCCGCAAGCCGCGCGAGCTCAACTGGTTCATCGGGGTCACCCTGCTCACGCTGGCCATCGTGGAGGGGTTCCTCGGGTACTCGCTCCCCGACGACCTCGTCTCGGGGACCGGGATCCGCATCGCCTACTCGATCATCCTGTCCATCCCCGTGGTCGGGAGCTACCTGGCCTCGTTCGTCTTCGGCGGGAACTTCCCCGGCAACGGGATCATCATCCCCCGCTTCTTCATCCTCCACGTCCTCATCATCCCCCTGGTCCTCCTGGGGCTGATCGCCGGCCACCTCGGGCTGCTGGTGAAGCAGAAGCACACCCAGTTCCCCGGCCACGGCCGCACCGAGGACAACGTCGTGGGGACCCCGATGTACCCCACCTTCATCCTGAAGACGACCGGGTTCCTCTTCATGGTGGCGGGGGTCCTGTGGGCTCTCGGGGGTCTGGTCCAGATCAACCCCATCTGGCAGTTCGGTCCGTACAAGCCCACGGTGATCAGCTACGCCGTCCAGCCCGACTGGTACATGGGCTGGCTCGACGGGGCCCTTCGGATCATGCCCAGCTGGGAGTTCTCCGGCTTCGGGCACACCATCCCGTTCGAGGTCTTCCTACCGGCCGTGCTCTTCCCCGGGCTCACGTTCACCCTCTTCTATCTGTGGCCCTTCATCGAGTCGAGGGTCACCGGCAACCGCGAGTCCCACAACCTCCTCGACCGACCCCGGGACCGGCCGTTGCACACGGCGGTCGGGGCCACGGGGCTGGCCTTCTACTTCATGCTCTTCGCCGCCAGCTCGACCGACGTCCTGGCCAACTTCACCCAGGTCTCGCTCAACACGGTGCTGTGGTTCTTCCGCTTCGCCGTCTTCGTCATCCCCGTCGTCGTCGGCCTCGTCACGTGGTCGATCTGCCGGGAGATGACGGGCCTCCAGGGCATCGGCAAGCGCAAGCGCGCCGTCGTCGTCACCCGCTCCGAAGGTGGCGAGTACGCCACCGTGCCGACGCCGCCGCGTCCCGGTGACGGCCATCCGGAGCTCGACCCCGAGCCGGTTCCCGCCTTCATCGAGCCCGAGCCGGAACCGGTGGGCGCCGCCGGCGAGGGGTCCGGGGTCCGGCGCATTCCGCGTCAGATCTAGTCCCGGTGGCCCGGCGGCCGGGGACACCTCGATCTCCCGTACCGGCCACCGCCGCCTCGTCCTCCTCGGCCGCCCCCGGTCTCGCCCGCAAGCTCGGGATCCGCCCCGACGACGTCGTGGCTCTCGTGGGCGCACCGCCGGCCTGGTCGGCGGGGGAGCTCCCCGAGGGGGCCCGCCTGCGCCGGGGACTGCGGGGCCCGGCCGACGTGGTCATCGCCTTCCTGCGCCGGGCGGCGGACCTGGAGACGGTCCTGGCCCGGGTCGTCCCCGTCCTCGGTCCCGAGGACTCCCTGTGGCTGGCCTGGCCCCGCAAGGCCGCCGGCCACGTGAGCGATCTGGGCGACAATCTGGTGCGCGGCGCCGCCCTCGAGACGGGTCTGGTCGACGTCAAGGTGGCGGCCATCGGCGACGACTGGTCGGGGCTCCGCTTCGTCTGGCGGCGCGAGCGACGTGACGAGGTCCGGCGGCACCTGGCGGGGACGTCGCCACGGAGGCGCTGATCCCGCCGTCTACGTGGTCGACCCCCATGAGGGCACGCCGTCGGTGAGTTCGCCGACGCTGTCGACCACGGTCACGTTCGGGAACTCCTCGGGCGGGGTGCGGCCGCCGGCCACCCAGACGGCGGACAGGCCCGCTCCGAGGGCGCCGAGGACGTCGCGTTCCCAGCTGTCACCCACCATCACCGTGGTCTGCGGCGTCGCTCGACGTAGGCGTCGGACATGGCGCCGGCCAGTCGGGGGTCCTCCACGCCGAGCGCCGCCAGCGCCTGGCGCCAGACGGCGGGACGGTAGCGGCGCGCCCACCGCCGGAGGTCGTCGAGGACGGGGTGGCCGCCCTCGAACGTGGACCAGAGCCCTTCCCGGGAGGCGATGCCGAGATCCCAGCAGAGCTGACGGCAGGGACCGGCCCGCCACAGCCGGCGGGCACTGTCCAGCACGACCTCCTCGACCCGACGGGGGTCGAGGTCGGGGAGGAGTCCGGCGGCGTGGCGCAGAGACGACCGGGCCACCTCCTCCTCGACGATCAGGGTGTCGTCGAGGTCGAAGATCGTGGTCCCCGCCGACATCACCCCGACGGTACCGGCCTCCTCGTCCGGCCCGGCGCCGGGTCGGGGGTTGTCCGGTCGTTGTCGCTGTCTCCTGCCGTCGGCGGATCGGGCCCCGGTAGCGTGGGAGGCCCATGACGTCGTCGAGGAGGGCACGCCGCATCGCCTGGCCGGGCGTGATCACGGCACTGGTCCTGGTCTTCACCCCCGGTGTCGGCCACGCCGACACGCTCCCCGGGGCACCGGGGTGCACCGTCCTGCCGGCCGACGACGTCTGGCACGCCGACGTGTCCGATCTGCCGGTCGATCCCGATTCGGCCACCTACATCGCCAGCATCGGGGCGACGGCGCCGCTGCACCCCGACTTCGGGGCGGGGAAGTACGACGGCGAGCCGATCGGCATTCCCGACAACGTGGTCCCCGCCACGCAGCCCTTCGTCCCGGTGAAATTCACGTACGCCTCGCAGAGCGACCCCGGTCCGTACCCGATCCCGAAGACGCCTCTCATCGAAGGCGGGCCCCGTTCCACCGGTGACCGACACGTTCTCGTCGTCGACGCCGGGACCTGCACCGACTACGAACTGTTCTCCGCCCGTCCGCGTCGTGGGGGGAAGTCGTGGCACGCCGGGTCGGGGGCCGAGTTCCCGTTGGGGTCCGACACACTGCGCCCGGCCGGGTGGACGTCGGCCGACGCCGCCGGCCTCCCCATCCTGCCCGGACTGGTCCGCCCCGATGAAGTGGCGGCCGGGGTCATCGACCACGCCATCCGTGTGACGGTGCCGGCGTCCGACGACACCTACATCTGGCCGGCCCGCCACGAGGCGGGAACACCGGACCCGTCTCTTCCCCCCATGGGGCTGCGTCTGCGTCTCAAAGCCAGCGTCGACATCTCGCAGTTCCCGGCCATGGACCAGGTCATTCTTCAGGCGCTCAAGACGTACGGGATGATCGTGGCCGACAACGGATCGCCCTGGTTCATCAGCGGAGTGCCCAGTTCGTACTGGAACAACGACACCCTGCACGATCTGACCCAGATCACGGGTTCCGATTTCGAGGTGGTGGACGAATCGTGCCTGATGGTGAGCGCCGACTCCGGCGCCACCGATCCCGCCAACTGCACGGCCGGGTCCTCGACCGCTCGGTGACCGCCGCCGGGGAGTAGATCAGGGGCGATACTGGGCGGGTGCGCGGTCAGGGCAAGCCGGGAGCACCGTCGGCGCCGGGCCTGCCTCGGGGACTCCTGCCGTTGATCTGCGCGGCGGTGCTGGTCGACACCGTCTTCTTCAGCGCGCTGACGCCGTTGCTGCCCCACTACGTCCACGGCCTCGGCCTGTCGAAGGCGGGAGCCGGGATCCTCGTCGCCTCCTATCCGGTGGGCACGCTGATCGGCGCCCTTCCCGGTGGGGTCCTGGCCTCCCGACTCGGGGTCCGGCCCGCCCTGGTCCTCGGTCTGGCCGTCATGAGCGCCGCCACCCTGGTCTTCGGATTCAGCACGTCGCACGCCGCGCTCGACGGGGCCCGTTTCGTGCAGGGCGTCGCCGGTGCCTGCACCTGGGCCGGGAGCCTGGCCTGGCTGGCCGCCGCCGCCCCCGTCGAGCGACGCGGCCGGGTCCTCGGGGTGGCCTTCGCCGCCGCTCTCGGCGGTGCCCTCGTCGGTCCGGTCGTCGGAGCCGTCGCCAGTCGCGTCGGGACCGGTCCGGCCTTCGCCGCCGCCGGCGTCGCCGGCGTCTTCCTCCTCGTCATGAGCATGACGATGCCGAAGCCCGCCCCCGGCGAACCACAGAGCCTGCGCCACGCCCTGCCCGCCCTCGTCGAGCCGGGGATCGCGGCGGGGATGTGGCTCACCGCTCTCGCCGGGATCGCCTTCGGAGTGGTCGACGTCCTCGTCCCGTTGCGTCTCAGCGCGCTGGGAGCCTCCGCCGTGGTGATCAGCGCCGCCTTCCTCGGCGCCGCCGCCCTGGAGGCGGCGCTGTCCCCCCTCATCGGTCGACTCTCGGACCGTCGCGGGTCGCTCGCGCCCGTGCGGGTGTCCCTGGTGATGGCCGTCGCCGTCAGCGTCCTCGTCCCCTTCGTGAGCCCCTCCTCGCTGCTGGTGGCTCTGCTGGTCGTCGGGTTACCGGCGTACGGTGTCCTCTTCGTCCCCGCTTCGGCCATGATCAGTGACGGCGCCGACCGCCGGCACCTCCACCAGGGGCTGGCCTTCGGGCTGGCCAACCTGGCCTGGGCCGCCGGCCAGGGGGTGGCGGCCGCCTGCAGCGGTGCCCTGGCCCAGGCCACCGTGGACGCCTTCCCCTTCGTCCTCCTGGCGGCCGTCTTCGGCCTGACGGCGCTGGCCCTGCGTCCGTCGGGACGGCGCCTCCTGGCCCGCCTCGGGGTGACGGGGACGGCCCCGTCGTGACGGTCCCCGGAACGCGTCGGGGCCGCTGGGCCCCCGCCGGGGTGGGCGTTGCCGGGGCCGTGGCCGCGGGGGGCCTCAGCCCCCACCACGCCGCATCGGCGGCGGACCAGGTGTGGTCCCCCTTCGTCCTGGTGGCGGGCCTCCTTCTGGTGGGCCTCGTCGCCGAGCGCGACGGGCTCTTCCGGGTGGCGGGCTACCAGATCGCCCGCCGGGCGCCGAACGGCTTCGCCCTGTTCGCCGGGGCGTCGGTGCTGGTCGCCCTCGTGACCTCGGTCCTCAACCTCGACACCTCCGTGGTGTTCCTCACACCCGTCCTCGTCCACGCGGCACGCAGTCGCGGTCATGACGAGGGGCCCTTGCTCTACGGCTCCCTCCTGCTGTCGAACGCCGGCTCCCTCCTGCTGCCGGGATCGAATCTGACCAACCTGATCGTGGCCGGCCACCACCACGTCTCGGGGGCCGCCTTCTTCGGTCGGATGGCACCGGCGTGGGTGGCGGCCGTCGTGGTCACGGCCGTCGTGGTGGGCGTCGTCGAGCGGCGTTCTCTGCATCCGGGGACCGGTGACCGGGCCGAGCGGCAGCCTACGGTGGTCGGCCTGGGCCTGGTGGCGGTCGTCGTCGTCACCGTCCTCGTCCTGGCGCTGCGCTCGCCGGCCGTCCCCGTCGCCGCCGTCGGGATCGTGGTGGCCGGCATCCGCCTGGTCACGCGGCGCGAACAGGGACACCGGGTGGCCGAGGTCGTCGGCCTCCCGGTGCTCGTCGGTCTCTTCGGCGCGGCCGTGGCCCTCGGCACCCTGGGGCGATCGTGGTCGGGGCCGGCCACCGTGCTGTCCCATCTCGACGCCTGGGGGACGGCGGCGGCGGCGGTGGTGGCCAGCGTCCTCGTCAACAACCTGCCCGCCGCCTCGCTCCTGGCGTCGCGCGTCCCGCCGCGTCCCTACGCGCTCCTGGTGGGGCTGGACGTCGGTCCGAACCTCTTCGTCACCGGATCGTTGGCGTGGATCCTGTGGTTACGGGCCGCCCGCACCGTGGGCGCGCACCCGTCGGTGTCCCGGGCCAGTCTCCTCGGAGTCGTCTCCGTGCCCCTGTCCATGGCGGCCGCCGTGGGGATGCTCTCCCTCACGGGATCTCACTGACGTGTGGCGCCACCCCCACCGCGTCCAGCAGGGCGCGGGTGAATCCACTCATCTCGTCGTAGGGCAGCCGGTCGCCGGGCCACCACCGCACGGCGGAGGTCTCGTCCCCGTCGGGTCGCGGGGAGCCCCCGATCACGGTGGCGTCGAAGACGGTGGAGACGTACGAGGTCTGGTCGCCGTTCGGATAGGTGATCCGGAATTCGGGCCCGCCGACGACACCCAGGACCGGTCCGAGGGCCACACGGACACCGGCCTCCTCTTCCGCTTCGCGCACGGCCGCCTCCTGCGGTGACTCGTCCGGCTCGACGGCGCCGCCGATGACGGCCCACTGATCAGTGTCGATGAGCCGGACGAGGAGGATCCGCCCGTCGTGGTCGCGGGGGATGACCCCGGCCGACGGGAGGACCAGGAGCTCGTGGCCCACGAGCTGGCGGAGCCGCTCGACGTGGGGGGAGATCGCCATCAGTGACCGTGGCGACGCCCGACCGCCTCCCCCGGACCGGTGACGAGAACACAGCGGGTGCCGCGGTAGATCGTCGGCATGCACTTGTTGCAATGGATGCACAGTGATCCACCCGTCGCCCCTGTGCGCATCTTGTCGACGAGGTCGGGTTCACGCAGGAGGGCCCGGGCCATGGCCACGAAGGCGAAGTCCTCGGCCACGGCGTTCTCGATGGTGTCCAGCCGATTGACGCCACCCAGCAGGATGAGGGGCATCGTGAGGGCGTCGCGGAACTGGCGGGCGTAGGGAAGGAAGAACGCCTCCTCGAACGGGTACGACGGGAGGAACCGGTGGCCGAAGAAGCGGAACCCGAGACGCAGCGCCGGCGGAAGGGTGGCGCCGAATTCCCGCAACGGCGCCTCGCCGCGGAAGAGGTACATCGGGTTGGCCAACGAGCTGCCCCCGGTGAGCTCCAGGGCGTCGAGGCCACCGTCCGCTTCGAGCATGCGGGCCACCTCCACGCTCTCGTCCAGCCACAGCCCTCCCGGCACCCCGTCCGACATGTTCAGCTTGGCCGTCACCGCCATCCGGTCCCCGACCGCCTCACGCACCACCTCCACCACCCGACGGGGGAACCGGGCCCGGTTCTCGAGGCTCCCGCCGAAGCCGTCGGAGCGACGGTTGAGCTTCGGGCTCAGGAAGGCGCTCAGGAGATAGTTGTGTCCGAGATGGATCTCGACGCAGTCGAATCCCGCCTCCTTCACCATGCCGGCGGCGCGCCGGTAGTCCTCGATGATCCGGTTGATGTCGGCCTCGGTGGCCCCCCGGAGCCTCGATCCCATGGGACTGAAGCCGTTCGACGGTGCTAGGGCGGGTGCCCCGTTCGACCGGGCGTTGGCCACCGGCCCGGCGTGGCCGATCTGGGCGGCGGCGGCCGCTCCCAGGCCGTGGACCGTCTCGGTGAGCCGTCGCAGTCCGTCGAGGGCCTCGGGGCGCAGCCAGATGCACCGCTTGTCGGTCCGTCCCTCGGGGGAGACGGCCAGGTAGGCGACGGTCGTCATCCCGACGCCACCCGCCGCCACCTGCCGGTGGAAGTCGATCAGCTTGTCGCTGACCAGACCGTCGGGCATCACGCCCTCGAAGGTGGCCGCCTTGATGATCCGGTTCCGGACGGTGACCGGACCGAGCTTCGCTGGTTCGAAGACCGCCGCCACGGACGACACCCTAGCCAGCGCGGTGCCCTTCTCGGCTCACCGACGTGTGGCTCGGGGTCCGGTCCCACGCATCGATGATGAGAGCCCCGTCGGTGATGCCGGGCCCGCCGATATCCGGCGTCGGCCCGTGTGGGGTCAGACGGTGCCACCCCGTCTGCTCTCGACGGTCACGCCGATGGCAGCAGAGATGACGAGGGCGAATCCGGGAGCCAGGAGCCAGAGGCCGAAGACGGCGGAGAGGACGACGAGGAACAGGCCCATGCCGAGGACGAAGGGCCAGATGCTCGAGCTCGGAAAGGAGCCGATGACGCCGTGGCCCTCTTCGATCGAGGCGTCGTCACGGTCTTCGGGCCGTGGCTTCATCCGGCGCGACCACCACAGGTAGTAGCCGCCCGGGAGCAGACCGAGTGCCGTCGTGCCCGCCAGCATCATGGTCCCGCCTTGCTCGTAGGACCAGAACCAGTAGATGGTGCCGACGATACCGAAGAAGACGGCGATACCGATCAGGAACAAGGCCTCGATGCGCACAGCTCGTCTCCCTCTGCTACTCGTGTCCGCCGTCGGAGCCAGAACCGACACCGACCGGTTCACCGACCTTGCCGTTGCCATTGGTGCTGTGCGTGATGGCCGGGGCGTCCGGGTGATGGAAGTCCCAGACGGGTCGCTCCGAGCGCACCGGCGGGAGCCTCTCGAAGTTGTGGTGCACGGGGGGGGACGTGGCGAACCACTCCAATGTGTGGCCGTCCCACGGGTTGTCGCCGGCGGGGACCGGCATGCGCCACGAGACCAGGACGTTGGCCAACAGGAAGACGAAGGAGATGGCGATGACGACGGCACCGACCGTCGAGAGCTGGTTGAGGAATTGCCAGCCCAGACCGGGGTCGTAGGTGGCGACGCGCCGGGGCATGCCCTCCAGGCCCAGTTTGTACTGCGGCATGAAGGTCAGCCAGAAGCCGATGAACATCAGCCAGAAATGCCACCGGCCCAGGTTCTCGCGCAGCATCCGCCCGGTGAACTTGGGGTACCAGTAGTAGAAGCCGGCGAAACCGGCGAAGACGGCGGTACCGAACAGCACCTGGTGGAAGTGGGCGACGACGAAGTACGTGTCGTGGGTGGCGAAGTCGATGGGAGGCGAGGCGAGCATGATGCCCGTGAGGCCACCCATCAGGAAAGCGAACAGGAACCCGACGCAGAAGAGCATCGGTACCCTGAAGCTGATTTGCCCCCCCCACATCGTCCCGATCCAGTTGAAGAATTTGATCCCCGTCGGCACGGCGATGAGGAGGGACAGCAGCGAGAAGAAGGGGAGGAGGACGGTGCCGGTGGTGAACATGTGGTGGGCCCAGACGCCGGTCGACAGCGCCGCGATGGCCATGGTGGCGAACACCATGCCTTTGTAACCGAACATGGGTTTGCGCGAGAAGACGGGGATGACCTCGGAGACGATGCCGAAATAGGGTAAGGCCAGGATGTACACCTCGGGATGGCCGAAGAACCAGAAGAGGTTCTGATAGAGCACCGGCACCCCACCGCCGACCACCGTGTAGATGTGCGTCCCGAAGTGGCGGTCGGCGAAGAGCATCACCATGGCCGCCGTCAAGATGGGGAAGGCGATGAGGATCAGGATGGCCGTGACCAGCATGGCCCACGTGAACAGGGGCAGGCGGAACATGGTGAGCCCGGGGACGCGCAGATAGAAGATCGTCGTCACCAGGTTGACCCCGGTGAAGATGGCCGAGAAGCCGGTCAGGGCGATGGCCAGGATCCACAGGTCGGGCCCGGCGCCCGGCGAGAAGGTGGACTCGGAGAGGGGGGCGTAGCCGACCCAGCCGAAGGCGGCGGCCCCACCGGCGGTCAGGAAGCCGAGCACCATCGTGATCGATCCACTCAGGTACAGCCAGTAGGACAGGGCGTTCAGGCGGGGAAATGCCATGTCCGGTGCGCCGCACTGGAGCGGCACGATGAAGTTGGCCAGGCCACCGAAGGCGAAGGGCCCGGCGAAGAGATAGAGCATCAGGCTGCCGTGCATGGTGAACAGCTCGTTGAACTGCTGGTTGGACAGACGTCCGAGGCTGGTCCCGCCCCCGGGGCTCAGGAGCTGGTAGCGGATGCCCAGGGCCATGAGGCCGGCCAGGAAGAACATGACGAGCGAGGTGTACATGTAGTTCATGCCGATCACCTTGTGATCGGTGCTCGTCATCCACTTGAGCAGCCCCGTCGGGCCCTCGTGGTGCTCGGGGTGGTCGTGGACCGCGTGGCGTTCGGCCAGAACGGTCATGCTGTCGCCTCCCTGGGTGTCGATGCGTGGCGCACGGAGCCGGCCGCAGTCGTGGCCGCGCCCGTCGACGTGGGTGACGGCGACCGGGCCGCCGCCGTGGTCAGGCTCTGCTCGGAGCTCAACCACTGCTGGAATTGGGCGGCGGGCAGGGCCACCACGTGGAAGAACATCTCGGAGTGGTAGAGACCGCAGAACTGCGTGCACTGGGCGCGGTAGACCCCGGTCTTCTCCACGGTCAGGTCGAACCTGTTGAGGACCCCGGGCTGGGCGTAGCGGCTGAAGTTGAACTGGGGCACGTAGAAGCCGTGGATCGTGTCCTTGGAGCGGAGGTAGATGCGGACCGTCTGGCCGGCCGGGACGATCAGTCCCGGACCGAGGCAGTGGTTGGCCGGGGCGCAGGCGCCGCCGTTCAAGCCCACCGGGTCAGGGTCGTTCAGCGTCTCGCCCTCGACGCTCACGTTCTTTCCCTGGTAGGTGAACTGCCACCCCCACTGGAAGGCGTTGACGTCGACCGTCACCGCCGGGCGGGGGGCCACGTTGTCCACGGCGTTCTCGGTGACCACGGTGAAGCCGAAGAGGACGAGGACGATGATGACGGGGATGACGGTGTAGACGATCTCCAGGCCGAAGTGGTACTGGAACTGGCGGGGGATGGTGTCGCCCCGGCGCCGGTAGCGCACGATCGACCAGATGATCAGGGCGGCCGTGATCACCCCGACCACGATGGCGGCGATGAAGGTCCCGGAATAGAGGTTGAACTCGTCGTGGGCCTGGCTGGTCGACCCGCGGTAGCCCCAGAAAGCGGGGAGCTGGCATCCCCCGAGCACGAGGGGCAGGGCGACGGCGCCGAGGAGGGCGAGACGACGCGGGTGACGCCTGAGCGCGGCGGCGCCGGTCGAGCCGGTGGTCGGGGCGTTCACGGCGCCGACCTTAGCCAACCGCGCCCCGCAAGTAGTAGTTGGTCGATCCGCCTCAGGAGTGGTCGGGGCCGTGCCGATCCGACTGGCGCGCGGCCCAGCTGAAGACCCCCTTCGCCATCGTCGAGGTCGCCGCCTCGGCGCACAGCGTGAAGACCCTGGCCCGCACCCTGTGCACCCCCGGATCGGCGGGGGAGGCCAGTGCCGCCAACTCCGCCAGATGGGCGGCGACACGCAGGGCCGCCGCCCCGTCGGCACCGGTCCTGCCCCCGTCGGCACCGGCGGTGGTCGACTCGGCCAGGACGAGGGCCCGGTCGGCCAGGGTGGAGGCTCCGCCCACCAGATCGGCCAGCTCGGCGGCCAGGGCCGTCTCCGGCGCCGGTTTGAGGGTGGCCGGGTTTCCGTCCCACCACCCGCCGTAGAGGCGCCAGATGTTGCGGACGATGAACTCGGGCTCGTCGTAGACGGGACGGAGGTAGGGCCGGTCGAGCAGGTCGGGGGGAGCGGCCACGGTGTGGAGGATCTCGTCCAGGCGGGCACCGGCGTTCATCAGGGCCAGGGTCTGGTCCACCAGGGAGTCGAGCAGGTCGGCGGTGTCGGTCAGCGCCCGGTGGACCCGGTCGGCCCCCAGGACGGGGAAACCGTGACCGGGAAGGAGGACCTCGGGTCCGAGCGCCCCCATCTCCCTGAGGGCGACGGCCCATTCCCGGGGGTAACGCTGGACCTTCTGGGGATTGCCGGCGTTGGGGGAGGCCCAGATGAAGAGGTCACCGCTGCACAGCACCTTCGAGTCGGCCACCCACGTCCAGGTGTGGTCGTCGGTCTCCCCCCTGGCGTGGTGGAGATCGAACCGCCGGCCCCCGACGGCGAGCGACAGCTGGTCGGCGTAGGTGCGGTCCGGATAGCGGTACGTCGTCGGCCATCGCAGCCCAGGGACGCCGAACTGGCGTTGGTTGATGATCTGGTTGTAGCCCGCCGTGAAGATGTAGCGATCGAATCGTGCCGGCAGGGCGTCATGGGCCACGACGACCGGCGGGGGCCACCCTCGTTCCGCCGCCTCCTGCTCGAAGACGGGCACGCCGAAGACGTGGTCGATGTGGCCGTGGGAGTAGATCGCCGTGTCGAGGCGGAGCTCCGACCACCCCCGCAGCGTGTCGTGGACGGCGGTGGCCACGAAGGCCGAACCGGTGTCCACCAGGACCAGTCCGTCCCCGGTGGAGAAGGCCGACACGTTGGCGAAGGACGGGAGGAAGACCACCCCGTCGGCGATCTCGGCCAGGCCACCGATGTAACCCCCGACGGGGTGGATCTCGGTGACGTCGATGGCGCCGCGCCACAGTTTGTCGGCCACCTCGAGCACGTCGTCGGCCACGGCCCCTCCCGTCTCGCCAAGGTGGGGCGATCCTACGTGATCGCTCTCTTCACCAGGCCGGCCGCCCGTTCCGTGACGACGTGTCTCACTTCGAGGCGCGGCGCCAGGCGCGCTGCAGACGCCCGGCGTGCCCGCCCATCCGGCGCGCTCCCGCATCGAGCGTGGCCCTCGCCTCGGGCAGCCGGTTCCGGGCACCGGCCGTCATCCGGCCCAACCCGCGGATGGCCGACAGTGGCGGGCCCGATGGGGACCCGGCCCCCCGGACACCGCCGGCGGCCGGGCCCGGCACGGTCGCCGTGGGGGGCACGGTGGCGGCCACGGGAGCGTCGGCGCGGGCGGCGTAGCGGGTCAGCATCGTCACTCGCAACCACGTGACGGCGACCAGCTCGACGGCAACGATGCCGAGGACGCCGGGGCGCAGGGCCGGCACCAGGGGCGACGCCGCCAGGAGGATGCCGGCGGCCACGTCGAGGACGGCGTGGAGGCGCGATCCGCACACCCGGACGATCCCGAGCGGACCGCGGGCGGTCAGGGCCAGGAGCCCGAGGAGCGCTCCCGCCGTCAGCAGGAGCTCGCTGCGTCCGATGTGGACGGACAGCACGACGAGGGCGACGGCGAAGAAGTATTCGGAGAGCTGGTGGACACCGAAGGGGATCGGACGCCGGCGGCGCGGGGCGCCGGCGGTCGTGCCCGGGCCCGGGTTCGTGATGGGAGCTCTATCCCTTTGACGCGCTCGGCCCGTCACCGTCGGCCGAGGTGGCCTTGTCGCTCCCCGTATCGGTGGTCTCGCTCTTTCCCTCCTCGAGGCCCTTCTTGAACTGCGACTGGGCCGAACCGAGAGATCGGGCCAACTTCGGGATCTGAGAGCCACCGAAGAGGACGACGACGATGACGATGAGGACGATGACGCCGTCCACACCAAAGATTTCAGCCAGGACTGGGTGCACGGGTGCCTTCCCTTTTCCGGAGCCCGTGGATGGGCGGGACCCTCTCCCCCAGGTTAGACCTGCTCCGGCCCCGGCGACAGGCGCCCGTGTCGGCGTCCACCGGGTGGCCCCCGGTGCAGGCCAACCCCGGTGCCGGTCAACCCGCCAGGAAGACCCCCAGGGCCAGGGCGGCCACCGACGCCACGGCCGTGACCGCCCCCCATGCCGCCAGCCCGGCCTTGGTGGTGGCCCGGCTGTGCAGCCCGGCACCCAGTCCGGCCACCAGGACGACGGCGATCTTCACTCCGAGCACCACCTGCCAGGCCCCGGGCTGGCCGGCGTGGGTGGCCGACACGTTCCACAACCCGGTGATGAGGAGCACGCCGTACGCCGGCCACTGGATGCGGGCGAAGGCCTTCGCCAGGGAGCGGGCCGCACCCTCGCCGAGCCCACGGGCCGTGGGGACCAGCCCGGCCAGGGTCAACTGACCTCCCACCCACACGGCGGCGGCGAGCACGTGGATCGACACCCGGATCCCGTCCAGAGCGGGCGCCAGGGCCGCCGGCCCGGCTGTCGTCACGATGCGGCCCTCTCCCGTCCGGTCATCTCCCCGGATCCCTTCCGGTCATTTCCCCTGCCACCGGGGCTTGCGCTTCTCGGCGAAGGCGACCGGGCCCTCCATGGCGTCCGCCGACGAGAAGACGACGCTCACCGCTTCGGCGTTCAAGGCCCAACCCTGGTCGTCCCCGACGCTGGCCGCACCGACCACGACTTTCTTCGTCCAGCGCACGGCCAGGGGGGCGTTCTCGGCGATGAGATCGGCGAGCGCGAACGCCTCCTCTATCAAGTGTGCGGCGGGAACCACGCGGTTGACGAGGCCGAGCGCCAGCGCCCTCTCGGCGTCGATCGGCTCTCCCGTGAGCGCCAACTCCAGGGCGATGGCCAGCGGGAGCCGCTTGGGGAGGCGCAGCAGGCCCCCGGCCCCGGCCAGGAGCCCCCGCTTGACCTCGGGGATGCCGAATGTGGCGTGGTCGGCCGCCACCACCAGGTCGCAGGACAGCATGATCTCGCAACCGCCGGCCAGGGCGGCCCCGTTCACGGCGGCGATGAGCGGCTTCGAGAAGGTGCGTTGGGTGATGCCGGCGAATCCCCCGGTGGCGCCCAGGATGGAGGCTCCCTCCCCCGAGGCGAAGGCTTTCAGATCCATGCCGGCCGAAAAGGCCTTGTCGCCGGATCCGGTCACAATGACGACCCAGCAGTCGTCGTCGGTCTCGAGCTCGTCCAGGGCGCTCGACATGGCTTGGCTGACGTCGCCGTTGATGGCGTTGCGGGCCTCGGGCCGATTGATGGTGAGAATCTCGACGTGCCCGCGACGCTCTCGTTCGACTGCTGGCATCTCTGTTCCCTTTCGTCCGTCGCTTCGGTGGTCACCGCCGCCGGCACGGCGCCGGGCTTGGCCGTTGGGTGCGCCCTCGTCGGTGAGTCTCGCCGCACCCGGGCCAGCGCCGCCATCCGGGCTGGTGGCGCCGCCCCCGGGCCGAGCCCCGGGCCCCGGCCCTGGGGCGCTCCCCGGAGTGGTGGGATCATCCGGGCACCGAGTAGCGCAACGGGGTGCCGTGGAGATCGATCCGGGTGCCGACCAGGTTGCGGGCCGCCAGGGAGGGCAGCTCGGCGGGATCGGCGGCGGCGGCCACGTGGCGCCCGTCGTCGAGGCGGGCGATCACCGGCGCCGCCGTGATCTCGACGTCTCCGGCGCTCGTCACGGTCGACGCCAGGACGACGGCGGGACCGGTCGCGTCCGGGGCGATCTCGACGGCGGTGGCGTCGATGGCGGCCTGGGCCGCCGCCGTGTCACCGTGACGCCACCCGCGCCGAGGAGGATCCGCCCCGTAGATCCCGGCCGCATGCTTCGTCAGGTACCAGCCGAGGGCGGTGACCAGACCGGTGCCCCCGGTGCGGCGAAGACGATCGACCATCGTGGCCACGGCGTGGAGCGAGTAGTTGTTGCCCGGTCCACCGAAGTAGGGGAGCCCGCCGGTCACGGTGAGCCCCCGTGCATCATCGGGGGCCAGGCCGAGGGCGTCGGCCCCGAGCTCCACCGCACAGGGGAAGCAGGAGTAGAGGTCGAAGGCGCCGATGTCGTCGACGGCGGCCCCGGCCGCCTCGCAGGCGGCCGAGATCGACGCCCTCATGGCCGGCGAGGTTCCCGGATCCGGTCGGGCCGCCGGGAACCACACGTCGGTGCACTCGGCACCGGACCAACAGAACACGGCACCGGCGTCCACGCCCGCCCGACGGGCCGCCCCCAGGGAGCTGACGACGACGGCGGCGCCCTGGTCCACGGTGAACATGGCACACATGTTCTTGCTGTAGGGCTCGGCGACGAGCCTGTTGGCGGGGGTGACGTCCGACAACTCGGCCGGCGTGCGGACGTCGGGGAACCAGGCGTCCGGATGGGTGGCGGCGACGGCGGTGAACGGAGCCATGAGCCGACCGAGATGCCGGCGGTGCTCGGCGAAGGTCCGGTCGGCCCGGTGGGCCAGGACGCTCTCGAACAGGGCGTAGAGATGGACGGGGGCTATGAGGCCGGCGTGGAGCTCGGCCGCACTGACCGGCGGTCGGTCGACCCCGATGACCGGATCGGGGGCAGCCACGCCGTGCCCGGCGTCGTGGTGGTCCGGTCCGCCCGAGCGTGCCGAACGCTGCGCCTCGGCCCCGGCGATGAGGACGACGTCGACGGCGCCGACGGCGATGGCCGCCGAGGCCCGGTTGACGAGCCACTGCGGCGAATTCCCGCCGACCGTGGTCGTCTCGGTACGGGTTGGTGAAAGCCCCAGGCGCCGCGCCAGATCGGCGGCCGGGGCCAGCCCGGCCGGGGAGATCATGTTGACCACCGAGACCTGTTGGACGTCGGCCTGGAGCCGGGGGACCGAGTCGAGCGCCGCCCGCGCCGCCCGCTCGGCCAGATCGAGCGCCGAGACCGTGTCCGTACGCTCGATGGACTGTCCCGTCGCCACCACCACGGGAAGGCGGTCGTCCGATGTCACGGGCTCTGCTCCTCGGTCCGAAGGGGTGGCGGCGTGGCGACCGGCCCGCCCACGTGAACAGGGTAGGCAGGCCGCTTCGGCCATGCCATGCTGATCGTGTGTCAGCGGCGGACCGGGCGGCGAGGGCACAACCGGATACCGGCGGCGGGGGAGTCCTGCCCGAGGGCTTCCGTTTCGGTGTGGCCACCGCCGGCTTCCAGATCGAGGGCGGGTTCAACGGTCCGGGCGAACCGGCCAACAACTGGGTCCGGTGGGAGCGCGCCGGACGGGTGGAGCCGTCGGGTATCGCCGTCGACTTCTGGAACCGGTATGAAGAGCATCTGGATCGGGTGGCGGGGCTGGGCTGTGACGCCTTCCGGTTCGGCGTCGAATGGGCGCGGGTCGAGCCTTCGCCGGGCGTCGTGGACCACACCGCCCTCGACCGGTACGAAACGGTGCTCGACGCCTGTCACGAGCGGGGCCTCGAACCACTCGTCACGTTGCACCATTTCACGCATCCGGCCTGGCTGGGCGAGGACTTCTGGTTGTCGACCGATTCGTCCGCCCGCTTCACCGACTGGGTGGAGCTCGTGGCCGGGCGCCTGGTCTCGCGCTGTCGGAATTGGGTGACCCTCAACGAGATCAACGTCATGGGAATGGGTTCGTACCTTCTGGGAATGTTCCCACCCGGCCGCTCCCTGGCGGTGCCCGACATGATCCGGGCCTTCGACAACCTTCTCGCCGCCCACGTGGCGGCCTACGACGTGCTCCACCGGATCCAACCGCAGGCGACGGTGACGACGAACAACGCGTCGGTCAGCGTCTACGAGGTGGACCGGATGCTGGTCGACCTCTTGTTGATGCGACGCGCCGGGGTCGCCCCCGGTGACGTCGGGACGTACCTCTCCGAACGGCGTGCCTCGTGGTATGCGGCGCTACCGGCGCCGGATCCGCTCGAGAAGATCCTGCGCCGGTGGGGCAGGCGCGCGTCGAAGGATCCCGCCGCCGCTTTCCGCACCACCCTCGAGGCCGTCTGGTCCAGTCCGCACGAGGTCACGCTCGACGTCATCGGCATCGACTACTACGACCCCGTCGCTTCCCACCATGTCCGGATCCCGGGCACCCGCACCGCCGGGGGCCGCTCGTGGACGCCGGGGCGGGAGTTGTGGGACGACCTCGTGGACCCCTCCGGGCTGACCCGCTACTGCCGGGCCAACACCACGGAGGGCCTCGACCTGTGGATGGTCGAGAACGGCGTGTGCAACCGGGTTCGTCGGGGTCGGTCCTATCCGCGCCTCGACGGCTGGGACCGCATCCGTTACCTGCGCGAGAACCTGACGGCGCTGGTTCGAGCCCTCGATGCCGGGGTACCCCTCGGCGCCTATTACCACTGGACCCTGGCCGACAACTACGAGTGGGGGGAGCTATCAGCCGCGCTTCGGGATCCACGGAGTCGATCGCGAGCGGGGCGTGCGCGTCCTGGACACCGACGCCACGGGGGCCGACGCCGCCGGTGCCTACCGGTCGATCATCGCCGGTCTGCGAGCGGGCGACCGCTCCGTGACCGGGGGAACCGCCTGAAAACACCGTGAGACGGCAGACGGGTGGTGCTCAACCCTGTCCGGCGGCGAACCGTTCGGGATCGACGGCCACGAACAGCGCCTCGGCCTCGGCCAGGACGGTGCCGTCCTGGCTGGCCTCGCCCGCCATCAGCAGCTTCCGGCCGTCCCGGCCCGTCAGGCGGGCCCGGAACTCCAGAGGCACCCCGATCGGGACCGAGGCCCGGTAGGTCACGGTGAGACGCCCGGTGAAGGCCGGGGTACAGGTGATCGACAGGACGAACCCCATGGCCTCGTCGAAGAGTGCGGCCACGATGCCGCCATGGGCCCGGCCCGGGGCTCCCTCGAAGGCCTCCCCGAGGGTGCTGCGCAGGACGGCGTCGTCGCCCTCACGCAGAACCTTGGCGGCGACCCCCATGGGGTTGGCGGGACCCGTCACGATGCAGTCGGTGAAATGGCTGCCCCTGGTGCTCCCCTGCGGGGGCGGCACGACGAAGAGGTCGCGACTCATGTTCAACGTCGGGCGCCGGCGACGTGGCGACGCCTCCACCCGGGCCAGAAGCTCCTCCACGGTGATCGTCAACCGGTCGAACGCCTCGTCCTCGACGTCGTGTCCGACGATGGCGTGCCCCAGCCGGCGCATGGCGGCGGCGGCGGCGAGCCGTGCCGGCGACACCTGGGTCCCGGGACCGTCGGTGCCGGCCGTGGCGCTCGGATCTTCGATAGCGGTCAATTGCGGGTGACCTCGGCCCAGGCGACTCCCTTGTCCGCCTCGACGTCGCGGGGAAGGCCGAGGATCCGCTCGGCCATCTGATTGCGCAAGACCTCCGAGGTGCCCCCTTCGATCGTGTTGGCGCGCGCCCGCAGAAACGTCGTGGCCCGCGCCTGGGCCTGCCCGTCGTC
>JGI12269J14319_10001717_pt1 | contig 21614 bp, 21 predicted proteins | sample PeaSoiSIISIP2007_FD_14319 | JGI IMG/M metagenome (IMG submission 14319)
CCCCCGCCTGTGCGGCTTCGAGACTGGCAGCCCGCTCGATCGGCAGCGCGCGATCACCGATCAACTGTGCCGGCAATTGCCCCCCGGCCAGGTTCGCGACCGCCTCGAGCAGGTCGGATACGGTGCGCGCCGAGGCCATCGGCTTACTTCGTGCCGTCGAGCGTCTTCAATACCTTGTCCGTGACATCGGCCCGCGGCCCGACGTACACCGCATCCTGAAGAATCACGTCGTATTTTTCCTGCTCGGCGATCTGGCGGACGATCTTCTGCGCACGCTCCAGCAGGGACTGAAGCTCCTCGTTCTTGCGCTGATTGAGATCCTCCTGGAACTCGCGACGGCGGCGTTGGAACTCGCGATCCATTTCCTGCAGATCGCGCTGCTGGCGCGCCCGGTCGGCCTCGGACAGAATCGGACTGTCCTTGTCGAGCTTGTCGGCGGTCGCCTTGAGCTTGGCGCCCAAATCCTGCAGCTCCTTGTCCCGCTTGGCAAACTCCTGGGTCAGGCGGGCCTCGGCGGCTTTCGCGGCCACGGACTCGCGCATGATGCGCTCGGTGCTGACAAAACCGATTTTCAGCTCGTCCGCGCGCACAGCCGGGGCGATGGACACGAACAGGCAGAAAACAAGGCTCGACGCGAGCCAGATCGTACGTCTCATCGATGACCCTTTTGCGGCTGAGGGGACAATTCTGCCATAGCGGCGGCGGCCATGGCGCCAGCCCTAGAATCCGGTTCCGATCTGGAATTGGAACCGCTGGATTTGGTCGCCGGGTTGGCGGTGGAATGGGAAGGCGAGGCTGAGCTTGAGCGGGCCGATCGGCGAAACCCAGGCAATGCCAACACCGAAGGAAAATTGCAGATCGGATAAGTAGACCGACTGGTCGGAGCCCCATACTTCGCCACCGTCGACGAACGTCAGCGCACGCAAGGAGCGATCGGCGCCCGGCAATGGCGCCAGCGCCTCGATGGAGCCGTTTACTTCCTTGGTGCCGCCCAGCGGATTGCCGTTGGTGTCGCGCGGACCAAGGGTTCCGGCCTGGTAGCCGCGCACGCTGCCGATCCCGCCGGCATAGAAGTTCTTGAAAATCGGGAAGGTCTCGCCGTTGTAGGTCCCACCGTAACCGACCTGGCCATTAAAGGCGAGGGTGAACCGGTTCGTAAGCGGCTGGAACTGCTGGTACTGGTACGTCGCCTTGTAGTACTGCAGGTCCAGGTACGGTGTTCCGACCTCGAGGAAGGCGCGCTGGTAATTGCCGCGCGTCGGCGCTATGACGTTGTCGCGATTGTCGCGGGCCCAGCCGGCCGTCGCGATAAGACCAGCGGCGGTGGTGCCGAACTCGTTGACGTAGTTGATGTATCGCGATGGACTGTAGGTGCTCAGCGTGATATCGGTCTCCTCTACCCCCAGTCCGAGGAACACCGTATCGAATTCGGTGAGCGGAATGCCGAAGCGCTCCGAAAACCCCTTGGTGCCGATGTCGACCGTCGCGAGGTTCAAGCGCGAAAGGTTGGAAAACCGCTGGTAGAGTTCATCGGTGCGGCTGATGCCGTCTTCGGTCATGTACGGATCGACGTGCGAGAGCACGACGGTGCGGGTCGCGTAACTGGTGTTGATCTGGATGCCGATTGCGTGTCCGGTCCCGAAGACGTTCTGCTGCGTATAGGAGCCGCTCAAGACCAAGTGCTCCGTGCTGCTGTAACCGGCGCCGGCCTGGATCGTGCCATTGGGCTTCTCCTTGACCGTGTAGTTGACGTCGATCTGGTCCTGGGTAGCGGGCACCGCCGGGGTCTCGACTTCGACCTTCTCGAAAAAGCCCAGGCGGTCGATGCGATCGCGCGACAGGCGCACCTTGTCAGCGTCGTACCAGGACGATTCGAACTGGCGGATCTCGCGCCGGATTACCTCGTCGCGCGTATGCGTGTTGCCGATGATGTTCACGTGGCGCACGTAGGCGCGCCGGCCCGGATCAATCAGGAAGGTAAAAGCGACCTCGCGCTTTTCCTTGTTGGCCTCCGGCACCGGATTGGCCGTGGCAAACGCATAGCCCAATACGCTCAATCGATCGGTCATGCGCTTGGCGATCGCGGTCATTCGTTCACCGCTATAGATGTCGCCGGGCTTCACGTCGATCATCTTCCTGAACTCGTCGTCGAGGCCGAGCGTCTCACCGGCAAGCTTCACGCCCGAGATGGTATAGCGATCGCCTTCGACCAAATTGATCGTTATGAAGATGTCCTTCTTGTCCTGGCTGATCGTGACCTGCGTCGATTCGATATTGAAATCCAGGTAGCCTCGTGCCAGGTAATACGATCGCAGTGTTTCCTCGTCGGCCTGCAGCTTCTGGCGCGCGTACTTGTCGTGGTTGGTGTACCAGGTGAACCATCCCGGGGTAGAGAGCTCCATCTGCTCACGCAAGGTGGAATCCGAGAACACGTGGTTGCCGGTAAACTGGATCACGCGGATCTTTGCCAATTCTCCTTCATCAATTGCAATGCTGACGTTGACGCGGTTGCGCTCCACCGGAGTAACGGTCGTGGTGATCTTGACGCCGTAGAGTCCACGGGTGAGGTATTGGCGCTTGAGTTCCTGCTCGGCCCGATCCAGCAGCGAGCGGTCATAAACACGTGCCTCGGTAAGCCCGACCTCCTTTAAGGATTTCTTGACGGCGTCCTTGTCGAATTCCTTCATTCCCGAGAGTTCCACCGCCGCGATGGCTGGGCGCTCCTCGACGATCACGACCAGCACGTCGCCATCGGCCTCGATCCGAATGTCCTTGAACAATCCGGTCTCGTACAGGGAACGCACCGCGGCGATCCCCTTGGCCGGATCGTAGCGATCGCCGACATGCACCGGCAGGTGGCTAAATACTGTACCGGTTTCCGTGCGCTGCACGCCCTCGACCCGGATATCGCGGATCACAAACTCCTCGGCGAGCGCAGAACTCGCACTACCGACAAAGGCCGCCAGAATTGCGGCACGCAAACGCAGCGCACCGCCGAACTTTTTGGAAGTACGGCGCATGAAACCAAAACCCGTTGCTATTCGTTTTTCTATTCGACCGACGACGCGGCGCTCGAGCTCAAGACAGCAAGCGCGTCAGGTCGTTGTACAGGGCAAGTGCGGTCAGGAGGATCAGCATGCCAACTCCAATACGCTGCGCCACCTCCACCGTGTGTGCTGATGGTGGACTACCTTTCAGTATTTCGACCGCATAGTACAGCAAGTGTCCACCGTCGAGGACCGGGATCGGCAGCAGGTTGAGCACACCCAGGCTGATGGAAACCAGCGCGAGAAAGCTCAGATACGCGATCAGTCCGATGCGGGCGGTCTGCCCGGCGACATCGGCAATGCTCACCGGACCCGATAGATTGCGCCAGGAGGCGCGGCCATCGAGCATGCGCCCGACCATGCGCAGCGAAAAAATGCTGGTATCCCAAGTGCGCTGGCTCGCTCGTTCCAGCGCCTCGATGGGTCCATAGCGAACCGACTGTAGCTCCAGAAAGTCGATGCCGACGCGACCGATGGTGCGCCCGTCCGGCAAGGTCACCTGCCCCGGAGTGATGGTGCGCCGCTGGGCCACGCCATCGCGCTCCAGCTCCCAGGTCTGGGTCTGCCCGGCGCTGGCGCGCACGCGCTGCGTCACTTCGGTGGCCGTGCGCACGGCAACGCCATCGATGGCAACGATACGATCGCCGACCGCCAGTCCGGCCTTGGCCGCGACCTCGTTCGCAACCAGGCCGCGGATCACTGCACTGCCGGCGCCGCGCACCACGCCCAGGCGTTCAAACCACGAATCGTCGACGTCCTCCGCGCGCCCGGAGGACAGATCGAGCCGCACCGTGCGCTCGCGCCCCTGCAGATCACGCACGGCCAATCGGACCGGCAGGCCTGCCACACCGCCCTGCAGCAGTGCCCAGCGCAGTTCGCTCCAGGAACGAATCGACCGACCGTCAAAGTCGAGCACGCGATCACCGTCCTCCAGACCGGCCTGCGCCGCCGGACTTCCCTGGGGCGGCGGTCCGAGAACCGCGGGCGGCTCGACCGTACCGACGACGTTGATCAGCCAATACAGCAAGATGGCGAAAAGCAAATTGGCAAAGGGGCCGGCGACCACGATCGCGGCGCGCTTGCCCACGCTCTGGCGATTGAAGGCCCGCGGCCGGTCCGCTGCGGACACCGGCGCACAGTCCGGATCGTTCTCGTCGAGCATCTTGACGTAGCCGCCATACGGAATTGCCGACACCACCCATTCGGTACGGTCCGGGCCGCTGACCCATCGAAACAGCGGCCGCCCGAAGCCCACCGAGAAGCGCAGCACCTTCACACCACATTGGCGGGCGATCGAATAATGGCCAAGTTCGTGGATCACGATCAAGATCCCCAGGGCCAGCAGAAATGCCAGGATTGTCGTTATCAGGTCCATCGTTCGTTTACCGCCTCATCACATCTCATTGGTCTACTCCCGTGGCCGCCGCCGTCAGCGCGCGCCGGCAGTCGCCAGACGCGCGATCACCCATTTTGCTTGGCGACGGGCCAGGGCATCAATCTCCAGCACCTCATCGACCGATCCCGGTGCCGCCGGCGACGGCGCACTCAGGGCCTCCGCTATGACCGCGGCGATCGCGGTAAAAGGCAAGCGCCGCGCCAAAAAGGCTTCGACCGCCAATTCATTGGAAGCGTTCAGTACGATGCTGGCAGTCGGGCCCGCCTCCAGCGCACGGTAGGCGAGTCCCAGGCACGGAAACCGCGTCAGGTCCGGTTCCTCGAAGGTCAACGCGGACATACGCAGGAAGTCGAGACGCTCTGAGCCGCTCTCGATTCGCTCCGGGAAACCGAGCGCATAGGCAATCGGCGTACGCATGTCGGGCGTGCCCAGCTGCGCCAGGACGGAGCCGTCGCCGAACTCCACCATGGAGTGGACGACGCTTTGCGGATGCACGATGACGTCGATCTGCGCGCGGGCAAACCCGAACAGCCAACTCGCTTCGATGACCTCCAAGCCCTTGTTCATCAGGGTCGCCGAATCGACCGAGATCTTGCGTCCCATGCGCCAGTTCGGGTGCGCGCAGGCCTGCTCCGGCGTGACCGCGGAGAAGTCTCGGCAGGCGCGGAAAGGACCTCCCGAGGCCGTCAGAATCAGCCGGCGTACGCCAGCGTGCGATGCCGCGCCCGCGAGGCACTGGTGGATGGCGTTGTGTTCGCTGTCCAAGGGCAGCAGCGTGGCGCCGCCCGAGCGCACCGCGTCGAGCAGCAGCGATCCGGCGCAGACGATCGCCTCCTTGTTTGCCAGCAGCAGGCGCTTGCCGCAACGTGCCGCGCCGATCGTCGGCAGCAGACCAGCCGCGCCGACAATTGCGGCCACGACCACGGCGGCGCCTTCGCAGCTTGCAGCCTCCAGGAGGCCGTCCACGCCGCTGCGAACCCGAGTCGGCAGGCCGGCATGCACCAGGGCCGCGCGCAACGCCGCCTCGCGCGTCGGGTCACCGATAACGGCAAGCTGCGGCCGATGCTGCACGCACAGCGCGGCGAGCTCCGCGACCTTCGTCTGAGCGGTCAGTGCAGCGACGCGAAATTGCGCCGGATGTCGCGCGATCACGTCGAGCGTGCTCGCGCCAATGGAACCGGTCGCCCCAAGTATCGCGACACCCACTGGCGCCGGTCCCGTGGTCTGCCGTGCCGCCAGCTCACGCATGATTCCACCCATTGACAAGGTACCAGTGGCCCAACACTGCCAATGGCAGCACCGGCAAGGTCGCGTCGATGCGGTCCCAGACGCCCCCGTGGCCGGGCAGGATCGTCCCGCTGTCCTTGACCCCGGCCTGCCGCTTGACCAGGCTCTCGAAGAGGTCCCCGATGATGCTCATCGCAACAAACACCAACAAGATGGCAATTCCCGGCCCCGGAGCCGCAACCAGCAGCTTCGTCGACCAAAGCGCGCCCTGCGGCCATAGCCAACGCCCCGCCTCCGCGACGATAACCACCGCGAGCACGGCTCCCCAGACACCGGCCCAGGTCTTGCTGGGACTGATGCGCGAGGCCAGCTTGCGCACGCCAAATGCGCGACCACTGAAATACGCCGCGATGTCAGCGAGCCACACCAGTGCCAGGACCGAGAGCGTCCACGTGATGCCCCGCTGCAGCAACTCGACCAACGCGAGCCAAGCTACCCCCGCCAGCAGCAGTGCTCCGGCCACCAGCAGCGAGCGTGCCAGCCGCACCGGTCCGCGCTGCGCCATGGTCAATATGAAACCGATCGCCATCCAGGCGCTGCACGCCAGCACGCACGCGCCCGCCAGCACGCGCGGCGCCGGCCGCACCCCGCCGATCTCCAGGGCGAGGGCGGCGCCTGCGAGCATAACAGCGCCAGGAACCGCGAGCCGCGCCGGAACAGCGCTCAAACGCAACCACTCGGCCAGCACGATCCCGAGAAAAACGGCCGCCAGCGCAATTAGCACCTGCGGCGAGATCGCGGCCGCGGTTGCCAGGATCAGCAGCAGCACCAATGCGGTAAGCACCCGGGTGCGCAGCATGAATCACTCGATCCGCTGGAGCTGCTCACTCGTACGTCCGAAACGACGCTCGCGCTGGGCGTACCACTTAAGCGCGGCGGCAAACTGCTCCCCCTGGAAGTCGGGCCAAAGAACGTCGGTGAAGAACAACTCGGCGTAAGCGAGCTGCCAGATCAGGAAATTGCTGATGCGCCGCTCTCCGCCCGTGCGAATCAACAGATCGGGATCCGGTGCAAAAGACATCGACAGGTGGCGCGCAAAATTGGCCTCGTCGGGCAGCGTGCCGCCGGCAGCGAACTCCGCGGCCAGGTGCTGCGCGGCCTGCACGATATCCCATCGGCCGCCGTAGCTGGCGCAGATCGTAAGATGCAGCCGTGTGTTGTGCGCGCTGCGCTCCTGCGCCTGGGCAATTAGATCGCGCAGGCTCGGTTCGAAGGAATGAATCTGGCCCACGACGCGCAGCCGCACCCCGTTGCGCATCAGGGCCTCAATCTCCTTTTGCAGGGAGCTAACAAACAGGCGCATCAGCACCGATACCTCGTCGGCCGGCCGCCGCCAGTTCTCCGAACTAAAGGCGAACAGGCTCAGGTACTCGATACCGTTGGCAATACTCGCCTCGATGATGGTGCGCACCGTCTCGACCCCGCGGGAATGGCCAGCCACCCGGGGCAAGTGACGAGCCTTGGCCCAGCGCCCGTTGCCATCCATGATGATGGCAACGTGTCGGGGAACAGCGGTTATCTGTGGCGCGGCGGGCGCTCCAGCGGGCATAGGGGCAAACGGGAAGGCAGGCGGCAAGGTGCGATATCGATCGCTCGGCTCGGCCAGGGCCGCCTCAAACCGTCATGATTTCCTTTTCCTTTTCGCCGACGAGACGGTCGATATCGGCGACGAACTTATCGGTAAGTTTCTGGATTTCATCCTGGGCGCGGCGCTCGCCGTCTTCCGAGATTTCCTTTTTTTTGAGTAGCTCCTTGAGCTGCTGATTGGCATCACGCCGCAGGTTGCGGACAGCCACGCGTGCGCTTTCTCCCTCGTGCTTGATCACCTTCGTGAGCTCGCGACGGCGCTCTTCCGTCAGTGCGGGCATAGGTACGCGAAGCATATCGCCCTGCGAGGCCGGATTCAGGCCCAGGTCCGATTCACGAATCGCCTTCTCGACCGCCGGCAGAAGCTTCTTCTCCCAGGGTTGTACGCTGATCGTGCGCGCATCGGCCAGACCGATGTTGGCCACCTGGGATATGGGCACCATCGCGCCGTAATATTCCACCTGGAGGTGATCGAGCAGGCCCGTGTGTGCGCGTCCGGTCCGGACTTTCGACAGATCGATCTTGAGTGCGTCGATCGACTTGAGCATCTTTTGCTCGGTCGCTTTGCGAACGTCCGTCATCGCCATCGTCAGCTCTCCCTAATCCCTCTTACGCGTGCACCAGCGTGCCCTCATCCTCACCGCTGACCGCGCGCTTCAGTGCGCCGGGGCGTGAAATGCTGAACACGCGAATCGGCAGCCCCTGATCCCGGCACAAGGCAAACGCCGTGGCATCCATGATCTGCAGGTTGCGTGCCAGGGCATCGTCAAAGCTGATCTTCGAATAGCGCACCGCCTTGGGGTCCTTCTTGGGATCGGCCGAATATACGCCGTCAACCTTGGTTGCTTTCAACACAACCTCGGCACCCATTTCCGAACCGCGCAGCGCCGCCGCCGTATCGGTGGTAAAAAATGGATTACCGGTGCCNGCCGCAAAAATGACAATCTTGCCCTCGTCCAGGTAGCGCATTGCCTTCGGACGGATATACGGTTCGACGACCTGTTCGACCTTGAGCGCCGACTGGACGCGTGCCTGGATTCCGGCGTTGATCATGGCATCCTGCAGCGCCATGGCGTTCATGATGGTTGCCATCATGCCCATGTAATCTGCGGTGGCCCGGTCCATGCCGCTGGCACCGAGGGCAACACCGCGAAAGATGTTGCCCCCGCCGATGACGATGGCCAGCTGGACTCCCATTTGCTGAACCTCGCCGATGTCCTCGACGATGCTCCCGATCGCGCTCGGGTTGATGCCAAAGGCGTCCTCGCCCATGAGGGCCTCACCGGACAGCTTCAGCAGGACGCGTCGGTAGACAGTCATCGGTCGCACGCTCCTAGTCGCTCGTTTGTCGATTCCTCAGGCGCGCGCGGCGGCGGCCTGGGCAGCGACTTCGGCCGCGAAATCGCTCTGCTTCTTCTCAATTCCTTCGCCGACGACGAACATGGCAAACGCGTTGACCGTGGCGCCGCGCTGCTTGAGCAGCTGTTCGATCGTCAGCTTGTCGTCCTTGACGAACGGCTGACCGAGCAAGGTGACATCCTTGAGAAATTTCTGCACCGTTCCCTCGACCATCTTGGACTGGATCTCGGCCGGCTTGCCCGATTCGGCCGCCTTTTGCCGGGCGATCGAGCGCTCGCGGGCAACGTCCTCAGCGGCTACCTGGCCGGCATGCAAGGCTTTGGGGCGGGAGGCGGCGATATGCATTGCCAGGTCCTTGGCCAGCGCATCGTCGCCGCCGCTGACATCGACCAGCACACCGATGCGCGAACCGCCATGCACGTACTGGGCAATGCGCCCCTGCGCAATCAAGCGCACGAATCGGCGGATCGTCAGGTTCTCGCCAATCTTGCCAACCAGCGATGCACGGCGGGAGTCGACCGTGCCACCGTCCAGGGGCAGGGCCGACAGCGCGATGACATCGACCGGATCGTGCTCGAGCACGAGTTGCGCCACGCTGCGCGCAAAGCCGAGGAACTCTTCATTCTTGGCGACGAAATCGGTCTCGCAATTGATCTCGACCAGGGCAGCGGCCTTGCCGTTGCCAGCTGTGCTGATCGCAACGATGCCTTCCGCAGTCACGCGTGCCGCCGCCTTGCTCGCCTTGCTACCCAGTTTGACGCGCAGGATTTCCTCGGCCTTGGCCGGATCGCCACCGGCCTCGGCCAGCGCCCTCTTGCACTCCATCATTGGCGCGTCGGTTTTCTCACGCAGTTCCTTGACCATGCTCGCGGTGACTTCCGCCATCTTTCGATCTCCGTTGTCTCTTGCGCCGCAAAAAGGGGGCATGACGCCCCCTACCGTTGATGCCCTAGCAGGCCGCAACGAGCCGCGACCGCGCGCGACGGCACAACTCAGGCGTCCTGCGACACCTCTTCGTTGACCTCCACAAATTCGTCACCGCTGTCGCTGGCAACGACATTTTGCAGGCCCGCCGCCTTGCCTTCCAGTATCGCGTCGGCAATTCCGCGCGCGTACAAGCGCACCGCCCGGCTCGAATCGTCGTTGCCTGGAATGATGTGAGTTATGCCGGCCGGCGAATGATTCGTGTCGACGATTCCGACCACCGGGATGCCGAGCTTCTCGGCCTCGGCCACGGCGATCTTGTGGTACCCGACGTCAACGATGAAGAGCGCTTCGGGCAGACCTGCCATGTCCTTGATGCCGCCGATTGACTTGTTGAGCTTTTCGACCTCGCGCTGAAACGTCAGCGCTTCTTTCTTCGGCATGCGCTCCAAGCCGCCCTCTTCGACCGTCTGCTCCATCTCCTTGAGCCGCTTGATCGAGGTCTTGATCGTCTTGAAATTGGTGAGGAAACCGCCCAGCCAGCGCTGGTCCACATACGGCATACCGGCCCGGCGGGCCTCTTCGACCATGATTTCCCGTGCCTGGCGCTTGGTACCGACGAACAACACCGTTCCGCGATTGGCGGCAAGCTGGCGGACAAACTTGGTCGCGGCGTTGAATTGCTCCAACGTGCGCTCCAGATTGATGATGTGAATCCTGTTGCGCTGGCCGAAGATGAAGGGAGCCATCTTCGGGTTCCAGAAGCGCGTCTGGTGACCAAAGTGCACCCCGGCCTCCAGCATTTGTCGCATGGTTACGGACATTTCAAATCTCCAAGGTTGGGTCCTGCGCAACCGCCGAGTCCCAGGCCTATGGGATACGGACCTATGCCGTGCAAAAGCTCGCACAGACCCGTCCGGACCACATGGACCTCGGCACCTTGGCTGCGGTGCGCGCGATTTACCACGTTTTAGTGAGGGGCAATTCCCTCGAAGAATCGCAGGGCACTCACGTGCAGAGCCCCACACTCTTAGACAAGCTCTGTATTATAGCGCGTAGCGTGTACCCTAGATCGGTTCGTCCGCCCGAGTGCCGTGGACCTGCTGGGCCACGGCCCAATGCTTGGTTTTTCTATGCCCGCCGCCATAAAGACTCCAGCCGAGATTGACGGCATGCGCATTGCAGGCAGACTCGCGGCCGAAGTGCTCGACTTCATTACGCCCTATGTCGTGCCGGGTGTGACAACCGGGGAACTCGACCGGCTCTGCCATGAGTACATGGTCGATGTTCAGGGTTGCATCCCGGCACCGCTGAACTACGCCCCTCCCGGATACAAGCCCTACCCGAAGGCGATCTGCACCTCGGTCAACCACCAGGTTTGCCATGGAATACCCGGTCCCCGGGTTTTGAAGAGCGGCGACATTGTCAATCTGGACATCACGGTCATCAAGGACGGCTGGCACGGGGATACGAGCCGCATGTACTTCGCCGGCGAGCCTTCGGTGGCGGCGCGGCGCCTGTGCGAGGTGACGTACGAATGCATGTGGAAGGGCATATTGGCGGTGCGTCCCGGCGGCCACCTGGGCGATGTCGGCGCGGCGATTCAGCCCTACGCGGAGCGCCACGGATTCAGCGTGGTGCGCGAATTCTGCGGCCACGGCATCGGGCGGCGCTTCCACGAAGAGCCCCAGGTCCTGCATTACGGCAAGGCCGGGACGCTGGAGCCGCTGGTTGCGGGCATGATTTTCACCGTGGAGCCCATGATCAATGCCGGGCGCCGCGAGATTCGCGAGATGGCCGACGGTTGGACCATCGTCACCAAGGATCACAGCCTATCGGCCCAATGGGAACACACCGTTTTGGTGACGCCGACCGGTTTTGAAGTGCTGACCGTGTCGGCGCTAACCCCGCCAGCGCCGGCGTTTGTAACGCAGTCGACGAGTCCTTCGGCGGTCCAGCCCGCGAGCGTCGCAGTCGTGTAATGGGATTTTCCGCCGGCACGGAAGTCTGGGCGAGCAACACCAACGTTGATTTTGCCCTTGGCCTGCGCGAGGCGCTCAGGGGCGAGCGCGAACGGATCATCGGCGTCTTCGAAAAGGGCGCACCGGTCGTGCGTCTGCTGCGGGGCCTATCGGGCATGACGGACCGTTTCGTCCGTCAGGCAGCCGAGCATACCGGTGTTTCGCACTTTGCCACTCTGGTAGCGGTAGGCGGTTACGGCCGGGGCGAGCTCTTTCCGTACTCCGACGTCGATCTGCTCATCGTTGCGCCGGCCGCGCCGGACGCGCGACAGCAAAGCCACATAGCGACCTTGGTCCAATTGCTGTGGGACATGGGACTGGCCGTCGGGCATGCGGTTCGCACAGTGCCCGANTGCGCCCAGCAGGCGAGCCAGGATGCCACCGTGATGACGTCCTTGCTCGAATCGCGTCGCATCTGCGGTCCGCGCGCTGGCTTCACCTCTTTGCAGCAGGTCCTGCACGAAATCCTGGATGCCCGCAGCTTCCTGCGGGCCAAATTGCTCGAGCAGCAGCAACGTCACACCAAGTACGAGGACACGCCCTATTCCCTGGAGCCCAACTGCAAGGAGAGCCCGGGAGGCTTACGCGATCTGCAGGTTCTGCTTTGGGTGTCGCGGGCGGCCGGTCTGGGCGCAAGCTGGGACGAGATGGCGCGCAACGGCCTCCTGACTGCCGCCGAATGCCGCCAGATCAAGCAGACCCAGCGACATTTGAAACAGATACGTGCGCGCCTGCACATCGTGGCGCTGCGGCGCGAAGACCGCTTGGTTTTCGACCTACAGCAGGCCCTGGCCGGCGCCTTTGGCATCAGCGGCACGCCCACCCGGCGCGCCAGCGAAGTGCTCATGCAGACCTACTACCACGCCGCAAAGATCGTCGTCCAACTCAACACGCTGGTGTTGTTGAGCGTCGAGCAGCGCCTGTACCCGAACGCCGCGATCGAAGCGTCCGCGATCGATGAGGCGTTCTGCGTCCGGGCCGAACGCCTCGACATCGTCGACGACAAGGTGCTCGAACGAGATCCGAACGAGATCCTGCGCGCGTTCCTGACCTTGCAGCGCCATCCCGAGCTCAAGGGCATGACCCCGCGCCTGTTGCGCGCCATATGGAATGCACGCAGCAGCATGAATGCCGCATTCCGACGCGCGCCGGTGAATCGGGCCAATTTCATCGCAATACTGCAGCAAAGCCGCGGTGTCCTGCACACCCTGCGCTTGATGAACCAATGGTCGGTCCTGGGGGGCTACCTGCCGGTCTTTCGCCGCATCGTCGGCCAGATGCAGCACGACCTGTTCCACGTCTACACGGTCGACCAGCACATCCTCATGGTGGTGCGCAACCTGCGCCGATTCATCGCGAGCGAATACGCGCACGAGTACCCGCTGTGCAGTCAACTCATCGCCGATTTCGATCGGCCCTGGCTGCTGACCGTGGCGGCGCTGTTTCACGACATCGCCAAGGGGCGCGGTAGCGACCACAGCCAGATCGGAGCCGCGGAGGCTCGGCGCTTTTGCCGCATACACCAGCTCACCCAGGAGGACACGGAGCTGGTCGCCTTCCTGGTGGAACATCACCTGACGATGTCCCGGGTTGCGCAAAAGCAGGATCTGGCCGACCCGTCGGTCATCGAGCGCTTCGGCAAGCTCATGGGGTCCGACCGGCGCCTGGTGGCGCTGTACCTGCTGACGGTGGCCGACATCCGCGGCACCAGCCCCAAGGTGTGGAGCGCGTGGAAAGCGCGCCTGCTCGAGGATCTGTTCCGGCGCACGCGCCGTGGCCTGGGTGGCCAGGCCTTGGCCGCCGACGCCGAACTCGAGGGTCGCAAGCGCGAATCGCTGCGCATTTTGCAACTCTACGGCCTTTCGCCCACGGCGCACGAGCGGCTCTGGCGGGAACTGGACGTTGTGTACTTCCTGCGTCACTCGGCCTCGGACATCGCATGGCACGCGCGTTCCTTGCTGGTGCATGTGACGACGGACCGCCCCATTGTCCGCACCCGCCTGGCGCCCGCGGGCGAGGGACTCGAGGTCCTGGTCTACGCGCGCGACCAGAAGGACCTGTTCGTGCGCGTCTGCGGGTACTTTGAAAGCCGGCGGCTGAGCATTCTGGACGCGAAGATTCACACCACCCGCCATGGATATGCGCTCGATACGTTCCTCGTCAGCGATAACGGGCGCGGTGGTCACTTCCGTTCCATGCTCGACGGGGTCGAGACCGAATTGACGGCATGGCTATGTGGCCCGGTCGAATCAGCGGCCCCGGCGCCGGGCCGGGTATCGCGCCATTCGCGGCATTTTCCGGTCGCCCCGACCGTACACCTGCAGCCCGATGAAAGCGGCCGCCATTACATGCTCTCGCTGGTTGCGACCGACCGCGTCGGACTGCTTTACGCGGTTGCGCGCGTGCTGGCCCGCCACGGCGTGAGCGTACTGACGGCAAAAATCCTGACGCTGGGCGAGCGCGTTGAGGACGTGTTCCTGATCGACGGCCAGAAGCTGGGACAGGCGCGCGAGCAACTGCAGCTGGAGACGGATCTGCTCCAGGCCCTGGCGCCGCTATAGATATCGCGCGCAAGCAGCGCCGCAAGATCGGCCCCGCGCACGGCGGCCGGGTGCACCTGCGCCTGCCGGCCGGATACAATGAAGCGGTCCTGCTGGATCGTCGAGAAAGGCACCGTGTTCGAGTTCGTCGGACGGGAGATCGCAACCTATCTGTCGAAGCCGGTCGGCAAGCCCGGCGGTGGCAGTGCCGATGCAAAGCTGGTAGCCGAAACGCTGGCTCCCGGCGACGTGCTGCTGGTCGAAGGCAACACGCGCATGAGCGCAGCGGTCAAGTACCTGACGCAATCCATGTGGTCGCATGCCGCGCTGTACGTCGGACCGCGTCCGGAACTGCCGTCTGTGGCCGGCGAAACGGCGACGCTGATCGAGGCCGACGTGCTCGAAGGCGTGCGCGCCGTGGCGCTGTCGCGCTACGCCAACTTCCGCGTTCGCATTTGCCGCCCAGTAAAACTGACCGCCCCGGACTGTGAACGGCTGATTCAATACGTAATCGAGCGCCTCGGCTACCAGTACGACCTGCAAAACGTACTGGATCTAGCGCGCTACCTGCTGCCGTTTCCGGTGCCGGCGCGCTGGCGGCGCCGCTTGATCTCTTACGGCAGCGGCGATCCGACGCGCGCGATCTGCTCAACGCTGATCGCACAGGCATTTGGCGCTGTCCGCTATCCCGTGCTGCCGATCATTTCGCGCAAGCACGACGGCAATCCCGGCCGCGCCGACCAGGTGCGCGAACTGTGGCGCATCCGCCACCACAGTCTGTACGTGCCCCGCGACTTCGACATCTCGCCGTTCTTCGAGGTGGTCAAGCCGCGCATTGCGAAGCCGTTCAACTACCAGCATGCCCCTTGGAGCGAGGGCAATACGGTCATCATGGACGACTCGGCGCCGACGGAAATCCTCACCGTTTTGCCGACGCAGGACGCGCGCGACTAAGCGGCATGACGTACCGCTCTGGGGCATCGCACGAGGAACTTGGTACGATGATCCCGGCAAGGCCATAGCGAACGGGAAGACCAGATGCTCCACCCGCAGGCGCGTGCGCTGCTTGACCTGATCGAACAGCTCGGGCTGCCACCGACCCATACGCTGTCCCCCGAACAGGCCCGCTTGGCATATCGGGAGCGGCGCGCCCTGACGCAGCCAGAGCCACCGCCGGTCGCCCAGGTTCAGGACCTGCAGGTCCCCGGTCTCGCCGGGCCGATCGCGCTGCGCTTGTACCGGCCGCTCCAACCGGCGCCAACCGGCGCCGGCCTGCTGCCGGTGCTGGTGTACTTTCACGGTGGCGGCTGGGTCATCGGCGATCTGGACACCCATGACACGCTGTGCCGCGAGCTGGCCAACGGTGCCGGGTGCGCGATCGCCGCGGTCGACTACCGCTTGGGACCCGAGCACCGCTTCCCGGCCGCGGTCGACGACTGCCTGGCGGCGACGCGGTGGCTGCAGCGCAATGCCGCGACGCTGCGCCTGGACGCGAGCCGCATCGCCGTAGGTGGCGATAGTGCCGGCGGCAATCTCGCGGCGGTCGTGGCAATCACCGCGCGCGACGCCGGCTGGCCGGCGCTCGTTTTCCAGCTGCTGATCTACCCGGCCACCGACATGCGGCGCGGCGCGCCCTCGCATACCACCAACGGCGAAGGCTACCTGCTCACGCGCGACACGATCAGCTACTTCCATGACCACTACATCGCCGATCCCGCGCACGACCTCGATTGGCGCGCCTCGCCGCTGCTGCACCCGGACCTGTCGCAGCTGCCGCCGGCGCTGGTGCTCACTGCCGGGTACGACCCGCTGCGCGACGAGGGTCTGGACTACTCCCAGCGCTTAAGCGAGGCCGGCAGCCGCGCCACCTGCGTGAGCTTCGAGCGCCAGATCCACGGCTTCATCACCATGGGTAATGTTATCGACGAAGCTAACGCCGCGGTGCTGCTGTGCGCGGACGCATTGCGCCGGGAGCTCGCGCCGCGCACCGGAGGCGACGATGGCTGAAGCCGAAGTGCTGCATGCGCTGCGTCCGTTCCTGCGCAACTGGGTCTGGGAGCACGGCCGCGTCGGTACCCGTTACCTCGACTGTGCCACGGGCGAGGTTCGGTTCGACGACGGCAAGAAGGCGCATTTCGCCAGCGAGGCCCATGTTTACGTCTCGTTGCGCAAGGACGCGGACCCGGCGGCACCGGCCGCACCCGCACTGCACGAGGGTGGTCTGGCTCGGCTGCTGCGCGCCGCCCAGCACGGTCGGCCGGCCGAGGCGGGCTCCCCGGCGGAAGTCCAGCGCGCGGTCCAGGACTGCGTCGAGCTGGCCCTGGTCAGCGCCTATCAGCGCGATGCCGAGCAGGCCCGCGCGCGCTACGCGCAGGAGCCGATGTTCGAGGATGAGATCCGCGCCGCGGTCGCTGCCGATGTGCGGCGGATGTGGCTTGGCACGCGCGAGCAACTGGCGCGTTACGACTTCACCGTCTTCTACGGCCTTCCGCAACCGTTGCTGATCAGCGATGCGCCGTTCATCGACTGGCGTCTGCGCGCCAGGCCGGCGCTGCCGTTCGTCTCCCTTCCGCTCGGTCCGTATAGCCTGCTGGTGGGTACGCCCTCGGCCCGCACCATCCGCAGCGCACCGCTGCTGTGGAAGGAAGCGCCGGCGATGGGCCCGTTCCGTGACCACAACCGGCACCAGCTCGAGAGCGCGCGCCGCTGGCTGGTCGCTACGACGGACGAGCAGCTGGTCGCCGTCCAGTCTCGTTTCGCGCCGCCCGAGTCGCCCGCACCGGCGCCCTCCGATGTGCCCGCCGCCGGAAAGGCAGCGCCCTGAGCGCTTGCGGCAACGGCCCACTGCCGATCCACCGCTGCAAGCCCCGTTTCGGGTTCGGCGCCTTCGGGCGCAAGCGAGCGCTATCCTAGGCCCAGACGTGGCCGGCCGGCGTTGCCGCGCCGCCGCTTTGTAGGGCGCCCCGCCGTCTGGCGCTGCGCATTATCCGGGAGCACAATGGCCAAAGGCTCGCGCGGCATCGCCGCGCTCCTTGTTCCCATCGCTCGCTTTGCACAAGGAGGTCTTCATGTCCATCCCCTCGCGTCTTGCCAACTACCTCGAGCAGCGTGGTGCGCACTACGATATCTGCGCGCATGAGCACAGCCGATGCAGCGCGGAGACTGCCCGCGCCGCCCGTGTGCCTGCCCACCAGCTCGCCAAGTCGGTCATTGTCGAAGACGATGACGGGTGCGTGATGGCGGTCGTGCCGGCCGATAGAAACGTCAAGCTCGGCGCGCTTTCGCGCATGCTCGACCGCAAGCAATTGCGCCTCGGCGAGGAGCAACGCATCGCAACGCTGTTCGCCGACTGCGACCTGGGCGCGGTGCCCGCGATCGGCATGGCCTGGAACATCGAGACCGTCGTCGATGACGAGCTCGAGGCGAACGAGTTCGTGTACATCGAAGGCGGCGATCACGAACGCCTGCTGCGCATGTCGCACGAGCAGTTCCATGAGCTGATGCGCACGGCGCGTCACGGACACTTCTGCCGCGAACCGGGCCATTGAGACCCGCGGCGCCGCTGCACTGCATCGTGCGATGACCACGGCGACGTTCCGTTTCTACGAGGAGCTCAACGAGTTTCTCTCCCCAGAGCGGCGAGGTCGGGACTTCGCGTGTGACTGCGCCCGCGCGGCCACTGCCAAGCACATGATCGAGGCGCTCGGCGTGCCGCACACCGAGGTCGAACTGGTGCTTGTCAACGGCGAGTCGGTCGGCTTCGGGCGCCTGCTAAACGAGGGCGACCGGGTAGCCGTCTACCCTACGTTCGAAGCACTCGACATCACACCGCTGCTGCGCGTGCGCGAGCGCCCGCTGCGCGCGATCCGCTTCGTCGCCGACTCGCACCTGGGAAGGCTGGCGCATCTGTTGCGCATGACCGGATTTGACACCCTGTATGACAACCACTACAGCGACGACGAGGTCGAGTCCCTGGCCCGGGAGCAGGGACGAATCGTTCTAACGCGCGATCGCGAACTCCTCAAGCGCCGCGGCATCGACCATGGCTGCTACGTGCACGCCTTGCGCTCCGAGCAGCAGTTGCGCGAGGTCTTCAAGCGGCTCGACCTCGCGCGCGCCGCCAGGCCCTTTTCGCGCTGCCTGAGCTGCAATGCACTCTTGCGCCCAATCGAGAAGGCGCGTATCGCCTCCCAATTGCCGCCGGGCGTACGTGAGCGCCACCAGCGCTTTAGCATCTGCGACGGCTGCGCGCGCGTGTTCTGGGAGGGCACACACTGGCGGAGCATGCGCGAGCTGGCCGACCGGCTGCTCGCCGCCGCGTCCTGAGGCAGGCGGTTCATCGGCACGACACAAGAGCGAGGTCCGGCGGCGCGCAACGGGCCGGATCGCGCCGCTCGATTGAGCGCCGGCCACGCTGCCCGGCGCCGGTGGAGGTAGTGATGGAAGATCCGTTCCGGCTGCAGCGGTTTGTGGACGCGCAGCAAAGCGTGTACGAGCAAGCGTGTGCCGAGCTGCAAAGCGGGCGCAAGCAAGGCCACTGGATGTGGTTCATCTTTCCGCAGATGCGGGGCCTGGGTCGCAGCCAGACATCGCGCAGGTTTGCAATTTCCTCCGCCGCGGAAGCGGCCGCGTACCTGCGGCATTCGGTGCTCGGGCCCAGGCTGCGAGAATGCACGAGGCGGGTACTTTCCACCGAAGACCGTTCGATCCGCCAGATCTTCGGCGCGCCCGACGATCTGAAGTTTCACTCTTGCATGACCTTGTTTGCCAGTGTCGCGCCGGAGGAAGATCTTTTTCGCGCCGCGCTTCAAAAATTCTTCGGCGGCGCGCCAGACGAGAGCACGCTAGACCGGCTCTAAGCCGCAAGGAGCGTAAGCGTGTGGTGAACACCGCCTAGGCAAGGCGATACGTCCGGACCGAGAATCCGCAGACGGACACTTGCTAGGTGTCCACTTGCGGACAGATGGACATCAAGCTCAGAGACCCAACGGCGAGCGTCGGCCTGAACTGGCGCAACAAGCCGCGGCGCGCGTTCACGCCGGAGCAGCGACTGGCGATGGTTCAGGAGTGCGCCAAGCCGGGCGTCTCGGTTTCCGAGGTGGCGCAGCGCAACCGGGTGAACACGAATCTGTTGTTCAAGTGGCGGCGGTTGCATGCCAGTGGTCAGTTGGTGGTTGCCGGTAAGGCGACGCCGCTGTTGCCGGTGACGGTGGTCAAACCGAAGGCGAGCCCCAGGCGCAAGGCCAGGTCAGAACCCAAGCGTAAATATCGGGGACGATCGAGCGACTCCGTTGATGCAGCGGTCCGGAGTAGCGGCGCGATAGAGATCGAACTGGCCGGTGCACGAATCTACCTTCACGGCGTCGTCAGCGAATCCGAGTTGCTGGTGGTTCTCAAGGCACTGGCCCGCCGATGATCGGCTTGCCGGCGGGAACGCGCGTGTGGCTGTCAGCGGGCGCGACGGATATGAGAAAGAGCTTTGATGGCCTTGCAGCCGTGGCGCAAATGCAATTGCACGAAGATCCGTTCTGCGGCCACGTGTTCGTGTTCCGCGGGCGACGCGGTGACCGCATCAAGCTGCTGTGGTGGGACGGACAGGGATTGTGTTTGTTTGCCAAGCGACTTGAGCAAGGCAAGTTCGTCTGGCCGCAGGCGAGTTCCGGCGCGGTGAGCCTGACGAGTGCACAGCTATCGATGTTGCTCGAAGGCATTGATTGGAGACGACCCGTGCGCTCGTGGCAGCCATCGATGGTGGTGTAAAAATATGTGATGCCCACCGTGCAAGAAGTGCGTGACACAGACGATTCACGCAAATAAAATTTGCATTCATGCGCACTGCGATCGATCAACTACCCGATGACATCCAAACGCTCAAGCGTTTGATCATCGAGCGCGATGCCCAGAGTGCGCAGGCGTTGGCGGCACAGCGCGACGAGATCTATGCGCAGCGGCTGTTCATCGAGAAGCTCAAGCTGCAGATTGCACGGTTCAAGCGCATGCAGTTTGGACGCAAGTCCGAGCGCCATGACGAGCGAGTTGCGCAGCTCGAGCTGATCGTCGAAGAACTCGAGGCCAATCTGCCGGCAATCGATGAGCCGGCCACGGATGCGCCCAAAGCCCAGGACGAGCCCGCGAAGGACAAGCCGGCGCGCAAGCCGCTGCCCGATCACCTGCCGCGTACCACGCAAGAACACGCCCCGGCCTGCGGATGTCCGTCGTGCGGCACCGCGCTCAAGCGCATGGGTGAGGACGTATCCGAATATCTGGAGTTCGTCCCCGAGCACTTCAAGGTGATCCGGACAGTGCGACCCAAGATGAGCTGCCCCAAATGCTCCACAGTGGTTCAGGCCCCAATGCCGAGCCGGCCGATCCCCAAGGGAATCGCCGGCCCCGGATTGCTGGCACACGTGATCGTGAGCAAATACGTCGATCACCTGCCGCTGTACCGGCAATCGGAGATCTACGCTCGCCAGGGCATTGATCTGGATCGCTCCACCATGGCTGGCTGGAATGGAGGGGTCGCCAACCTGGTCGAGCCGCTGGTCGATGCCGTAGGGCGGTACGTAATCGCAGCGGGCAAGATCCACGGCGACGACACGTCGGTGCCGGTATTGGATCCGGGCCGGGGCAGGACCAAGACCGGAAGGTTGTGGGTGTACGTTCGGGACGACCGGCCAGCGGCAAGCACCGATCCGCCGGCGGCCTGGTATCGGTACACGCCGACCCGGGAAGGCGCCCATCCTAGGGCGCACCTCGCCAAGTTCAAGGGCGTGCTGCAGGCCGACGCGTTTGCCGGATTCAATGGACTGTACGAAAGCGGCGCAATCCGGGAGGCCGCCTGTTGGGCGCATGCCAGACGCAAGTTCTACGACCTGTACGAGAACAGCAAATCGCCCATTGCCGCCGAGGCACTTGACCGCATCCGGGCGCTGTATGCCGTCGAAGACCTGGTCCGCGGCAAGCCGCCGGATAAACGCAGAGCGTTTCGCCAAGAGCACGCCGCCCCACTACTGGAGCGGCTGCATCAGTGGCTCGGCACCACCCTGGCAACCATATCGGCCAAATCCGAAGCCGCCAGGGCAATCAACTACTCCCTCAAGCTTTGGGCAGCCCTGACGCGGTACGTCGACGACGGAAACATCGAGATCGACAACAACGCCGCCGAGCGAGCACTGCGCGGACCGGTGCTATCGCGCAAGAACTTCCTGTTCGCCGGCGCCGACTCCGGCGGCGAACGAGCAGCGGCAATGTACACGCTGCTGGAAACGGCCAAGCTCAATGGCCTCAATCCGGAAGCCTACCTGCGCCACGTCCTGGAGCACATCGCCGATCACCCGATCAACAGGATCGACGAGCTGCTGCCGTGGAACGTGGCCGCTCAGATGGAAAGACCGCTGGCCGAAGCAGCCTGAGATCGGTGCACCGTCAAGACGGTGTTCGCCACACGCTTACC
>JGI12269J14319_10001719_pt1 | contig 21598 bp, 16 predicted proteins | sample PeaSoiSIISIP2007_FD_14319 | JGI IMG/M metagenome (IMG submission 14319)
ATCGCCCGGGAACAGATCATGATCGCCGGCATCGCGATTATTGCTTCGTTTCTATGTTCGTCGGGGCGCCTGGTCCTGACCAATCGCAAGCAACATAAAGTGGCACAACAGCTGCGCGAAACGGAACATGCGTTGCGGCGCTCGGAAGTGATGTTCGCTTCCGCTTTCCGGTCAAGCCCCGACGCCTTCAGCATCAGTCTCTTCCCAGAAGGACGGTATATCGACGTCAATGACGGGTTCGTTGGCATGACCGGCTATTCGCGGGAAGAAGCTATAGGAAAAACAGGGCTGGAACTGAATCTTTGGGTGGACCACGCCGAGCGCGCGGAAATCATGGCGCGGTTCGCAAAGAGTGGGGAGCTTCGCCAAGAAGAGTTTCGTTTTCGCAGGAAATCAGGCGAGGTGCGGGTGGGACAGTACTCCGGTTCGATCACAGAGGTGGACGGACGGGTGTGTGCGCTGACTACGGTTCGCGACGTAACCTTGCGCATAGCGGCGGAGAGCGTTTTGCGCACCAGCGAGGAGCGCTTTCGGTCCCTAGCGCAAAATCTGCATGTGGGTATCATGTCCATGGGGCCTTCGGGCGAAGTCCAGTTTGCGAATCAGGCTGCGCTCGACATTTTTGGCATTACCTCCGAAGAAGCACTCGGGAAGACCACGATCCAATTGGGTTTAACGACGGTGCGGGAAGATGGCACCGAGATTCCTTATGAACGACGGCCCGTGCCTTTGGCCATCACCACCAAGAAGCCGATTCATAGTCAAGTCTTTGGTTGGCGGAATGCCTGGTCAAAATCGGTGCGGTGGACACTGGCGGATGTCATACCGGAATATGCCGCTAATGGAGAACTCGTCCGAGTCTTGGTGTCGCTGACCGATATCACGGAACAAAAGCACGCCGAAGCGGCCCTGCGCACCAGCGAAGAGCGCTTTCGCACCCTGGTGCGAGACTTGAATGTGGGCGTGGTCATCTGCGGACCGGCGGGCGAAATTCAATATGCCAATCATGCCGCCCTGAATATGTTTCAACTCACTCCGGAACAGATCCTCGGGAAGAAAGGCCATGAACTGGGCCTGACGCCGATTCGCGAAGATGGAACAGAAATCCTGCCATCCGCTCTTCCCGTGGCCAGGGCCCTGCGCGACCGACAAACAGTGCAGAGTGAAATAATGGGGTGGCGGAACAGTGGCACCAATGAAGTTCTGTGGGTTTTTGAAAACGCCGTGCCGCAGTTCGATACGCTGGGAGGGATGGTTTCGGTGATCGTATCGTTTGCCGACATCTCCGGCCTGAAGAAGGCGGAGGAGGAGCTTCGCCAACTCTCCACGCGTTTGTTGAAGCTGCAGGATGAGGAGCGCCGGCGCATTGGCAGGGAACTCCACGATGGGCTGGCCCAGAGCGTGCTTGCCGTGAACCTGAATCTGGCGCAAGTCCGGAGGTCGACGTTGCCGCTCGACGAGAATTCCAAGCGCGCTCTGGACAAAGCACGCGATGTACTGCAACAGATGTCGCAGGAAATCCGCACGCTTTCCTACCTGTTGCATCCGCCATTGCTGGATGATCTGGGTTTGGCGTCGGCGTTAAAGCAATATGCGATCGGTTTCAGCGAACGGAGTGGCATTACGACGGACGTGGAATTGCAGCCGGATTTCCCCAGGCTTTACCAGGAGGCGGAGACGGCATTGTTTCGCATCGTTCAGGAGGCATTGGCGAACATCCAGCGGCATTCCGGCAGCGACACCGCCCGCATCTGCCTGGAACGCGACACAGGTCAGGTCACACTCGAAATCAGCGATCATGGACGCGGCATGGACGGCACGCAACCGGGTGAAGTGGCCCGGGACAGCGCCCAGTTGGGAGTCGGCATCCTCGGCATGCGGGAACGCGTAGCTCAACTTGGAGGCCACCTCCAGATCGAATCCAATGCTTCGGGGACCACGGTGAAAGTGACGATTCCGGCATCCTCATGAATCTCATGACGACGGTGAAAATTCTCATCGCGGATGATCATGCGGTTGTAAGAGCGGGGCTGCGCACTATGCTTGAATCGAGGACCGGCTGGGAAGTGTGCGCCGAGGCTATCAACGGGCGAGAGGCGGTGGAGAAAGCCGCGAGCGGCCAGCCCCATGTCGCAGTTCTCGATATCAGCATGCCGCTCTTGAACGGAGTGGAAGTCGTGCGGCAGATTCGGAAGGTTTCTCCACAAACCGAAATTCTGATCCTGACCATGCACGAGTCCGATGATCTGGTGCAGCAAGTGGTTCAGGCGGGCGCGCGCGGCTACATTCTGAAAGATGACGCGGACCGCATTCTTCTGGCGGCGGTGGATGCGGTGCGGCAGGGCAAAGCGTATTTCTCGACGCGGGTCTCCAATGTTATCGAGGGGCGGGAGTCGCGGGGGGATTTGCCCTACTCTTCGCGTCCACCGCGATCGCGCTTGACTCCGCGGGAACGCGAGATCGTGCAGCTTCTTGCCGAGGGCAAGAGCAATAAAGAAGTGGCGAGTCTTTTGGAAATCAGCGTAAAGACCGCGGAGGCACATCGCGCGCACGTCATGCTGAAATTGAATTTCCACTCCATTACGGAGCTGGTTCTCTACGCCGTCCGCAATAACCTGACCCGCGGCTGACTCCTCCGCACCCACCGCAAGTTTCCCGTTACTTCCGTCATAGGCGAATGTCCCTAGGAAATCAGCCCAATTTCAGTGGTGCAGAAAACCGTCCAGCATGGAAGGTACTCTCCAAGTCAGGTAGCCGCGGTTACCGATTTTCGAGTGAGCCGCCCAAACTTGACGCCAGCGCCGACATTTTCAGTCTCATCAACAAGAACAACGTGCTCACTGTGAACACACGGTTTACGCAAGCCGCAACACCCACGGCCCCTTACGACCCTCGGCAGCTGAAGCTGGAGTTGAAGTTGAGCTGGTAGCGGACATAGCCTCATAAATAAGTCATACGCGAGGCAAGAAAAGCAGTGGGGCGCTCGGTTTACGCGTCCCACTGCTTGCGATCCACCGCCGTGCGGCGCGGCTCCAGCCCTTTCAAGCGCATCTGTCCTGTCTTTGCCGCTTGCTCAATCCACGGGAAAGTGGCATTGCGGTTCCTCTAGAACGCTCCAGGATGTGCGCTAGATCACAGTTTTGCGACTTTCCGCCAGCGTACAATTGCGGCGACCATCGGCCTGATTTCAAGGCTGATCTCACCGGGAGGTTCTGTGCCGGATCAACTCTTCGGAGCGATGCGCCAAAGCATCATCGACGGCGCTCCTGATACAGCCACGGCATTGGCGCAACAGGCGCTGGCTAATGGCGTCGATCCGCTCGACGCGGTGAATCAAGGATTTGCAGCGGGAATCACATTCGCGGGCGAGCAATTCGGCTGCGGAGAGATGTTCCTGCCCGATCTGTTGGCATCGGCCGAAGCGATGAAGGCCGCCATCAGCGTTCTTGAACCGGCGATGCTGAAGCAGGGCTCGCATCGTGAGGCCCTGGGCAAGGTTGTCCTGGGGACCGCCAAGGGCGATATTCACGATATTGGCAAGAACCTGGTCGCCACCATCCTTTCCGCCAGCGGATTCCAGATCTTCGATCTGGGCACCAGCGTCGCTCCCGAGCAGTTCATCGCCAAAGTCAAGGAAGTGGATGCCGACATCGTCGGCATCTCCGCGTTGCTTACGACGACCATGGCCGGGCAGAAAGCGGTGATCGAAGCCCTTGATCGGAATGGTTTGCGGCCGCGAGTCAAAGCGATCATTGGCGGCGCCGCGGTGACCTCGAAGTGGGCGGCTGAGATCGGCGCCGACGGCTACTCGCGCAACGCCATCGATGCCCTGGAACTGGCAAAGAAACTGATGAGCAAAGTGACCAACAAAGGAACGGCCCTGGCATGAGACCCAAAATCCAATTGCTCAGTCCTGAACTTATCGGCCGCATCCTCGGCGAAGCGTTCGAACTGCTGATGAACCCTGGGGTTCGGGTAGGCACGGCGGTGGTCGAGCTCTTGCAGGCGGCGGGAGTTGAAGTCAGAGTTGATGGCAGTGACAGGGTGGCGCGTCTGCCCGAAGCCCTGGTTCGCAAGTGCCTGGCATCGGTCCCACGGGACTTCTACCTGTACAACCGGCACGGAGGGAAAGCGGTTCATTACGGCGGCGACGATGTGCATTTCGATCCCGGCTCCTGCTGCGTGCAGATGCTTGATCCCGACACGATGGAAGCGCGGTCATCGGAAACTCGAGATTTGGTGCGCATTGTCCAAGTCACGGAAATGCTGCCGCAGTTCGCCGCGCAATCTACAGCGGTGGTGTGCACCGATGCACCGAGCGCGATCGGCGATCTCTACCGGCTGCTCGTAGTCCTCGAACATTCTGACAAGCCGGTGGTGACCGGATCGTTCTCGGCGGCCGGCCTTGAAGGCATGATCGGCCTGCTCGCTGCCGACTGCGGCGGCCGGGAGAAGTTGCGCGAACAACCGCGAGCGGTTTTTGATGTGTGTCCCTCGCCGCCGCTGAACTGGTCAGAGTTCGGGTCGCACAACCTGCTTGATCTGGCCCGCGCCGGTGTGCCTGCGGAACTCGTCTCCATGCCGCTGGCTGGCGGCACCGCTCCCGTAACCCTGGCAGGTTCGGTGACGCAACATGCCGCCGAGTCGCTGGCGGGCATCGTGCTGCATCAACTGGCGGGACCGGGCTCCCCTATAGTCTGGGGCGGCGCTCCGGCGATTTTCGACATGCGTAGCGGCGGTGCGCCCATGGGCGCGATAGAAACGGTCATGCTGAACATGGCGTGTTGTGAAGTTGGCAAGCATCTGGGCCTGCCCACACACGGCTACCTGGTCGCTACCGATTCGAAGTTTGTGGATGCCCAGGCGGGCGCCGAGAGCGCGCGCTCGGCGATGCTGGGAGCGCTTACTGGCATCAACATGATTTCGGGAGCGGGCATGATCGAATCTCTCGCTTGTTTCAGCGTCGAGAAGCTGGTCATGGATGCGGAATCGATTGCCTCGGCACAGCGACTGGTGCGGGGCATTGAAGTCCGCGGTGAAACCCTGGCCACCGGCATGTTCGCGCAAACCGGGCTCACCGGAAACTTTCTTAAACTGAAGGAAACGCGCACGCTGTTTCGACAGGAGCAGCATATTCCCTCTTCTGTCACGGATCGCAGCGCGCGAGGTTCGGAGGCCCCGAGCGACGTCTTTGCTCGCGCCCGTACCCGAGTTGACGAACTGGTGAGCAAGTGGCAGAAGCCGTCTCTACCCGAAGATGTGCTGCGGAAATTTCATGCAATTGTCGACAGCGCAGCCGATCGAGCAGGTGTGACCGCAGAGCTCCCTGGGAACTGACGATCCTAAAAGGCCCCCTTTGATTTCGCTCAGGGCAGGCTCTAAAGCCGTGCCCTGCCAAAAACGAATTCGGGAAACGCTCTACCACTTCTGTGCCATTTCGCCCTAGTTCTCCACAGCTTCCACTGGCTTGCTACTTGCATTCCCGCACACAAGTTCCGGATAATCTTGGAGAGAACTCGACAGCCGTGTATCGCTACAGCCGCGCAGACCTGCTGCGCATTCTCCGGCTTGTTCCTCGCCAGCTTCAAACCTGGGAGAAGGCGGGACTGGTGACGGCGGGCGAAGATTACTCCTTCTACGATCTGGTGCAAATCAAGAAAGTGCGCGACCTCTGTGCGCAGCGGGTTCGTCCGGCGGTCATCCGGCGGTCGCTGGAAGCGATGCAGAAACAGGTTGCCGGCATGGAGAATCCCCTGCTTGAGGCTGGGGCCTATCAGAGCGGACACCGCGTCGCCTTCCGGCACCAGGGGCGTCTGCTGGAGCCCATCGCCGGACAGTTCATGCTCGATTTCTCGTCCGAAGAGAGTAAAGTTGTGACCAGTCCGCCGCGCAATGGACCGGAACTCGTGGTTACCGACGTTGCCGACTTGTTTGCGCAGGGGATAATGCTGGAAGAAAATCCCACCATGCAAAACGAGGCGATCACTGCCTATTTGAAGGTTCTCGATATGGATCCCATGCACGCCGCCGCGCACATCAACCTGGGAACGCTCTACTACAACCGTCAGGAATACGCGCTCGCTGAAAAGCACTACCGTTCGGCGATTCAGATCGACCCGCGCTACGCGCTCGCCTATTTCGACCTGGGCAACGTGCTCGATGAGACTGGACGCGTCGAGGAAGCCATCGATACCTACAAGACGGCGATTCAACTGGCGCCTACCTACGCCGACGCGCACTACAACATCGCGCTGGCCTACGAGAAGATACGCGAACCCCGCAAGGCGCTGCAACACTGGCGCTCGTACGTGAAACTCGACACCACCGGCCCCTGGACCGTCCACGCCAAACATCAGATCCAGCGCATCCTGCAGGGCGACCGCCTGAAACTGGTGCACTCCCGCAAGGCGAACTGAAGATCGCTCTTGGTTCTTTGCTTCTGGCTTCCAGCTAAAGGCCAAGCGGTAACTAGCGGCTGCTCCCGAGTTATACTCAGGCTTTACCTGATCAGGTGCAGGGGACGAATAGATGCAATTCAGCCGTAGGATTTTGACTTTGAGTCTTGCGATTACCGTGGCCGCCGCGAGCGCGGTTTGCTTTAGCCAGGCGGCTAAGAAAGAGAAGGACATTTACAACGAACTGGCGAATGCGCGCGCCGAGATCAAAGAAGCTGTGGCGAAGGCTGCAGCGGAACACAAGCGCGTCATTGTTGTGTTTGGAGCCAACTGGTGCTACGACTGCCACGTGCTCGATAAGGCCTTTCATAGTTCGGGACTGGCGCCGATCCTGGCGGCCAACTATGAAGTCGTGCATGTGGATATTGGCAAGGGAGAAAAGAATCAGGACCTGATGAAGCAGTACGAGGTTCCGATGAAGCGCGGCATTCCTGGGCTGGCCGTTCTCGATCCCGATGGGAAGCTGATTTACAGCCAGAAGAACGGTGAGTTTGAGAACGCGCGAGCACTTTCCCCAGGAGATTTCCTGGCATTCCTGGAGAAGTGGAAACCGGGGGCGCAGAGCTAGTGAGATTCTGAATTATCCAAAGTGGTCAGCAAAAAAAGAGGCGCGGCTTGCGCCGCGCCCTGAACCAACACAAGTTAGTCCACCACCAGCTTGTTTTCGACGCTGAACGCGCCCGGCACAGAGCCCGCTCGTATTCCGGCAATGGTTTTGTCCATGGCGCTTTCGACGACGCCGTAGAGCGTCACGTGACCGTTGTCGACCACGATGCGGATGGGGTCGGCGGGGTCGGAGGCGTAGCGGCCCAGCACCGAATCGCGATAAATCGCGCGCGCGGTACGCACTCGAATCGAATCGTCAAAGTTCGAGACCGGCAGAACCTTTACATCGTTCACCACGTCCTTGACGCCGGGCGTGCGCGCCACAATGGCTAGCGCCGAATCCTTCGGCACGTCCCATACGGTATCGCCGTTAAGGGTTACGACGCCATCTTTCACGCTGACGGCAACATAGTTGAAGGCATTGTCGTAGTATCCGACGCGGTCATAGGCCAGTTGCTTGGCCAGTTTCTGCTGGAGCTGGTTGTCGGGCACGGTTTCTCCCTCGACCACGATGTCGTTGCGAACACCGCTGACGTTTGCGAGTTTCTTCACCTTTTTGGCGGCGTCGAGTTTGTCCTGATAGAGGCTGACTGTGCCGGTCAGGGTCACGATGCCATCCTCTGCGCTCGAGCTCACGTTCTGCAGTTGCTTCGCTTCATGAATTTTCTGGCTGACCGCCTGCTGAATCTGCTGATCATATTGGCCGGTGGCGGCCATTGCAGTCATACTCAGCAGGACGAGCGACGCCAGAGTGCCTGTAAAAGCCACCGCAAATCCTTGTTTCTTCATGGTTGCCATCCTTACTGGATTTCCGGTTCCCCACAGGATTAACCGGTTAGTTAAATAGATGCTGGAGGGGTAGGTCGGGATGTGCCGGGAGAAGGCTTTTACAAACTATTACACTTTTGCTAACAGGCCTGAACGACTTGGGGTTGTGCTGACTCTAACGATGCACACCGAAGAGCGTGTGAAGTCCCCAACCAGCCGCTGCACCAAACGCAACGATAAACGCGATGCCCAGCAGGCGGCCCGACGCGGTGTTCTTGCTCCAGCCCTGGAGCACAGAGATCAGTCAAACGAAGAAGAGCAGGATGGCTCCGGTGGCTAGCGCTTTGATCAACATGGCAATGGTCTCCGATGCCTTGAGACTGACATGCGAGCCTGCGGAAGGGAAGTGCACGCGTCACGGTACTGAGTGATGGAATTACTGGGCGTCACTTTTGTTTCGCGCCGGTACGCTTCGTAGTACGTCTGGCGGAAGCTTTGCGAATCCGTCGCGGAAACACGCGCGCGAAAATCTTGTCTATGTTCTTGAGCTGCCGACTCAGGTCAAAAGCGCGCTCGATCTTCGCTTTCGGCACTCGCACGCGAATTTCAGGATCGTTCAGGATCAACTCGTGGAAGTCAAGATTCTCTTTCCACGCGCGCATGGCGTGACTCTGCACCAGGCGGTAGGCGTCTTCGCGGGAGATGCCGCTCTCGACCAGGTCCAGCAATAATTGTCCGCTGAAGACCAGGCCCCGCGTGCTCTTGAGGTTCGCCATCATGCGCTCGGGATAGACGAACATGGTCTCGATCAGGTTTGCCGTCTTGTTCAGCAGATAGTCGGCAAGCGTGGTGGAATCGGGGATAATGATGCGCTCGGCCGAGGAGTGCGATATATCGCGCTCGTGCCAGAGCGCGACGTTCTCGAATCCGGCTTGCGCGTTCGCCCGCACCACGCGCGCTAATCCAGAGATCTGTTCGCAGGTGACGGGATTGCGTTTGTGCGGCATGGCCGACGAACCCTTCTGCTTTTCGCTGAAGTATTCTTCGGCCTCGCGGACTTCGGTGCGCTGCAGGTGACGGATTTCGGTGGCGATCTTGTCGAGCGTTGACGCGATCGTCGCCAGCGTTGCCAGGTAGTGGGCATGGCGGTCGCGTTGAATCACCTGCGACGAGACGGCGGCGGCCTTCAATCCCAGGCGCGCGCACATCTTTTCTTCGAGTTCAGGCGTGAGGTGGGCAAACGTTCCGACCGCGCCTGAAAACTTGCCCACGCGCAGATCTTCGGCGGCAGCTTTGAAGCGTGCGATGTTGCGCCCGGTTTCCGAATACCAGTTGGCGATCTTGAACCCAAAGGTGATGGGTTCGGCGTGGACGCCGTGGGTGCGCCCGATCATCGGGGTATCCTTGAACTCCCACGCGCGGCGTTCGAGCACTTCGGCTAGACGTTCAAGGTCGCCTGCGATCAGTGACGAAGCCTGCTGGATGAGCAACGCCTGCGCCGTATCGACTACGTCGTTTGAGGTCAGGCCATAGTGGAACCAGCGGGCATGCGGGCCGACGATCTCGGCCACGGCGGTGGTGAAGGCGATGACGTCGTGCTTGACCTCGGCTTCAATCTGGAAGATGCGATCAACGTTGAAGTCGGCACGCGCGTGGATCGCCTTGGCGGCATCTTTCGGCACGATGCCGGCGGCGGCCAGGGTTTCGGTCGCGGCGACCTCGACCGCCAGCCAGGTGCGGAAGCGGTTTTCGTCGCTCCAGATGCGAACCATCTCGGGCCGGGTATAGCGTGGGATCACGGCGCTCTCTCCTGAGGGGAACTGAGGATTGTAAATCAGATGAGGGAGTGCGCACAGTGCGGCGACTTCCGAGCCCCTAAAGGGGCGTCAGATTTTGAAGAACTTGTGGTATCGCTAAAGCGATACCCTGATACGAACCATCCCTACTCCACCGTGTGCTTGGCGGTGTAGCCTTCGCGCGCGTACACGATGTACTTCACGTCCTTGCCCTTCTGGTCGTGCACTTTCAGCGGACCACCATCCGGCGCCTGGAGTTCGATTTTCAGCTTGCGGTAGGTGCCGTCCTGCTTGGCGTTGGTGGGGTGGTACGTGATGTTGTAGGCGTTGCGGATGTCAGCCCCAATCTCGTGAAACATCCCCGGCAGTTCGCCTTCGAAGCGCGGAAAGTAGGCGCGGCCTCCGGTCAATTGTGCGAACGTTCTTACCTCGTTGTCCGCTTGCAAGTAGTCCATATTGCCGACCGGTATCATCCCGCGGGTCCGGCAGTGGTGTACCTCACAGTATTCGCGCGCCTGGAAACCGACGCTGATGGGATAAATGGTGACGTCCTTTGTGGACTTGATCTTCTTGAGGGTTTGGTCGAGGGTAAGCTTGCTGAAGGTGTCCACCCCAGTGGTGACAAGGATGATGTATTTCTTGCCCTCGATGCGATCGATGCGGTCCAGCGTGTCGAACAGGGCATCGAACAAGTTGGTCTCCGAGAAACCCGGCATGCGCAACTGGTTCAATGCGGCAATAACAGCACGCTTGTCCTGGGTGAAATCGGCGAGGATGTAAGGTTTGATGTCATAGGAGATCACCGACACCCAGTCGTCCTTCTGCAGGGTGTTGGCGAAAGCGTACGATGCCCGCAAAGCCTCGACAATGAAATCATAATTGGTCGATGCGAACTCAACCAGCAGCACCGCCGTGATCGGAGCTTGACTCTGATTGAAGTTGGCGATCTTCTGCGGCGCGCCATCTTCCGCGATCTTGAAATTCTCTTTCGTAAGGCCCGGAATGGTCTGGCCGTCCTTGGTGGTCACGAGCACATCCAGGTTCACCAGGGGCACGTCAACCTTGATGGAGTAGTCGGGCATGCCTTCGATCTTTTTCGGTTTTTCGGGGGCCGGAGGAGGCGGTTCTTCCTTCTTCTTGGGGATCACATATGGACCGACGTCGTTTTGCGGCCCACCGGCTTCGGGCGGAGCCTCCTGCTTGTTTGGGTTGGCCGGGGGTTGCTGCGACGTGTCTTGGGCCTGAGTCTGAGCCCGCGCTGAAAGGATCGCGACGACCATCCAGCAAAGAACAAACGCCAGCAGGATTACACGCTTACCAGAAGCCGGCGGCACCTGGTTTGGACCGCCAAAGACGCCTGAAAACATAGGAATATCCTCGAAAACTCCTGTGCTAGTATAGATGCAAGTACTCTGCGGTTGGGATATTTTGCGGGCCATAAAAACGCCGCCTCTCCTGGCAAACCCTTCTGATAGCCCGCGGAGTCTAAGCAAGTGGCAGGGTCATTTTTTGACCTCCGGGGTTGTACATGGGTAAAGTTGCGCGCTCACTCGCCGTCTTTTTGTGTCTCTCGTCCTTGGTGTGGGTTGCCGCACAGGACAAACCGGCCAGCGTTTCTCCGGCGATCATGCCGCTCGATCAGATCCACGAAGGCATGAAAGGCACAGCGCTCACCGTGTTCCAGGGCGTGAAGCCCGAATCCATGGACGTGGAAGTGCTCGGCGTGCTGCGCAACGTGAACGGGCCCAAGGGCGACGTCATCCTGGTGCGACTGCACGGAACCAAGCCGGAATATACGGGAGTGGTTGCGGGTATGAGCGGAAGTCCGGTCTATTTTGACGGCAAGCTGGCGGGCGCGCTGGCCTTCCGCATCGGCGAATTTTCAAAGGAACCAATCGCGGGGGTAACCCCGATCGAGGAGATGCTGGAGATCAATGCGTTGGATCACAGCCCGGCCCCGGCGCCGATGCGTGCCAGTGTTTCGGGCGCTCACCCTTCAGACCAGAACGCGACCACCCAGACCGCGAGCCCCGGGGAAGGCGCAGCGCTGCCGGCTCAGAACTACAGCAACTACCTGAAGCCAATCGAAACTCCTCTGGTGTTCACGGGTTTTTCTGACGAGACCTTGCAGCGCTACGGGTCGCAATTCGCCGCGGCGGGCATCGTTCCGGTGATGGGCATTGGTTCGGCTAGCGATCGCAAGCAGCCGGAACCGATCGAGCCGGGATCGGCGGTCAGCGCCGTGCTGGTTCGCGGCGATATGGATATTGCCGCCACCTGTACCGTGACCTACGTCGATCCGCAGCGCTTGCTGGCCTGCGGACATCCGCTCTTGCAGTTTGGCGAAGTGGACCTGCCCATGACCAAGGCTGACGTGGTGGCTACACTGCCTTCGCCGCTGAATGCATTCAAGATCGTCAATACGACCGAGACGGTCGGCGCCTTTGTGCAGGACCGCCAGAACGGCATTATGGGCGTGCCGGGGCGCGAGTCGAAGATGATTCCGGTGACCGTGGCCATGCATAGTGTTGGGGAACACGGCGCGGCAACCAAGGAATTCCATTACGAAATTCTGAACAATGCGCGGCTCAGCCCGCTGGCCATGATGGCCACCGTCTTCAACGCGCTGCACGGCACCAACGAATACGGCGAGGATATTACTTACCGCATGAAGGGCGTGCTCAGCGTGAAGGGGTATCCCGACGTCACGCTGCGGAACATGTTTGCTCCGCAAGACAATGGGCAGCCCGCGGCGGCACTGGCGGCGGCTACCATCGGCGACCGCTTTGGACGCATCTATAGCAATGCTTATGACACTCCCGACGTGCAGGGCGTGAAGCTCGATTTCGATCTTGTCCGCGAACGGCGGTCGGCGCGCCTGGAAGCTGCGCGCACGGATATGACCGAAGCTCGCCCCGGCGACCAAATCATGGTTGAGACCGTGATTCGTCCGTATCGTGGCGAGCGACTGGTGCGGCAGATTCCCATTCGCATTCCGACCTCCACAGCGAAAGGAACGTTGCGCATTCTGGTCTGCGACGGAGATACGCTCGATCGTATGCGCCGCGGTACGCCCATGATGAACCGTGGCCTGGGCCTGGCACCGACGATCGCACTGCTGAATAAAGAACGCGCGAATGATCGCGTGTACGTCTCGTTGATCGGGTCCGATCCCGAAGCCATGGTTGCCGACAAAGTGATGCCGACTCTGCCGCTTTCCGTCATGAACGTCATGGACAACATGCGCGGCACCCAGGACATGGTCGTGCTCGGTGAATCGTCGGTCAGCGAAGCCTCCACCGAGCCGCTTGACTACGTTGTCTCGGGCGCACAGATGCTGACGATTAACATCAAGTAGATGGACAGTTAGTCTGGCTCCGGCGGCAGTTCGCGGGCGAGGGCGCCCGCGCCACACGAGCCGCGCAACTCCCTTAAAATGAGGTATGACTTTGTCTCGTAAGACTGTTGCTCTACTATCAGCGCTTCTTTTCTCCACATTCGTCTTCGCCGAGGGCACTCGCACCTGGGAACAATCCAAGTTCGAGGAACTGACCAAGGGGACCGCCAAAGGCATCGCCCTGCGCAGCGAGGGCGGCCTCGAACTTGCCCCGGCATTCAAGGCGCTTGCGACCACGCCTTCGACCTACATCTGGTCGATCACGTCCGATTCAGCGGGAAACATTTATGCCGCGGCTGGATCTCCGGCGCGTGTTTATCGCATCACGCCGGATGGCCAAGCCACGACCATCTTCGAGCCGCAGGAATTGCAGGTGCAATCTCTGGTCGTAGACAAGACAGGGGTTGTCTATGCAGCCACTGCGCCTGACGGCAAGGTCTATCGCCTGGAACCTCCGCGCCTCGAATCGGCGAAAGGCGCGAAGGCCGATGCGAAAGCTCCTTGGAGCGTAACGCCCTACTTTGATCCTGGTTCGAAGTACATCTGGGACATCGTTCTGGACAACACCGGAGCGCTCTATGTCGCGACCGGCGATCACGGCGAAATCTACAAAGTCAGCGGTAACGGCCAGCACTCTCTGTTTTTCAAGAGCGATGAAGTTCACATACGGGTTCTGGCGCTCGATCCCAAAGGAAACCTGATTGCCGGCTCCGATGGCAGCGGGCTGGTCTATCGCATTGCGCCGATTGGCGAAGCGTTCGTTCTCTACAGCGCGCCCAAGAAAGAAATTACCGCGCTGGCCATCGACGGCACGGGCAATATCTACGCCGCCGCAGCGGGAGAAAAGCACCCTGCAGGCACGATGCCGCAGATGAGCATCATGATGGCGCCTCCAACCCAGAACCCGCCCGTGCTTGGCGGCAATATCACCCTTGGTCCCGCGCCCGCCGCGCCTGTAATGACGGCGCCATTTCCCGCTCCCGGACTTGGCGCGACCGGCGGCTCCGAGATTTATCGCATCGCGCCCGATGGCGCCCCGTCACGCCTGTGGAGTTCCCACGAAGATCTTGTCTACGCTCTCGGCTTCGATCAGCACGGACGCCTGCTTGCCGGCACGGGCAATCGCGGCCACATTTTTGCCATCAACGGGGTCGACGATTTCACCGATCTCGCCAAAGCCAGCGCCACGCAAATCACGGCCTTTGCCGCCGCGCCCGGCGGAGGACTCTACGCTTCCAGCAGCAATCTGGGGAAGATTTTTGTGCTCGGTCCGGGCCCCGAGTCGGAAGGAACGTACGAAAGCGATGTTTTCGACGCGCACATTTTTTCACTTTGGGGACGCGCCAGCGTGCGCAGCGCCGTCAATTCCAATTTCGAGTTTTATGCGCGCAGCGGCAATGTGGACAATCCCGACCGTAACTGGAGTAAGTGGACACGCGTTAAGCTGGCTTTGGCCGGCGGCTCCGAACTCGGCATTCCGCCGGCGCGCTTCGTGCAGTGGAAGGCCGTGCTCCATGCCGGCAATCCTGCGCCTCGCATTGACGATGTTCTGCTGAACTACCTGCCCAAAAACGTTGCTCCCGAAATTGATGAGATCATCGTGCAGCCCGGTTACCACTACCAGCCGATTCCGCATGTGACGGGCTCGGAGCCGCCTGCTCCCGGCCAGCCGCGCTTCGATCCTCCGCCGCCTGCGATTCGCGATCGCGACTCGGTCGGAGTACGGTGGTCGGCACATGACGATAACGACGATCAGCTTGTCTACAACGTTTACTACCGGGGCGACGGCGAATCGCGCTGGTTGCTGCTGAAGACTGATCTTTCCGATCGCTACTACTCTTTCGACGCCAGCCTTCTGCCGGACGGTGGCTACACCGTGAAGGTGGTTGCCTCCGATGCGCCTTCGCATTCACCCGGAGAAGCACTGTACGCGGAGCGAGTCAGCGCGCGCTTCGAGGTCGATACCACGGCTCCGGTGATTGAGAACCTGACGGCCACGCTGGAGGGGAAGCAGATTCACGTGCGCTTCCGCGCCAGCGATTCGTTTTCTCCGATCAAGCGGGCGGAGTATTCGCTGGATGGCGGAGACTGGCAGTTCGTCGAGCCGGTCGGACACCTGTCGGATTCGAAGACCGAAGACTACGACTTTCGCATGGCCGTGCCGCAACCCGAAACGGCGCCGCCTCCGATGGCCGAGAGCACTGGGAATGACCACGTGGTCGTGGTTCGCGCCTACGACCGGTTCGACAATTTGGCCACGGCAAAGACCGTACTGCGCGGGAAATAAATGTCGTGCCTAGGTGGTGCCATGACCTGGTGACGGATCAAATGCTGGATGGCCGGGCGGGACGCCCGGCCATCCAGCAGACAAGTCTACTGCTGGGCGAAAATGATGGACGGATTCGTAACTGTCTTGTCCTCATCTATCATCAGAAAATCTTGTATCGCGCAAACCGGGCTTTGAGTGGTGCAACCTGAAGTGTCCTGAACGTAAATCACGTAATTCGGGGTCGTTGCCGGCGAAATCGGCACGATGGTACCGTTGCCGGTATCCTGTAGCGTGTACGCCAGGGCCAGCGGCGCGCCCGCCGGGGTAGCAGAATCGTACTGGGTTCCGTTGACGCATTCTGAGGTGCACGCACCCGTGTTCACCCATGTAAGCAGCAAGTTAGCCGCAATCGCATCAACCCCGGAGCTGCCGCTGCTGGTGGTTGCCGCCGCATACGTGCCCGGCAACGCCGAACCAGGGAAGCCAAAGGCCGCTTTTCCCTGCGGATTCATCGTTCCGGTTATCACGGACGTATCGAGCGGAGACGCCCCACCCTGCTCAAGCAGGAATCCGCGATTTGCTCCAATGGCATAAAGAACGAACGTCAACGGTGCCACCACGGGACTTGCGGTTGGATTGCCGAGCATCTGAAAGGTGTATCGGCCATTTGTGTAGGAGGGCGTTCCACAAGCCGGGGTTGCCGCGTTGCAGTACTTGTACGCAAAAGGTGACGTCGATGGGACTGAAGTGATCGTGCCGGCGTTGTTTTGATCAAATTGACCCGAGAAGTTCCCGCTACTATCGGTCGTGCCCAGCGTGAGCGAGACATTGGTGCAAGGTGGTGCCGCGCACGTGGTATTGGTCCCCGTCAAAGCGGAAACGGAGGTGCCTTTAAAGGTAGAGTTGCTGAAGGGGATCAGCGACGAGTCCTGCAGCACCATCGTTCCGGAAACCGCCGGGTTCGTTGTGTCGGTTGGGTCGGTAATGGCGTAGAGAGTCAGCGGGTTCGTTTTGCTAGCGGCTCCGGAGGCAACAAAGAAATCAAAAACCATATTTATGGGCGAAGTTAGCGTCAATTGCCAAATGCCGTTATTTTGTTGATAGGTGCCAGTAACTGCGCATGGTGGAGCGCCGCAGATGCTGTTTATGCTATTACCGTTATCGTTCACATCCATCAAGCCGCCGACAACATTTCCGTTTCCGTCCATTGGAATCAGGCCGGCATAGCCAACCCGGTTACCGACGAGGTCCACGCCGGTGAAGCCGAAGGCGAAGGTCTGGGCGGTAGCGGAATTGAATGTTGATGTCTTTTCCGCGACGCCGGAACCGATGCCATGGAGGTCGGATTCGATCATCTCGATGTCGCCAGTGCCATCGAGAACGACCTGGTAAATATTCGGATAGATTCCGGGCAAAGCCAGCGTTATTGTGCCCGCGTTGTTCGAGTTCGGATCGGTGGAGGAGATGGGAGCGTATCCTCCCGTAATTGCGCGTTGTACCCGGCCGCTCGAAATGAGTTCGTCTTCCACGCCTGTGATTGTGGCCGTTCCATTCGTCCCACTCGACGCGGTGAACGTGCCAGCCACCGCCGTGGCCTGGTTGTTGCTGTCATATCCTGAAAACTGGAATGCGTACGTGCCACTTACGCGAGATGTGACCAGCGACACTTTCGCTATGGTGCAGTTCTTGGAGATCGCGCAGCCGTTCGCATCGAGCGGGGTAATTGCTGAGATCTGAACACAACTGCCGCTGCAGTTATCCTGCGCCGTGTAGACCGCCAGGCCGAGCGAAGCTACATTCGGGGCCGGACTAAAATTCGCGCACGCCACCCCGTTTGCAGCGCAGCTCCAGTAGAAGGACTGGGTTTCCGCAGCGTCTGGGACGGCTACGGCGGTAAATGTCTGGGTCAGACCTTTGCCCACGCTCAGCGTCGCGGGCGCTATGTCGGTGGTGATGTCAACCACGGTCAACGCCAGCGGGCCCGCTATGGAGGTGTCGGACACCAATGTCGCTGTGACCGTCGGCTGCGAACCTGCCGCCGGGACCGTTGTCGGTGCCTGGTAGGTCGCGGTTGCCGAGGTCTTGGTTGCCGCATCCGGTGGGGTGGTCGACGTGATTGCCCCCGGTCCGCTCAAGCTCCAGGTAACGGGGGCATAGGCCGGGCTGGTTGTTGCGGCCGTAAGCGTCAGAATCTGGGTCGGGTAGATCGCGCTAGCGTTAGTGTCGGCGGTGACCGTGACCGATGGTGGAGGCGGAACGACACCGTTGCCGCCCTTGGCGCAACCGCCAGCCAGCGCCAGACTTGCCAGAGCCGCTGCAAACAGACAATTCTTAATCATGATCAGATCTCTTTCAACGATCTCTAAAGCATGGTGAGGGCAAGTACATAGGCCCTTCGCTCCGCTCAGGATGACAGCACAGATTTAGGCCACACCTGTGCTTGATTTTAGAGCAGCCATAAGGCCAAATTGTTATTCAAATCAGCAGGTTACAAATGTACCTCAATCCAAGGCACTTGTCTGCGTGCGGTGGGTTTAGAAGGAAGACCGACAGTGTCCCTTGTGCAAGAAATTGCAGCTTTCGGAAGGACAAGAAGTTCTCAGTTCTCAGTGGAGAACCGATTCGTTTTGACTGAGAACTGGGAACTGAGAACCGGGAGCTTTCTCTGCGGCCTCGATCAGCGGACGCAATTCGGCGGCAGTGATTCCGAGCGTGCCTCCGGAGAAGCCGTCAATGTAGGCGGAATTGATGCCCACGACTTCTCCACGCAAGTTGAGCACCGGACCGCCGCTGCCTCCTCGGGCCGTGGGCGCGTCGTAGATCAGCTTGTCGCCGGTGACGTCGCCGATGTGGCCGAAGGTCGCCGACGGACGGATCAGCGATAGCGCCGCCAATTCGCCCGCCGTCTCGGCATCATCCGGGTGCGACGAAAGCCGGTCGTACACGACTGCTGGGGACTTTGCCACCATGCCCGTAACTCCCATGGGATACGCCAGTACGCTCACCGACTCGCCTATCTGCGGCAGGGTCTGGGACAGGGTCAGCGGGCGCAGCTTCCTGGTGAAGGCGGTGGCTTCGAAGCGCAGGACGGCCAGATCGCCGTGCTTGGCCAGGGCCGCTGGCTCCAGGTTTACCGGAAGCGGCGAGCCCGGGAAATACGCCACCAGCGTTTCCAGCACCGGCGAACCACCCCTTCGCAATGCCACGGCAACTTCACGGTCGCCGTACCAGGGCTCGGCTACATGGCGATTGGTGGCCAGGAGGCCGGGCGCTATCACAAACCCGGTACCGGAGACGCGAGCACGAAAGCTCTGCCTGCTGCCGGAGACGTGATAAATACCGTAGATGTAAGCAACCGAATCGCGCGCATCGTCCACCGCCGCCGCCGAAACCGATTGCTGGCGTTCCAGATCGGCCACCTGGCGCGAGAGCTGGTTTACCTGCTGCTCGAGGCTGGAAGTCTCGGGGGGAGCGTAGTAGTGCGCCATCACTCCAGCGCCCACCAAGGCGAGCACGCCCAGCAGCCCCTGCACAAACCGCTGCCAGGTCTCAACCACGTCATCACCGCGATTTTGGCCGCCGTCGAAATTGAACATTAGCCGTCAGGCCCGGAACGTAGAGAGACGTCCGGGTAACACTATCCTGACGCATTCGAGTCAAGGCGTGTAGGGTACAGAAGTCGGGCGGTCACGGGCCAAAGGTAACTGCAAGGGTTAACTTCGTTGCCGAGGGATGCTGCTTCACGGGCCGTCGTTGGTCGTTAGTCGTTCGGGACGTCGAGCAGATCGACGCACCGCGATCGACCAACGACCAAACGACCAACGACCAGATCTTCGCTCAAACCCGCTCGAGCTCTGGCAACGTCCGTTCGTTCTTCACGTTGCCGGTATTCACGGTAGTAGCGGGTTCGAAGAGAACGATCCAGCATTCTTCTTCCGCCACCGGACGGTGCTCTACCCCGCGCGGGACCACGATAAACTCGCCTTCTTCGATCCACTCGTAGCGGTCGCGAAACTCCATGCGGAAACGGCCTTTCACCACCAGGAACATCTCGTCCTCGTGCTCATGATGGTGAAAGACGAACTCGCCTTTTAGTTTGTCGAGCTTTACGTATTGGCCATTGAGTTCGGCGGCGATGTAGGGCTTCCAGTATTCGGTGATCTTGGCGAACTTTTGGGCGATGTTGATTTTGGACATGGGACGCCTCAAGAGCTTGGATGGCGCGTCATGCCCGCACGTCGCAGGGAATCGGCTAGCGGCCGAGAAGTCTGCCGAGCTTTGCTCGGCTTGGACGGCCGGGGGCGGCCGTCCCTACACGAGCAGAGGCAAGAGCCGACGGCTCTCTAGAATCCGGCGGCTCCGGCGCTTGGGTGTCCACCGCGCAGCATTACCCGCACTCCGCGTTGGCTATTTACACGCGTGGTCGTCGTCCAGTCCACTTCATCGGTGCTGATCACGCCATTCCCGCCAGCGGCCAGTTCGTAACTGATGCGGCCTTCCTGATAGGTGTAGTTGCCGACCTCCAGAACCATGCCGCTCTTCAGCACAAACACCGGCACTCCGGGCCCGGCGCCACCTCCGCCTACCGCACCTTTGGCGATGTAGCTGGCGTAGGTGACTTGCGGAATCTCCTCAACCGTGGGCGGTTCGCTGGCTGTGACGCTTACGTTGCGCACTGCCAGTTGAGGAATGGCAGCGTCCCCTTGCCTGGCGCTGGCGCCCTGGTAAGAGTTCTGGTAATAGGAGTCATTTTCCACCCGCGGACGGCCGAAGAAATGCCAGTCCGGGCCGTTGGTGGCTGAGACCTGCGGGATCTGCACATCATCCATCAGGCGCAGCGTGAGCTGGCTCTCGCCTTTGAGCGTGGGACGGGGCCCGCGCGCCGGCAGCATGATCACTTTCCACGGCCACAGCGGCGGCAGCATCCATTCGACAATGTCGCGCCTGGCATGCCCTTTGCCCCGGATGTCGCCTTCCTTATCGACTTTGTAGCCGCGGGTCGCAATCACCTTCGCATCCAAAGGCATATCGCCCTGCGGCATGCCGATGCGATCGAACATCAACTTCATGTAGCCCTTGCCCCAGAAGTGTCCGGGGTCCTGGGCCGACTCCAGATGCCCGACCAGGTAACTGCCGCGCGGAAACGTCTGCTGGCCGAATTCGGTCACCGAGTGGAGATGACAGAGCACGGGATCTCCCACGGCAACGGTCGCGGAAGAAAAGTTCGGTTCATCCATGGTGCACTTCAGAAGAGTACCGGCGGGCAGGACCATTTCCCGCGCACTGGCACTTAAGGTTAAAGCAAGAAAGGATACCGCAAGAACTGCATAGCAGCTGGACTTCATGACGCACCTCGGTCTCACGCCCCAGGATTTTTGGTTCGTATTCCCAAGCTACTGCGTTGAAGCCAGACCCGATTGAGTGCAGTAAAACACAAGTTCCATCCGGCGGTCAATCGACCTTTGCGGGGCAAAGTGTGTCTTTTTTACAACAGGTGGCGGCACAGCTCTAAACGATGGCGAAGGCTCGTACTGGAAATGTCCCAAATCCCTTGACCTTTACCGGTACCGCAAAAAATTTGAAACCGGCGCGAGGGAGTACGGCGAGGTTCGTCATGTGCTCGACAATCGGAATTTCTTGCTGCAGAAGGATGCTGTGAACCGGGCGCCGCAAATCCTGGACATCATCGATGTTGTGCGAATCGATGCCGACGAGCGCCACTCCAGATTCGGTCAGAAACCTGGCTGCGTCTTCGGTCAGGAAGGGATGCCCCTCGTAATACTGAGGCGTGTTCCAGTGCCTCGACCATCCTGTTTCGACAAGCACGGCCTTGCCGGACAAATCTTCTGCGTGCGGAAAACACGAAATGTCGATTGACTGCTTGTGGAGCGTCGATACCTTAATGGCGGGGAGGTTGGCCAGCTTTCGCAGTTCCAGTTGCGACAGATCCTTGCCATCGGCATAGCGGTGAAATGGAGAGTCCAGATACGTGCCGGTATTCGCCACCATCTCGATCTTGCCGATCTGAAATTCGGTTCCCGGCGCGTAGTGCTTGCGGGAAGCTTCGCGGCTCAGGTAGTCGCAGATGATGGGTGCGGGAAGGCCTTTGTAGGTTACGAGGCCATGTTCGACGGTGTGGCTGAGGTCGATCAAGGTAGACAGAGATGTGAGAGGATCAGCCATCGGGATGGATCCATTTTGCCACAAGTTGGGGTGCTGACCTCGCATGGGCGCAGACCGCCAAAAACCCTGCCGAGCTGCGCTCGGCTTGGACGGGCGAGGCGCCCGTCCCCACACAAGCAGGAGC
>JGI12269J14319_10001723_pt1 | contig 21575 bp, 19 predicted proteins | sample PeaSoiSIISIP2007_FD_14319 | JGI IMG/M metagenome (IMG submission 14319)
GCGGGCCGCCACGTTGACCGTGTCGCCGATGACGGTGATGCCCCCGCCCGCTCCCACCGCCTTGGCCATCACCTCGCCGGAGTTCACGCCGATCGAGAAGACGAGGTCACCTCCGAGGTGGCGCATGGCCATGGCGGCGGCCACGGCCCTCTCGGCGTCGTCGTCGTGGGCGAGGGGGACGCCGAACACCGCCATCACCGAGTCCCCCATGTACTTGTCGACCGTGCCCCCGTACTGGGTGACGATGTCGCCGAGCTCCCGGAAGGCGGTGTCGACCAGCCGGGCCACCACTTCGGGGTCGGTGCGCTCGGCGAGGGAGGTGAAGCCCACGACATCGGCGAAGAGGACGGTGGCCAGCTTGCGCTCCTCCACCGCGGTGGCGGCGGCACGTGGCGAGGTGCCGTTCAGGGCCGCCCCGCACCGTCCGCAGAACCGCTGGCCGTCGGCGACGGTGGCCCCGCACGACGGGCACCCGTCGACGGGGAGCGCCGCCCCGCACCGCCCGCAGAAGACGTACCCGTCGGGGTTGGAGGCGCCGCACGCTGGACACAGGTCCACGTGGTCACGGTACCGTGCCCCGGGTCGAACGGAGTCCGCCGCGCCCCGGGTCGAACGGAGGCCGCCGCGCCCCGGGTCGAACGGAGGCCGCCGCCGCCCCGCCCCAGGGCCACTCGGGGGCTACGGGGGCTACTCGGGGATGTGGCACACGGCTTCGACGTTGTTCCCGTCGGGATCGCGCACGAAGGCGCCGTAGTAGTCGGGGTGGTACTCGGGCCAGAGCCGGGGCTCGTGCAGGACCTCGGCTCCGGCGTGGCGCGCGGCGTCGAAGAAGGCCCGCACCGCGGCACGATCGGCGGCCCGGAAGGCGACGTGGACCTCCCGGTTGGGAGCGTCACCGTCGAGCGGGCCCAGCCAGAACGACGGCTTGCCCGCCACCCCGTACCCGATCACCGGGCCGAAGTCCATGACGCGCCCGTCGCCGAGGGTGCCGAGGACGGCGTCGTAGAAGGTTGCGCTCTTGGAGACGTCGGCGCACTGGATGGAGAGATGGTCGAGCACCGACCGGATCCTATCGACACCGTGCCGGGCCGACGGGGGGCGCCGCCAGTGCGACCCCGGGGGGGCCGAAGGCCACACGGAGCGGCAACCCACCGAGCCGGAATCCGGCGAAGTCAGTCGACGCGGCGACCCCGGACAGGTCCCGGGCCGCCACCCCGCCACTCGTTCGCCTTCCCCAGCCCTGCCGGCGGGGTGCTCGAACGCATTCGCACTGGTGAACCAGGCGATTCCCCACCACCTCCCACCTTCGTCGGTCCGGCCTGGGGAGAACAAGCGGAAAACTTGGGGATTCTCGGTGGACCGCACACGCTCAGCGGGTCCCGGCCAGGGCGAGCACCCCGAGGGCACCCCCCATGGCCAAGGGTGCCGCCACCAGCCCGAGCCGGCTCGCCCTCCGGATCGAGGGGGACGCTCCCGCCATCGACGCCGCCCGCAGCCACAGGATCCAGGCCAGGGACCCGGTCACGAAGAGGTTGGGCCCGATGTCGAGCCCGACGAGGAGCGCGAAGGGTCGGTGCGGGACCCGCGCCGCCAGCAACGAGGCGGCGGGGAGGTTGTTGACCACGACACTGGCCGCGGCCGCCACCGCGGCGGTCCCCCACGAGTCGAGGTGGGCGAGCGCGGCCGACGGTGCCGACCACGTCCGGCCCAGGGTGCCGAGGGCCACGGCGACCCCGAAGAGCCCGACGAGCACGGGGAGCCCGAGGCTCTGCACCACACGAGCGGACGTCACGCGGCCCGAGACCACCACCGTCGCCGCGGCCAGCACCCCGACCGCCGCCACGGGGAGGGCCGGTGCCCGGAGGGCCAAGACCAGGGCCGTCACCGCCGACACCGACACCACCGCCATCGTGAAGGCGCCGCGGGCACCGTCCCGGGCGCGCCGGCGGGAGGGCACCGGACCCACCGTCGTCGCCAACGAGCGGCGCTCGGACAACGCCACCACTGAAGCGGTGACGACGACCGACACCAGCCACGCCGGCGCCACCTCGCCCAGGAAGCGTGCTCCGGACAGACGGAGATGTCCCAGCACGATGAGGTTGGTCAGGTTGGAGCCGGGCAGCAACAGCGAGGCGGCGTTGGAGAGCAAAAGACAGCCGTAGAGAAGCGGTGCCTCGCCCTCGCCGCGGCTGCGGGCGGCGTAGACGAGCACCGGTGTGAGGAACGCCACCGAGGTGTCGAGGTTCAAGAGGCTCGTGACCACCGCCACCAGCACCACGGCGCCGCCGAAGAGGACCACGCCCCGCCGCGCCAGGCGCGCCAGGAGGTGGCCGGCGGCGGCGAAGAGCCCGCCCTCGTCGGCGACCACACCTACCAGGAGCAGCCCCGACACGAGCACGAAGGGCGGCCAGTCCTGGGACGAGGCCGAGGCGGCATCGCCGCCGTCGACGGCGACCGCGACGCTGAGGCCGAGGAGGCCGGCGGCAGCCAGCGCCCACGCACCGGCACCGCCGCCCGCGAGCCTGATCTGGCGCAAGCCCCTTTCCTAGCCGCTTCCGGCTCGGTCAGATGTTGGTGGAGTCCGGGGCCACGGCGGGGAGCGGGGGAGCGCCGCGTGTCTCGAGGTCCTCGATGCCGCGGGTGAGGCCGAGGGTGTAGGAGGTCATCGACAGCGATCCGTAGGCGTAGCCGTCGACGAGGACCTCGGTGCCGGAGCCGGCCGCGTCGGCCAGCCCCGCCAGGTACAGGAGCGGGATGAAGTGGTCGGGCGTCGGCACGGCCAGGCGGAAGTCGTCATGGCGCGCCGCGTCGACGATCGCCCCGGGCGTCGTCGTCATGGTGGCCCGCGCCGCCTCGTCGAAGCGCCGCGCCCAGTCGGTGCCCGCGTCGGGATGGCGCGGGTCCATGAGCCCGAGGTTGTGGACCACGTTGCCGCTGCCGACGACGAGGACGCCCTCGGCGCGCAGCGGCGCCAGGCGGGCACCGAGCTCGAAGTGGTACGCCAAGGGCTTGGCGGCGTTGATCGCCAATTGCACGACGGGGACCAGTGCGTCGGGAAAGGCGTGCACCAACACCGACCAGGTGCCGTGATCGATGCCCCAGCTGTCGTGGTCGAGCCCCACCCACAGGGGCTGGGCGAGCTCGGTGACCTGCTGCGCCAGCGCGGGGTCGCCGGGGGCGGGGTACGACACGGCGAAGAGCTCGTCGGGGAAGCCGTAGAAGTCGTGGATGGTGCGGGGCCGGGCCATGGCGGTGACGGCCGAGGCGTTGATGTACCAGTGGGCCGACACCACGAGGATGGCCCGGGGCCGGGGCACCTCCGCCCCGAAGGCCCGCCAGGCCTCGGTGTAGCGGTTGTGCTCGAGCGCGTTCATGGGGCTCCCGTGCCCGAAGAACGCGGCCGGCATGACGCCGTCGGTCACCTCTCGACACCGCCACGCGCCACGTTCCCACCTTAGGACCACCGATGCGAGCCCCATCACCGACGCCGGCGGGCAACCCCGGGCCCCCGTCATCTTCGTGGCGCGCGCCGTCCCGCCCGTCCGGGGCGCGCACCACTAGGTTGGCGACATGCCCCAGCCTTTCCTCGACGCCTGTGCCCTGGCCGCGCTGGTCCGGGACGGCACCGCCTCTCCCGCCGAGCTCGTCGACGACGCCATCGGGCGCATCGAGAAGCTCAATCCCGAGCTGAACGCAGTCATCCGGACGCGCTTCGACGAGGCGCGGCGCGAAGCGGCCGCAGTCCTTCCCGACGGGCCCTTTCGAGGGGTGCCCATCGTCCTCAAGGACCTCGTGTGCGACATGGCGGGCGAGGAGATCCACGAAGGCATGGTGGTGGTGAAGAAGGCGCGCTACGTCGCCGGGCGCGACCAGGAGCTGGCCCGACGGTTGCGGGCCGCGGGGATGGTGGTGGTGGGGCGCACCAACACCCCCGAGCTCGGCATCCTCCCCACCACCGAGCCCGCCGCCTACGGGCCGAGCCGCAACCCCTGGGACACGGCCCGCTCCACGGGCGGCTCCAGCGGAGGATCGGCCGCGGCGGTGGCGTCGGGCATGGTGCCCGTCGGCCATGCCAACGACGGGGGCGGGTCCATCCGCATCCCCGCCAGCGAGTGCGGCGTGGTCGGGCTCAAGCCGTCGCGGGCGCGCGTCCCGCTCGGGCCCGAGTGGGGCGACGTCATGGGTGGTTTGGTGTGCGAATTGGCGGTGACCAGGACGGTGCGCGACACCGCGGCGGTGCTCGACGCCGTGGCGGGGCCCGCCCCGGGCGACCCCTACGCGGCCCCGACGCCGGTGCGGCCCTATGCCGAGGAGGTCGGCGCCGCGCCTGGTCGGCTCCGCATCGGGGTGCAGACTGATGCCTTCGGAGGCACGGTGGCCACCCACCCCGACTGCGTGGCCGCCGCCGAGGCTGCCGCCGCGGTGCTGGAGTCGCTCGGACACGACGTCGAGCCCGCACACGTGGGCGCCCTCGACGCCCCCGAATTCATCGAGGCCTTCCTCCTCGTGTGGTCGGCGGGCACGGCGTTCGACGTCGACCACCACTGGACCGACCGGCTGGGCCGACCCGTCACCGAGCACGACGTCGAGCCCCTCACGTGGGCGCTGGCCGACGCCGGGCGCGGGGCGAGCGCGTCGGACTTCCTGGACGCGCGCCACAAGCTGCAACGAATCTCGCGGGAGGTGGCCGAGTGGTACGAGGGGGGCTTCGACCTCCTCCTCACGCCGACGATCGCCGAGCCGCCCCCGCTGCTCGGGGAGTTCGACTCACCCCCCGACAACCCGCTGCACGGGCTGCTGCGGGCGGCCGAGATCGTCCCCTTCACGCCCGCGTTCAACGCCTCGGGGCAACCGGCCATCTCCTTGCCCCTGCACTGGAACGCGCAGGGACTGCCCATCGGCGTGCAGCTGGTGGCACCCTACGGGCGCGAGGACGTCCTGCTGCGCGTGGCCGCGCAGCTCGAAGAAGTCGTGCCGTGGGCGGAGCGGCGGCCACCGCTGTGCGCGTAGGGCCACGCCCCGGGCTCACCAGTAGTCGCGCATGAGCTGCGCGGCCCACGCCGGCTGACGCACCGGGCCCCGGGGGCCGAAGGCGGGCATGTAGGGCTTGACGTCGAGCACGGGGGTGCCCTGCACGGCGTCGAGGCCCCGGACCCGCATGCGAAGCCCCTCGACGGCGAGCAGCTCGCACACGCTCACGCCGATGCGATTGGGGCGGCCCTTGGCCCGCTGGGCGAGGATCCCCACCGCGGGCCAGTCGGCACGTCCCCGCGGGTGGCGGGCGCCCCACGTGATCTCGTCGTCGGCGACCCGGTCGAAGACGAACACCACCTCGACGTGGGAGAAGTCCCCGAGCCCCGCCGCGGCGTCGGGCCCAAGCCGGTCGTCGTCGAGCTCGATGGTGGCCTCGACCGTCCCCCAGTGGTCGTCCACCGCGTCTCGGCGACCCTCCACCACGGTGCCGATGGGTCGGACCTCGAGCGACGTCGCGGGCACTGCAGTCGATGCTACGGCAGCCGATGCTGCGGCGCGCTACGACGGTGGTCCCGGCACCGCCACCCCCGCGTACCGGGATGGGGGCTGGTCGGCGGGACACGCGCCGGGAGGGTCGTCGAAATTGGCATCGTGGACCCAGCTGCCGAGCTCCCAGCCCGGCGTCATGGGCGCGAGCCCGAGGACGGGGGAGAGGTCGCTCTCCACCAGCGCGCCGAACTCGGCCGCGCCGTAGGGGCACATGTGGGTGTTGTCGACCTTCCTGGCCCTGATCCACGTCCCCGCCGGGGTCCGGTTCCAGGCGAGGTACCGGTCACCGGGGGCGAAGAGCTGGTCGGTGCGCAGGTACAGCGCGTGGCCGGGGAAGAACCCCACCGCCTCGGCGGCGACCTCGTTCCAGACGATCTGGCGGGCGTTGGCGGTGCTCCACTCGATGGCCTGCAGGGCCGGGTCGATGAAGTAGGGATTCGGCCCCACCTGGGGGTACTGCAACAGCACGACCAGGTCGACACCGTCTCCGGGGGTGAGGATGGTGCCCAGGGCCTGGACCAGCTCCGCCAGGTACGCATGCGGGTCCTGCTGGGCCAGCTGGTCGTCCCACGACCACGTCCCGATGACGATCTCGGGGTGGTACTGGCCGATGATCCGGGGCAGGTCCGCCGCCCAGGTGTGGTCGGTGCTCAGCCCCCACCCGCCGAAGGCGCTGTCGGCCACGACCTTGACGTCCCCGGTGGCCTCGAGGGCGGCGCCCACCCCGGGGGCGCTGTCGGCCATGACGCTGTCGCCCATGATCCAGGCCCGCAGCGGTTCGGCGGCGGTGACGACCCGGCCCGGGGGGAGCGCGATCGCCGGCGCCGGAGTCGCCGCCGACGCGGATGCCTGCCCGGCGCGGGTCGCCGGCGCCAGGGCCACCTTGCCCGTCGAGGCCTCCACGGGCGGGACCGTGGCGATCAGCACGGCGCCCATGACGCCCACGAACCCGACCGGGACCAGGGCGCGGCGCCACCACAGGCGGAAGTCGGCTCGGCGCAGGGGTCGCTCGATCACGAAGTAGCTCAGGGAGGCGCCGCCCACCATCGTGGCCAGGCGCGCCGTGAGGAGCGACGCGCCGGACAATCCGGTGTTCGGNGCACTGAGCAGGACGATGACCGGCCAGTGCCACAGGTACAGCGAGTAGCTGATGCGCCCGAGCCATCGGAGGGGGCCGATGGCNAGCAGGCGCGCCAGGGGGCCGTCGGGGTGGTGCACCGATCCCACCACGACCACCAACGCGCCCAGCGCCACGGCGACGAGGCCGCCGTCCCACATCCACCCGGGCGGTCCCTGGCCCAGGGCGGTGCCCACCGCCACGCCGCATGCGGCGAGCACCGTCGCCCCGCTCCACAGGTTCGGGCGACGCACCGGCCCCGCCCCGCGCAGCGCCATGGCGCCGAGCCCGCCGAGCAGCAGCTCCCAGATGCGCGTGTCGGTGCCCAGATAGGCACGGTCGGGTCCCAGGACGTGCGCGGCGACACCCATCCACAGCGCCGATGCCACCGCCAGCGCCGCACTGGTGACGGCGAGGGCCCGGATGGAGCGACGTCGTCCGAGCCAGACGAGGGCCGCGAAGAGCAGCGGCCACACCAGGTAGTACTGCTCTTCCACGCCCAGCGACCAGGTGTGCATGAGCGGGTTGGCCGCCTGGAAGTGGGCGAAGTAGCCGTGGCCGGCGGCCAGTTGTTGCCAGTTGGCGAAGTACAGGAGCGTCGCCACAGCGGGGGAGCGCAGCTGGGGGGCCACGACCCCGGGTCCTCCGAGCAATGTGTAGAGGGCCAGCGCCCCGAGCAGGAACAGCAGGGCGGGGAGCAGTCGCCGGGCCCGGCGCGCCCAGAAGGCGCGCAAGCGGATCCCACCCGTAGCAGCCTGCTCGGAGAGCAGCAGGCTCGTGATCAGGAACCCGGACAGGACGAAGAAGATGTCCACGCCGTCCCAGCCGCCTCCGAGGAACCCGAGGTGGTAGGCGACGACGGCCGCGATGGCGACGCCGCGCACACCGTCGAGCGACGGCCAGTACCGATGTTCGCCCATTCGCCGAAGACTCCGCCTCGCTCGCCTCGGACCCCCCGCCACGCTACCGGTGCGGCGGACGGTGCCGGTTCGGTGCGGGGGCCGGCTTGCGGAGGGCGGGCGGGACGAGCGAAACGCCGGNGGAGCGGAAAANGCCTTACGCGGAAAGGGGACGAGCCGGGACGGCGCGCAGTGCGATCACCACGGCNCTGAGCGCCGCGCCCAGTGCCAAGAAGGCGGCCAGCGGGGTGGTGGGGAGGCCCCCGGCCTGTTCGACCAGCACCCCGGTGAGCGCGATCCAGAGGAACGACCACACCGGCACGCGCCGGGCGGCCAGGTCGAGAACGAGCAGCCCGGCGCTCACGGCCAGGAGGTAGTAGCTGGCGAACCACACCTCGGCCACGAGGCGCCCGGCCAGACAGGCCGTGGCCAACCCGATCAGCGCCACGGGCGACAGCAGGCGCCCGCCCGCCCGCCACCGCGCCCACCACGCCATCACCAGAGCCAGGACGACGGGTCCGTCCCGGGCGATCACGAGCTTGGTCGTCTCCGACAGGCCGGTCATGCCGACCACCGTTCCCGTGGTGAGCTTGACCACCCCTCCCGTGTTGACGGCGCTGAGGGTGTCCCACGTGGCGCGCGGGTCCACAACGAAGAAGGGGAGGAGGCCGCAGCCCACCACGGTGACGGCGGGGAACACCACCCGGGCGCGCTGGCGCCAGCCGGGCGCGGCGGCCAGCACCGCCACCAGCGGCAGCAACGCGAACTGCTTGCACAAGAAGGCGACGCCGAAGAGGACGCCGGTGACGACCCACCGCCGACGCAGCGTCTCGGCCAGCCCCGCGCCGATGAGCCCGACGCACACCAGGTCCTGGGGGTGGAACGTCTCGACGATGCCGTCGCTGGCGGCGGGCGCGGCGGCGAGCACCACCACGAGCAGCGCCTCGGCGAGCCCGCCGCCGGCTCCCGCGGCGCGCAGGAGCCGGACCGCCCCCAGCGCCATGACCACCCAGGCCAGGATCCCGAGCACCGCCTGGGACCGGTACCAGCGATGGCCGGCCAACTGCGCCGGCGCGCACCACGGCAGCAACAGGCGCGTCACGGGCGGCACGCGCCCGTCGCACCATTCGGAGGCGCCGATGAGCGGCCGGAAGACGACGATGAAGGGCGAGGTGAGCAGCGCGTAGCCGGGGGGCTGGGGGAGCACGGCGGCCTTGGCGGCGGCGCCGAGGTCACCGTCGGCGAGGGCGGTGGCCGGCTTGGTCACGCCGTAGGCGTCTCCCACCGAGGGCCCGCCCCGCACGGCCACGATCCCGACGAAGGCGCCCAGTGCGGCGAGGTACACCACCGCCATGGCCGCGGTCGGGATGCGGCGCGGGGCGAGACCTGTGCCGTGTCGGGGCGCGCCGACGGAGGGGCTGTCGGCGTGGTGTGGCGCGGCGCGTCCGGGCGACGACCACAGCGCGTCCTCCATGACCTGCGCCGCGTCCTGGTCCGAGCGCGGCTGTCCTCGCCGGCTCACCGTTCCCCGGCTCGGAGGTCGTGGTGCACGGCCATCGCCGCGTTGCGTCCGTTGACGGCCATCACGGATCCGCCCGGATGGGTGGAGGCCCCGCACAGGTACAGGCCGGGGATCGGGGTGCGGGGCCCGAACCGGTTGTGCCACATCTGGTCGGGCAGGCATTCGCCTTGGAAGATGTGCCCGCCCGTGAGGCCGATGCGCTCCTCGACGTCGGCGGGCCCCAGGACCTCGCGGTGCACGACGGCGTCGGCCACGTCGGGCGCGAAGCGCGCGATCGAGGCGAGGGCGGCGTCGCCGATCTCCTCGCGCCGCTGCTCCCAGGTTCCGGTGGCGAGCGCGAAGGGCACGTACTGGGCGAAGATGCTCATGACGTGGCAGCCCTCGGGGACGACCGAGGGGTCGTACGCGCTCTGGAAGTAGAGCTCGCACCACGCCGGGGCCGGCTCCCCGCGCCGGCTCGCCTCGTAGGCGGCCTGCGTGGCGTCGATGCCCGTGCTGATCGTGACCATGGCCCGGTGCGGGTCGACACCCGGACGCGCCGAGGGGAAGTGGGGCAGCCGGCGCAGCGCGCAGTTGACCTTGAGCACCGGGCTCTGGCTCCGCCACGTCTCGACCCGATGCCGGAAGGGGTCGGGGACCCCGTGCGCGCACAGGGCGACAGTCCGTTTCGGGTCGGCATTGGACACCACGGCCCGGGCCCGCACCGTCTCCCCGCCCTCGAGCACCACACCCTCGCCGGGCAACACCGACGCCACCGCCACGCCCGAGGCCAGGACCGCCCCCGCCTCGAGGGCGGCGTCAGCCAGTGCGAAGGAGACCTGGCCCATCCCGCCGTCGACGTATCCCCATGCCCCGGCCCGGCCTTCGAGGCTGCCCGAGGCGTGCATCAGATGGACCCCCGCCGTTCCGGGGTCGCGGGGCCCGGCGTAGGTGCCGATGATGCCCTGGCCGTGGAGGGCGGTGCGCAGTCGTTCGTCGCGGACGTAGTGCTCGACGACCTCGGCGATGGACGTCTCGAAGACGATGTCGATCGCCTCGCGGTCGCCGGCGAGGAGCTCTTCGATTTCCTCGCGATCCGGCGCATCGCCGACCCACGTGTCGCGCCGGCCGTGGCGCAGCGCGGCGCGGACCCGGGCGAACAGGTCCTCGTAGGCGCTGTATCCGTCGACGTCGCCGGGGGCGAGCTCGGCGACGGCCGCCGCGCTGCGAATGGGGTCGTCCCACAGCGCGATGGAGGTGCCGTCCTCGAACGGGCACCACATGTGGGGGTCCACGAGCTGCACGCGGTAGCCGCGCTGGCGCAGCCCGAGCTCGTCGACGACCAACGGGTGCAGCAGGCCGACCGAGTACGCGCACGGGCTCACCAGCCAGCCCGGGTCGGGGAACGGTCGTTCGAGGGTGCAGGCGCCGCCGAGCCGGGCGCGCCGTTCCAGGAGGAGGACGCTGTGCCCGGCCTGGGCGAGATAGGCGGCTGCGGTCAACCCGTTGTGGCCGCCTCCCACCACCACGACGTCCCAGTCACGGGCCGCCAGCTCCGAGACCGGGGCGGGGAGGCCGACCTCCCCGAGCACGTCCCTGGTGGGCACGACGCCATGCTTGCAGGTCGAGACGCCCCTTCCGGACCGTCGGGGGCGGCGCTCAGGACGCCGCGGGCTGGTCCAGGATCGTGGAGGGCACGAGGGACAGGAGCCTGCCCCGCCGCGGCGGGGACCATCCGGCGCTTCCCGCCAGGTCGCCGAAGACATCGGACTCGGTGTCGGGGCCAGGGACCGGCGGGGCACGCAGTCCGAGCACCTCGTCCAGGGTCGCGCCGGAGTCCCACGCTCGCAGCAAGGTGGCCAGCGCGGCCAACGAGAAGCCCTCGGCCTGCAACCGCAGGATGGCCCGCAGCCGATCGAGATGGCCGGTGTCGTAGTACCCCGTCCGGCCGACCAGGCCGGGACGGGGGACCAGCCCGCGGGTCTGCAGCGCCCGCACCTGGCGGGTCGTCGTCCCCGCCGCCCGGGCGAGCTCGTCGACGGTGAACGTCTGCGACCCGTGGGGGGCGACGGGCACGACGCGGCCAGCTCGATCCAGGCTCACACTTGAGTGTAACACTAATTCATGTTACATATCTAGTTGGACCCGGGGAACCACCCGGACCGACGCACACGGGAGGACCGGCATGCCCATCAACCCGGAGGCCGTGGGGGCCACCTCGACCCCCGTCGAGCGATCCTGGACGTCGACCGACTGCCTGCTCTACGCCCTCGGCGTCGGTGCGGGGACGCTCGACGCGCTCGACTTCGAGCTCGAGTACACGACCGAGAATTCGACCGACCGACCCCAGAAGGTCCTGCCCACCTTTGCGGCCGTGATGGGCGGGGGAGGCCCGCCGCGCGCTGAGCTCGGCTCCTTCGACCCGGCGATGCTCGTGCACGGGGAGCAGGCCATCGAGCTGTTCGGGCCGATCCCTCCGGAGGGGACGGTGCGCACGACGAGCGTGGTGACCGGCATCTACGACAAGGGCTCGGGTGCGTTGGTGGTCTCGAAGTCCACGTCTGTCGACGTGCGCAGCGGCGAGCCCCTCTTCGCCTCGACCACGTCGCTGTTCGTCCGGGGCGAGGGTGGGTTCGGCGGCGAACGCGGTCCGTCGTCGAGCGTGGGACCGCTGCCGGATCGTGAGCCCGACGACGTGGTGACCTATTCCACCCGCGCCGACCAGGCTCTGCTGTACCGGCTGTCGGGTGACCGCAATCCGTTGCACTCGGATCCGGCGTTCGCCAAGCGGGCCGGGTTCGACCGGCCGATCCTGCACGGGTTGTGCACCTACGGTTTCACGGGTCGGGCGCTGCTCCACACGGTGTGCGGTTCCGACCCGACGCGCTTTGGCGCCATGTCGGGGCGCTTCTCGCGACCCACGTACCCCGGCGACACACTCGCGGTGTCGATCTGGGCCGATGGAGCGGGCGTGCGCTTCCGTACCGACAACCAGCGGGGCGAAACCGTCATCGACTCGGGGTGCTTCACGTCCGCCTGAGCGCCATCGGACTCGGGGTCCGGACGGGCCCGGTCAGGCGGGGACGGTGCGTCGCGCCCGTTCGACCCAGGCCCCGGTTTCGTCGAGGAGCGTGCGGGCCTGGACCAGTCGGTCGTCTCCCGGGCGCCCGGCCAGGTTGATCCTCACCAGGGCCGCGGCCGCCTCGACGCCGGCGCCGGCCAGGACCGCCGCGGCCACGGCGTCGCCGCGCAGGTTCGGGTTTCCTTCCTCGGCCAACTGTGCTGCCAGCCGAGCCAGGCGGGCACCTGCCTCGATCACCGCCATGGGCACGGCCGCCGCCTCTGAGAGCGCGGCGGTGATGCGGTTCGTGCGAGCGGCGGGGTCGGGGGTGGGCGGCGACCGGTGGGCGGCGATGACCCGGAGGTAGGTGCGGGGATCCTCGTCGCACAGCGGGGCCAGGTCGTCGCGGATCGACTGGGTCTCGGCCGCCATGGCGTCTGCGCCGGCCAGGTCGGGTGACAGTCGTGCCGTCATCGTGCACAGGGCGGCGGCGAGGGCCACTGCGATCACCGCGGCGCTTCCCCCGCCCGGTGCCGGTCCCGCATCGGCGAAGGCGGCGAGGACACCGTCGAGAGGCATGGCGAGATAGGAGGGAGCGCCCCCGTTCTCGCCGCCCTCACCCACGTCGCGAACGGAATCCCTGGGCACGTCGATCATGCGGCCTCATGACAGGCCGACCACCTCGCCGTTCTCGTCGATGTCGATGCGCTCGGCAGCGGGATGCGACGACAGGCCGGGCATGGTGCGCATGTCGCCGCAGATGGGGTAGACGAAGCCGGCTCCCACCGAAGCGCGCACCTCGCGCACCGGGAGCCTCCAGCCCGACGGCGCCCCCTTCAGGCTCGGGTCCGAGGAGATCGAGAGATGTGTCTTGGCGATGCAGATGGGCAGGTTGCCGAACCCGTTGCGCTCGTAGGTGTCGAGCTGGCGGGACGCCGAGGGCGAGTAGTCGACGCCGGCGGCGCCGTAGACCTTGGTGGCGACGGTGACGATCTTGTCCCGCAGCGATGCCTCGCTCGGGTACAGGAGCCGGAACTCCGACGGTTCCTCGGCGGCCTCGGTCACGGCTTCGGCGAGCTCGACGGCTCCCCGTCCACCGTCGGTGAAGTGGGTGCAGACGGCGCAGCGGACGCCCATCGACTCGGCGATGTCGCGGATCGCCGCGTGCTCGGAGGGGAAGTCCTCGGGGAAGGCGTTGATGGCCACGACCGGCGTCACACCGTGCATGGCGACGTTCTCGAGCTGCTTGCGCAGGTTGGCACCGCCCCCGTGCACCTCGTCGGGCCGCTCCTCGAGGAGGGCGGGAGGAAGGGGCTTCCCCGCCACCACGTGATGGGCGCCGGCGTGCACCTTGAGGGCCCGGACGGTGGTGACCACGACGGCGGCGTCGGGCGTCAGGCCCGAGGTCCGGCACTTGATGTTGAAGAAGCGCTCCGCGCCCATGTCGGCGCCGAATCCGGCTTCGGTGATGAGGAAGTCCCCGGTGTGGATCCCGATGAGATCCGCGATGACCGACGAGTTTCCGTGCGCGATGTTGCCGAAGGGCCCGGCGTGGACCAGGACCGGTGTGTTCTCGAGGGTCTGGAGGAGGTTCGGCTTGATGGCGTCGCGCATCATCACCGTCATGGCCCCCGCCGCCCGCAGCTCTTCGGCGGACACCGGCTCGTGGGCGGCTGTGTATCCGATCACGATGCGTCCCAGGCGTTGGCGCATGTCCCTCAGCGACCTCGACAGGGCGAGCACCGCCATGACCTCGGAGGCGGCGGTGATGTCGAACCCGGACTGCCGGGGCACCCCGTCCTCCGCGGTGCCGAGGCCGATCACCAGGTTGCGCAGGGCGCGGTCGTTGACGTCGAGCACACGGCGCCACGTCACGTTGTGGATGTCGATCCCGAGCTCGTTGCCGTGGTGGAGGTGGTTGTCGAGCATGGCCGACAGCAGGTTGTGGGCGGCCGTGACGGCATGCATGTCCCCGGTGAGATGCAGGTTGAGCGCTTCGAACGGCACCGCCTGGCTGTACCCACCGCCGGCGGCACCTCCCTTGATGCCGAATGTCGGGCCCATCGACGCCTGGCGGATGGCGACGGTGGCGCGCTTGGAGATGTGTCGCATGGCCTGGCCGAGACCGAGCGTCGTGGTCGTCTTGCCCTCACCGAGCGGCGTGGGGGTGATGGCGGTGACCACGACATAACGGGCTCGGGGTCGGTCCGACAGCGCCTCGATGGCGTCGAGGCTCACCTTGGCCACGTACTCGCCGTAGGGCTCGAGCAGACCCTCGGGGATGCCCGCTTCGGCGGCGATCTTGGTGACGGGCTTGAGCGTGGCCCGTCTCGAGATCTCCAGCGCACTCAAGCCGGCCATGGCTCTCTCCTTGGTGACGAGGTGTCTCGCGCGGCGACGCGTGTCGGGGAGAGGTACGCCATCCCACCCTCCCCCCGGATGGCCCACCGTTTATAGTCCCTCGGCGGCAGGGAGCGCTTCGACGGGGATCTGACGTGCATCTCCGGATCGGTCGCGCACGAGGGAGGGGACGGGCGATGTCGACGTTCATCACTCGCTTCGACACCTCTGGCCCCGGCGTCGCGCTGGCGGTGAAGGACCTGATCGACATGGAGGGCGTCCCTACGACAGCCGGGTGTCGCGCCGTGGCGAACGAGGCCACGCCGGCCGCGGCGGACGCGGCGTGCCTGGCCGGGGCGAGGTCGGCGGGTGCCCGGATCGTGGGCCGGACCAATCTCCACGAGCTCGCACTCGGGGTGACGGGAGTGAACCCGTGGTACGGGACACCGGTGAACCCCCTCGACCCCGGGCTCGTCCCGGGGGGATCGTCGAGCGGCTCGGCGGTGGCGGTGGCCACCTTCGAGGCGGATGTCGCCTACGGCAGCGACACGGGTGGGTCGGTACGGATCCCGTCCGCGTGCTGTGGCACAGCCGGTCTCAAGACCACGTGGGGCCGCATCCCCCTGCGCGGGGTGTGGCCCTTGTCACCGAGCTTCGACACGGTGGGCCCCATGGCCCGCGACGTGTCGGGCCTCGTGCTCGGGATGGGGCTGCTCGAACCAGGCTTCACCACCGGCGACGGCGCTGGAGTCAGGGTGGGACGGCTGCGGGTCGAGGCGCATCCTGCCATCGACGCGGCCATCGATCGCGCCCTCGACGTCGCCGAGCTGGAGGTGAGGGACATCGAGCTTCCCCAGTGGGACGCGGCCACGGCTGCCGCCGGGATCCTGCTCGTCTCCGAGGCATGGGACAACGACCGCGACCTGGTGACGCGGCATCCCGACGAGATCGGCGCCGATGTCGTCGGGCGCCTGCGGCTGGGCGAGTCGATCGACACCCGCGCCCTGGCTTCGGCCCGCAAGGTCACAGAAGAGTGGAACGTCGGTCTCGCCGAGGTCTTCCGTGGCGTCGACGTCATCGCCACGCCTACCCTGACCGTGTTCCCACCACCACTCGAAGGTGGCGAGGAGCTGCTCATGGCGCGCTGCACGCTCCCGGTCAACCTGGCCGGTGTGCCCGCCCTGGCCCTGCCCGTGCCGTCGGCCGGTGCCGTGCCGGCGAGCCTTCAGCTCATCGGCCCCCAGCACGGCGAGGAGATGCTCCTGGCGGTGGGGCTCATCGTCGAGTCGGCGGTCGCCACCCTGTAAGGGTGCGTACCCGTCGGGTGCGCGCTCAGACGATGCAGCGGGTGAGCTCGGCGAAACTGGTCGTGCCGGCCAGGACCTTGTCGATCCCGTTCTCGCGCAGCCGCTGCATGCCCTCGTCCACGGCCCCCTCCTCGATCTGGGTGGCCGACGCCTGCTCGAGCACGAGGGTGCGGAGACGGGTGGTCACCACCATGACTTCGTAGACGGCACTTCGGCCGTAGTAGCCGGTGCGGTCGCAGTGCCTGCATCCCCCGGGCCCGAACAACCTCAGGTCCGGGGGGAGCTCCCTCCCGGCCAAGCTCGGCATCATCGACGAGATGGTCAATCGTTCGTCGTCGTGGGGCGTGTAGGCGACCTTGCAATTCGGGCACAACTTGCGGACGAGCCTCTGGGCCACGACGCACGTGAGCGACGACGCCACCAGGTAGGGCTCGAGGCTCATCTCGAGCAGCCGTGCGATGGCCGTGGCGGCATCGTTGGCATGCAGCGTCGAAAGCACGAGGTGTCCGGTGAGCGCGGCTTTGGCGGCCGTGTGGGCCGTCCCGGCGTCGCGGATCTCCCCGACGACGATGATGTCGGGATCGGCGCGGAGGATCGACCGCAGGCCGGCCGCAAACGTGTAGCCGATCTTGGTGTGCACTTGTGTCTGCTTGATCCCCGGGATGTCGTACTCGACGGGGTCCTCGACGGTGACGACGTTGCGGCTGGGGTCGTTGATCTCGGTCAGGATCGAATAGATGGTCGTGGACTTGCCGGATCCGGTGGGGCCGACGGCCAGGATCAGACCCCAGGGCCGTCCGTACGAACCGCGCAGGCGTTGCAGGGCGTCTGCCTCGAACCCGAGTCCGTCGATGTCGAGGAGCCCGTGGTCGCGGTCCAGCAGGCGCAATGTCAACGCTTCGCCGTGGGATGTGGGAAGCGTGGCGACACGGGCATCGATGGGTCGGCCCTTGGACGTGAACGACATGCGGCCGTCCTGGGGCCGCCGGTGCTCGGCGATGTCCAGGCCGGCCAGGATCTTGATCCGGTTGACCACCCCGGTGGGTACCGACGGGGAGAGATCGACGGCGTCGTGGAGCACCCCGTCGACGCGCATCCGGAACCTGAGCCCGCCCTCCTTCGGCTCGATGTGCACATCCGAGGCACGTTCGGAGACGGCCCGTTCGAGGAGGTTCTCGACGAAGCCCGCCACCTGGGCCTCGTCCCTGGGGGCGCGTTCGACCCTGTCGCCGCGGCCGGAGGCGTGCGTGCGGGCACCGCCTGAGACAGGGGACCGCGACGCGAACGCCTGGTCGAGGGCGTCACGGAGCTGCCTGGGGCTGGTGATGACGGCGTCGACCTGGATCCCCGCCACCACCTGGGCGCCGTCGATGGTGAGCACGTCGGCCGGGTCGGCGATCGCCACCACGAGACGGGTGCTGTCGACGGCCACGGGGAGCACGCCGCGGCGTCGGCAGAAGGTCCGGGGCAGGCAGCCGATCGCTTGGGGGTCCGGTGGTGACTCGACGAGGTCACGGTAGGGGAGGTCGAAGATGCCGGCGAGGGCCCGGCTCAGCTCCTCCTCGTCGATGACGCCCCGGGCGACGAGCACTACGCCGAGGGGTTCACCCGAGACCCGTTGCTCGGCGAGCGCCGATTCGACATCGGGAGCGGCGACGAAAGCCGTGGGAGATGAGCCAGTCTCCGAGTCGGGCCCTGCGGTTGGACGTGTCTTCGACGTCGACCGAGAGCTCGTCGGCGTCGTACGGGCGCTCGTCGATCCCAGCTCGTCGACGTAGACCGGCATCTCGTCGTCGTCGACCGGTATGCCATGGTCGTTGTCGTCGACCGGCATCTCGTCGTCGTCGACCGGTTTCCCATGGTCGTTGTCTCCGACCGGCATCTCGTCGGTTTCAGTATCGACTGTCGCTTCGTCGACGATTCTCAAACGCGGCACCACGGCCCTCCTCTCGGCCTGGTCCGCGGCCTACGACCACCCTGAATCAGGCCCAGTACTCGCTCGTGGCGGCCTCCGGCTCTTTGCCCGGCCACCAACCTTCCTCCTCCGCGTCGATGCTCTGTTCGCGCGCGTTGTGGCCCCGGGTCTTGTACCCCTCACCCACCAGACGCCAGTCGATGCCACGTCGGCATCCTTCGCACTGTGGGAAGCGCTCGCCCTTGGTCACGACGATCTGCCCGTGTCCGCAGCGCCCCGTCCATACGCCTGTCTCGTCGCAGATCTGATTGGTGTACGCCACGGCGCCCCCTTTGTCGTTGCGACGCTGTCGCGCCTGGGGTCGGTACATCCGTCCACGACCACTGGTGAATTCATCGACCCGGGTGCGGTGGCGAGTAAGGGGACATGGTCCCGGTGCCAGATGTTGGGACTTTGGTCCTTTCCGGCTCGGCTCCACCATCGGGCCTTGTATGCCGGTCGACGGTATACCGGAAACCGATATATAGTTCCCCCATGTCCACCACCCCCGTTCAGAGCCCTGACCCCGCCGCGCCAGGGGGGCCGGGACCGACCGATGACGCCGTGCCCGGCCTCGAGCGCCGCTGGACCCGGCGACGGGTCCTGGCCTGGGGCGTGGGGGCCGGCGCGGCGATCACCGCGGCCGGGGTGGCCGGGGTCGAGCTCGTGAGCAGCGGGGTGCTCTCGCCACGCCAGGTGCTGCTCAGGATGGAGGGCGCCTGTGACGTGGCCCCCCCGGTGCTCGATGTCGGGGCCTTGGGTCCGGCCACCTCGGGCCGCTTCTTCTCCCGGGCCCGTCGTCAGGTCGTCGGGTACACGATCGCCTATCCGCCCGGGCACGGCCCCGGCAGCGTGCTCCCCCTGGTGGTGATGCTCCACGGGTACGGCGCCAACCACACCAACGCGCTGTCGGGCCTGTCGCCGGTACAAGCGCTGGCGTTGCGCGTGGGTGGGCGTCCCTTGCTCCCCATGGCCATGGTCACGGTGGACGGTGGCGGCGGGTACTGGCATCCGCACCCGGGCGACGACCCCTTGGGGATGGTGGTGGACGAGCTTGTCCCGATGTGCCGGACACGGGGTCTCGGACGCCCCGCGCAGGGATTGGCCACGATGGGAATCTCCATGGGCGGTTACGGGGCGCTCTTGGTCGCCGAGAGGTATCCCGCCATGGTCGAGGCGGTGGCGGCCATCAGCCCGGCGGTCTGGACGACCTACGCCGAAGCCCACGGCGCCAACCCGGGGGCGTACTCCTCAGCTGAGGACTTCGCCGCCAACGACGTCGTGACGCGTGCCGCGGCGCTCGGGGGGATTGCCGTGCGCCTGGCCTCGGGGCAGAGCGACCCGTTCCACCCCGGGGTGAAGGTGCTGGCCTCCGAGCTCCCGCACGCGGCGGTGGATTTCTCGAAGGGTTGTCACACGGGCTCGTTCTTCCTCGCCCAGGAGCCTCCGTCCCTGGCCTTCCTCTCCGACCACCTGCGGTGATCGCAAGGGTACGGATCAGGGTGCGGAAGAGCCGGACTTCGTCGCCGGGTCAGGCCGGCGAAGCCGGGGAAGGGGGCTTGCGCGCCGTGTGCGCCAGCACGGTTCGCAGGAACTTGAGAAAGTCGCAGCGGAAGCAGTAGTCGCGGCACGTATGAGCCATAGCCGAACCCCCCCTTGCCGACTGACCTCCCCGAACGCCCGGTCCGGGCAGGACCGCCCCCTGTCGTCTCAGGCAACCGTGATCCCCGAGGCTCACCGTCGCCCCTCGCGGATCCCAACACTTGCCCAACACGGCTCGCGTTTCCAGTTGGGTGGGGCCACTGGGGCTCCTGGGAGACGCGACTTGGGCCGCCGCCCTCGGGCTGCCCGGGCCGCCGCCCGGCTCGGGCCACTAGCCTCGTGCGCGCTGGGGCGGGATTCGAATGACCTCGGGGAGTTGAGCCGTGATCCGTGGGGAAGGCACCGCCGTCGTGAAGGGTGTGACCCCCGACGAGGTCTTCGATTTCGTCCTCGACCCTGCCCAGTACACCAAGGCAGACACCAAGATCGTGTGGGTAACCAAGCTTGCCGACCTGCCCGGCGGCATGCTGGCCCGTGAGGACGGCAAGTTCCTGGGCCTCTTCAAGGGCTCAGTGGTGACCCGCTACCGGTGGACGCGTCCGGGCACCATCGACGTCACTCTCGAGCACGGGGTGCCGCGCGCTCTGCACGCATGGTTCGAGATCGATGCCGTCGACGGGGGGACGCGTGTGCGCCACGTCGAGGAGCTCGACCTGGGCCACGGTCTCCTGGGCATGATCCACGACGTGGTGGCGCGGTCGTGGTTCGAGCGCTCTGTCGCGCGGGAGGTGTCCGAGATCGGGCGGTTGCTCGAGGCGGGCGAACGGGGCCGGGGACCCGACCACGACGGGGAGCGGTGAGGCACCGCGCCTCCGGCGGCGTCAGGGGCCGGTGAAGCGAATGTCGAGGGTGCGCAGGTAGGTGTGGAGTCCCGCGTCTTGCACCGGCAGCAGGTTCGCCGGGGATCCGGACTCGTTGTGGTGGCTGTGCCACATCCCGGGCGGGGTCACGAAGGCCGCGCCGGGTTCCCAGTCGACCCGCACGGGGTCGACGATGGTGCCGTCGGGCCCGATGTCGGAGCCCACCAGGGTGTAGCACCCCGGGTCGCAGTCCACGATGAGGTCGAGGGCGATGCTCTGGTGACGGTGAGGCCGCTGGACCTGCCCTGCGGGCAAGACACCCAACATCGCCCACAGGGTGTGTGTCGCGGTCAGGGTCTGGTCGTTCCGGGCGTTGCCGAGGAGTACCGCCATCCGGCTGCGGGTGGCCGCGGCGGGATCCGCGGCCACCTCGGCGAGCAGGGCGCGGGCGCGCTCGCCGTCGAATCGCGTGGCCGCGAAGCGGGGCTCGCTCGACTCCACTCCGAGATAGGCGAGCAACGGAGAGTCGTCGACGTGGTAGAGGACCGCGGAGTGCTCGGCGCAGTGGCGAGCCCGCGAGCCCCCGGGCAGGGTGACCACGTCCCCGGCCCGCCAGGTGATGGTCCCGGTGCCCCCGGGGCCCGCCACCTCGGTGTGCCCGCGCCCGCGCAGGCAGTAGAAGAGCGCACTGGTGGCGTTGGGGGCCAGGTCGACGCCCTCGGCGCCGGCGATGCAGAGGAAACGGGCCAACAATGCCGGGCCTGTGGCCGCGTAGGGGGTCCCGAGCACTTCTGAGAGGTCCAGGACCACGACGCGCGTCGATCCCGGCTCATGCCATTGCGTCGGGAACCGGTGGACCGGGACGCTGCTGGTCAACCCCGATCCGATGGGGTCGACAGCCGCGCTGTATTCGTAGAAGCGCGCGTCTCCGGTCCAGTCCTCCACGGCGAGCCCGATGCCGATGCCTTCGGGCATGCCTGTCGGCAGAGAGGTGGATCGTTCCATGACACCAGTATCGGCCACCGCGGGCGCCTCCGCGTCCTGGGCCGCGCCGGTCCTTTCGGCCCGTCCGGCGCCCGCGCTTGTCGACGTCGCTGTGGATGTCCTGGGGAAGACCCTGCTCGGTCCTGGGGATGATCTCGCCTCGACTGGGGAAAGACTGACAAATCCTCTGGAGAACATAGGGATTTCGCGTCACCCTATTGACCTTCCTTGGGCGCGGGCGCACAGTGGTGATCAGCCGGATGAACAACGACCCTTCCGAGCCCGGAGAGAGCGCCGCAAGGTGCCATCACCGGAACGAGGGAGGGCGCCGGGTTCGCCGGCGAGGCGGATGGTGAAGTAGCGGGAGGTTCCCTGGGATCGACCGGTACAACGCCCGGACCGGGGGTCGTCCGACCCATGGAAAGGGCGAGCTGTCAGCCGAGGGCGCGGCCCCGAGGAGTGCGGGCGACTTCGGTCGAACCGGCTA
>JGI12269J14319_10001724_pt1 | contig 21573 bp, 17 predicted proteins | sample PeaSoiSIISIP2007_FD_14319 | JGI IMG/M metagenome (IMG submission 14319)
GAGGCGGGTGCAGCCCTTCTTGCCGTGGCCGAGACGCTTCAAGCCCCCGTGATCGCCAATTGCGCGGGGCGCGGCATTGTGGACGACCGCCATTATCTCGCGCACACGGCCCTTGCCGGCTACGAGCTGTGGCGCGAGACCGACGTGGTGCTCGCGGTCGGCACGCGTTTGCAGCATCCGCAGATGCTGTGGGGCCTCGACGAGGCACTCAAGATCGTCCGCATCGACATCGACCCCGTCGAGATCGCGCGCTTTGCCAAGCCCGCGGTCGGCATCGTCGCGGACGCGAACGCAGCCCTCGCGGCCCTCCACGACGCGCTTCAGCGGCAGAACCGCAAGCGCGCCTCGCGCAAGGAGGAGCTCGACCGGCTCAAGGGGCGGCTCGCTCGCGAATGCGCGCGGCTCAGCCCGCAGGTCGAATACTTGGCCGCGATCCGCGCCGAGCTCCCCGAGGACGGCATCCTCGTCGACGAACTCACCCAGGTCGGCTACGTGGCACGCCTCGCCTATCCCACCTACCGGCCGCGCACCTTGATCAACAGCGGCTACCAGGGAACCCTCGGCTACGGCTTCCCGACCGCACTCGGCGCCAAACTGGCGAAACCGGGCACACCCGTGGTGTCGATCTCGGGCGATGGCGGCTTCCTTTACAATGCCCAGGAGCTCGCGAGTGCCGCCCTCCACGGCATCGACATCGTCGCCATCGTGTTCGCGGACGGCGCCTTCGGCAACGTCCGGCGCATCCAGAAGGAGGATTACGGCAACCGCCTCATCGCCGTCGAGCTGCGCAATCCGCAGTTCGCCAAGATGGCGGAGAGCTTCGGGGTCGCAGGGGTGCGCGCCTCGAGCCCCGCGGGCTTGCGCAAGGAGCTCAACGCCGCCCTCAAGCGGCCAGGGACAACGCTCATCGAGGTCCCGGTCGGCGAAATGCCCGATCCCTGGCACATGATCTACCGCTCGCGCCTGCGCGGCGCGCGCTAGGGCCTCGAGCTTGTACCGATTTCGCGGCCCGCGAGTCGCGACAGCTGCGACTCGCGAGCGCACGAAAGTCCTTGCTAGCTGGCGCCGTGCCCCAAGAGGATGATCTGCGGGAAGAAGAGGTAGAACCCCACGCCGATCAGGATCAGGTAGCCGAGGAGGAAGAAGGTCCAGCCCATATTGTGGCGGATGACCTCGCCCTCGTTGCGCACGAAGCGGCTCGTGGACACGCCCACGCTCGCGGTCTGGGGTGCGATCGGCTTGCCGATCTCCGCCCCGACCGAGTTGAGCGTCGGCAGCAAGATCACCGGGAAGCCGAGCAGCTTGCCGACCGTCATCTGGAAGAAGCCGAACATGGCGTTCGTCGAGGTGTTGCTGCCCGAGAGCGCCACCCCGATCCAGCCGAGGATGGGTGCGACGACGATGAACCATACGCCGATCTTCGAGAAGCCGTTGGCCAGCGAGGCGGCCATGCCGGAGAAATTGAACACGAAGGCAAGGCCGAAGATGAACACGCCCACGAGGCAGGCGCCCCACATCTGGTTCCAGGTGCGCTTGAACACGTCGCGAAGTTGCGCACCGGAGAGCCGCAGGATTACCGCCACCACGATCCAGGACACCAAGATAGAGGTGCCGCCGATCCCCGGCGCCCAGTTGAAGATGGCCCCGACCTTGGCGCCCGGGCTGATGGAAGACCCCGCGGTCACCCCGAGCTTGAAGGGGATGTAGCCCGGAATGGGCGACCACGGCCCGGTCCATGCCACCACGATCACGATCAGCACGATGAAGGGCAGCCAGGCCTGGAAGACCTCGCCCGGCTCGAGCCCATGCTCGCCGCCGGCAAGCTTCGCCTGATCCGCCGCCGAGACGGGCTTGCCGCCGTAGCCGAGCACGTTCGCGGGATGCCACACCTTGAGCAGGATCAGGAGCGCCACGAAGCAGGTGATGCCGCCAGCAACGTCGGGCACGTACGGCCCGAGGTAGGCGGCGACCGGCAGCTGGCCTGCGATATAGCCGAGCGAGCCGACGATGGCGAGCGGCCAGGCCTCCCACATGCCCTGGCGGCCGGCCACGAGGTAGAGCAGCACCCAGGGCGGCAGCAATGCCAACACCGCCACGACATGGCCGACCGAGCTTGAAAGGGTCAAGAGCGGCAAGCCGGTGACGGCGGCAAGCGCAATGATGGGCGCCCCGAGGGCGCCGTAGGAGACCGGCGCGTTGTTGGCGATGGCGGCGACGCGGATCGCGTCGATGTCGGGAATGCCGAGCGAGATGAGGATGGGTGCCACGAAGGCCCAGGGATAGCCGAAGCCGACGAGGCCCTCGAGCAGCGCGCCGAAGGCCCAGGCGAACAGCATCGTCTGCACGCGCACGTCGGCCGAGCCTTGGGCGATGAGCCAGCGGCGGAACTTGTCGAACACGCCGGTGACGACGAGCGTGTTGAAGAGCATGACGCCCCACCACGTGATCCAATCGACCGCCCAGATGCCCGTCAGCGAGCCATATACATAGGCGCGAGCGCCGTCGCCGAACGGCATCCCCCACACCACGACACCCAGCGCGAAGGTGATGAGCGAGCCGATCAGCACGGCCAGCCAGGCCGACATGCGGAACCCGGCAAGCAAGAGGAGCAGGAGCGCCACGGGAACGAGCGCCACCAACCACGTGATCAGGATGTTCCCCGTCGGATCGAGGACTTGATTGAACATCGTCAGCCTCCCAAGCGCGCTGTTCTTGCTTTTCGCCGAGGGTCCGACGCGCGCGCCTGGCCGGCAGCCACTCGGTAGCCATCGCCCATTACGTGTCCAACGGGGCTATATACCACGGACTAAGCGTATTCAGGAACGCAAAAAACCACACCGCGTAAGGATTTGATTTGATCGGTGTTGGTCGGCGGCCGCTGCGGTCGTGAGGCCTTCACGACGACGCACCCGGCACGGCGTTCTCGCTCATGGGGTCTGTTGCTGGTAGCCCTGCTGCGCATAATCCTCAGCACAGCCCTCGACATTGTCGATCATGCTGGCGATGAGCACGCCGGTCGAGCATTCGGCGAGCTGGCCGGTCGCGGGCTGGCGCAGCACGATCATCGTCGGGCTGCAGGCGGCCAGGCCGCAGGAAAGGAGGGCAAGACAGAAGAGAGGGCGCATGCGGTGCTCCTCTGCGGGCGCGTCCGTATCGCGTCCGCCGCGGCAATGGAATATAATCGTAGCACAGTCGCGCGGATGCGCGCGCCCGAAATACGGCACCCCCTCGCGCTTCGCGAGCCGCGTCCGGGGTGCCGTCGCGCGCTCCGCGGATTTGTCCGCAAGGACAAGCGGACGGGAAGGAGGACCGCCATGGCTGCCGTCGCGCGTCTTGCGTATCTCGGTCTCGAAGTGAGCCAGCCCGATGCGTGGCTCCGCTTCGCCACCGGCGTGCTCGGCCTGGAGGCGGGCCCGCGCGCCTCGGACGGGGCCCTGCCGCTCCGCCTCGACGATTACGCCCAGCGCATTCGCCTCCATGAGGGCAAGTCGGACGATGTCGCCTACATCGGTTGGGAGACGGCCGACGCAGGCGAGCTGGCGGCACTCATTCTTCGTCTCAAGCGGGCCGGCGTCGAGGTGCGTTCGGGCACGCCCGCGGAGATCGAGGCCCGCAAGGTCGACGCCCTTGCGGTGCTGAGGGATCCCAACGGCATCCGCGTCGAGCTGGCGCAGGGGCCGAAGCGCGGCGACAGACCCTTCCGCTCGCCGGCCGTGAGCTCCGGCTTCGTGACCGGCGCAGAGGGCATGGGCCACGTGCTCCTCTTCGTCGACGACAGCGAGAAGACGGATGCCTTCTACCGCGAGCTCCTCGGCCTCAAACTCAGCGACTATATCGACACCAAGCTCGGCGGCGTTGCCGTGCATGCGGTGTTTCTCCACGCCAATCCGCGCCACCACTCGCTGGCCTTCATCAAGGCGCCGATGCGCAAGCGGCTCGGCCACTTCATGCTCGAGGTGAACGCGGTGGACGACGTAGGCGTTGCCTACGACCGCTGCCAGGATGCGGGCGTGCCGATCCGCTACGGCCTCGGCCGCCACCCGAACGACCGCATGATCTCGTTCTACGGGGTGACGCCGTCCGGCTTCGCCTTCGAGATCGGCTGGGGCGGACGCAAGGTCGAGGAGGCGTCCTGGCAGATCAAGACTTACGACAACATCAGCGATTGGGGTCACCGCCCCATGGCCGGAGCACAGCAGCACTGAGGGGAATGCCGCCATCGTGCCGTGCGGCGCTTCGGCGCCGGCGATGCGATAGGGGAGGGGGCGGGTGAAGTTCTCGATCGCCGTCAACATGGAGCGTTACGACCCGCGGCGGGACATGCGCGAGGCCGCGGCGGAGGCCCTGGCCCTCGTCAGGCTCGCGGACAGAGGCGGTTTCGAGATCGCGTGGGCGGCCGAGCACCACACGATCGAGCTCACCGTGGCACCCAACCCGTTCCTGATCCTCTCCCACTGGGCGGCGCATACGCAACGCATCCGGCTCGGCACCGCCGTCGTGGTGGCGCCCTATTGGCACCCCATCAGGCTCGCCGGCGAAGCGGCACTCTTCGATCTCTTGAGCGGCGGGCGGCTCGAGTTCGGCATCGCGCGCGGCGCCTTCCAGTACGAGTTCGACCGCATGGCCGGAGGCATCGCGCAGCAGAAGGGGGTCGCCTACTTGAAGGAGATGCTGCCGGCGCTCAAGGCGCTGTGGCAGGGCGACTATGAGCACCCAGGTGAGCTCTGGTCCTTTCCCAAGGCGACGTCCGTGCCGAAGCCGCTGCAGCAGCCGCACCCGCCGATCTGGGTAGCGGCGCGCGATCCCGGGACCTTCGAGTGGGCGGTCGAGAGCGGGGCCAATATCATGGCGACACCCCTATCGCGCCCGCATTCCGAGGTCGCGGTGCTCGGACGGCGCTTCGCTGAGACGCTTGCCAAGCATCCCGGCCGGCCGCGGCCGCGCTTTCTCATGCTGCGCCGCACCTGCGTCTATGAGCGGCCCGAGGATGCGCACCTTCCGATCGAGGCCTCGATCAAATACGGACGCCACTTCGAGACTCTGTTCCGCAACATCGGCGGCGTGGTGAACGGCTTTCCCGAGCCGGCCGATTTCGCGCAGCTGGCCAACCGCAGCGACTATCAACCGGCCGCGATCCGCGACAGCATGGTGTTCGGCACACCCGCCGAAGTGGTCGCCAAGCTCAGGGAATACGAGGCTGCGGGCGTCGAGCAGTTCTGCTACGGCGCCTCCTTCGGGCTGCCGGCGGAGATCGCCCGGCGCTCGCTCGAATTGTTCATCAGCGAGGTCATGCCGCAGTTCGCGGACGCGCCCAAACGCACGAAGGCAGCCCCCGCCGGAAGCTAGGCGCTCTCGCCGCGCCCACTGCGCTTTTGCGGCGGTTGGCTCCCCCGCCGCGACCCGTCATACTGGGGCCGAGCGCAGCCAGGCGGGAGCGATCGATGTCGACAGTCGGCGAGGAAGGGCGTGTAGGGCCCCCGTGGCACGCGATCGTGCACGAGACGCTCAAGCGCAATCAGGTGCGGCTCGTGACCTATGTTCCCGACCGCGTGTTGACACCCCTCATCGCAAGCGTGCACGCCGACGCCTTCTTCACGGCGATTCCGGCGACGCGCGAGGAGGAAGCGGCGGGCATCGTCGCCGGCGCATGGATGGGCGGGATGCGCGGCGTGGTCCTGATGCAGACGAGCGGCTTCGGCACCTTGCCCAATGCCGTCGCCTCCCTCGCCTTGCCGTTCCAGATCCCGCTCCTGATGATCGTCTCGGAGCGCGGCACGCTCGGCGAGTTCAACCTCGGCCAGGCGCTGGTGTGCCGCGTCATGCGCCCGGTGCTGGACGCCCTCGCCATCGAGAGCCACACGCTTCAGCGTCTCGATGAGGTCGAGTTCGTCATCGACCGCACGATCAAGCAGGCCTTCGCCACGCAGGCGCCGGCGGCCTTGATCCTCTCGCCGCTCCTGACCGGCGGCAAAGTCTTCACCGCGTGAGGCACGTCATGGGCGCGAGCGAGCTCAGGCCGACACAGCCCGGCAATACCAAGGTGATGAACCGCTCCGACCTGACGAAGCGCCTCGTCGCCAGGCTCAAGCACGAGGAAGCCGTGGTCGGCGGCATCGGCAACACCAATTTCGACCTGTGGGCCGCGGGGCGCCGGCCGCAGAATTTCTACATGCTCGGCAGCATGGGGCTCGCCAGCCCGATCGCGCTCGGCGTGGCCCTCGCGCAGCCCGCGCGGCGCGTCATAGCACTCGAGGGCGACGGCTCGCTCCTCATGCAGCTCGGCTGCCTCGCCACCATCGCGATGCTGCGCCAGAAGAACCTCGCCATCGTCGTCATGGACAACGCCATGTACCAAGTCACGGGCGCGCAGGCGAGCGCCACCGCGTTCGGCGCCGACATCGCCGCCATCGCGCGCGGCGCCGGGATCGCCAAGAGCAGCTGGGCCGCCGACGAGGCCGATTTCGAGCAACTCGTCGAGCGCGCCCTCGTCGAGGACGGCCCCTGGCTCATCGCGGCGCGCATCGACGACAAGCCGGCGGCCGGGCAGACCGAGCGCGACCCCGCGCAGATCCGCGACCGCTTCATGCGCGGGCTCGGCGTCAAGAAGTAACGCGCAACGGCGGGCTCGCCTAGGCACCAACAAGAGGAGCGAGCGCCGTGACCCTCATGCTTGCGAAAGCCGCCGGACGGCGAGGACTCATGGTGAAGAGGTCGGCTTTTTCGATGCTGATCGCGGCACTCGGAATTCTCGTTGTCGCGGGGAGCGAGGCCGCACCGGCGGTCTCGTGGCAGGAGAGCATCACCCCCTCCTACCGCATCGGCATCCGCGACAAGTTCGGCGATCTCGGCCAGTACGACGCGACCTTCATCGTCAGCGACGGGAAGCACGACTGGACCAAGACCATCCATGTGCGCAACGACGACTGGGGCTTCGTGCTCTTTCCCGACGACTTCGAGGACGGCACTTTCGCGAACTTCAACAACGTCAAATATAGGTGGCACGCGACGGTCAACGGGAAGGCGGTGATCTCGGGCCGCTTCACGCTCGTGAGGCCGCCTTTCGACTGAGCGGCGAGCCGCGCCGGCAGGTGAAGCTCAGCCGCGCGCGGCTAAGAACGGCTCGATCAGGCCGGCCACCGTTCCGGGCGCCTCGATGAGGATCGCATGGCGCAAGTGCTGAAGGATGACGAGCCGCGAGCCCGCGATGCGCTCGTGCATGAGCCGGGCCATGCGCGGGTTGGAGCCGACATCGTTCTCCCCGGTCGCGATCAGCGTGGGTGCCGTTATCTCATGGAGGCGGTCGGCGAGGTCGCTTTCGGCCAGCACGCGATAGGCGGCCGCATAGGCGAGCGGATCGTTCTCGCGGTTGCGCGCGGCGTGCGCGGCGATGATCTCGGGATGCGTGCGCTGGAACTCGTCGGTGAACCAGCGCGCAAGGGAGTTCTTGAAATGGGCGCCCGGAATGCCGTGCGCGACCATCGCAAGCCGCTGAGCCACGCGCTCGCGTTCCTCGGCACTGCGCCCGGCCACGGTGCTCAAGAGCACGAGCCGGTCGAGCTGAGCGGGGTGCGCGAGGGCCATGGCTTGCGCCACCAGCCCGCCGAGCGAAAAGCCGGCAAGATGGCAGCGCTCGATGCCGTGCGCGTCGAGCAGGCCCTTGAGGTCGCTCACGAAGTCATCGAGCGCGTAAGGTCCCGGCGGCTTGTCGGAGGCGCCATGGCCGCGCAAGTCCCAGCGCAAGGTGCGGAAGCGCCCGCCGAGTGCTGCGACGACGCCGTCCCACGCCTCGAGGCGGTTGCCGACGCCGTGGATCAGCACGAGCCACGGGCCTTCGCCCTCGATCCTGTAACGCAGCCGGATGCCGCCAACCTCGCCGAATCCTTCCACGGCTCTCCTCGCCGCTCTTTGCATGCGCGTCCCAAGGCACTCGTCGGAGCGCACGGAGCGTAGCTGTAGCAACGAATGCACGCAACCGCGCCGGTCGGCCGCGCCAAGGCGTCTCAGCGCAGCGCGCTGGAATTCGCCGTGTAGCCCTGCAGGATATTGATGTAGTTCGCGCGATCGAAGGCCGCAGGGTCGGCGATGGCACCCCGCCGCATCTTGCCGCGGACGCTGGCGAGCGATTCGATGTCCCGCGCCTCGAGCCAATTTTCGAGCCCGGCGAGGAGCTTTGCCATATGGCCGATGCCATAGCGCAGCAGCGAAGACGTCGTCATGACCACATCTGCGCCGATCAGGAGATATTTGATGACCTCCTCGGCGCTGTGGACTCCGCTGCTCGCGGCGAGCGAGGCGGAGACCTTCCCGGCGAGGGCGCCAATCCACAGCATCGGCAGGCGGATCTCCATGGGGTGGCTCAGGTGGAGGTCGCGCTTGAGCCGCAGCTCGACCAGATCGATGTCAGGCTGATAGAAGCGGTTGAAGAGGACAAATCCGTCGGCGCCCGCGTGGGCGAGTGCCGAGACGACATGCCCCGGCGAGCTGAAATAAGGGCTCAGCTTCATCGCCACGGGGAGCGAGACGGCCTCTTTCACGGCCTTCAGCACGTCGAGATAGGCCTCCTCGACCTCGCGGCCGCTCACCGACAGTTCGGAGGGGATGAAATAGGCGTTGAGCTCGATGGCGCGGGCGCCCGCCTGCTCCACGAGGCGCGCGTATTCGCGCCAGCCGGAACGGCTGATGCCGTTGAGGCTGGCGATCACCGGGATCGCGACCGCCTCGCGCGCGCGCCGGATGATCTCGAGATAGTGGTGCGGCCCGGTGCGATAGCCGATCGCCGTCGGGAAGTAGGAAAGGGCTTCCGCGAAGCTTTCGCCCGGGCTCGTGATGAGCCGGTCCATCTCCGCGGCCTCGGCCTCGATCTGCTCCTCGAAGATCGAGGGCAGGACCACGGCGGCGGCACCGCAGTCCTCGAGGCGCCGGATATTGTCGAGATCGAGCGTCAAAGGCGAAGCCGAGGCGACCAGCGGATTCGTCAGCTCAAGGCCGAGATATCGCGTGGTGAGGTCCATGGTCTGCCCCTTCTCAGTCAGCTGCCGACCGAGGGGCGAGCCTCGCCCGAGCTCGGTGCGGGATGGAAGCGCTGCGGCGCCCAGCCCGCCATCCCCTCGTAGGTGCGGTACTTCTCGTCGACGACCGCCTGAGCCATGACGAGCAGCTCGGCTGCCTCCTGCGGCCGGATATTCGACAGCGCCCTGTAACGGATCTCGTTGTACGCATAGTCGCGGAATCTGATCGTCGGGCGCGGAGAGTCGAGCCGAAACGGGTTCTCGCCGATGGCGCGCATCGCCGGATTGTAGCGGAAGAGCGGCCAATAGCCGGAAGCCACCGCGAGATCCTGCTGGCGCAAGCCGGACTGCATGTCGATGCCGTGCGCGATGCAGTGGCTGTAGGCGAGGATGAGCGACGGCCCGGAATAGGCCTCCGCCTCGCGGAAGGCCTGCAGCGTCTGCTGCAGATTGGCGCCCATCGCGACCTGCGCAACATAGACATTGCCGTAGGCGATCGTCTGCAGCGCCAAATCCTTGCGCGCGACCCGCTTGCCCGCGGCCGCGAACTTGGCGATGGCGCCGAGCGGGGTGGCCTTGGAGGCCTGGCCGCCCGTATTGGAGTAGACCTCGGTATCGAGCACCAGCACATTCACGTCGCGCGCGGTCGCCAGCACGTGGTCGAGCCCGCCGTAGCCGATGTCGTAGGCCCAGCCGTCGCCGCCGACGATCCAGATGCTGCGCCGGACGAGGCGGTCGACCACCGAGAGCAGGTCCTTCGCGACCGCGTCCTCGGGAAGCGCCTTGAGGCGCCGGATCAGCTCCGCAACGCGCCCCCGTTGCGCACGGATCTCCGACTCGCGCAGCTGCGGCGCCGTCAGGATGTCCTCGACCAGCTCGGCTCCGAGCTTGTCCTTCAAGCCCTTGGCGAGCATGCGGGCGAGCTCCACCTGCTTGTCGGCCGCGAGGCGGAAGCCGAGCCCGAACTCCGCATTGTCCTCGAAGAGCGAATTCGACCAGGCCGGGCCGCGGCCCTCGTGGTTCTTCGACCAGGGCGTGACCGGCAGGTTGCCGCCGTAGATCGAGGAGCAGCCGGTGGCATTGGCGACCAGCATGCGGTCGCCGAAGAGCTGCGACAGGAGCTTGAGATAGGGCGTCTCGCCGCAGCCCGCGCAGGCGCCGGAGAACTCGAAGAGCGGCTCGAGGAACTGCACGCCGCGCACGTTGGCGAAATCGACCCGCGCGCGGTCGTTGACGGGCAGCGTCTCGAAGAACGCCACGTTCCGCCGCTCGGGCTCGACGAGGCCCGACTTGTCGCGCATGTTGATGGCCTTGAGCTCGGGCTCGACGGCGCTATGCGCGGGGCAAGCCTCGACGCAGAGCGCGCAGCCGGTGCAGTCTTCGACGTAGAACTGCAGCGAGAAGCGCACGTCCGGGAAGCCGCGCACGTTGATGGGCGCCGATTTGAAGCTCGCGGGTGCTTTGGCCAGCTTGCCCGAATCGAAGTATTTGGCGCGGATGACCGCGTGCGGGCAGACGAAACCGCAGTGGCCGCACTGGATGCAGATATCGGGCTCCCACACCGGCACGGCGTCGGCGATGTTGCGCTTCTCGTACGCGGCGGTGCCGGAGGGAAAAGTGCCGTCGACCGGCATCAGGCTCACGGGAATCTCGTCGCCCCGGCCTTCGAGCATCTTGGCCGTGACGCGGCGGACGAACTCGGGCGCGTCTGCCGGCACGAGCGGTGCCGGCTCCCACGGGCTCGTCGCCTCGGCGGGCACCTTCACTTCGAAAAGACGCGCGAGCGCGCCGTCGACCGCCTTGAAATTCCGCCGCACCACCTCCTCGCCCTTCTCGGCATAGCTCTTGCGGATCGCCTCCTTGATCCGCCCGATCGCCTCCTCCCTCGGCAGCACGCCGGAGAGGGCGAAGAAGCAGGTCTGCAGGATGGTGTTGGTGCGCCCCCTGAGGCCGGCCTCCTGCGCCGCCTTGGACGCATCGATGACGAAGAAGCGCAGCTTCTTGTCGATGATCTGCCGCTGCATGGAGCGGGGCAGCCGGCCCCACACCTCCTCCGGCCCATAGGGGCTGTTGAGGAGGAAGGTGGCACGCGGCGCCGCCGTCCGCAGCACGTCCAGACGCGTGATGAAATTGAATTGGTGGCAAGCCACGAAGCTCGCCTGCTGGATGAGATAGGGCGCCCTTATGGGACGCGGCCCGAAGCGCAGGTGCGACACCGTCTGCGCTCCCGACTTGTGCGAATCATAGACGAAGTAGCCCTGAGCATGGCGGCCGGCCTCCTCGGCGATGATCTTGACGGTGTTCTTGTTGGCGCCGACCGTGCCGTCTGCGCCCAATCCGTAGAACATCGCGCGCACCACGTCGTCCGGCTCGATCGCGAAGGTGGGGTCGTAGTCGAGGCTGGTATGCGCGACATCGTCATCGATGCCGACGGTAAAGCCGTTCTTGCCTCTGGGCTTCTTGAGCTCGTCGAAAACGGCCTTGGCCATCGCCGGATTGAAGTCCTTCGAAGAGAGGCCGTAGCGGCCGCCGATGACGCGCGGCATGGTCGAGCGTCTGCCCGCCGCCACCGCGTCCACGAGGGAGGCGACGACATCGAGGTAGAGCGGCTCGCCCGTCGCCCCCGGCTCCTTGGTTTGCTCGATCACGGCGAGCGCGCGGCAGGCTTGCGGCAAGGCGGCGACGAAGGCTTCGCCTGAGAACGGCCGGTAAAGCCGCACCTGAAGGGCACCCACCTTCTCGCCTTCAAGGCCGAGTGCTGCCGCCGTCTCGCGCACCGTCTCGGCACCGCTGCCCATCGCCACCACGACCCGCTCGGCATCCGGCGGACCGGTGTAATCGAAGAGATGGTATTGCCGGTCCGTGAGCCGGGCGAAGCGGTCCATGACGGACTGGACGGCCGCCGGAACGCGCGCGTAATAGGGGTTCACCGCCTCGCGCGCCTGGAAGAAGGTGTCCGGGTTCTGCGCCGTGCCGCGCACGAAGGGGTGCTCGGGATCGAGCGCGCGCTCGCGGTGCGCGCGCACGAGATCCTGATCGATCATGGCGCGGATATCCCCGTCGCCGACGAGGGCGAGCGTGTTGACCTCGTGCGAGGTGCGGAAGCCGTCGAAGAAGTGGAGGAAGGGCACGCGCGTCTCGAGCGTCGCCGCCTGGGCGATGAGCGCGTTGTCATGGGCCTCCTGCACGGAAGCGGAGGAGAGCAGCGCGAAGCCGGTCGAGCGCGCCGCCATGACGTCGCTATGATCGCCGAAGATCGAGAGCGCCTGGGTGGCGAGCGAGCGGGCGGCGACGTGGAACACCGTCGCGGTCAGCTCGCCGGCGATCTTGTACATGTTCGGCAGCATGAGCATGAGGCCCTGCGAGGAGGTGAAGGTGGTGGTCAAGGCACCCGACTGCAGCGCTCCGTGCACAGCGCCCGCGGCCCCGCCCTCGCTCTGCATCTCCTGCACGACCGGCATGTTCCCCCAGATGTTCTTGAGGCCCAGCGCCGACCACTCGTCGGCGAGCTCCGCCATCGTCGAGGACGGGGTGATGGGATAGATCGCGCACACCTCGTTGATCCGATAGGCGACATGCGCGACGGCCGTATTGCCGTCCATCGTTGCAATCTCTCTCCTCATCCCGCGCATCCTTTGCTCGCTGGCCTCGCCTCGCGTCGGCACGCCTTCCATCCTCATCCGGGCTCGGCAATTATCCCGATGGCATGGCAGGGGCATTGCTCGAAGCAGACGGCGCAGCCCGTGCAATTGTCGTACTCGAAACGGTAGCGCCGGCCCGGCCCGAGCTTGATGATGGCGTCCTCGGGGCAGGCCGCGTAGCAGTTGTCGCACTCGAAGCAGTTGCCGCAGGAAAGGCAGCGCTGCGCCTCGTAGCGCGCCTCGGGCTCGCTCAATCCCGCCATCACCTCCTCGAACCCGGTCAACCGCTCGGCGGCCGAAAGCGCCTTCTGCGCCGAGGGATCGGCGTCGCTGAACATGGGCAAGTTGAGCATCTCGAAGGAGACCGGGGCGTGCTTCGCGGGCTTTACGTAGCGCTTGCCGGAGAGCCAGCCGTCGATGTTGCGCGCGGCGAGCTTGCCGTGACCCACGGCGACGGTGACCGTGCGCTCGCCGGGCACCATGTCGCCGCCCGCGAAGATGCCGGCATGTCCGGTCATCATGTCGGGGCCGACGATCACCGTGCCGTCCGACTGGAACTCGATGCCGGGCACGCGCTCGAGGAACGCGCTCTCGGTCTCTTGGCCGAGCGCCAGCACGACGGCATCCGCCTCGAGCGTTTCGATCTCGCCGCTTGGCTGCGGCCTTCCCTTCTCGTCGAGCGTCATGCGCTCGACGCTGAGCGAGGGGCCGACGATCTCCTTGATGCTCGTCAGCCACTTGATCTTGACGCCCTCCTCGAGCGCCTCGTCGGCCTCGAAGGCGCGGGCCGGCATATGGGCGCGGTCGCGGCGGTAGATGATGAGCGCCTCGTCGGCACCCAGGCGCTTGGCCGTGCGCGCCGCATCCATCGCCGTGTTGCCGCCGCCGTAGACGACGACGCGGCGGCCAAGTCGCGGCACCTCGCCGGCACTGGCACCGCGCAGCAGCGCCACCGCATCGAGCACCTTGACGGCGTCCCGCGCCGGGATCTCCACGTGGCGGCTCACGTGGGCGCCGATCGCGATGAAGACCGCATCGAAGCGCCCCGCCTGGCGCTCCGCGAGCACGTCCTCGACCTTGTGATTGAGCACGATCGCCACACCCATCGCCTCGATCTGGCGAATCTCCTTCATGAGGTCCGCGCGCGGCAGGCGGTAGGCGGGAATGCCGAAGTGCATCATGCCGCCGGCAACCGGCCCCGCCTCGTGAATCTCGACCGCATGGCCGAGGCGGGCCAGATGGTAGGCGGCCGAAAGCCCGCTCGGCCCGGCGCCGACGACAAGCACGCGCTTGCCGCTCGCCGGCGCCTCGATGGGCAATCTCCAGCCCTCTGCCGCGGCGAGATCGCCGAGATAGCGCTCGACCGCATGAATGCTCACCGCGGCATCGAGCGCATCGCGGTTGCATGCGCGCTCGCACGGGTGGTAGCAAACGCGGCCGTGCACCGCCGGCAGGGGGTTGTCGCGCACGAGCGTTTCCCACGCCGCGCGGAACTTGCCGGCCTGGGCCAAGGCCAACCAGGCCTGGATGTTCTCGCCCGCGGGACAGGCGTTGTTGCAGGGCGGCAGCAGGTCCGCGTAGACCGGACGCCGCGTGCGGAAGGGACCGGCACCCTTCTCGCGGGTCAGATCGAGGACCGGGGTCATGTCGCTTTGCTTTTGAGGCATGGCTAATCCCAAAGGCTCAGCCGGCCGTGGCCCGTGCCGCAGCACCGCTGCTTGTCGTCGTCATGGCGTCCCTCGGCAAGGCGCATCCCGGCGGGCATGTGCCATCTGGGGCGAGGTTAGAAGGGCCGCGGCCAAGCGTCGTTGATCTGGGTCAAGGCCGCCGGCCGGCCAGGCGCTCTACTGGCAGACCATGCGGCCCGGAGGCGGCCTCGGGGAGAGGGACGCTGCCATCACCCGGCCCATCATGAGGGAACGCAACCCGTGTCCGCCGATCGCCCGACGAAATCCCGGCTCGTCATTCTCGGCGCGGCCGGGCGCGACTTCCACAACTTCAACATGCTCTATCGCAACGACGCGAGCGTCGAGGTCGTCGCCTTCACGGCGGCCCAGATTCCGCGCATCAGCGGACGGCGCTACCCGCCCGAGCTCGCGGGTGCCTTCTATCCGCAAGGCATTCCCATCGTGGAGGAGAGCGAGCTCGAGGCCGTCGCGCGCCGCGAGAAGGTGACTGAGGTCATGTTCGCCTATAGCGACGTGACCAACGAGGCGGTCATGCACCTGGCCTCGCGCGCACTCGCCTTGGGTGCGGGCTTCCTGCTTGCGGGTCCGGACGCCACGATGCTGAAGGCGCACCTCCCGGTGATCGCGGTCGGCGCCGTGCGCACGGGGTGCGGCAAGTCCCAAGTGACCCGCTTTCTCTCGCAGCATCTGCGCAGGCGNGGCTTGCGCGCGGCCGTGCTGCGCCATCCGATGCCCTACGGCGATCTCGCGCGCGAGCGGGTGCAGCGCTTCGCCTCGCGCGCCGATCTCGACGCCGCCGATTGCACGATCGAGGAGCGCGAGGAGTACGAGCCGCACATCGCGGCGGGAAACGTCGTCTACGCGGGCGTTGACTATGGCGAGATTCTCGCGCGCGCCGAGGAGGGTGCTGATGTCGTGCTTTGGGACGGCGGCAACAACGATTTTCCCTTCGTCCGCCCCGACCTCTTCATCGTGCTCGTCGACGCGCTTCGCCCGGGCCAGCTCGCCACCCACCATCCGGGCGAGGCGGCGCTGAGAATGGCCGACATCGTCGTCGTCGCCAAGGTGAACTCGGCGCGCGCGGCGGACGTGGAGCGGCTCATCCTGGGGGCTGAGGCCATCAATCCGCGCGCTCTGGTCGTGCGCGGCGACTCGCCTGTGACGCTCGACGATCCGGCCGCCGTTGAGGGCCGGCGCGTCCTCGTGGTCGAGGATGGGCCGAGCATCACGCATGGCGGCTTGCCGTATGGTGCCGGATACGTCGCCGTGGAGCGGCTCGAAGGCGTCCACCTCGTCGATCCGCGCGCGAGTGCCACCCCCGAGATCCGCGCCTTCTTCGAGCGCTACCCCCACATCGGCCTCGTGCTGCCGGCACTCGGCTACGATGCCGCGGAGCGTGCTGCCCTCGAAGAGACGATCAACCGCTCGGAGGCCGATGTCGTCGTGGCCGCAACGCCGGTCGACCTCACGGCGATCCTCGCCCTCGAGAAGCCCGTCGTGCGCGCACGCTACGGCTATGCCGACGCGGGCACGCCGAGGCTCGCCGAGCTCGTCGACCGCTTTCTCGCCGGGCGCGGGAAGGGATGAGGGACCAAAGCGGAGCAGGTCACGATGGACCGAACAATGTCGGCTACCCAGCGCCCAATAGGGCCCTTTCCGGTTGTAAGCTTGCGAGGCAGCCAATGGCCGGCCATTGCAAGAAGGGACTTGCTAGCGAAGCCGAGCGAAGCCTGCTGACTGGGCGGGACCTGATTCCGCGGAGACATGTCCGTGCCGCCGCCCAAGACCCATTCCGGACATGCGGACTGCTAATAGCTGATTGTCGTTCGCGTCCTCTGTCGCAGCCGCTGGCGCGTGAGGGGCGCAAGAGTTATCCCGAAGGTCTCGGCCTGGGAGGCGGCGCAAGGGTGAGTCGTGCCGCGAGTCCGCTAGCATGGGCTCCTGCCATGAGAACCGGGACGAGGAAAACTCGTAACAATTTCGTTACGGATGCTGGTGTAGTCTCCACAACATGCGCGATTTCCTGCTTTTGCTGAGACCGGCGAGCGAAAGGCGGGCGCCTGTGGCCTCTCATTAGCGATGCACGAGCTACAGTAGGAGGGAGCGATGGAAACGAAAGAAGCTCTCGCACAGGCGGAGAGCAGATTGCCACCCGAGCTGCGAGCGATGCTTCAAACGCTTGTTAGGGACTACAAAGCAGCGGCATTGGCACAGTTCGGCCGAAGCTGGATGAACTACAGCATTCTCGCCGACCTAATCGCCCGTGGCTGGCGCAAGGTGGCGTAGTTTCAGCGGGGACAATGCCTGACCTAAGTGCACCCCTTACTCGGGAAGAGTTGGGATCCCTCCACGAGGCAGCGGCGGGACCTATCGGCCGCACCATCCCGGCCGGTCATAAGGCGCATCTATTGCAGCTCGGGTATCTGAAAGAGGTCCTGGGTGGCCACCTCGTCACGAGGATTGGCCATATGCGAGTTGCCAAGGAGAGCTAAATGGCCACCAAGCGACCCAAACGCCCGGTGTGATACAAACCAGCTCCCCAAGTTCATTCTGGACGTGGCTACGGGCCAAATCGAAGGTCGCCAACCCGCGCCCGAGGAACAGGGCAAAGACCCGGCGGCCGTCGCTCTAGGCCGTAAGGGCGGCTTAAAGGGCGGAAGGGCCCGCGCGGCAAAGCTGACGGCTCAGCGGCGCCAAGAGATATCTAGGCGAGCCAAACACTCACGTCAGAAGCAAACTCGACGAGCCCGGGAACGGGGTTTTGGCATGCTGTGATAGCTTAACAAAACATTGTTACGACGTTGTAAAGAAGCTCCCTATGCATCGCGCTTTAATACCTATCCGTTACATTTTCTTAACAAACATCAAGTATGTCTAAGTACATCATCACGAATTATGGGGCGCGGCGACCGCAAAGGGGGAACCATGCGCCACCCAATGTGGATTAAGGTGCTCGTTCAAAATCTAAAGTCGAAAGATGGTGTCACCGCAATCGAATATGGCCTGATCGCGGCACTCATCGCGGTCGCCATCATTGTCGCGGTCACCTTGGTGGGGACCAATCTCCAGTTGACCTTCAATATGATCGCGGGCCACCTCGGCAGCTCGCCGCACTGAGTCGTCGAGCGGCGCCGCAGAGGCAGGTACCGCTCCAACTTACTGCTTGAGGGGAGGATGGGATTATTTAGTGGACGAGCTTCACGTGATATAAATCACTGACGAAAGTCGATGCAGGAGGTTGCCATGCTCGCATCGGACATGAATATTTTCGTAGGAGTCGGCGCGTTCGCTCTCGGCTTGCTATATTTCTACGTTCTGACCCTTTCAATTTTCGTGACGTATTGGGACCTGCTGCCCTGGTGGTTTGTTGCAGCCGGGTGGCTGCTGCTATTCGCAGTGCTTTATGGCGAAAAATACGTCAAACAGAAAACCGGGCTGAGCGTCGCGTTCCTGCTGGTGGGATAGAGATTTAAGCCGGCCGCTTCTTGTAGGGACCGCGCGTCGTCGCGGCTTCCTGTACATCGAGCACCGCGATCTCTTCAAGGGGCCAGACATGATCGGTCATACCGGCTGCTAGACGCGAATTTTGGGCGCTTGGGGTGTCCGAGAACCGTTATGAACGAAAGTGAAGCCCGAGGCCATATTCTTAAGCGTCTGTATGATGTTCGAGATACAACGCGAGGTGTAAGTTTTAGCAACTTCGCGGACCTTAGAATCAATAGAATTACCCTGGTCAATAGATTCGCTCTTGCGAAATTGCTCCAGCAGTTAGCCGACCAGGACTTTATCTCCTGGAGCTGTATCCGCACTCGTGCCGGCTATGTTGATGGGGTCGCGCACATTAAGGTGAAAGGTACACACGCTGTAGAGCATCCTGAGACGGTCGATTCTTCGATTGTGTTCGAGCAAAGCGTCACAGACCGTGATTTGTCGAACGTGCAAATCGCGAGCCGCAATGTTCAAGGCGTCGCAATTGACATTGAAATCGAGAAACCTCAGAAGGAACGTCCAGCACGAACAGCGAAGCAATCGCCGGTCGAGTCTGCAGCCCCTGGAAGAGAGAGCGAGGGCGACAGGGTCCACACGCTGTTGCGCGCGCTGCTCCGACTACGCAAGCATGCTCCTTTCATTGAAAAGCTCATCGTCGCGTTCGAGCGATCAAACAGTGAGGCTACATCGGCGCAACGGCGCAAAGTGTTTTATGAGCTTCTTGCGGAAATCCTCTCAGACTTGTAGCGAAGCGAGGTCAAGGACCACCGCTCGACCGAGTCGGGTAGCGCCAGGGTGTGCAGGAAGTCGGCGAGATTGAAGGCCAGGGCGTGAAGCTGAAGGCGGAGAGCTCGGCGCCCAAGACGCGATCGACCGCGCGGCTTGGGGCAGAGATATGAGAATCGGTTCCAACTCAAGAAGTCCTTCAACCGTTCTATTTTCTTATTTTTTGGAGCGGGAGAAACCATTAGGTCTGCTCCTGGCACATCCCGGAAGCACCGCCTGCCGAAAGTGATGGCCGCCCGCTGAGCCAAAGCGGAATCTGGCAAGCCGTCCCAGGGCGTGTTTATGGGTTCACTCCCTGCGTAGGACCGCACGACGCGGTCACCCGAAGCGGCGCAGCTTCATCGCCTCGCGCACGCGCCGCTCGGCGAGTGCTGTCGCCGCCGCGCGCGGGAGGGCGTGCGTACGGGCCGCCTCCTCGAGTACGAGCTTCACGTTGCGGCCGATCTTCTCGGCGATCGCCGCGAAGGCCGCGGCCTCGCTCCCGCCATGATACTCGACAGCCGCGGAGATCACGCCGCCGGCATTGGCGATGAAATCGGGAAGCACCAGAATGCCGCGCTCGTGAAGTGCTGTTTCCGCCTCGGCCGTCGCCGGGATGTTGGCACCTTCGGCCACGAGCCTCGCCTCTAGCCGCATGACATTGTCGGCGCGCAGCACATCGGGGCGCGCCGCCGGAATCCAGATGTCGCACGCGACACCGACGATCGCGTCCGTGGCGAGCTTCTCGCCCTCGCCATGCTCGACGACGCTTCGGCCCTCGGCCTTGAGCCGGGCAAGGGCTGCGATGTCGAGGCCCTCCCGCGCGTAGATCGCCCCACCCGAATCCGCGGCCGCGACGAGGACGGCGCCTTTTGCCGCGAGAAACCGCGCGGCATGGCGGCCGACCGAGCCGAAGCCCTGCACGGCGACGCGCGCGCCCTTGAGCTCGATGCCGGATTGCGGGCGCGCCGCCTCGATGGCGACGGCGAGGCCGAAGCCGGTGGCGCCGATCTCATCGAGCGGGATGCCGCCTAAGGCCGGCGGCAGGCCGACGGAGCGGTGGATCTCGTCCGCGACCCATGCCATGGCGCGCTCGTCCGTACCCATGTCCGGACCGGGGATGTAGTCGACGAGGTCGCGGATGGCGCAGGCGAAGGCGCGTATCAGCGCCTCCTTCCGCGGCGCCGGCATGCGCGGGTCGGCGAAGATCACGGACTTGCCCCCGCCGTGCGCGAGTCCGGCCGCGGCGTTCTTGAGCGTCATAGCGCGGGCGAGGCGGAAGCATTCCTCCAGGCTCACGTCGGGCGCCATGCGCACCCCGCCGATCGAGGGTCCGCACGCCACATTGTCGATGACGACGATCGCCTTGAGGTTCGCCCCGGGCACGTGAATGTGGACGATCTTGGCGGGGCCGAGCTCGTCTGCGAAACGGAAAGCTTCTTCCATGGCGTGCGCTCCCGCTCTCCCGATGACGGCTCGCTCAATGCATACGCTCGAGCTCAGCCTTGACGACGCCGAGAAAACGGCTGGCCTCGCCGCCGGATACGGCGCGATGATCGAAGGTGAGAGAGAGCGGGAGCGTGCGGCGGGCGGCCAAGCCCTCGCCGCGCACCACGGCGCGCGCGGAGATGCGCCCCGCACCCAGGATGGCGACCTGTGGCGGCACCACGACGAGGGATGCATGCAGCCCTCCGAGCGTGCCGAAGTTCGAGAGCGTGATGGTGGCGCCGCGAAGTGCCGCGGGCGGGATGGTGCGGCCGGCGACCGCTTGCTTGAGGGCGTCGATCTCGCGCCTAAGCGCCGCGGCATCCCGGTTCCCGGCATCGAAGAGCACGGGCACGAAGAGCCCATCGCTGGTGTCGAAGGCGATCCCCACGTTGATCATGCGAGCAAGCCTGCGCGTGAGTGCTCGACCGTCGAAAGCGGCATTGAGAGAGGGCTCCGCCCGGCACCCCGCGACGATCGCCTCGACCAGGCGCGCGGTCACGTCGGCCTCGGCCGGCCAGCCCTCGACATCCGCCTCCTCGGTCACGGTCGCGGGCACCACGACGGCACCCGCCTCCGCCATGCGCCGCGCCATGGCGCGCCGCACGCCCATCAGCGGCTCCGCCCCATCGCCTGCCCTGAGCACGCTCGCGGCGCGCTCGACGTCCGCCTTGGTGATCTCCCCACCAGGTCCGCTCCCGGAAATGCCCGCAAGCTCGACCGCGAGCGCGCCGGCAAGGGCGCGCACGGCGGGCGAGGCTTTTACGCGCGCATGCGCGTCCTCGGCAGCGCGCGCGGGCAAGGGTGCGAGGGGGCTCCGGGCGGGGCCCGCGGCCGCTACCTCGAGCTCTCCCACCACCGCCCCGGCGTCCCCCGTCTCGGCGCCCACGAATTCGATGAGCGGTGCCCCTGTCTTGAGGTGCTCGCCCTGCTTTGCGAGCAAGCGGGCGATGCGGCCGGAATAGGGCGAGGGAATGTCGACCACCGCCTTGTCCGTCTCGACGGAAACGATGGGCTGGTCGGCGACGACGTGATCGCCCGGCGAGACATGCCAGGCGAGGATCTCGGCTTCCTCGAGGCCCTCGCCGAGGTCGGGAAGGGCGAAGATCAGAGGGCGTTCTGCGCTCATACCGGGCCTCCCTAGGCGTGGCTCAGCGCGCGCCGAGCGCCCGCGAGGATGCGCTCCACACTCGGCAGATAGCTCCGCTCAAGCCGAGGCAAGGGCATCACCGTGTCATAGCCGGCAACCCGCTCGACAGGGGCCAAGAGCGAGTAGAGACCGGGCCCTGCCAGACGTGCTGCGATTTCGGCGCCGAAGCCCGCAGAGAGCGGCGCCTCGTGGCAGATCACGCAGCGCCCCGTCTTCTCGACCGAGGCGAGGATGCGCTCGGCATCGAGCGGCACCAGCGTGGCGACGTCGAGCACCTCGGCCTCGATCCCGTCGGCGGCGAGCCGCTCGGCCGCCGTCAGCAAGTCGAGCGTGACCGCACCCCAGCC
>JGI12269J14319_10001728_pt1 | contig 21544 bp, 20 predicted proteins | sample PeaSoiSIISIP2007_FD_14319 | JGI IMG/M metagenome (IMG submission 14319)
GTCCGGGTGCGTTTTACCGCCCGCGTGGTGCGATCCGAAGCGCCGCTGCCAGCTTCGCGCGTCGGCATTGCAGCCATCATCGAGGAATACGAATTCCTCCGCTCGGCAGCTTCGGGCATCTGACGGAGTAGTGGCTTCAGGAAGAAGTCGGCCACACCGCCTTCGTTTCAGATTCCGTTCGGCACTGCGCGACCGCAGTGCGTTGGGGACACTAATTCTCAATGAGGGCCATGGCCGGTTTTGTCGACTACGGGTATCGTCTAACTAAATCGGAAACAATTTATCGCGCTTCGGTGTCAACTTTGACATGAGATTACCGCTGCNACTCGTGGTCCTTCTGGCCTTATCGGGAGAGAGTTTTGGCACCAATGAAAAACCACGCCTACCTTGCGAATACTCGGGAGCAGTCTCAAGGAAGTACCCCAACACGGCGTTTGCGATGCCGTCAGACGCCATGAAGCAACGTGCCACGAAGCGGGTAGACTTTCCCCTGCCTGTGAAGCAAATCGACATTCGTGGCATGGTAGCCGTGGATGTTCTCGTAGGTAATGACGGGAACGTCGTTTGCGTACAAGGATTTTATGGCCATCCGATGCTGCTCAAGTACGTAGAAGATGCTGTGGAGCAATGGAAATTCAAACCACTCAAAGAAAACAGCTCGCCCGTCGCTTACGTCGGGAAGCTTGATTTCGCGTTATGTAATATCGGGTGCGGTGAAGCAGGTTCCTCGATGAGTCTACTGAAATAAGAAGCGCAACTTCCCTTAGCTCGTGCAAGATCGCCGTGACACTGATTGATCGGACTGCGAACGCTCACGCCTGTTATCGCGGATAACGCTGGCGATCTCTTGCGGGATTTCTCCGAACCGCTCCCTCGGCGACGGATCACATTTATTTCACCGCAGCAAACGTCGTCCACGGTTGCGATGGCATATCCAACAGAAGATCTTTCTCCCAGGAGAACTCCGGATGCGCCTGTAGATGGGAAGCGGCGTTAAAGTTGATGCCGCAAGCGTGGCCGGCTGAAGCCGTGAGTTTCAGCTCCGCAGCCATGGCCGCATCGGTGGCTTTGTTCTGTACCGCGCCGGCGATGCCGAAGGGCGGCTGCCATGGGAGAGAACCGCGAGAGGAAAGATCGATGTGGCCGCAGAGCGTTCGCTCATCGGGTTCGTTTTTCCTGGTGAATGTGTCGTAGTGGTCTGCTTCGAAGCGTTGCGCCGCTGCCAAATCGATTGTGCCTTTGTACTTGGCCATCAGCTGCTCCCAGCGGACGTGGCGGGCATTCGCGCTGAGGCTAAGATCGTGCAGATCGAAATCGGTTTCTTCACGAGCCAGCTTTTCGTTGATGGGAAAATTGGAGCCGACAAAATATCCGTCCTTCTTTCGCTCCAGGGTGACATTCTTCAAACCCAACTCGAGGCTGGCAATTTCATTATTCTTGATGTCGGCCAGCAGCCAGTCGTTGGCGTAACCGCCGTTGTTGCCTTCCTTGAAAATGCGCGCTACATCATCGATTGAGGCGGAATACTGCATAGCCTTGCGGGCGCGAACAAATTCCGGAATGCCCGCGGGATCGTAGCCGGAGAATCCGCCGATGGTGGTCTCGGTAATGATGATTCCCGCCGAGTTGATGCCAAAGTCATCGCCGCTGTGAATGAATCCCGGAAAACCGTCCATTATGAAGCGGTAGCCCTTGGCCGGAACGACGTCGAACATCATGGTCCAGCGCTCGCCATCAAGATACTTTGTCCAGTTGTTGTGGGCGATCACGATCTTTCCATCTTTCGTGTAACTCCCTGTGGCCACGAACGCGCTGCAATGTTCGGGCACGACGACGGAGGCGGCAGACTTTATTCCATGCGCCTTGTCATACTCCTTGACGTAATAGCTCCACTCCTCGGCGCCGTTCAACGCGACTACATCCCACAAGTCCAGCTTCACGCCGTGGGCATTTGCGCCATCGACGATGCCTTGCATTTCTTCCCGGTACTCGGGTTCGATGTGCGGCCACATCATGTTCTGCGCCGCATCGCGGAAGAATTGCCAGTCTTTAGCGTTGTCGTGAGTCTGTTCGAGAATGGTGACTTTCAGTCCGTCTTCAATCTCCGGCGCGAGCAGGTAGCCGTGCTGGAAGCCGATCTCGGATGGGGAACCCTCGAGGTGCACAAAGGTCCAGCCGTTGTTCTGAGGGCGCCGGAAGGCACGTTTCAAGCGAGCATCCGTTTCCGCGGTTTGCGGAGCGTTTGCTTTCGCGTCGCTTGCGAAGCAAGTGAAACCAGTCGAAATTAGACACAGAACAGCAACCACTATGATTCGGCGCACAGGCAGCCCCCTGTCAAAAACCACCGACATACTAGCAGGAAAGCCCGCCGTTCGGAGCACATACTCGATCAGCTTCGGGACGGAACTCCGCTCGTATCTTTAGTTCGTGTCTTGCACTCTTGTCTTCAATTCTTCGATTTCATTCCTCAGCCGCGTGTAGCGCCGCAGCACGGTGGCGAGATAAGTGATGTGAATGGCCCAGGTAACGATGTACGCAGCGTAAAGATAGTTCATCCGTCACTCCCGGTGCGTGAGGTTCTTGGTTGTGAAGTCCGAGGCTCAAGCAGCGCCTCCAGGGCCAGCGTTTCGTCCACTTCCCGCTGCAGCACTTCCAGGCGATACCGAGACCAGCATACCAATGCGGCGAAGCACGAGAAGGCGAGCCAGTTGATCAGCAATACATGCAGCATGCGGGGATCAATGGAACCGCCTCCGCCGATCACTGGCTGGGGATGCTGGGTACGGAAAAACCAGATCGAAAAATAGACGAGTGGAACATCCAGCGCCCCAAACACCGACAAAACCGCGGCCAACAGCGGAGTCTGGCCGCTGCTGGAAAACCTGCGCAGGACTAAATAGCTTACGTAAATCAGCCAAAGCACGAGTGTCAAGGTGAGGCGCAAATCCCAGGTCCACCAAATTCCCCACACCGGACGCGCCCAAATCGACCCAGTCACCAGGTTGACGGTGCAGAAGACAACGCCCACTTCGGCCGCGACCAGGGCAACGATATCGGCCTTGTTGTTGCGGCGCACGAGATAAATGAGCGAAGCGAAAAGATTGATGAAAAACAAAATGAAGGCCGTCAGTGCCGAGGGCACGTGGTAATAGAAAATGCGTTGCACGTCGCCCATGGTCTGCTCAGTAGGGGCGCCGACCAGCGCCTCGTACAGGGCGTAGCTGAGCAGGACACCGGTCAGAACTGCGAGGATGGGGAAAGCACGCTTCATTCCGCCTGCAACACGAACCCGAACAAGAAGAGGCTAGCGATAGTAAACACCACATCGTAGGCGGCAAGCAACACGATCCAGAACTTCGCAGAAAATTCTCCGGTCAGAATGGCGCCTGTCGCTTCGACCATGGCCAGCAATGCAGGGATGGAGATGGGAAACAGCAGCAGAGGAAGCATGATCTCGCGGCTGCGGGTGCGCAATGACATGGCCGCGAAAAATGTTCCATTCACCACCAAAGCCCAGGTGCCTAAGGCCGCGACGATTGGCAACTGGTACACGGGTCCTAGCGCTCGCAGGTTGTAAAAAACGATGAACAGGGGCGTCATCAACGCCTGCAGTACACTAACGAAAATGAAATTCCCGACAACTTTCGCCAGAAACAAAGCGTTCGGCGGAGCAGGGGAAACGCGGTATGCGTCGAGCACCTGATTGCGCACTTCCCGCGCCCAGGTCTGGTTCAAAGCCACCACCGCGGCAAATAGAAATGCAACCCATACCAGACCGCCGGCAATCCGCCGTGACTCTTCTGCGGTCGGGTCGAACGAGAAACTGAAGATCACCACCACCAGCAAAGAAAAAAACAGCATGGAGTTGATGGCGTCTTTCGACCGCCACTCCAAGCGAAGGTCTTTTGCCAGGGTCGCGCGCGTGAGACCGGCAATAGTGCTCATGCCGTCTCCGTTGCTGTTGCGAGATCGGGAGTGCGGCTGACGATTTTTCCGGCCTCCATCCAAACGAATTCATCGGCAGCGCCTTCGAGCAGAGAGGCCTGGTGCGTGACCACAAAAATCGTTTTGCCGGCATCGCGCAAGCCAGTAAGCAGACTCACCATCCCGCGCGCCGAACGCACATCGACGTTGGAAAAAGGCTCGTCGAGAAGAAGGATCTTAGGATCGTTGAGCAGCGCCCGAGCCAGCGACATGCGTTGCCGCATTCCTTGTGAATACTGGCCAACCGGCCGGGTCAGCGATGGATCGAGCTTGACCGCGCGGATCACATCGGAGCAGCGCTGGTCCGCGTTGCTCCCATCGTGCAGGCGCGCGAAGTAGCGCAGGTTCTCCATTCCGCTCATTTCGTCGTAGAGCAAAGAAGGGTGCGCCATGTATCCAAGTTGGCCACAGATGGAGCGGAGATCGGTCGTGCCCAGCACTGAAACACTTCCACGCGTCGGCGGCGCCAATCCGGCCAGGGCGCGCAACAGAGTCGTCTTCCCTGCCCCGTTGTCACCGAGAATCGCGTAGAGACGCCCTGGAGCAAACTCCGCGTTGACGCCGCGCAAGGCCGCGAAGCGTCCAAACTGTTTGACCAAATCAGTAACGACGACGGCAGGAGGCATCGAAACCGAAGATAGCTGAAGCGTCCCGCGAAGTCGAGGGCTGCTCAAATGGAGGACGGGCGTCTCGCCCGTCCCGCCGCAATAAGAATGCGTCGAAGTTTACCGTACTTTCACGCCATACTTCTGCGTCATCGGTGGGACGATACCGTTCAAGCGCAGGTACTCGACCAGCTGTCCGTAGTGGTCCGTAATGTGCCAGACGGCGACGACGGAAATGCCGAGTTTGGTGTTCGGTCCGGCATAACGGCCTTCGACTCGATCGAGCGCGTTTTTCGCCGTGAGCGTGGCCAGGACGCCGTTAGAGTAGTCGAAAGAGTCCTTGAGATATTTGATCAGCTCAGCTTTGGTTTTCGCCGGATCGTGGCCGCCCTTTTCGCAGTCATCGGGCGGTTTCTTGCCTTCAAATTCGTTGAAGAAAGCGAACTGCGCGCAGGCAACGTGCTTCACCTGCTCGCCGAAACTGCGGGCATCGTCGAACTTCCCACCCGTAGGGATGAAAGAATACTTTTCCTCGGGCATGGCTTCAGCGAGAGCGAGAAAGTTCCCTTCCGTGAACTGCAATGTGCCGCTGATGCTTTCTGCGATGGACTTAGGAACGTCCTCCGGCGCCGGCTTCTTGGCTGCGGAGTTTTGTGACGCTCCAGATTTCGCGACGGCAGCGAGAGCGATGCTGATGATCACAAGAAGAGCGGCGACACTACGAAAGCTCATCTAATCCTCCTAAATTCGGGCCAGGATACGCCTTAGACAAGTAAATATCGATCGCAGAAAGCGCTTGACGATAGGACCATTCGCGGGTTGGCGAAGCAATCTAATTCGGCATCGCGCCCGATCCGCCGGTCTGGACCTGAGTCATGCTCTTCGCAGGCACATTCGGAGACGCGCCACTGGCGGGCGCTCCCGGCTGTTGAGGCGCGTACTTCGAGGCGCACTTGGCTTGCAGTTGCTTCGCATGAAAGACGCCATCGCGTCCGAGATTGCCGTCGGCCAGCGCCTGCGAATTGTCTTTGAAGGTATCGGGCGGCGGCTCGGTGCCGCTGTACGAGACGGCAAGAGTCTGATCGTTCTCTACCAAGACGAACTCAACTTTTGTTCCGTTCCGTTTGATCGATCCGGGCTGTACATTCCCTGCAACGCGCAGGCGTTTAACGTGGGCCGAATCCCCCATGCCACGCAATTCCTTAATAGTGACGTAGTAACTCTTGCTTTCCTGAACCCCGGTGTAAGCCAGGTATCCGAGCGCCAGCAGGATGACTACCGTCGCGCTGCCGAATTTAAGGTATCTGCTGGTTTCGCCCGACATAAGAACACCCCACTTCTATACGAACTGTAGTCCTCGGCGCGGGCGCGGGTCAAGAAGGGGAAGGGCCTCAGGCATTACAATTCCTCTATCGCTCTTTCTCCATCGAGAAGACTAATTATGATCCACGCGTGGCATGACGTAACTCCCGGACAGCATTTGCCGGAAGAATTCAACACGGTCATTGAAATTCCGTTTGGCTCGAGCGTGAAATATGAACTCGATAAAGCCAGCGGGCTCATCAAGCTTGACCGCGTGCTGTACTCCGCCGTTTATTACCCCGCCAACTATGGCTTCCTTCCTCAGACTTTGGCCGAAGATGACGATCCTCTCGACGTTCTGGTGCTGTGTCAGGAAAGCGTGGTTCCATTGACCATTATTCACGCCCGAGCCATCGGCCTGATGACCATGATTGACTCGGGGAAAAAAGATCACAAGGTCATTGCGATCGCTACCGAAGATCCTGAATTCAACAGCTACCGCGAGGCCTCGGAGATGCCTCGCCACCGGCTAATGATGCTCCGAAGATTCTTTCAGGATTACAAGCAGCTTGAAGGAAAAGAAGTGGAGGTGGACGAGATACGCCCCGCGGGCGAGGCGTATCCGATCATTAACGACGCCCTGCGCCGTTACAGCGAGCAACGCCGCAAAGGATTCATCAAGTAACCGTCGCGCCTCACCACACGTGACATGCATTCGCGCTGACCATGGGTTGCCCCGCCTTGCAGCCCCAGGTCCGCTGGAACTCGGGCATGTTCTGCACCACGCCGTTGATGCGGTACTTTCCAGGCGAATGCGGGTCAACGCTGACGCGCATGCGCGCGAACTCGGGACGCTGCTTCTCGCACCACACTCGCCCGAAGCCCAGGAAAAAGCGCTGTTCAGGGGTGTAGCCGTCGATCTTCTGTCCTTCTTTGCCGGTCTTGTCATCCGCGATCATGTGCTCCAGAGCCATCAACGCGACACGCGCGCCGCCATTGTCGGCGGTATTCTCGCCCAACGTCAGGCGCCCATTCAGTTTGAGATCGTCCACGGCAACGAAATTACTGTACTCATCGGCCACGCAACTGACTCGCTTCTCAAATTCCTTGCCATCCTGCTCCGTCCACCAGTCCCGCAAATTACCCTGCGGATCGTACTTGCGCCCTTGATCGTCGAAGCCGTGGGTGAGTTCATGGCCAATGACCACGCCGATGCCGCCGAAGTTGACCGCGTCATCCATACTCTTGTCGAAAAACGGCGGCTGCAGAATGCCAGCGGGAAACACGATCTCGTTTTCAGAGCCGCTGTAGTACGCGTTGACCGTCGGCGGAGTCATGCCCCACTCATTGCGGTCGAGCGGTTTGCCGATCTTTGCCATGTCGCGCTTCGACTCGAATTCTGTGGCGCGAAAGAAATTGCCCATCAGGTCGCCGCGCACGATGGTCAGCGAACTGTAGTCGCGCCACACGTCGGGATAGCCGATCTTGTTGCGAATCGCTTCCAGCTTCAGCTTGGCTTGTTTCTTCGTATCATCCGACATCCACGACAGTCCATGAATATCCTGATCCAGGGACACCTCCAGCGCATCCACCATTTTCAGCATGCGCTGCTTGCCATNCGCGCCGAAAGTGAGTTCAACATAGCTTTGGCCCAACGCTTCGCCCATCGCATTATCGGTCGCGTTGACGCAGCGCTTCCAGCGCGCCTGGTTTTCCTTTTGTCCCGTCAATTGCTGGCGCATTTTGAAGCTGGCATCGACGTATGGCTGGGAGAGCCACGGCGCAGCCCGATTCAGCAACTGCCAACTCACATAGGTCTTCAGCGAATCCAGTGATTCCGAATCCACGACGCTGTTCACCTGTTTAAAGAAGTCAGGGTTCACCACGTTCAGCTCGGAAAAGCTTGGCGCACCCATATCGGCGAAGTAACGATCAAGGTAGAAGTTGGGTGCCAATGCGACCGCGGCGTCTCGTGTCATCTTGTGGTCGCGGTTCTTGGGATCGCGCCGCATGGTCCGATCCATGGAAGCTTTAGCCAGCGAGGTCTCGACGCGCAACACCGTCTGCGCGGAATCCGCGGCCTGCGTCGCCGACTGCCCGGTCAGTGTAAACACCTGGGTCGCGTACTCGACCAGATGCTTCCGCATTTCCACCATCTTGGGATCGTCCTTAATGTAGTAATCGCGATCGGGCAGCGAAAGTCCACCCTGGTCAAGGAAACCGATCACCTGATCGGCGTTGTGCAGGTCCGGCGAAGAGTAGAAATTAAACAGTGCGTTCGGCCCGATCAGGTGAACGCGGGCGATTGCGTCAATCAGAGCAGTTTTGTCGCTGACCGCCGCGATTCGATCGAGTTCGGGTTTGACCGGTTGCAGACCCTTCGCATCCACCGCCTTTTCGTCGACGCACGAGGCATAGTAATCCCCAATCTTCTGATCAATCGCGCTGCGGCCAGGCTTGTCGGCCGACGCCTTATCCAGAATGTCACGCAGGATGACGGTGTTGCGTTCCCGCAGGTCGACGAAGCTCACCCAGGAACTCTGATCCGGCGGAATTTCCGCGGTCTTGAGCCAGTTGCCGCAAGCGTATTGATAGAAATCGACGCATGGATCAACTGTTTTGTCGATATTGTCAATACTGAAACCCGGCCCTGCCTTCGCGGCGGAATTGGTCTGGGCACCAGCCATGATGGTTCCCAGCAGAAGAAATGCTGGCAAGAGACAGTTCAGGCGCATACGGTGCGAGCGCATAAATGACCTCGTTTAGGTTGACGGGAGATTGTAAGCCCCGAGGGTTTGGACGAACAAGTGGAGAAAAGGATATGCTGCACTCCGCTAAACCCGCAGACGGACCGGAACGAATCGTCGATAGAAATTAAGATGAAAGAGAAGCTGGTGGAGTTCGATCTCATTTCGCGGCGTATAATCGGGTTTTAACGAATCCAGTAAAGGTGATAACTCATGGCTCCAACCAACGGTAGTCCCGCCAATGGCAAACGTGGCGAAAACGGCAACGGGCACAGTGTTCCCCAACCGCGAACTGATTGGATTACGCGTCGCAAAACTGAGAAAAAAAAAAAAAAAAAAAAAAAGAAAAACTTTCTCCGGAACTGGTTCGCGACGAAGTAGCCGTCGGCCGCATGATTGTTCCGGCCAACATCAATCACCCCGAACTAGAGCCGATGTGCATCGGGGTGGCTTCGCTGTGCAAGATCAACTCCAATATTGGAAATTCCGCCGTCACTTCGAACATTGATGAGGAACTCAAGAAGCTGCACACCTCGGTCCACTTCGGCGCCGACACGGTCATGGACCTTTCGACCGGAGGCAACATTCACGAGATTCGCGAAGCCATCCTGCGCCACTCGCCTGTTCCCATAGGAACTGTGCCCATCTATGAGGCGATCTCGCGGGTAAAGCGCATCGAGGATTTGAATGCCGAGGTCATGCTCGAAGTGATCGAAGAACAAGCCGAGCAAGGCGTGGATTATATGACCATTCACGCCGGCGTGTTGATTCAGTATCTGCCCATGGTTTCCAAGCGCATCACCGGAATCGTGAGTCGGGGCGGCGCGATTCTGGCGCAATGGATGGCCCACCATCACAAGCAGAACTTCCTTTACGATCGTTTCGACGACATCTGCAAGATCTTTGCCAAGCACGACGTTTCGTTTTCACTGGGCGATGGCCTGCGTCCCGGCTGCATCGCCGACGCCAGCGATGAAGCCCAATTCGCCGAGTTGAAGACCCTGGGCGAACTGACCAAGAAAGCCTGGGAGCACGATGTGCAAGTAATGATCGAAGGCCCCGGCCACGTGCCGCTCGACAAGATCAAAGAACAAGTCGACAAAGAAAAAGAACTCTGCTACGAAGCCCCATTCTACACGCTGGGACCGTTAGTCACCGACATCGCCCCGGGCTACGATCACATCACCTCGGCGATTGGCGCCGCGATGATCGGCTGGCACGGCGCCGCGATGCTCTGCTACGTCACGCCCAAAGAACATCTCGGGCTGCCGAACGAGAAAGACGTAAAAGACGGAATCATCGCCTACAAGATCGCCGCGCACGCCGCCGATTTGGCGCGCCATCGTCCCGGAGCTCAAGACCGCGATGATGCGCTCAGCTATGCCCGCTACAAATTCGACTGGGAGAAGCAATTCGCGTTGTCACTCGATCCCGAAACCGCCCGCTCCATGCACGACGAAACCCTGCCCGACGACTATTACAAAGAAGCCGCCTTCTGCTCCATGTGTGGCCCCAAATTCTGCTCCATGAACTATTCCAGCAAAGTGGACGAGTACAACAAACAAGTTCACGGCCTGGAAAAGAAAGACTACTCGGAACTGGTGGAGAAGTTGGTGGCGATCAAGTAGTGCCGACGTGGCGGAACGCTTTGTCCGCCCGGCTTAGCGAAGTTTGAACGGCGTGTAAATATTTTCCGGTTAGTTCAACGAACAGAACTTTACCGATCGTTCTCCAGCACCTTGGCGGCGCGATTTAAGGCTGCTGCGAGCACTCCAATCTGCTGCCGCGTGCGATCAAGATCGTGCTTGTCGATGGCCTCGTTAATCCCCGGAATGACCACGGCTGCGTATCCGGTGTACTGGCCTGGAGCATAAATAGCGTGTCGGAACCAGGGACGATTCGGCAGCCCTTCGGGAATCAGCAGGGCGCGCTCCGCGTCGCGCAAAGCCCGGTTCAGCTTGACGGGATCGCCTGACAAATTTTGCTGCCGGACAAGAATCTTGGCTGCCGCCTGCTCGAAATGATGGGCGGCTTGAGCGACCTCGGTAAAGTTCAAGGTCTGCCCAGCGAATTCAGCCTGCGCTTTCCTCTTGGCGGTATCGATGTAGGAGGCGATCTCCTTGGCATATTCTTCGTAGTCGTATGGCAAGACGTCGGTGTCGGCCATGCGCATGATCGAGACGCCGAAGACGCGTGCCATCTGCTGCTCGTAGGCAAAGTCGGGATCGCCGAATTTCTTGAACCAGTTGAAATTGTCGAACGCTGAGTGGTACACGCCGTAGGATCCGGTCGAACCGATATCGGTAGATGGGACTCCGAGGTGTTGCAGAAAAACTGTGTAGTCCGATCCGCTTCCCAGATCGCCGACCGGCACGTCGGCTTTCATCTGTGCGGCGGGCGGACGATAGTTGCTTCCCTCTTGCGGATTCGCCGCTTCTGCCTGGCTGGTTTCTTGCCAACTGTCATACAGCGAACCGCCCTTGGCCGCAGGCACGGCTTTGGTCACATCGCGCAAGAATTGTTTCAGGCTGGGCACGGAGGCAGCCCCGAATTTCGGTCCCTGAGACTGCAACGTCCATGTTGAAATAGGCGGCAGCAGTGGCCAGTTCCTTCTCGTGCTGCTCGCCCCATTCAGTGGAACCCATCAATCCCTCTTCCTCTGCATCCCAACTGCCAAAAACGATGGTGCGCTTCGGCTTCCAGCCCGATTTCAGCGATTCGCCGAGTCCGTGCACCGCCTCCAGCATGGCAGCAGTGCCGCTGTTCGGGTCCACAGCTCCGTACACCCAGGCATCGCGATGATTGCCCGCCACGACCCACTCGTTGGGAAGGTCGCTGCCACGCACTCGCCCAATCACATCCCAAATGGTGCGAAATTGATAATCCTGTTTAAGATGCATCTTCACCTTCACCGGGCCAGGTCCCAGGTGATAGGTAAACGGCAAGGATCCCTGCCACTCGCGAGGGGAGTCCGGCCCTCCGATGTGTTCAAGGATGGGCCACGCATCGGCATAGGATAGCGGCGTGGTAGGAATTTTTGGCAACTGCGCGGATTGCTCCGGTGGCGTGCGCTTGGCGTCGGGCAACGACGGTATGGAGGCAATCCCAGGCGTTGTGGGATCGCCTGGGAACTGAAACATGTAACCGATGGATCCGCGCTGCACACCGGTGTCGGGACGCCACGGGCCTTCGGGATATTTGTCGCCGCGACGCCAGCCATCGTCGGCGGGATCCGAGTAGATGATCAAGCCAGCCGCGCCGTGCTCCTGCGCGACAAACGCTTTCACGCCGCGGAAGTTCTGGCCGTAACGCACCAGCACAATCTTCCCGCGCACGTCGACTTTCATCTGGTCCAGCTTCTTGAAATCCTCCGGTGAACCGTAGTTGGCGTAGACGACTTCCGCCTCGGCATCGCCCGAAGGCGACATCGCATTGTACGGCGTGATGACTCGCGGATCGTCAGGAAAGGAATCGCCACCCACGTGCTCGCGGGTTGGTCCATGCATGTGCACGCCTGCCGGAGCCGTCACATCCACGCTGATTTCCGCGGGGTAATTGATCCACACGCGGTATTCAACGATCTCGGTCTCCAATCCAGCTTCGCGGAATTTTTGTGCGACGTAATCTGCGGTCGCTTTGTCTTCGGGTGAACCGGCGACATGCGGAGCCTGCGTCAGAATGCGCAAATGTTCTTCGGCAAGTTTGGGATCGGGAACCGCGAGAAAACGACTTTCCGTGGCCGTTTCTTCTGAGGGGTTGCGGAACCCGAAAATAGCAGCGGAAATGGTTGGGCTGGGTGACCCTGAAGACTTGGCGCCTCCGTGCTCAGTTGCGGCAACCGTGAAAAGCAAGAAAGTCAAAATAAAAACCGGAAAACTCTTCATCGAACTCCTATGGGACAAGCTCGCGTTCGCTGAGCAAAACCAACAAAATGCCTAGCGTTCATATTAGCGCAACCGCGTATGGCCACCGGTCCTGTTGGCGTGTAAATGGCCTGATGGAATCAAAAAAGTTAAACTGGGTTTATGACTGTGACGAACGCCACCCAGCGCTTTTCTTCCAGGGTTGGCAATTACGTACGCTTCCGCCCCGGATATCCACCTGAAGTTCTTGAACTCTTGAAGGCGGAATGTGGGCTCACGCCAGATTCGGTGATCGCTGACATAGCCTCCGGCAGCGGCATCTTCACGCGGATGCTGGCTGAGAATGGCAATCGGATCTTCGGCGTCGAGCCAAATCATGAAATGCGACGAGCCGGGGAGCAGTTCCTGCAGAAATGTTCGCGCTTCACCAGCGTCGCTGGAACGGCAGAAGCGACAGCTCTTCCGGACCACAGCGTTGATATTGTGACCGCTGCGCAGGCAGCACACTGGTTTGAGCGCGAAAAAGCTCGATGTGAGTTCATCCGCATTCTCAAGCCCAACGGTTGGCTTGTGCTCTTGTGGAACGAACGCCGCACCGATTCAACGGCTTTCCTTCGCGATTACGAACACCTGCTGCTGGAGTATGGAACCGATTACCAGGAAGTACGCCATGAGCGTACGACCGCCGAGATTGCCGACTTCTTTGCGCCTTCCCCGTTTCGATCTTGTGCGCTGCAGATGCGTCAGGACGTTGACTATGCAGGTCTCGAAGGACGGCTCCTGTCTTCGTCCTATACGCCGACGCCGGACCGGGCGAACTACGAGCCTATGTTGCGCGAGCTGCGGCGGATCTTCGACGCGCATCAACTCCACGACCGGGTTNCGCTTGAGTACAACACGCTCGTTTACTTCGGGCGACTCACATAGACCCGGAAGACATTAACCACAAAGGATGCGCAAGTACACAAAGGGACCCTGTCAAGCTCGACTTTTTCAGATTTGGAGACTCAATGCCTGACGAAAAAACATTTCACATGACTCCCGATGAGTTCCGCCAGCAGGGTCATGCGGTCGTGGATTGGATCGCGGATTACTATGCGCGTATCGAATCGTATCCGGTGCTCTCGCGCGCGGAACCGGGACAGATTCGGGCTTCGTTGCCGGCGAATCCTCCGTCGAAAGGCGAACCTTTCGCGGCGATCCTGGGAGACCTCGAAAAGCTGATTCTCCCTGGCGTGACTCACTGGCAATCGCCGAACTTCTTCGCCTTCTTTCCCGCCAACGGGTCTGGGCCAGCGATTCTTGGTGATTTGCTTTCCTCAGGATTGGGCGTGCAAGGGATGCTTTGGGCCACCAGCCCGGCATGCACCGAGTTGGAAACGCATGTTCTCGATTGGCTGGTTGAAATGCTCGACCTGCCGCGACAATTTCTTTCCAGCAAAACCGGAGGCGGNGTAATTCANGATACGGCTTCCAATGCNTCTCTGTGNGCGTTGCTCGCGGCACGGGAACGCGCAACGAATTTTGCCAGCAACAAGCGAGGCTGTGACGGAAAGCTGGTGGCGTATACGTCGTCGCAGGCGCACTCTTCGATCGAAAAGGGAGTCCAGATCGCCGGGCTCGGCCTCGACAATTTGCATCTCATCGAGGTCGACGAGAATTTCGCTATGCGTGCCGATGCACTCGCGCGACGAATCGAACAGGATCGTCACGCTGGTCTCATCCCTTGTTTCGTTTGCGCCACGATTGGCACCACGTCTTCGAATGCGATTGATCCGCTGCCCGAGATTGGCCGCATCTGTCGGGAAAACAATGTGTGGTTTCACGTCGACGCCGCGATGTCCGGGACGGCTGCGCTCTGCCCCGAGTTTCGACACACTCACCGCGGAGTCGAACTCGCCGACAGTTACACTTTCAATCCGCACAAATGGATGTTCACCAACTTCGACTGTAACTGTTTCTATGTGGCCGATCGCAAAGCGCTGATCAAAACTCTCAGCATTCTGCCGGAGTATTTGCGCAACAAGGCTACGGAATCCGGCGCAGTAATTGATTATCGCGACTGGCAGATTCCCCTCGGCCGCCGCTTCCGCGCGCTGAAATTGTGGTTTGTGATCCGACATTACGGCATCGAAGGCCTGCAGTATCACATTCGCCGTCACGTTGAACTGGCGCAGAAGTTCGCGAGTTGGGTGAAGAACGACGCTCGTTTCGAACTGGCAGCGCCCGCGCCGCTCAACCTGATTTGCTTCCGCCACAAAGGCGGGGACGAAGTGAATCAGGCACTGATGGATCGCCTGAATCGAAGCGGAGACCTCTACCTGACGCATACGCGTCTCAATGACCGGCTCACGCTGCGGTTCTGCGTTGGCCAGACCAACACGACAGAACGCCACGTCGAGCGCGCGTGGAGCAGAATTCAGCAAGAGGCAGCCAAAGTGGAGGCAGGTTCGCGGCTCGCCGGTTAGGCCAGCGTAGGCGCGACACTAGTGCGGCTGGGCAGGCGGCGGTTCGGGTTTCAATGCATTCGCATTTGCCGGAGCGGACGGGTTCACTCCGAAATCCCAGACGTAGGTGTTGATTCCATCCTTGCCCAGCATCTCGACCACGGCGTACTCCCCCGCTTCAAGAGCGTTCACAGGCGTGATCTTGACCCAACCTCCGGTCAATCTCTGTGACGTGGTTACGATCAGGTTCTGCTCCTGACTGGCTTTTCCGATGAGGTTGACTTTTATTTCTCCCACGATCCGCTTGCCCTTTTTCGATTGCACGCGGACGATGTGGAACCGGTCCCACGGCTGTTCCGGTTGCTGCGGCTGTTGTGGCCCCTGCTGCGAAATGACGTTCGAACCTTGATCCTGATCCAGGTTGATGTACATCGTAGGCAAGGTCGCGTGCACCTGGACGCTGGCGTGAAGTCCGTCGAGTTCGATCGTCTGCTTGCTACTGGCAACGGGGTTGACCGCGGAATGCAGGATGTTGGTTCTCTTGTTGCGATTTACTTCGCCGGAGTTCTGCTGCAGCAGCACGAGTTGCGGCTGGTTCTGAAAAGTATCCAGCAGCAGGATTCCGCCGTCCTCGGGCAGATGCAGGCCGGGCGCGACCTGGGGAGTCTTGGCCTCCTCGGCGCGGCGTTCGGCTTCGATTTCCTTGTCGAGTTCAACCGCTTCCGGAGCGGGAACTCCGGCGACGCGATCTTTTTCAAATTTGTCAGTAGCGGGCCAATCCACCAGCGAGTTAGGCAGCTCTTCCCATTCATCGCGCTCGGCGCTCAGGTAACGCACGCGGTCGCCATTGGTTTCCCACTTGGTGGCAAGCTGGTAGGAGCCATCTTTCAGGATGAGGCGCTTGGCGAGTTGCTGAGCAGGGGCTGGAATCCTGGCCAAGACAAGCAAGGACGCTATCAGCAGAAGGACAACGCGAGTTCTATTAGTTCTTTCCATGATCTGATTAGATAAATTTATTTTGCACCACTGGCGCGGAAAAAACTGGTTTACTTTTTGGTTAGCGGGTACCCCCTCCCTCCTGATCTTTTGAAATCATGGAATTAGGACCACACTACCATCCAGATCTTTGAAATAAGAGAAAATGACGAGCATTTCCCATTTTGGAACACGGCTTTTCAAGTCACTATCGGACCACGTGGATTCGTATGCCCAGTTTCAAGTTCTTCCACGAGCGGTCGGCGGTATAGACGGGAGCTTTGAGGGCAATTCCGAGAGCTAGGCAGGCGCGATCGCCCAGGGACAAGCCGAAAGCGCTGGTTTGGGCAATCAGGCTGCCAGCAATCCTGGCGTGGTGGTCCGTGAACACCGCAGCTTCTCGAATGGGGCTGATGGTGGCTTCCCAAGCTTCGTCAGGTTTGATTCCACGGCTCACGAGTTTGCTCTGTACTTCCGCCAGATTGACGGTGCTGCTGATGGCGGCACTCAATAGCTGGGGAGTTAGCTTTTCCGTGCCCGGCTCGCGGTTGAGCACGGCAAGCAGCGCAGAGGCGTCCAGCACGATTCTACTCACGTTTCGCGGCCTCGCGGCGCTCGGCAATCAACTCGTCCACCAGCGAGGTGCCTGGTTTTACATGCTGGCGGACAAGGCGCTGAGCACGCTCGATGCGCCGTTTCAAGGTCAAAATGCGCAGCTCATTATCTTCGATGCGCAACACGACTTCATCGCCAATGTTTATACCCAGCGCCTTGCGAAAGGCGGCAGGGATGACGACGCGTCCATTCTCGTTGATCCGGGTTCGAGTTTCTTCCTGCATAGTCATATATTCAACATTGTGACAATTTCGCAATATATGACATTATTGTAGCATAGGGGCAATTTGCTGATCCGAATGACAGCAGTGGGCGCAATTTAGCAACTGAACACCCCCGTCCAAGCGTAGCTTGAGCGGGGCAGATTAAGACTATTTTAGGGAGTTAGGTGGGCCAGCACCCTCGCAGTAGGTGGTGTAAGCTATAAGGCGAGAAAGGGGCATTTCCCGATGTTCGAATCAGTATCCACCAGGCTGAAATGTGTTGGTTTGGCGATCGCTTGCATGACTGTAGCCGTATGTGTTCTGCCGCCGTCTCTTCTCGCTCAACCACATCCGAGATTGATCGCAAACGCGCAGGAACCGTCTGGCTCCAGCATGACCGAGGCGGCGCCCTCCGAACGGAATTGCCAGGCACGAGTGAATGGCACGCCAGAAAAACTTCTGGAGTGCATTCAACAAGCGTCGCTCTGGAATCATCTCGCCCACTTTCAGAAGATCGCTAACGAACATAAGGTGGATGGCCACGGCACTCGAGATACCGGCACACCTGGTTACAAGGCATCGGTGGACTATGTTGCCGGACTGATGCGGCAAGCGGGCTACCACGTCGCCATCCAACAATATCAATACAACGCCTCCGAGGTCGCCGGAGTGCCGCAGTTCGGTACCCCAGACCAGAGTTATGTTTTCGCGCACGACTGGCTTGTCGCTCAGCGTTCCGGCGGCGGCAAACTCACTGCATCGATAGAGCCTGCCGGCGGCTCAGGCGAGGGGTGTTTCGCCGATGATTTCGCAGGATTCGTCCCCGGACATATTGCCCTGCTTGAGCGCGGGGCATGCGCCTCTGATGCGGAGGTGGCGAACGCTGAAAAGGCAGGTGCAGCAGGAGTCATTTTCTATGCGTCTAGCAACGCTAGTCCGTTCCCAGTGCGGCTCACCCGGCCGGCGACGATTCCGGTCGTTAGTGTTGCTTACGCGGTGGGTTCGGAGTTGCTTCGACGATACAACACCGAGGACTCGCCGACGTTGCATCTCGACATTCGCATGCGGCCCACGGCGGGCGTGGACTACAACCTGATAGCCGAGTCACCTTTCGGAGATAAAAATCACGTCGTCGTGGCGGATGCGCATCTTGACTCCATCTTCGGAGCGGGCATGCTGGATAACGCATCCGGATCGACAACTATTCTTGAGATCGCCTTGAACATGGCCAAGACGCCGACCCGCAATCAACTCCGCTACATCTGGTTCGGTGGCGAGGAACTGGGGTTGCTCGGCTCCGCCTATTACACCACGCACTTGAGCAGCGCGGAGCGAAAGCGAATCGCCTTCGACATTGATATGGACGTCACGGCCACGCTGAATTTCGATATTTGGATTGCCGATCCCGCGAATGCATCGGATGTTGGACAGTTTCCCCCGAATGTGGTCCCCCAGTCAAAAATCGGTAATCAGTTTTTCGAGAACTTCTTCAACTCCTTTGGAGTTGTGTCGCAATCCGCCTCGTTTGGGAATGACGGAACAGACTCGAACTCGTTCGCCCTGATCGGCATCCCGGACACCGGAATTCTGACGCGGCAAGATTGCTGCAAGGCGCAATCGGAGGTCGACATATGGGGTGGGTTCCTCGGAAACTACGAGGGCACAGTACCAGGTGACGATGGCGGATGCGTCGACTATCCGGACCGCTGGTGTGACAATCTTTCAAATAACGATCCGTTTATTTTGGAACTAGCATCGAAGGCTTCAGCGTACGTGACGCTCAAGATGGCCAACCATGTGTTTAAGGCAAGCCAGCCATGAGGGGCTGGCCCAACCCGAAGAGTACTCTGGAAACAAAATTGGGCAGCCATCAAGGGACGGTCCCAAGAAGACCACCTAGTCACGCTCGTCGGTTTCTGGCATAATTACTCGTGCACCCATCCTGCACAAAATTTCAAACACAATTTAAGGTGAGGAAGCGATGTCGGCAAAGTACATCTTTGTGACTGGTGGAGTTGTGTCTTCGCTCGGTAAAGGGCTGGCGGCGGCCTCGATTGGCTGCCTGCTGGAGAGCCGTGGGCTGAAAGTCAACCTGATGAAGTTCGATCCTTACCTCAACGTGGACCCGGGCACGATGTCGCCCTTCCAGCACGGCGAGGTTTTCGTGACCGACGACGGCGCCGAGACCGACCTCGACCTCGGCCATTACGAGCGCTTTACCCACGCCAAACTTTCTCGCGATAACAACTGGACTACCGGACGCATCTACGAGCAGATCATTGCCAAGGAGCGCCGCGGCGATTATCTCGGCAAAACCGTGCAGGTCATTCCGCACGTGACCAATGAAATCAAGGCGGCCATGAAGAAGGTCGCGCAGGATGTGGATATCGCGATCGTCGAAATTGGCGGCACGGTGGGCGACATCGAATCGCTACCGTTCATGGAAGCCATCCGGCAGATGCGTCAGGAACTCGGACGCGAGCGAACTTTGTTTATGCACGTCACCCTGGTGCCTTTTATTGCGGCCGCGCAGGAGCTTAAGACCAAGCCTACGCAGCACTCGGTGAAAGAGTTGTTGAGTATTGGAATTCAGCCGGACATTTTGCTCTGCCGCACTGACCGCTTTCTGTCCAAGGAAATCAAATCGAAGATTGCGCTCTTCTGCAACGTGGAGGAAGAGGCGGTGATCACGGCCAAGGATGTGGCGTCGATTTACGAAGTGCCGGTGGTGTTTTCGCATGAAGGTGTGGACACGCTGGTGCTGCGGTATTTGCGCATCGAAGCCAAAGAGCGCGATCTGAAGAGTTGGGAAGAGCTGGTGCATCGCGTCTATAACCCGAAGGCCGAGGTCACGATCGGCATTGTCGGGAAATACGTCGAGTACGAGGATAGTTACAAGTCGCTGAAGGAGGCGCTAGTGCATGGGGCTTTGGCGCACAATCTGAAGCTTAATTTGAACTGGATTGAGGCGGAGGGGCTCGAGGCTGGAGATCAGGCGAGCGAAGACCAACTCGCGGACTACGACGGCATTCTTGTGCCCGGCGGCTTTGGCAAACGCGGCATCGAAGGGATGCTGATTGCGATTCGCTATGCGCGGGAGAAGAAAGTTCCTTACTTTGGAATTTGTTTGGGGATGCAGACGGCTTGCATCGAGTTTGCTCGCAATGTATGCGGGTTGGCGGATGCGAATTCTAGCGAGTTCGATCCTGCGACTCCGCATCGCGTGATTTACAAGTTGCGCGAATTGCGTGGCGTTGAGGAACTTGGCGGTACCATGCGGCTGGGGGCTTGGACTTGCAAGATTGAGCCGGGAACTTTGGCCCACAGGATCTATGGCCAGCTTGAGATCAGCGAGCGCCACCGTCATCGTTATGAGTTCAACCGCGAGTACGAAGAAACCTTGACTGCTGGTGGGCTGCGGATCTCGGGGTCTACGCCGGATGGAACTTATGTGGAGATGGTCGAACTTCCGGACCATCCGCATTTCATTGGGTGCCAGTTTCATCCCGAGTTCAAGTCGAAGCCGCTGGAGCCGCATCCGTTGTTCAAGACTTTCGTGGGGGCGGCTTACGAGCACGGGTTGAAGCGGCGCGCTGAGAAAGCGGCGGCCGAGGTCGAGATGTTTCATCGGCCTGAGAAAGTGGGAAGACGGTAGGAAAGACGTTAACCACGGAGGACACAAAGGTACACAAAGCAAAATCTTCTCGTTCCTAAGCTCTTATTGAGCCTATGAGCATCTCTTTCCAAGTCGAGGGTGTACGCATTGGCTCGGGCAATTTGTTTCTCATTGCCGGGCCGTGCGTCATCGAGAGCGAGAAGCATGCCTTATTCATGGCGGAAGTCATCAAAGGCGTCACTCGGGCGCTCAATGTTCCTTTCATCTTTAAGGCTTCCTACGACAAGGCCAACCGCACGTCGATGCGCAGCTTTCGCGGGCCCGGGCTGACGGAGGGCTTGCGTATTCTCAAGAAGGTTAAGGATGAAGTGCACGTGCCGGTGCTCACCGACGTGCACGAAACGGCGGACGTGGCAAAGGTTGCGGAAGTCGCGGACGTGTTGCAGATTCCGGCCTTTCTCTGCCGCCAGACGGACTTGATTATTGCGGCGGCCATGAGCGAGCGGGCAGTGAATATCAAGAAAGGCCAGTTCGTCTCGCCATGGGACATGAAACACGCGGTGGAGAAGTGCCGTGCTGCGGGCAACGATCGGATATTTCTTACCGAGCGCGGGTCGAGTTTCGGATACAACAATCTGGTCGTGGACATGCGGTCACTCGCCATCATGCGGAAATTCGCGCCGGTGGTTTTCGACGCGACCCATTCGGTGCAGTTGCCCTCGGCGTCCCACGGAGACGAAGACGGAGCGACGACCAGCGGAGGGCAGCCAGAATTTATTCCGGTACTGGCGCGCGCGGCCGTGGCGGCGGGAGTAGATGGCGTGTTCCTGGAAGTGCATGACAATCCCAAAGAAGCCAAGTCGGATGGGGCTAACGCGCTGCAGTCGACACAGTTGCGTGGACTGCTCAAAGAATTGCTGGCGGTGCATGCGGCACTGCAAAGCGCCCGGGTGACTCCATAAGGGCTGCCCGGAATCTGTTACCATTTTCGCCACCCCTAAGTTTCACATGCATATCTTCGCCACCATCGCTGGTATTGTCGTCATTCTTGCCGTCCTGTTGGATGCGTTTGAAACCGTTGTCCTGCCGCGGCGCGTGCGCCGGAAATTCCGAATCACGGTGTGGTTCTATCGGAATACCTGGAAGCCGTGGCGCAAGATTACTAGCTTGATTCAGTCGCCGGGGCG
>JGI12269J14319_10001733_pt1 | contig 21507 bp, 15 predicted proteins | sample PeaSoiSIISIP2007_FD_14319 | JGI IMG/M metagenome (IMG submission 14319)
GTCCGCCTTGCTGNTTCTGGTCCGGTGAAGAAAGACCGGAGTAGAAATGAACAAGGAATTGTATGTATCGACCACCCCCCACGAAACCAAAGTGGGGATCACCGAAGACGATCAACTAGCCGAAATTTACCTCGAACGAGAAAACGAATACACCTTAGCCGGCTCGATTTATAAGGGCCGAGTGACGCGCGTGCTGCCCGGCATGCAGTCGGCCTTTGTGGATATTGGGCTGGAACGCGACGCCTTTCTGTACGTCTCCGACTTCATGGATCTGGAGCAGCAGGACGAAGACCTGGATGAAGCTATCCCGGCGAATCGTCCGGTGACGGAGGCGCGTCCGCACAACGGCTTGGAAGCGAATGGCCAAGCCGGTGAAGGGCAGCTCGCCGAAGCCGGCAGCGCCGCGGGCGAGGCGGAAGAACCGGGGGCAGTAGCTGCGGAAGGAACGGGCAGCGCCACCGGCATGTCGCGTGATTTTCGCGGGCGCCGCCGCCGTCGCGGGCGCCGGGGAGAGATCGGGCGTGGACCGGATCGCGGCGAAGTGCGAAGCGAACCGCGTGGCGAAATACGCACTGAAACCGGCAGCGAAGTTCGCAACGAACCTCGAAGTGAATCCAGAAGTGAAACGCGGAACGACCGCTTTGGCCGCGGCGACCGTCCCGGACGGGGCGGAGCCGACTCGCGATTCCAACGGTCCCCGGCGGCTCGCGCCGGTCGCGACTACGATTACGGACCTCCTCCGGGATATCAACCGATCGTGCTTCCCGGCGAATCAATCTCGAAGTACCAGCGGCGGGCACAGAGTCAAGCTTTGCCAGCGAGTAGTGCCGCGGCGGAACAGCCGGCGGCGATCCTATCGACCTTTCCTGAAGATGAGCCGATTTTCGCGACGGAGGTTGCCGAGCCTCTACACGAGCAGCATGAGCACGTAGCGGAAGCGGAAATTGAGGAACAAGAGCACCAAGCCGCTTCCCAGGCAGCGCCGGAAATCGCTGAATTCCAGCACGAGGCGCGAGCCGTGGTGGAGACTTACTCGGAGCCGGCGAGCTCGGTCGAGGAGACGGACTCGGTGGCGCCGCCGCAGCTTACCCACGAAGTTGTAACCGAGGAAGTTACGCACGAGGTTGTGCACGGTGCGGTAGAAGAGCAGGAAATCGAGGAAGAGGAAGCCGAGCTCACGTCCTACGGGGAAGAACCGGGAGACGATGCGGGCTTCGAGGAACTGGAAGAGGAGACGCGAGCGGCCGGCGGAGAGTTGTCGGAATCCGGAGTTGGAGAGGCCGCTCCGGGGTTAACAGCCGGCGGCGAGGCAGCGGCGAACGGCGAAGCGGTTCCAGAAGCCGTGTTGGAAGCGGAAGAGCGAGAAGCGGAAGAGATGGAACTGGAAGAGGCTCAGGCGGAAGCCGAGGCGCTGCTGGAGGCGGAAGCGATCGGCGACGGAACCGTGGATGCGAGCGCGGAAGTTCGCGGTCCCGCACCCGAGGCGAGATTGTTGCAGCGGACGCAGCGCCGCGGGCCGGAGCGCGGGCCTGATCGTGACCTCGACCGGCGTCGCGGACGGCGCACTGGACGGCGCTTCCGCAGCCGCGAAAACACCGTGGTGCCGCAGATCAGCGAACTGCTCAAAGAAGGGCAGGAAGTGCTGATCCAGATTGCCAAGGAACCGATTGCGAAGAAAGGCGCGCGCATCACCAGTCACATCGCGCTGCCTGGACGCTTCCTGGTCTTCATGCCGACGGTGAACCATACCGGCGTATCGCGCAAGATTTCGTCGGAGGAAGAACGGCAGCGGCTGAAACGCATAATCCAGAGCGAGCGCGAGAACGGCGGCGGCGGTTTCATTGTGCGGACCGCAGCGGCGGGCGCTACGGACGAAGAACTGCGCGCGGATATCCGCTTTTTGAAAAATCTGTGGAGCGAAATCAAGACGCGTTCTGAGAGCAGCAAGGCTCCGGCGCTGATCTATCACGACTTGAACGTGGTGGAGCGGGTGCTTCGCGATCAGGTGAGTTCGGACTTTTCCGTGATCTGGGTTGACACCGAACAGGAGTACGAGCGCATTGTGCGATTTGCCAATCGCTTCCAGCCGGCGCTGGTCAAGCGCGTCAAGCTCTACACCAAGGAAACTCCGCTCTATGAGCAGTTCGGGCTGAACGAGGAACTCAACAAGGCGCTGAAGTCGAAAGTCTGGCTGAAGAGCGGTGGCTACATCGTGATCAACCAGACCGAGGCGCTGGTGGCGATTGACGTGAACACGGGCAAGTACGTGGGCAAAACGGCTCGCCTTGAAGATACGATCGTGAAGACAAATGTGGATGCGATCAAAGAAATCGTGCGCCAGGTGCGGCTGCGCGATCTGGGCGGCATCATCATCATCGACTTCATCGACATGGACGAGCGCCGCAACCGGCAGAAAGTGATGCAAGCGCTGGAAGAGGCGTTGCGCTTGGATCGGGCGCCGTCGAAGGTGCTGCAGTTCAACGATTTCGGTCTAGTGGCGATCACACGTAAACGGGTGAAGCAGTCGCTGGAACGGACGATTGGATCGCCGTGTCCGTATTGCCAGTCGACCGGATTTGTGAAATCGGTGAGCACCATCTGCAACGAGGTGTACGTCGAGATGCGCAAGATTTCGAGCCATTTGGAGCACAGCGACGTGATGTTGCGGGTGAACCCGGAGGTGGCGAAAGCGCTGAAGGCAGACAACGCCCGATTGCTGAACGAGATGGAAGAGCTTACCAAGAAGACGATTATTGTGAAATCGGACCCTGCGCTGCACCAGGAGCAGTTCGATATTCACTAGGCGTTAGCGGCAGGCAAGATTGACTGGGACGGGCATTGCTCGTCCCTTTTGCTTTTTGCGTTGTTCCCGTCGTCAAGATAATGCCATGAATTATGGTAAATACCATGGTATAATGCCATTATGAATACCACTCTGAACATCGACCGGGCCGGCCGTCTGGTTCTGCCCAAGCCGGTTCGCGAGCAGCTGCAACTTGAGCCGGGAGAGCCGCTGGAATTGGAGTCGTTCGACGACCATGTCGTTTTGCGTCCAGTGCGCGGCAAAGCGTCAATGTACAAGAAACAGGGCATCTGGGTTTTTCGTGGAGGGGCGCCGCTGAAAGCGTCGGTTGTGCGTGAAACCATCCGTCGCGTGCGCAAAGACAGGGAGCAAGCAATATTGGGCAGGAAACGGTGAAATCCTTCTTCGATACATCGGTCCTCGTCGCCATGTCCGTGGAGGTTCACGAACACCACGAGCGCAGTTTTGCTCTCTTTAGTGGCGCCGATCGGAAAACTGCCTGTTGCGCCGCACACAGTCTTGCAGAACTGTACGCGACGCTGACGCGGTTGCCTGGCACGGCCCGCATGAGCGCAGATCAGGCGCTGTTGATTCTCGATTCCGTCGAGGAACGACTGGAAATTGTCTCGCTCGACGCGCGGGAATATCGGCAGGCGATTCAAGACTCTGCGAATGCCGGCATCGTCGGAGGGACAATTTACGACGCTCTGATAGGCTGGAGTGCTTTGAAAGGTCGCGCAACCAGGATCTACACCTGGGACGTTGCCGAGTTTCACAGGCTTGGAGCTGAAATCGCTGCGAAAGTGCGTACTCCCTAACATCCGCAATACGCAAATACCCGAAGCAGCGAAATTTTTCAAAGAGAAAGCCAATCGTAGTGGATGGAGGTCGGTTCTTACGCCGCGGCGATAAGCGTGGCGGCTTCGCCGGTGCGCTCGCGCAGCTTTTCGAGCGAGGTGCGAAGGGGTTCGCTGTTGGTTTGCGCTTCCGCTTCTTTGCCGATGGTCAGGGCGAGCCGGTCTACGGCTTCGGCGAGGTGCTTGGCGAGATCGACAAGGACGACCAGAGAATCGGCGTGCAGCTTCCAGACGGAGCGGGATTTCTGCGAGCGCTTGAGTTCCTCCATCTCGGTGGTGATGCGCGCGGTGACGGCGACAATGCGAAGCAACATACGGGCAGCGTCGGCGCGTGGGCCCGCTTGTTCGAGATAGTCGGCGGTATAGGCCTCAATCTCGGCGGAACTGAGCATCAGGTTGAAATAACGCATGGGCACAATCTGGCGGAACTTGGGATCGGCCACGCGCACGAAGACGCGAATCGATTCTTCCACTCTCCGCAATTTTGCTTCTTCAACTGAGAGCGCCTGGGGCGTGATGGCGGCAGGAGCATACTTCGCAACCGCAGCCTGAGCCAGCGCGGGAGCGGCGGCCGCTCCGCCAGTGCCGACGGCGTGAGCTACATGCGCGTGGTCTGGGCTGGCGCGACGGATCGGCGGCCTGCGCTCCAATTCTTTCTTCAGCCGGGCGACGCGGCGGAATTTTTCCAGGGCCGAGCTGTAGTCAGCCTGCTTCAAGGCCTCCTGATTCAGGGCGGAGACATGGTCGACGGTAACTTCGACGCCGTCGACGGTGCTGAGGATGCTGCCGCCGAGTTCTTCCAAGCGGCGGGAGTAATCCTTGATTTCTTTGGCGGCGTCGTCGAACAGGGTATGGAAGCGATCGCCAAAGGCGACATTGTAAGGCGCGAGCGTGGCCAGCACTCCGGGGTGATACATGGCTTCGCCGAGCGAGGATTTTAACTGCCGGACCCGCTGAATGACGCCGGAATCCATGAGCGCGCTGAAATCCTCGAAGCGCTTCGCCTGGTCGAGCAGAGGGCCGAATTCGCGCAGCAGTTGCACGTCGTTCTCCGAGAGTTCGGGAACGTCGGACTCGGAGAGGATTTCGAGCAGCGCGATTTCAAACGGAGACAGAGGAATCGATCCATCCAAGCCATAGCCGCGCTGCTCCCACTGGCCCGGTACACGGGGATGACGAAACAGAAAAGTTGCCACCAGATCGGTTTTGTCGCGATTGGCTCCGGAATCGTCGCGGTGGCGCGCGAAGTAACGCAGCAACGCCTCGGCCACCTCGGGATCGAGATCGGACTGCACGCCCAGCCGCAGCATCGCGGGAGTGATCGCCATGTCGAGGAGCTGGATCCAAAGCTGCATGCGAGCCAGAGTGGAGCGGACGTCGGGGGTGTGGTCGATGACGTCGGGGGCGAGTTCGGCGGGCGCGGGTAACTCGCCGCCGAGCTGGTCACTGAGCAGGCGCTGGTAGAAGCTCTGCACCGTAGCCAGCAACGCCAGTTCCCATTTGGGATCCTCAACCAAAATCAGCTCCTTCGAGATCGCACGGTAATGTGGCCAAATGGGCGACGTCCTTAGGTACAGCCTAGTAAAAGCGTAACGGCAGCGCAATCGGTTACCGTGTTACGAAAGTGACTGCACCAGTACCCAGTGCTCAGGACCCACTGCCCTGATTTCAGTGCTGGGTGCGGAGTTTAGGACGCCGCGCGGCAAGAAGCGGAGCACGAAAAAGGAGCGGCTATTGGAACACTACAGTCTTGTTTCCATACAGTAGGATGCGGTTCTCGACGTGCCAGCGGACGGCGCGAGAGAGGACGACTTTTTCGATATCGCGGCCTTTTTGAACGAGGTCGTCGATGGTGTCGCGGTGGTGGATTCGGACGACATCCTGCTCGATGATGGGGCCATCGTCGAGTACTTGAGTAACATAGTGCGCGGTCGCTCCGATCAGTTTGACGCCGCGCTGGAACGCCTGGTGGTAGGGCTTGGAGCCGACGAAGGCGGGCAGAAAAGAGTGGTGAATGTTGATCAGGTTCTCGGATCCCAGAGTGGCGATGAACTCGTTCGAGAGTACCTGCATGTAGCGAGCGAGGACGACCAGGCTGCATTGGTGCTCGCGAACCAGCGCGATTTGCTGCTGTTCTGCCTCCCACTTGGTTTCCTTGGTGACCGGTACGACGAAGTAGGGAATGCGGTAGAAGTCGGCGATGCGCTGGTTGTCGGGATGGTTGGAAACGATCAACGGAATTTCGCAGCGCAACTCGCCGCTCTGGTGGCGGTAGAGCAGATCCTGCAAGCAGTGGTCATACTTCGAAACGAAGATGGCGATGCGGGGGCGGTCAGTGGAGCGAGCCAGCCTCCAGCTCATCTGGAAGTCGCGGGCGATGGAGGCAAAGCGCTGGGGAAACTCGGCCAGGTCAAAATCGAAATCTGCTGGATCGAATTCGACTCGGGTCAGAAAGAGATTGGAGGCAGCGTCTCCATGCTCATCGTTGAAGAGAATGTTGCCGCCGTGGCGAAAGATGAACTCGGCAATCGTGGCCACGACACCTTTGCGGTCGGGACAGGAGACGAGAAGAATGGCGGAGTTGTGCATAGAAAACCTAGTCGGCTTCCCCCTGTGCATCTCTGTGTTCCCTGTGGTAACGCAGTTCTTGAACCACAGGGAACACAGAGAGAAATCGAACTACCTCTTTAGCGCCTTCACAATCTCGCGCGCGGCGTTAGCGCCTGAGCCGCCGGTCAAGCCTGTCCCAGGATGCGTTCCGCTGCCGCACAGATATAAGTGTTCGATCGGTGTCGCATAGCGCGCCCAGTCGAGCAGCGGGCGCATGGTGAAGAACTGATCGAGCGCGAGTTCGCCGTGAAAGATATGGCCTCCGGTGAGGCCGTAGGTTTCTTCGAGATCCTTGGGCGTGATGATCTGGCGGTGCAGGATGGACTGCGCCAGATTGGGTGCGTACTGCGCGATCGTGCTCACTACGGTTTCGCCGAACGCGGCGCGCTGGCTTTCCCAGTCGCCATTTTTCAGCTTGTAGGGCGCGTACTGCATGTAGATGGACATCACATGCTGGCCCGCAGGCGCGAGCGACGGATCCGAAAGAGATGGGAACGTAATTTCAAGGTACGGCTTGCGCGAAAAGTTGCCGTACTTGGATTCGTCGAAGGCGCGCTCCAGGTAATCGATCTCAGGGCTGATCTGGATGCGGCTGCGGAGCAAGTTGCCGTCGGCTTTTCCTTTGAGTGCGGTAAATTCCGGTAGTGCGGAGAGTGCGAGATTGATTTTCGCGACTGTCCCCAAGCAGCGGTAATTCTTGATTCTTTGCACGAAGTCGGGCGCCAGGTGCGTGGGATCTACCAGACGCATTAACGTGCGCTTGGGGTCGGCGTTCGAGACCACGGCACGGGCGGAAATTTCTTCCCCAGAGGTGAGGACGACGCCAGTGGCGGCGCCATCTTTCACGCAAATGTGGGCGATGTCAGCGCCGGTGCGAATTTCCGCGCCTGCCTGCTTCGCCGCCGCAGCCATGGCCAGCGTGATGGCGCCGGCGCCACCGTTCGCGAACTGAACGTTTCCGGCCGGAGATGCATCGGCAGCGGCGCGCAACATCAATACGAGCGCACTGCCCGCCGACCACGGGCCCAGGGAGGTTCCGAAGATGCCGCGGGCGGCGATGGTGGCGCGCAGCGGCTCGGTGTCGAAGAACTCCGAGACCAGGTCGGCGGCGGCCATCGGTCCCCAGCGCAGGACGCGATACAAATCTTTCTTGCCGAGATTGCGGAGGGCGCGGCCGGTCTTCAGCATGCCCCAAAGATCGCCGCTGCTGGGGTTGTCAATGTTCGGCGGCGTGAGCGCTAGCGCTTCGCCCATGACCTTGCCGATCTTGCCGAGAGCGGCACCGAAGTCCGCGTAGGAGGCAGCGTCTTTCTGCGACCACGGCGCGATTTCCTGCGCGGCTTTCTTTGCGTCGGAGTAAAGAACGAGCGCACGGCCGTCGGGTAGCAGCGAGACGGTACTTATATCCGGAGTCGTGAGCTTGAGGCCGTGCTTCTCCAGTTGCATGTCGCGCACGATATCGGCTCGGAGCGGGCCGGTGTTATGCGCCAGCGTAGAGCAGCGGAAGCCGGGATGAAATTCTTCGGTAATGGCCGCGCCACCCACCTGAGAGCGGCGTTCGAGCACCAGCGGTTTGAATCCGGCTTGGGCAAGATAAAAGGCGGCGACCAGACCGTTGTGTCCGCCACCGACGATGACGACATCGCGCGTTTCGGCCATTGGTCTATGCTCCCCCGTCTTTCAGAATTTCGAGCGCCGCCAAACGTCCGGGCGCGCCCATGATGCCGCCACCGGGGTGGGTGGCCGATCCGCACATGTACAGGTTTTTGATGGGCGAGCGGAATTGCGCCCATCCCGCAACCGGGCGCAGGAAAAACAATTGTTCGAGCGAGAGTTCGCCCTGGAAGATATTGCCTTCGCTCAGTCCCCATTCACGTTCAAGGTCGAGCGGGGTGACGACCTGGCGGTGCAGGATGATGTCTTTGATGTTGGGCGCGTATTCGGCAATGGTGTTGACCACGGCATCGCCGAATTTTTCTCTTTCCGTGTCCCAGTCGAGGCCGGGCGCCAGCTTGTAAGGCGCATATTGCACGAAGCAGGAGAGGATGTGTTTGCCGGGCGGAGCCAGCGAGGTGTCGGTGAGCGTCGGAATCACCATGTCGATATACGGATGCGAGGACCAGTGTCCGTATTTTGCTTCGTCGTAAGCCTTCTCCATGTACTCGACAGCGGGAGAGATCGACATGGCTCCGCGAAGGTGCAGGCCGTCGCCCGGCATGCACTTGAAATTCGGCAAGCCGTCGAGCGCCATGTTGACCTTGCCGGAAGAGCCGCGGAACTTGTAGCGCTGCACGCCTTCCATGAAATCATCGGGCAGATGGCCGGGCTCGATCATTTTGGTAAACGTGAGCCGCGGATCGACGCTGGAAGAAACCGCGTCAGCGTAAATTTCGTCGCCGTTCGAGAGGACGACGCCGGTGGCGCGTCCGTTCTTGGCGTCATTCTTAACGATGATCCGGGCAATCGGAGCCTGGGTGCGAATTTCAACTCCGGCCTCGCGAGCGGCGTCGGCAATCGCGTTAGAGATGGCGCCGGTGCCGCCGCGCGCGAATCCCCAGGCGCGGAAGGCGCCATCAATTTCGCCCATGTAGTGATGCAGCAGAACGTAGGCGGTGCCGGGCGAGCGCACGCCGAGAAAAGTTCCGATAATGCCTGAGGCCGACATCGTCGCCTTGAGCACATCGGTCTCGAACCACTGGTCCAGAAAGTCGGCGGCGCTCATGGTCATGAGCTGGACCTGGTTGTACTTGTCCCCGCTCGACATGCCCTGGAAGCGGCGCCCGATGAAGAGCAACTTCATCAGTTCCCTGGGATTGAGGGTCATCGGGTCGGGCGGAATCATGCTGAGGATGGGCTTCACGAAGCGGCACATCGCCTGCATGGCCTTACCGAATTCATCGTAAGCTTCGGCGTCAATGCGGGAGTGGCGAGCAATTTCGCGATGCGTTCTGCCGTGATCGTTCACGCGCCACAGATAGTCGCCGCTGGGCATGGGAGTGAACGTGCCGTCGAGCGGCAAGATCTCAAGGCCGTGGCGGGGAAGTTCGAGGTCGCGAATAATTTCGGGGCGCAGCAGCGAGACCACATACGAGCAAACGGAAAACTTGAAGCCGGGGAAAACTTCGTCGGTGCAAGCCGAACCGCCGAGGATGTGGCGGCGTTCGAGCACCAACACTTTCTTTCCCGCTTTCGCCAGATAGGCTGCGTTGACGAGGCCGTTGTGGCCTCCTCCAACCACGATTACGTCGTACTTGCTTGAAACAGGAGGCATAAGTTGACCTGGAAAAACTGATCCATTATTGCGCCGGACATCAGGAAAAGTGACTCGCCATTCTATCGAGAAAGTGTCGCTTTGTCTCTACTTACACGCAATCACTGACTCGTGGTCAGCGAGTTTCGGCGCTTGCTGCGGGAGCGTAGGGTGAATATAATCCGGCGTCAGGGATTGTTTACCAGCACGCGAGGCCACCTTGCCCATTGGAACTGCATTTCACGAGAGAACTTTTGCCCTCTGCCACAGTCTGAACTACCGCGAGTGGTCGGGATACTACACGGTCAGCGTCTACGAAGTGCACCACGAGCACGAGTACAACGCGATCCGCAACGCGTGCGCGCTGATTGATATTTCTCCGCTCTATAAGTATCTGATCACCGGCAAAGACGCGACCAAACTGGTGAACCGCGTAATCACGCGCGACATCAACAAAGTTGCCGTGGGACAGGTGATTTACGCCTGCTGGTGCGATGAAGACGGCAAGGTCATCGACGATGGCACGATCACGCGCCTGGAAGAAAACAAGTATCGCTGGACGGCCGCCGATCCCAGCTTGCGCTGGTTCAGCCAGAACGGCCTGAACATGGAGGTTCAGATCGAGGACATCTCTGAGAAGACGGCGGCTCTGGCGCTGCAGGGGCCGGCCTCGGCGAGACTTTTGAAAACGGTGGCGGATGCCGACATTACGAATCTGAAATATTTTCGAAAAACGAGCGGCAAGATTGCCGGAGTACCGGTGGATATTTCACGAACCGGGTACACGGGCGATCTAGGCTACGAAATTTGGATTCCACGGAATGATGAGCATAATGCGGTCACGGTTTGGGACGTGCTGATGGATAAGGGCAGACAGTTCGACATTCACGCGGCCGGAATGCTGGCGCTCGATGTCTCGCGCGTGGAGGCGGGACTGCTGCTGATCGAGGTCGATTACATCAGCTCGAAGAAGGCGTTGATTTCTTCGCAGAAGTACTCGCCGTATGAGTTGGGCTTCGGCAAGATGGTGCATCTCGATAAAGAGAATTTCATCGGCAAGCGCGCGCTGGCGCTAGATCACAAGCAGGGCGTCGCGCGTCAATTGGTTGGACTGGAAGTGGACTGGGTGGAAGTGGAAGAGCAGTTCGACAAGTTCGGACTCTCTCCGGCAGCGCCCAGCCAGGCGTCGCGCGTTGCGGTGCCTGTTTATTCCGGCGACAAGCATGTGGGCAAGGCCACGACTACGGCGTTCTCTCCGCTGCTGAAGAAACTGATTGCGCTGGCCAGCGTGGGCACCGAGTATTCCAAGCCCGGCACCAAGCTGCAGATGGAGTTGACCATCGAAGCGCAACGGATGAAGACGACGGCTACGGTGGTGCCGCTGCCGTTCTTTAATCCGAAGCGGAAGACAGCCGTGCCGGTTTAGAGATTCTTTCACCGCGGAGACACGGACACCCCGGGGACGCGAAGAGGGCATGGTACTCCTCCATTTTTGTTTTAGCGGCAGTTAGGATGTACTCTTTCTGGTGGTGCTCCCAAGGTGGTGGCAACGATGTCCGTTGATTCGGTCCCAGACTCCAAACCTGGGAAGAAGAAACAGAAAAGTCGAAAGTCGCAGCTTAGAGTGGTGTTCGACACCAACGCTCTGTATGTGGCGCCAAACAGCCTAGGCTCCGCGAGCGATTTGGTTCGCAGCGAGATAGTCGTCCTGATTTCCGAATCCCGATACCCCGACCTGGAGATTCTCTGGTACCTCCCCGAAGTGGTCCGCCATGAAAGGCAGTACCAGATGCAGACGGAGGCGCTGAAGCTCCGTCCCGCGATCACTAAAGTTGAACGGCTGCTAGATCACAACCTTGCACTCACTGACCAGGTGCTCCTCGACCGCGTCAGGGCCAAGATTGACGAGAAGGAGGGCGAACTAGGCCTCCAGGAGATAAAGCTCGACCACACTAAAGTTGACTGGCCTAGAGTAGTTCAGGCCTCCGTGTACAGGCGACCTCCCTTCGACCCAGGCGAAAAGGAGAAAGGCTTTCGGGATGCTCTCATCGCCGAGTCATTTCTACAACTACTTGAAGTCTCCCCCAAGACTCCAAGCGTATGCAGGCTTGTTTTTGTGACAAACGACCAACTGCTGTCGGAAGCGGTCAGGGAACGCATCGCTGGTCTCGCAAACGCCAGCGTCCTTTCAGGCATTGAAGAGCTTAAGGGCCTGATTAACAGCGTCGTCTCGAACGTCGCCGAAGACTTCATCGCGCTTCTCAAACCGAAGGCGGCGAAGATGTTTTTTGTGTCCAGCGACGATAAAGATGCGTTGTATTACAAGGGAGAAGTAGGAGAACAGATAAGGAACAGATTCAAGGTCCAGCTCGAGGCAAAACCGGAGGGTGCTACGTTTCGGAAGAACGGAACTTGGTACATAAGCGCGCCCAATTTCTCCCGCAAGGAAGGGCGGCGGGTTTTCTGGGCCTCGCGGGTCGAAGTCGAAGTTGAAGCTGGAAACGTGGTGAAGGCAGGCCAGGGGCAGTACCCTCAAATAGGGCTAACTACTACCCTCTCCCAACTGGCCGCCCCGAAGCCGCAGGAGGCGACCGGATTGGCAAAGTACATAGACGAACTCGCCAATCCCCCATCGTTTAATGTCGGCAGCAGCTGGAAGGACCTGTTGTCTCAGTGGGCTGACTCACCAGACACGAAAGTCGTGACCCACAAAGGGAAAGACGTCTTCGAGGTTCTATGGAGTGCAGAAGTCACGATGGCTAAGGACCTTAAGAAGGGTGCTGTCGAGGATATCAAGCATGTAGGCCTCGGTTGTCAGGCGGTCGTATAAATGTCTCTTGTTCATAACTTTTATTTGATCCTGCTGAGAGGGCCTTTCAGCTGATGCTTCCCGCCCTTCGTTTTCCCACCCAGTGCAGCCCAACGCCAATCAGCACCAGTGCTCCGCAGCCGCCCACGATTTTGAAGACGGCCAGCGGCTTGTTCGGTTCATCGGGCGGCGGCAGGACGGAGAGGGCGATGGTGAATACCGTCGTTGTGAATCCCAGAATCGACAGCGCATATGCCACTGGCTTTCCGCCGGGGACGCGAATAACTTCCTCTCCGGCCGGTTGGCTCTGCAGCTTGAACATTGACGCGAATAAATATAAGTAGGGGATGAAATAGGTGATCACGCCCATGCTGACCAGCACGTCATACGCGCCTTTGACTGAGGTGCCCGCCTGTCCTAGAAAAATGAAGATTGCTCCGATCACGGATTGAGTTAACAGCGCGACCCAGGGCGTACCAAAGCGGGGATGCAGCGCTCCGAATGACGACGGCAGATAGCGGTCAATGCCGGCTACGAAGGGTAGACGCGCGACAGCAGCGAGGTAGGCGCCGGAAGCGCCAATGTTGCTGAGCGCGATCAGCAGGGCCGCTACGGGAAGGAACCAGGGCAGGCCGACGCGCTCGGAGGTCTTGGCGATGGCTTGCACCAGGCCTTGCAGGCTGCTGACTTCCGATGCCGGCAGCGCCAGCAACACGCAGACGGTTCCGATGATGTAACAGAACGCTACCGTGATTCCTCCGAGGAACAGGGCCAGCGGGATAGTGCGGCGGGCGTTCTTGATTTCTTCGGCCATGAAGGAAGCGGTTTCGCTTCCGCCAAAAGCAAAAGTCAGCACCGACCAGAAGATGATGTCATTCAGGCGCATGCTGGGCTTCATGGTGTGCAGCGAGAACGTCGTTGCCGATCCGAAGCGGTGATACGCGAGCAGGCCCATGCCGATGACGATCAGAACGGGAATCCACATGGCGAGGGCTCCGATGTTGTGCAGCCATTTGCCGACGTCGAGTCCGACAACGTTCAACAAGGTGGCGGCAGTGAGCGTCAGGAGCGCAAAAAGAATGTAATAAGTGCGGTCCGCGGAAAGATATCCCCACTGCGATTGCCGCATGAAGAGCAGGTTGCTGGCGGCGAAATAGAGCACGGCGGGAAAGTAGGGAAGATTGCTGGTCCAGTAAGTCCAGGCGGCCATGAAGCCGGAGAAGTCTCCAAAGGCGCGCTTCGACCAGACGTAGAGGCCGCCTTCATGCGGATAGCGCGAAGAAAGTTCGATGACTGAGAGCGCCAGCGGCGTGTAGAAGACGAGCCAGGCGCCGATCCAGATGACGATGGCGCTAGGGCCGGCGGCAGCGGCGGTGGCGATCCATCGCAGGCTGATTCCGGTGACCACGTAGAACAGCAACAGGTCGCGAAACCCCATGACCCGCTTGGGGCGGTTGGGATCGACGGCGTCGGCGATGGAGACGCCGGATCCGGTCACGGAGATGGAAGATAGCTCTGGGTCGCTCAAGCGCGAGATCTCGTCACCGTCGAGGTGAGCGCTAAGAATTATCAGAGAGCCGCGAGATGGGCAAGGCGAAACTCAGACGGCGAGTTTGCTCTTGCGCTTCCAATACCAATATCCCGGAATGCCGATCGCCACAATGGTTGCGCCCCAGAAGGCCTCGCCGGGACGGGTGATGATGGTGTTCAGCGTCCAGGCAGCGCCGACCAGAACGTAGATCGCTGGCAACCATGGGTATCCGGTGCAGCGATAGGGACGGGGAATGTCGGGTTTCTTCCAGCGCAGGACGAACAAGCCGATGACGGTCAGGGTGTAGGAGAGCACCATGCCGAAGATGACGTAGGTATAGAGCTGATCGTAGCGTCCGCTCATGGCGAGCGCCGCGGCCCAGATGCCCTGGCCGATCAAGCTGAAGGCGGGCGTGCGCCATTTGGGATGGATGACGGCCATGCGTTTGAAGAAGACACCATCCTGCGCCATGGCGAGGTACACACGCGCGCCCGAAAGGGTGCAGGTGGCGGCCGCGCTGAAACATGAAATCGCGATTGTAGCCGACAGCCACGCGGCAGCAGCGGGTGAGAAGAGTGCTGTTGCGGCGGCGTGAGCGATGGTCTCGTATTTTGCGACCTCGCTCAGCGGCATGGCATAAACGTAGGTCAGGTTCATGGCTAGATAAATGGCGCCCACGGCGAGCACGCCTAAGACCATGGCCAGCGGCACATTGCGCCTGGGGTTCTTCACTTCTCCGGCGACCCAGGTGATGTAGACCCAGCCATCGTAAGCCCAGAAGACGGCAATCAAGCCGACGCCGAGAGCCGAGATTAATTGTCCGGGGCTCAAACCCATGGTTATTCCGCCTCGCCTCTGGGTGCTGAAATTCGACCAACGCCCGTTGCCGAAGGCGAATCCCAGGACGACGAAGGCGGCCATGGCGGTGAACTTCGTCATGGTAGAAACATTCTGGAGAAACGCGCCCCAGCGCAGTCCGAAAACGTTGACGCAAGTGAGGATAACGATCAGCGCCAGCCCGACCGCGTGCGCGCGCGTGAATACGATGGTGAAAAGAGCCCAGACGAAGTGACCGTCCGCCAGTGCGGGATACGGCAGGTCGATGTTCGCCATTACGTGCTGCTGCGACATCCAGGGAACGATGTTGCCCATGTAAGCGGCGGAAGCGACCGAGAGGGCGGCGATGGTGCCGCCATTGGCGACCGCGAACAGCATCCATCCGTAGAGAAAGGCGACCAGGTCGCCGTAAGCTTCGCGCAGGTAAATGTATTGTCCGCCGGAGTCGGGAAACATGGAGCCGAGTTCGGCGAAGGCGACGCAAGCGCACAGCGAAATCACTCCACCGAGGACCCACACCAGAAAAAATAACGTCGGATTCGGCAAAGGGCCCGCAATATCCTTGGCGGTAAGAAAAATCGACGAGCCGATGATGCCGCTTACCAGCAACAGCACGGAGTCGAGCAGACTAAGCCCGCGAACGAGACTGGGTTTTTGCGGGGAGGTTTCGGTTTCGGGCGGCAGGGACGCGGGAGCAGTATTCATGAGTAGTCGATTTATCCCATGCCCAATTCATCAGGAGATTCCAGCGGCGTTCCGCAGCGGCGGCAGATGACGGCCGAGCAATCGCCACAGGTCAGCGGATCGCTGACTTCGGTGGCGCAGACCGGGCAGTAGAAAACCACTGCGGGTTTCCCGGCTTCTGGCGCTGCTTTTGGAGCGATTTCCATAAGCACGAAATGTAACACAATTTTATGACGCGCTCGCAGCCATTCGACCCCACCGACCGGTGCCAGCTTCGCTCGCGCTGGACGGACGAATGCGGCTGTCCCTACGTGTGTTTTACTCGGGCGGCTTCCGCAGGATCAGGTCGCCTTCGGCCGGCGGCAGCGAGATGGGAAATTGCCAGACCTTGTCTTTCATCCACACGCCGACAATAAAATCTTCGCGGGCCTTCCACGGGCCGATCCACTTGTTGCTGGTGGCGAAGAAGACCCAGCCGTGGGCTTCGGGATTGCCCGGGGTCAGCATCACGGTGTTGGGATCGAGGGTTTGGGTGCTTAAGAACTCGATGAACTCGGCAGCTTCCTTTTCGTACTCGCGCAAGTGCGCCGTTTTCTCTTCGGTGATTTTGGGATTCTTCTTGATCTGGCGCTCAGTTTCGAAGACCAGCGTATCGATGTCGTTCTGCAACTTGGTGGAGAGTTCCGCGGGATCGCTGTAGGCCTCGAGGAAGTCGCGATGACGAACGAAGTCGATGCGCACGTCGGCAGGGAATTCAAATTTGCCCTGGCCGGTGTAGGTCACACTTACGTACATGCTGAGGAGGCGATAGAAGCGGTGGCGGCTCTTGGTCAGTTCTTGCGAATCCACCAGAAGGGTTACCTGGAGGTCGTTCCCGGCCATGGTCCAGCGATAACGTCCGTCATCGCCGCGTTCGAACGTGCAACCGGGTGCACCCGAGGTCCAGCGCACGGCGGGCAACTGCTTTTTGTCGGCGCGAGCAAGAGCCGGCGACAGCATCATGCATGACAGCATGGCGCCGGCCAGGCATACACGTTTTGCCTGAAAGAAATTCGGATGCGGCATGAAGGCAAAGTGTATCGCTTTTGCGATGGCAACGTCACCGCGCCCCGGGCGCAGGACCAGCAGGAAAGTTGCGAACTACGCTGCATCCGGCTTGCTCGCCAAGCGGCGTACAGCAAGTACGCCTGGAAAATGTGTTAGATTGAAATGGGTGGGGCGCGTAGCTCAGTTGGTAGAGCAACGCCCTTTTAAGGCGTGGGTCGCAGGTTCGATTCCTGCCGCGCTCACCAATCTATCCTGAATCAACAGGCCCTCTTCGCGAGGGCCTTATTGTTTGGTTACAAAATTGTTTGGTTCACAAATTCTCCGCCAATGAAACCTTGCCGTCACAGCCAATTGTGACATACATCACAACTTATTGATTTCTCGGGACTTAGTAGTTTCGCAGTAGTGATTGATCGCTCCGAGCTACGTATGATTGCGCCGTGAGAATTCATGAATCCTAAGTGGAATGGCCAGTTTTCGCGCTTCGATCTTGTCGCCAGCGCTGGCGACGGTGTGCGGACGGTCGTTCGCGCCGGCGGTGTCGAAATCGGGGGCGGCGATTTCGTCGTGATGGCTGGACCGTGCGCGGTCGAATCTGAGCGACAGTTGCTCCAGACGGCGGAAGCCGTGGCCGCAGCGGGGGCGCGCGTTTTGCGCGGAGGCGCCTATAAGCCACGCTCTTCGCCATATGCGTTTCAGGGGCTGGGCCTGGAAGGTCTGAAGATTCTGCGCAAAGCGCGGGAAGAGACGGGGCTGGCGATCGTGACCGAGGCGATGAGCGAGGAAGACGTCGACCTGGTCGCGGAGTATGCCGACATGATGCAGGTGGGCACGCGCAGCATGGAGAACTATTCACTACTGGAAAAACTGGGCGGTTGTGGACGGCCGGTGCTGCTGAAGCGGGGGATGACGGCGACGCTCGAAGAGTTGCTGCAGTCCGCGCAAATCATCGCGATGAATGGTAATTCGCAGATTGTTCTCTGCGAGCGCGGTATCCGGACGTTTGAGACGGCGACGCGCAATACGCTGGACATCGCCGCGGTGCCGGTATTGAAGGCGGTTTCGCACCTGCCCGTGATTGTCGATCCAAGTCACGCCGCCGGCGTGCGTTGCCTGGTCCCGGTGCTGGCGCGGGCGGCGGCCGTCGTGGGAGCGGATGGGATCCTGGTCGAAGTGCATCCGTCGCCCGATCAGGCCCTGAGCGACGGGGAGCAGTCGCTTACCTTCCGCGACTTCCGCGACATGATGGACGATCTGCAGCCCTATCTGGCGATTCGCGAGGCCCAGACTGCTCCGCAACTGGTCGCGATGGGAGCAGTAGACTAGTGCGGGCGCGGCCCATCGCGGTGGGGCTGTGCTCGCTTGCCATCTTGGCCGGAATCATTGGATTCGCGCCCATGCTCTCCGTGTTCTCCTCGGGCCCGGATTCTCCGACATTCCTCTTCACCCTCGCGAAGCGGTATGAACCGCTGGCATGGATTCGAGGCGCCGACCGATTCAGTTCCGGCGCGAACCTATTTCTGCAAGACGCCAGCGGCCGTCATCCGCTGATCCCAGGTTTCGCGGCTTCCGCCGACCCCACGGTTTCATTCGATGGCAAGAATGTGCTGTTCGCCGGCAGGCAGAAGACCGGGGACCACTGGCAGATCTGGGAGGCCGCCTTAGACGCAACGACATCCCCCGGCGCGCCGAGGCGCGTCACGTCGTGCGCCGATGACTGCGTTCGTCCCTTCTACTTGCCCGAAAACCGCGTCGCGTACGCGAAGAAGACGGGCGGCCGATTCGTTATTGAGGCCGCCGACCGGGCTACGGGCAAGACCCTCCAGCTGACTTATGGTCCGGGAAACTTCCTGCCTACCGACGTTCTGCTTGACGGCCGCATTCTGTTTGAGGCGACTTATCCGCTTGGAGGCCAGGGCACGCCTGAACTCTATACCGTCTATTCCGATGGTAGTGGAGTGGAGTCCTATCGCTGCGATCATGGCCAGGCGCGTTACTCGGGCAGGCAGGTGGCATCGGGCGACATCGTCTTCACATCTGGTTCCGGCTTAGGACGCTTCACGTCAGCACGCGCGCAGGAAGTCCACGTCGCTGCGCCCGCCGGGGAGTATGCCGGGGATGCCGCCGAGACTTTGTCGGGCGATTGGCTGCTTGCGTGGCGGCCGGACGCTAAGAGCGATTTCCGGTTGAAACGCTGGAAACCGGGTGAGGGCAGTCTGTCGTCCGTCGCCGAGGAGCAGAGCGCCAATGCAATCCAGCCGGCGCTGGTTGCGGGACGCACGGTGCCGAATCGGCATCCCTCGGGCTTGCACGACTGGTCCTATGCCAATCTGCTTTGCCTGAATGCTTATACCTCGAAATACGAGTTTGCTGCCGGATCGATCCACTCCGTTCGTCTCTACACGCGGGGTAGCAGGGGAACCGCAAAGCTTCTGGGGACAGCGCCGGTGGAGCGCGATGGGTCCTTCTTTCTTCAAGTCGCGGCCGACCAGCCGTTGCAGATGGAACTGTTGGACAGCTCCGGCAGAACCTTGAAGCGGCAAGCCGGCTGGTTCTGGATGCGCCGGGGCGAGCAGCGAGCCTGCGTCGGATGCCACGCGGGCCCCGAAACTGCACCCGAGAATGCAGTGCCCATGATTCTGCTGAAGTCCACGACTCCAGCCGACATGACGGGCGCGAACACGCACGCTTCTTCAGGAGGACATTAAATTGATCACTCGAACCTGCGGATTCCTCCTGCTATCGTCCGCGCTGCTGGCGCAATCGCCACCGGCGAACGCGCCGGGCCCGATTCGGTTTGAAGATGCCACGGCTAAGTCAGGCATTCAATTCACGCACAGCTTCGGAGCGCAGCAACTGGGCTCATTGCTCGAAAGCACCGGGGCGGGATGCGTCTGGTTCGACTACAACAACGACGGACTGCCCGATCTCTACGTGGTCAGCGGAAAGCCGCTCGAAGAGGGAATGCATCCTTACCCGCTGAAGCAGCCACCGACGGTTGCTCCGCACAATCATCTCTACAGAAATAACGGCGACGGCACGTTCACCGACGTTACCGACCAGGCTGGCGTTGGCGCCAACCTTTACGGCATGGCTGCGATTGCGGCTGATTTCGACAACGACGGCTTCGTTGATCTGTTCGTCACCGGCTATGGACGCGCGATCCTGTACCACAACAACGGCAACGGCACGTTCACAGATGTGACCGAGAAGGCTGGCATCAAAGTTGATGGCTGGTCGATCGGTTCCGCGTGGCTTGACTACGATCGCGACGGCTGCGTCGACTTATTCGTTGGTCGATATGTGAAGTTCGATCCCAAGTATCGTAACTACTACGCTGCCGATAACTATCCCGGCCCACTGGACTACGCCGCGGACACGAACCGTCTTTACCACAATAACTGTAATGGCACGTTTACCGACGTGACCGATAAGTCGGGAATTGGCGCCTACAAGGGCCGAACGATGGGTGTGACGGCGGCGGACTTTGACGGCGAGGGCTATCCCGACATCTACGTCGCCAACGACAAGACGGAGAATTTCCTGTTCCACAACAAGCACGACGGCACGTTTGAGGAAATCGCCGCCGATCTCGGAGTCGCCTACGGGCAGAACGGGGAGAACACTTCGGCGATGGGTCCGGTGTTTGCCAACATCGAAGGCGATGGCCGAATGGACCTTTGGGTGACCGACTCGAGGTACAACCGCCTGATGCGTAACACGGGAAAGAACGGATTTGAGGATATCGGGCCGAGTTCGGGAATTTCGCAGGCTACGGCGCAATACACCAGTTGGGGCACGGGCGTGTACGACTTCGATAACGACGGCTGGCTCGACATTCTGATTTTTCACGGTGGTTTGATCCACCTGGTTCCGCAGGAGCAGTCGCTGTTTCGCGGGTTGGGTAATGGCAAGTTTGCCGACGTTTCGCGCGAGGCGGGTCCGGCGCTTGACGTGAAGACGGTTTCGCGCGGCGCCTGTTTTGCCGACTACGACAATGACGGCAAAATCGATGCGTTCGTCGTGAACCTGGGCGCGCCCGGCACGCTGCTGCACAACGTCACCCAGAACAGCAATCATTGGCTGACCGTGAAGCTGAAAGGGAAGAAGAGCAATCGCGATGGGATCGGCGCGCACCTGGAACTGCTCTCCGGCGGACGGAAGCAGATCGCCGAGCGCATCGCCGGTTCGGGCTATCTCTCGCAGGACGACGGCCGCGTTCATTTCGGCCTGGGCAGCGCGGCGAAGGCCGACAAACTGACCATCCACTGGCCCAGCGGGAGGGAGCAGGTTCTGGAAAATCTGGCGGTGGATCGCGTGATCACGGTGGAGGAGCCGTAGATGCGACTGGCGACCACAGTGCGCGGCAAGGTAGGGCTGGTCACGACGCTCACTCCATTATTGACGCTGACTGCTGCTTTAACTCTTGCACTGATGATGCTCGCGTACGCTGCCACGCCTGCGGCAGCGCGGTCCAATTCTGAGATCAGCGAGCGCTTCCTATCCCCGTTGGAGATGGTGCTTTCGGCGGACGGGCACTCCCTGTACGTCGTTTGCCAGGCGAGCGACGAACTGCGTGTGGTGGATGTCGAATCGGGCAAGGTTGCAGCCGTCGTGCCTCTCGGCCGTGCACCTCGTGGCATCGCGCTCTCGCCCGACGGCACGCAAGTCTACGTCACCAATTCCACTGACGATACGGTGTCGGTGGTAGACGCCGCCACGCTGAAAGTGACGCGCACCGTGCCCACCGGATTCGAACCCGCCGGCATTGTCACCGACCGGACGGGCGAGACGCTCTACGTTGCCAACCGGCTCAGCGGCGACATTTCCGTGATTGACGTGAAGACAGGGCAGGAGACGAAGCGCCTCCTGGCCGGGCGCGGGGCAAGCTATCTGGCGCTTTCACCGGACGGCAAGTTCATTTACGGCACGCACATTTATCCGAATCCGGGAGCGTTTCGCACTCCGCCGAATTCAGAGATTACCGTCATCGACACTGGGCGACAAACGGTGGTGGAACGCATGCCGCTGCACAACGTGGCGGGTGTGTTTCACGTGTCGTTGTCGGCGGACGGAAAG
>JGI12269J14319_10001740_pt1 | contig 21434 bp, 14 predicted proteins | sample PeaSoiSIISIP2007_FD_14319 | JGI IMG/M metagenome (IMG submission 14319)
ACACAGCGCCAAGCGCTGCTGCTCGGACTGAGTTTCAATATGTACCGGTTGAAACATCGCCGCCTTTATTGAGGATGTCAACAGAGCCAAATCGTCTCTTGACTGAACAACTCTAATTAATTGCTGGGGGCATGTTTGGAGGCGCGGGGCGGGATCGAACCGCCGATAAAGGTTTTGCAGACCTTTGCCTTACCACTTGGCGACCGCGCCTCTGCGGTACGCACATTCTATCACTTCCAGTGGGACAGCCACTCCTGGCCGTCCGCTCATGTCCTGTTGCGATTGTAAAGGGACAGCCAAGAGTGGCCGTCCTACAAAAAAACGAGGGGAGCGATGTCTCGCTCCCCTCGAGGTTAATGAGCTGAATTAGCCGGCCTGACTTAGAACGTGAGCTTCAGACCGACTTGGATGGCCCGATTGTCTCCCGAGCCGACGAGCGGGTTTCCAGCCACCACATCGGGAGTGCCAATTGCGCCGCCAAAAGTTGACGCCGACGATGGATCGTTGTTTCCTCCGCTGGAACCATTCGATGCTCCGTATGGATTCTCAATGGCGGGATGGTTCAGGATGTTGAAGAACTCCGCGCGGAACTGGGCGGTATACCGCTCCTTCCACGTAAATGTCTTGAACACAGAGAAGTCCAAGTCCTTGAAGCCCGAGTCCCGGAAGATGTTGCGTCCCATTGTGCCGAAAGTTCCAGCGGTTGGCGGAGTCATAACCGAACCACCGCGAGCGAAGCAACCACCGTCCGCCAGCGTGCTGGCATCGGGGGCCTTCGCCGCGCAATTCGATATGAGAGTCGAGGCATTTGCGGGGGTGGTGGTTATGTTGGTAACACCAGTCGTTGTGGTGCAAGAGGCACCGCTGCTGTTAATGCCGCCACCAGCAGCAACCGTAAATCCTGTGCAGAATGGAATGGAATTCTGAGTCCCCTTGAAATCAGAAGGATTCCCGAAGAAGTCCCACCGATCCGAAGCGTCCCCGGTTCCACTGAACCCATTCGGGAAATTAGGATATCCATTCCCCCCAAACCCAGAATTGTAGTCGTTGACGTCCCACGGCTGAGAGCTTTGAATTGTTGCTATGGCGTTGATTTGCCAGCCTTCCAAGATCTGCCCAAAGCCCTTGATGCCTGGAATGTTGTAGGTACCGGTTAATGTCAACCGGTGACGGACATCGAAATCGCTGTTGCCGTACTCCGCTCCCGGATTGGCAGCGTTCTGGGGGAGGAGGGCGAAACGGTTCAAAGAGCCGCTGTCGAGGCCATGTGCGAACGTATATCCAGCGACGAAAGACACGCCGTGAGACATTCGCTTGGTCAGCGTTGCTTGCGCGCTGTTGTAGTTGGAGCGGACGCTGTTCGTCATGAAGTTGATAAGACCAAATTCTGGGAACCTGCTGCCGAACGGATGATTGGGTGCGCAATTATCCACGGAGGCCGTAGTCACGTTCGCCGGACACTGATTGATGTCGGCAAAACCAGTCAATCTTGCGCCGTGGTTGCCAACATAACCGACTTCCAACGAGAGGTCGTTGGTAAAAGCGTGCGTGACGCCGAAGCTAAAATTCATCACATAAGGCGTCTTGAGGTTCGGATCTACCCCCATGAGGTTACACTTGCTTCCGGAGGTACAGGATATGACCGCATTCGCTGGGAATATGGGGCCCGTATCCCAACCGCCAAGTTGGCTGGCCTTAAATTTGGCGGCCTTCACTACGATGTCGCCGCCAAGCGTCGAACCGCCAACCGCTGCGCATGTGCTCCCTACAGGCACGGACTTTGTGCAAGCTCCCGTCGGGTTGGCCGCAAGAGAAACGCTAGAGTTATTTTGGAACTGATTCTGGTTCATCCACTCGACGGCAGTGAAGGACTCATAAATGATGCTGAATCCGCCCCGCACTACGGTCGTACCCTTACCGTTCAGATCATAGGCAAACCCCACGCGAGGGGAGAAATCTCCACGATCCGGATTCCACATTCTGCTGTGCCCCGGCTGGCCCTGCTGCACCAATCCCGTTGGCGAAGTAGGATCGAAGTTGGCCCAAAGATTATTGGCTTCCCGGATCGGAGATTTGTATTCATAGCGAAGTCCCAGATTGAGAGTGAATTTGGGGGCGATACGCCAGTCATCCTGCGCAAACGCAGCAGTGTTCGTCCAAAGCATCCTGCGGTTTGCGTCTCCGATAAAGAATTGCCCGCCACTGGGATCCCCGCCGAAAAAGTCCTCGAGGGCGCTGGAGGCGTTGAAACATGGAGGTTTCGCACCTGCAGGGCACGCAATCGGTATGCTGAAAGCGCTGCCGCCGCCGAAATTGACTCGGCCACGGCCATAGTCGGGGATGTTGGAATCGGCCTCAATGTGCGTAAACTCGCCGCCAAATTTAAGAGAGTGCTTGCCCGCCAGGTACGAGAGATCGTCTAAGACATCCCAGTACGGATTGGGAGAGATGGCTTGGGGACGATTGTGCCAAGTCCCGACCAGACCAAATGCATTTCCGGTGAGGCTGTTGGTTATGCTGATGGTCGGCAGGCCAGGCAGGGTTGAGCCTGTGTTGACGACTTTACTGATGCCAAGGCCAGCGTCGTCGCTAGTCGTATCAAAAGTCATGCGGTTGTAGCCGAACCGGACTTCGTTCACGATGTTGGAATTGGGCGTATAATCCCAATTGCCTGATGCCGTCCACGTGTTGATGGTGTAGCCGTTGTTAAATATTTTATTGACGAACCCGCGATCCTCTCCGTCTCCTTTATATCTACCAATAATGAAGTCGCCGTTGACAGTATTCTTTTCGTTTACGTGGTAATCGATTTTCCCCACGCCGTTGTAACTGTTATTCACATTCGGGATCGTGCTGAGGAATCCAATGCCGTTCGTTGGGTTGGCGGCAAAAAAACCGCCGCTGCAGGTTGTGGCGGAAGCGGTGGCCCCTACGGTGCATCCCGTCAATGCAAGGCTGGTCGGGCTTACTGGGATGGCTGAACTTGGTCCATTCGGCCCACATGTGCCAGCGGAGGGAAACGCCAAGCAGTTGATCGCAGCTGCCATGTTTTGATTAATATCCCCGTTGGAAGCCCCGGTTTCTGGAACGCCGTTGCCGCCGGTTGTGCCAAACGCATTTCCAATCGCGTCATTTAATCCCTCATAGTTGGCGAAGAAGAACAGCTTGTCTTTCTTGATCGGTCCGCCTACGGACCCGCCGTACTGTTTCAACTGTGCCGGTGGCTTGTCGCAAGCAGCCAAAGGACCCACTAAACAGTTTCCACCCTGGGAAACGACGTTGAAGTAGTTGCGTGCGTCCCAATTGGAGCTGCGGTAGAAACCGTAGGCCGTGCCATGGAGAGTGTTGGTCCCGGACTTGATTCCGACGTTCACTACGGCGCCAGGCTTCCAGCCGTATTCGGCCTTGGGATTTTCCATCAGGTTGAATTCCTGGATGGAGTCGATCGGAAGGATAGTCGCGCCATCGGTAATCGGACTGGGCATGCCGGCGATGGGACGCGCGTCAAACCAATTGGAATTGATGACGCCGTCGATCATCCAAACGGATTGATCGGGACGGACGCCGTTCGTGCTTTGGGTCCAGGGTCCGCCGCCTACTTGCAGCATTACACCCGGCCGCAAACCCAGCAAACTCTGGTAGTCGCGTCCATTCAAAGGAAGGTCGACAATTTCCGAATTCTCGAGCGTGCCGCCTAAGGTGGCCGTCGTGGTCTCGACCAACGGAACGGCTTCAGTTACCGTAACGGTCTGCTCCTGCTGGCCGGGCTGAACGGTGAGGTCCACCCGAACTTCCTTACCCACTTCGAGGGCCACGTTCTGCCGCTCGAGTTTTTTGAAGCCTTTGGCTTCCGCACGAACCGTGTACATGCCCGGAGTCAAATTGGGAGCGTTATACTCGCCGGCATCGTCCGAAGTCAGGGTTCGTTCGACGCCCCTGGCTACGTCGATCACGGTTACCGTGGCGCCGGCTACGACGCCGCCGCTTTGGTCCGTAACTGTTCCTAGAATTCGCCCCGTATTACCTTGTGAAAACGCGGGCACACTCAGCAACAGGATTACCAGCGCGCCACCCAGCAATGAAATTGCTTTCCCCCACCAACCACACGTCGACCTTAGTGTTCTCATAACTGAACCCTCACCTTTATCTTGGATTGAATTCTGATCCAGGTCCCAACCCCCTACCCCAAAACAGGGCCCAACTTCTGATACACGGAAAAACCTGTGGAAAAGCTCAATTCCCCTGAGGAGAGCGAAAAAGAATCATACCCGACCCTCACCCCAATTCAGGTTCCCCGCGCGTTTCTTTCACCAAACAGCGCTACGCCTAGCTAGCGGTGCCGGGGATCGCGCATCCTACATTCGATGAATTCTTCGACCGATACCTATTATTGCCAACAAAAGTATAGACAGCACCCGACCACAGGAATGGGGGGAGAGTAGTTCCAAAGGTTTGTTAAGTCAAGGGCTATTTTTTACTTTTGTCTATGGGAAACAGCCTCGCGGGAACGGAGGCTTCGCGCCAGGTTTTTCGTTTCAACCGCCCGGATTCGTTATCGGGAGGCGGATCTGAAACATCGAGCCGCGCCCGGGCGAACTATGCACCTCAATCGTCCCGGCGTGGACCTCGGTGATCCAGCGGCCGATGGAGAGCCCCAGCCCGACTCCACCCGATTCGCGGGTGCGCGCCTTATCCGCGCGATAGAATCGCTCAAACACGTTCGGCAGATCCGCCTCGGCGATGCCAATCCCCGTGTCGCGCACTTGCGCCACGGCGTAGCCGTCGTTCCTTTGCAAGGAGACCTCGACCTGGCCATTGGCTGGCGTGTATTTCACCGCGTTATCGATGAGGATCAAAAACAGGCGCCGGAGCGAAGTGGCGTCTCCCTGAATCCACATGGGATCGCCGGAAATGCGCTCTCGGAAACCGATCTGTTTCGCTTCCGCCAGGGCGCTTCCCTGGTGGCAGGCCTCGCGGAGAACTTCCGCGACGTTCGTGTTGGTGAAGTGAAGCGTTTCCGCGCCGGAATCGGCCCTGGCCAGAAACATCAGCTGTTCGATCAACCCGGAAGTTTTTTCAAGCTCGGTCAGAACTTCGGCGATGACGTCCCGGTATTCCTCCGCGGAGCGCGCCTTTCGCAAGGAAAGTTCCGCGCGGGTCCGCATCACGGCCACCGGCGTGCGCAATTCATGCGAAGCGTCCGCCGTGAATTGCGTGATTTTCTTGAACGCGGCTTCCAATCGCTCGAGCATGCCGTTGAGCGTTTCCGAGAGACGCTGCAGCTCGTCGCCGGTTTTCGGCACGACCAGCCGGCTCGACAAGTTCTGCGCGCTGATCGTCCTCGCCGTCTGCGCAATCTGGTCCACCGGGGCCAGCGCCCGGGTGCTGATCCAATAGCCTCCCGCCGCCGCGCACAACAGCAGCGAGGGGATGGAAATGAAGAGCAGCAAAGCGAAATGGTGCAGCGATTCGTAGAAATCGTCCATTTCAAATGCGGACTGGATGAGGTAGGACTGGCCTGCCACGCTGACTTTTTGGGTCCAAATGCGCAGCGGTACGTCCTTGCGCATAAATTCGGTGGCTCTTCTCGGGACCGTGGCAGGCCTGGGTACTCCGTAATCGCTCATGACCGTGGACCGGTAGAGCCAGTTGCCCTGCTCGTCGGAAACCTGAAGAAGGGCGCCCCCCTGCCGCAATTCCGTATGTTCCCGAAGGCCCTCCGGCAGATCGTCCCTGTGGCCTCGCTGGATATCCCGCTCGATCAGCTGGTGTACGCCCTCGGACCGAATTTGCAGCTCCTCGTCCACGGTTTGGCGAATGCTGTGGCGCATGGCGAAATAGGCGCTGATGCCAAACGCGGACAACACCACGGCGAGGATCGCAAAATACCAGGCGGTCAGGCGGAGCCGAATAGGAAGCGTCATCATGCTTTTGTCGTGTCCCGAATGGTGTATCCCGTTCCGCGAACGGTCTGGATCAGCTTCACCTTGTGATCCCGATCCACTTTGTTCCGCAGCAGGCTGATAAAAACGTCGAGTGTATTTTCCTCCACATCCTCATTGGAATCCCACACCGATTGAATGATCGCATTTCGGGGGACCGCCCGGCCGGCGCGCCGCATCAGGAATTCCAGCAACCGGAACTCTGTCCGGCTCAGCGTAATCTCCTCCCCGGCGCGCGTCACCACGTGGCTGGCCGGGTCCAATGCCAGATCTCCCACCTGGAGAAGATTGGGGCGCGGGGCCGACCCTCGCCGCGAGACCGAACGGAGCCGCGCGAGGAATTCCTCAAAAGAGAACGGCTTGGTCATGTAGTCGTCGGCGCCGATGTCGAGCCCTTTGACGACGTCCGGCACGGTGTCTCGGGCGGTAAGGACCAGGATCGGCGTTGCGTTCCCGCTCTTGCGCAGGCGCCGCGCGACCTCGAAGCCGTCGATTCCCGGCAGCATCAGGTCCAGCACGATGGCGTCGTATTCGAGCGCTTGAGCCATTTCGAGCGCGTCGCGGCCATCGAAGGCCAGGCTGACGGAATGGTTCTCCTCCTCGAGGCCTTTCTTCAGCAGCTCGGCCATTTTCTTTTCGTCTTCCACGATGAGGACATGCATCGACGACATGCTCCTATCAGAACACTACAACCTGAAAATGTACTGAATTTGCCTGCCTTTAATTCTAGGCTGTTCCTGCCACACATGGAAAGAAAGGTATGGGAGGACAGTCCGATGAAGCTCGGATTTTCACCTTTCATTCAGTTTGCTTTGGTAATCTGTTCCGCACACGGGTCCGCAAAGTTCCAGCCGGAGAATAGATGAATCGGTGGAAGGAATTCTTAGCTTGCCCTTCAGGAGCCATTCAGGTTAAACGAATAGTATTGCGGCAGGGGGCTGTGATTTCTTAAAGCTTTCTTTTTTAACGCATTGGGGGAAACCTGAAAATTTTCGGCTACGTCCATTCGCTGGGGGCCCGATGAGATTTACGGTTGTTCTTCTGATTTGCATCGTCATTTTCAGCTTGCCGGCGAACGGTCAAGTCGCCGGGGGCGCGATTACCGGCACGGTGTCGGGTGAGTCCGGCTCGGTGATGCCGGGAGTTAACATCTCGGTGAAGGAAGTGACAACGGGCATATCCCGAAGTGTCACAACGAATACGGCGGGACTCTACAACGTGCCCGACCTGTCCCCGGGAACTTTTGAGATGACGGTTTCGGCGACCGGGTTCCAGACTCAGATTTGGACAAGCATCACCGTGACCGGAGGCGTCGAGCGCATCCTGAACGTCGTGCTGAAGGCTGGCAAAGCCGAGCCCGTTGCGCGGGTCGTCGCGCCGCCCGCTCTCGTCAGCGAGCCTTGCCCGGCAACCTGCGGCAGCGCCAACGCCAATACGGTGCGCGACACGCCGCTCAACGGCCGCGACTGGGCGGCGCTGGCGACGCTGCAGGCCGGCGTCTCCTCGGTGCAGAACGGCAGCGCCACCGGCGGCGGAAACATGGATCGCGGTTTCGGCGCCGCCGTCAGTATTTCCGGATCGCGTCCCGATGAAAACGCTTACATCCTCGATGGCGTCAGCATTAACGACTATGCGAACGGGGCGCCGGGCAGCGTTCTCGGCGACAATTTGGGAATCGATGCGGTGCAACAGGTGGCGGTTCTTGGCAGCAATTATCCGGCGGAGTACGGACGGACCTCGGGCGGCGTCATTAGCGTTGAAACCACCAAGGGGGCGGACGCGTTTCACGGTTCGGTCTACGAATTCCTCCGCAATAGCGCCCTCGACGCCCGCAATTTTTTTGACGGCCCGGTGATCCCGCCCTTTAAGCGCAATCAGTTTGGCGGTTCCGCCGGGCTGCCGATCCGCAAGGGCCGCACTTTTATTTTTGGAGACTATGAAGGCCTGCGGCAATCGCTCGGCGTGACAACGGTGGATACCGTCCCATCACAGGCCGCGCGTACCGGACTGCTCGCGTTTTCGGATCCCTCGCAGTTTCCATCCAACTGCGCCCCCACCGCCGTAACCGATCAATGTCAGGTTGCCGTGGATCCGCAGATTGCAAAGTTCCTCTCCGCGCTGTTTATTCCGCTGCCTACCGACACCGTGCAACCGGGAAGCAACGTTGGACTCTTCCGGTTCTCCGCGCAGGAACTCACGACCGAAAACTATTTCACGACTCGTTTCGACCACAAATTCACGGATCGCGACAGCATCTACGCAACGTACATCCGGGACAATTCCACGACGGTGGCGCCCGGAACTTTTGGCGAATTGTATTCCGACCTCGTTTCCAACCGCCAGGCCGCGACGATTCACGAACAGCACATCTTCGGCCCTAATTTGCTGAACGTCGCCCAAATCGGCGCCACTCGCGCCGTCGGAATCCAGGGCAAAGTCGATCACATCGCCAGCCCATATCAGTCTGTGATGACCGATCACCAATACGCATTCGAGCCCGGAGGCTATGCGGGGGACATTCAGAGCATTCCAGGGGTCACCAGCTTTTTGGGCGCTCCAACGGCGGAAGGGTACATCCCCTCGAGCCGCGCGCTTTATTGGACAACGTATCAGGGCGGCGACTACCTGGCCCTCATTCACGGCATTCATTCGATCAAGTTCGGAGGGCAGTTTGAGCGAATGCAGGACAACGAAGTTTCCGCCAGCAACATCAACGGCCTTTTCCGCTTTGATTCCCTGGCGCAATTTCTGACCAATGAGCCGTCCCTCTTTTCGGGGACGGGAACTCCCCTGCCGCTCGATATCGGAATGCGCCAAACGCTGTTTGGGGCATTCTTCGAAGACGACATCAAGCTGCGGAAGACGCTGACGGTGAATGCCGGGCTGCGCTACGAAATGGTGACCGTGCCGGCTGAATCGCACGGCCTCACCACCGTGCTGCCCAGTTTGGGTTTTCCGAATCCGCCGGCGCCCGCCGCGCAGCCGATCTGCGGAAGAAGCGCGCCGGGCTGCGCAGGCACTGGGCCTCTTTTCAAGAACCCCACCCTGCGGAACTTTGAGCCGCGCCTCGGATTTGCCTGGAACCCGCGTTCGGGCAAGACACTGTTTCGAGGCGGCTTTGGGATTTTCGATGTGCTCCCGCTGCCCTATGAATTCACACTCACCTTTCAACGAGCCGCGCCGTTCACGCGAACCATTGTCGGCGTAAATCCGCCACCAGGTTCGTTCACAATGGACCCAACGCTGGGATCTTTGGCTTATCAGCAATTTGTCGGGCAAACGGACACGAATCTTGCGTACTACGCGGACCCGCAGCCGAAGCGCGATTATGTGATGCAATGGAACCTGAGCGTGGCGCGCGAGCTGAGTTCCACGCTGGCGCTGACGGTCGGATATGTGGGATCGCGGGGAGTCCATCTGCCCTATCGCGTGGACAACATCGACATGGCGATTCCCACGCTCACGTCCGCGGGCTATCTGTGGCCCTGCGGACCGGACAGCACTGGCAACCCCTGCGCCGCGGGCTTCCTACCGAGCGGGACGCAAGCCTCGCCGGCGCCGAACAGCAAGCTGAATCCGAATTTCGGCCGCATCAACGCCACGCTTTGGCAGGCGAATTCGTTCTATCACGCCATGCAGGTGGATCTGGCCAAGCGCGTGAGCCACGGCATCCAGTTTCACGGCGCCTACACTTTCGGCAAGAGCATCGATACGCTGTCCGCGTCCGAAGCGGATGACTCGTTTCCGAACGGCCTGTTCAATCAACTGTTTTTTGACCAGCACACGACGCGCGGTCTTTCCGACTTCAACGTTGCGCAAACCCTGGTCCTGAGCGCCACGTGGGAAATTCCAGCGCCGGCCAAGGGCTCCCGGCTCCCGGAGTGGGCTTTTGGCGGGTGGCAGCTTGTGGGCTTGTACAAGGCCAGCACGGGCCAGCCGTTTACGCCGATTATGGGCGGAGATCCAGTCGGGACGCTATTGGATGAAACGGGAGAAGTACCGAGCATCGTTCCCGGCTGCGCTACGGTTAACAAGAATTTTAAAAAGGACAGCACGCCCATCTACGTCAACATTAATTGTTTCGCACTGCCGAGTGTGCCGACCGCGTCCATGGCATCACTGCCCTATTCGTGCGCTCCTTTTGCGGGTGCCGCGGCACTTCCGCCGAGCGGCCAAACGTACTGCGCAAATCTCCGCGGCAACCTCGGCCGCAATACCGTCATCGGGCCGGGGCTTTCCAAGCTGGATTTCTCCGTGTTCAAGAACAACTATATCCGGCGCATCTCGGAAAGCTTCAACGCGCAATTCCGCGCGGAGATTTTCAATATTTTTAATCGCGCGAACTTCGGCTCGCCCACCGACAACTTGGCTGTGTTCGACCAAAACGGCGTACCGCAAGCCCAGACTGCCGGACTCCTGGACTCCACGCAGACCACGTCCCGCCAGATTCAATTCGCGCTGAAATTAATCTGGTAAGTAGCACAGGCACTTTTGCCTGTGCGGTTTTCTAAGCCTTCGCGCGGCAAGAACGCCACCATCGGTAGACAAAACCGCACAGGCAAGAGTGCCTGTGCTACTTCACACGATCCGCGACAGTTTTCCTGCACGAAACTTGGCGGCCTGAAATTCGCACGCTTCCTTGTTCCCGGCTATACTTGGATTTACTTTCCTAACCGTCGGAGAGTCGGAACTCCGATTCCGGGGACTCATAGATGCAAGACTGGCTTCCAAGATCGATTTCCTGTTTGAAGGATTATAGCTGGCACAAATTCGCCGCCGACGCTCTCGCGGGAGTCACGGTGGGGCTCGTTGCGCTGCCGCTGGCGATGGCGTTCGCGATCGCTTCGGGGGTTGCGCCGCAGGCGGGGCTGTATTGCGCCATCGTCGCGGGGTTCCTGATCTCCGCGCTGGGCGGATCGACGACGCAAATCGGGGGTCCCACAGGCGCGTTCGTCGTGGTGGTCTTCGGCATTGTGACGCGATATGGCCTGGACGGCTTGTTCATGTGCACGCTGATGGCGGGCGTGATGCTCGTCATTTTGGGCGTCACGGGCCTCGGCACCGCCGTGAAATATATTCCACGCCCGGTCGTGGTGGGATTCACGAACGGCATCGCGGTCATCATCGCCAGCACGCAGATCAAGGATTTCTTCGGCCTCAAAGTTGATAAAGTTCCCGGAGAATTTCTGGCACGGATGGAAATTCTCGCCCGGAATTTTCACACGTTTTCTCCATTGGAAACGAGCCTGGCCGTGTCTGCCCTGATTGTGATCCTGATCTTCATGCGTTTTGTGAAGCGCGTGCCGGGATATATCGTCGCGCTGTTTGCGGGCACGGCGCTCGTGGTTTTGCTGAAGCTGCCGGTGGAAACAATCGGCACGCGCTTCGGCGGCATCCCCTCCGGCTTCCCGGGAATCACAATTCCGCAGTTCCACTTTGATTTGCTGCGCCCGCTGATTTCCCCGGCGATCACGGTGGCCATGCTCGGTGCAATTGAATCGCTCATGTCGGCCGTCGTTTCCGACCGCATGAGCAGCACCAAGCACAATCCCAACGTGGAGCTCGTAGGCCAGGGCATCGCCAACATCATGTCGCCGCTCTTTGGCGGCCTGCCGGCCACGGGTGCGATTGCGCGAACCGCCACGAACATCCGCTCCGGCGCAAAAACGCCGGTCGCGGGAATGGTGCACGCGTTGACGCTCCTGGGGATTGTGCTGTTCGCCGCGCCGCTGGCGCGATTCATTCCGCTGTCGGTGTTGGCCGCGATTTTGCTCGTCGTCTCCTACAACATGGGCGAATGGCGGGAAATCCCCGAGCTTCTGAAACTTTCTCCGCTGGACATAGGCACGTGGCTCGTCACGTTCGCGCTCACCGTGTTCGCGGATTTGACGGTGGCCGTCGAAGCCGGAATGATCCTGGCGGCCCTCGTATACATCCGCAAGGTCACAGCCACGACGACAGTTTCCCAAGTCACTGACGAGTATCTCCGCGAAGGCCATGTGCACATCCTGCAGCACAAGGAAATTCCGCCCTACGTGACCATCTTCCGCATCCACGGACCTTTTCTTTTTGGAGCGACCGATAAAATCGACGAGGTGATCGAGCGTATTCCGGAGCTGCCTCCCATCCTCGTGCTGCGCCTCCGAAACATGACGGCCATCGACGCCACAGGCTTGCAAGCCATCGAGAATCTGGCCGATGCCGTGCACAAATCCGGCCGCGGCCTCATCCTCTGCGGCGCACGCGAACAGCCCGCCCGCTTGATGCATCAAGCCGAATTTGAAGAGCACGTCGGCGCAGGAAACATCAGCCCAAGTATTTCAGTCGCCCTGGAACGGGCTAAGGTTCTCTATCAGGAAATTGAGCAGCGGAATCTTCAGGCGGTGGGCGAAGACGCCAAGACCACGAGCGCTCTCCGTTAGGGCTCGGTAGTTCGGGGCGAGCTCACTAGACCTTTTCTGATAACTCCGCGCTAAATCACTGGAGTGCCGTGATTCCGTCCTGGCACGCCGTCATACGAAAACCAACGGTCGGGTCGCCCTTTTTTCTACGCAGCGGCAGCCCTGTAGGGTTGATGCCGGTGGGCGGCGAGCGCACCGTGGTACGCGGAAATGAAGTTGAAACTGAAAATTCCGATTGGGGCTATTGGAGAATAAAGATATTCTTGAAGTCTATCCGCGTTTGAGCGATGGTGAGAATCACCGGGAGAACTCAAGATGAAGGTTAAGGAAATTGGTCTTTCAATGTTCGCGTTGGTTTGTCTTCTGGCCGCCATACCCGCATTCGGCCATCACGGAAGCGCGGAGTACGAAACGGAGCAAGTGGTCACCGTCGAGGGCGTGGTCAAACAGTTCGAGTGGACCAATCCCCACACTTGGCTGTACGTAACTGTTGCCAACGACAAAGGCGAAATCGCGGAGTGGGCGGGTGAGGCTGGCGCTCCGGGGATGCTGGCGCGGCGCGGCTGGACCAGTCATAGTTTCAAACCCGGCGACAAGGTCAAGATGAGCGGCCGTCCCGCCAAGAACGGATCAAAGCAGATGCTCATTTCAAAAGTACAAACGGATGGGGGAGTACTCCAATAAGCGAGGTCAGTCCATCCGACGGCGCGTGTGGAGCGCGGGAAAGGTAGCTTCCCAATGAAACCCCGTTTTGGCTGCTGCACCTGTTTTCTAATGGTCATGCTCGCTTTGGCGACATCGATCCTTGCGCAGAGTTCCCAGCCATCGAAGGCACACGAGACCCTCTCGGGCGGTCCGGACTCGGACATCGTCGGAATCTGGATGCCGACGCTTCCAAGGCGGGTGGGGGGAGTCAACGATACCCTTTTGGATCCGGCGGATAAGAGAACGCCAGACAGCGCGAAAGTGGTGCCGTTCCTACCCGAGGCGGAAGCAAGATACAAAGCCGCCAACCCGTTGGATAATACTGCCACGCACTGTTTGCCTCCCGGTATTTCGTTCCTCATGCTTGTGGCCTATCCAATCGCGATCCTGCGGGCGCCGGGCCGAGTGGTTTTGGTCCATGAATACATGAACCAGGTCAGGTGGATCTACACGGATGGGGCAGGTCATCCGAAAGATCTCGAGCATACGTGGCTTGGAGACTCGGTCGGGAAATGGGATGGCGATACCCTGGTGGTGGACACGATTGGCTTCAACGACAAAAGCTGGTTGGATTTGCACGGAATGACTCACAGTGACGAGTTGCATACGGTGGAGCGGTTTCACCGCCGCGGAGCGGTTTTGGAATACAGCCTGACGATCGAAGATCCCAAGACCTTCAGTCAGCCTTGGACGGTTCACATGGACTATGAGGCAAAGCCGGATTGGAAGATCGCGGAGTTTGTTTGCGAAGAGAATAATAAATACAAATGATGTGCAATATTGACGCTCGTCGTGGCGCAGGCCGGACGGCGGAGACCTGGGCAGGCGGCCTGGCCTTTGAATGTTTTTAGACTGGCGGATGCCCCAGTTTTCGGTGTTTGAATGCTGGGACTTTTGACTTGATTCCCACGGTATACATCACCCGCACATTTTAATAATCATCCGCTCCAGGGAAGCGATCCAATTCTCCGCGGGTCCTTGAAATTCTCCAAAGTAGAGCAGGCGTGCGAACTGAGAGAGCAGGCCGACAACACCGGCCACTAGCAGTTCTGTATCTGTATCCTGCCCAATGACGCCTTCTGTTTTTCCGTTCTCGAAAACCTGGCGGAGCAAGCCTCCCAAACTGCGCTCGCGAAACTCCGCCGAAAGAGATTGCCAAAAGCGGCGGGTGTTTTCCGTGGCATAAAGAAATGCGTCGAGATCGTCTTCCACGATTCGCCTGTAGGCGCCCAGAAGCGCCTGAAGATTGTCGTGGAACGGGCGCTCCAAATGAATGGCCACCTGAAGCTCGTCCGTCACTCGCTCGTAGCACTGCTTGAAGACGTAGAGAGCCAGTTTGTCCTTCGTCCGGAAGTATTTGAAGATGGCGGGATTGGAGTAACCCGCTTGCGCCGCGATCTGCCGGGCGGTCGGGTCCGACGGCCCGTGGCGGACGAAGAGAGAGAGAGCCGCCTTAAGGATTTCCCGCTTGGAGGCCGGGTCGCTTTCCAGGACAATGGACGAATTTCTCTTCCTGCTTCGCCGTGTCTTCATCATTCTTCGCGCTTGGGTTTTGCGCATGCACCTTCCGTAACTACTTTTGCCGACAGACGAAGTGGCGCAGGCTTCAGCCTGTGGGCTTTGGTGGCGGCAACGGCGATCGCGCTCCGGCCAACCCCCCCACAGGCTTGAAGCCTGTGCTACTTGTTTCGCTTGACCGCGTCGCTATCGCGGTGCTAGCGTTCGCCCAACACTTGGTGAGCGCCTGCTCACTTGAGGAGGATAACTCATGACCCCTATCACGCGACGTGAATTCGTGCAAGGCGCGGCTCTCGCGCCCCTGGGCTTCACTTCCCTCGGCGCCATGGCGCAGCAAACGGCGACGGGGCCCGGCGATCGTTTCGATATTGTCGTGGCCGGCGCGGGGCACAACAGCCTCGTTACCGCCGCCTACCTGGCCAAGGCGGGCTACAAAGTCGTGGTCCTGGAAGGGCGGCCAGTGATCGGCGGAGGCGCCAAAACGGCGTCCGCGACGATGGTCGGATTCAAGGACGATATGTGTTCCACGGGCCATACCGGAATCCAGGACAATCCGATGCTGAAGGAACTCAGCCTGCAGGATTACGGGCTGGAATACCTCTTCCCTGATCCGTTCTTCCACATGCCTTTTGCCGATGGAAGTTCTCTCACGATGTGGCGCGATTTCGATCGCACAGCCGCGGAGTTCGGAAAATTCTCGAAAAAAGATGAGGCCGCTTTCCGGCGCATCTACGCGGAGTACATGGCTTTCCGGCCGGTGATCGAGGCGAACCAGTTTCTGCCGGTGGGCTGGGGAAAGCCGTTGAATGAACTCATGGCCGGCGTTCCGCGCGCGGGATTGTGGCAGCGCCGCATGGCGATGTCCGCCTGGGACAACATTTGCGATAACTATGAAGACGAGCACACTCAAAATTTTCTAGTCACCCTGGCGCTCCTGGGGCCTCTGACCGATCCGATCTATCCAGGGACTGGAATGTCGGCGTTCGGAACCGCTGCCCTGATGAAGTGGGGCCGCCCGTGCGCCAAAGGCGGCGCCGGGCAACTGACGCAAGCGCTGGCGCGCTACATCGAAGCGCATAACGGCGTAGTCGAAGTCAACAAGCCCGTGACGCGGCTCATCATTGAAAACAGCAAATGCACAGGAGTGGAATGCGCTGACGGCAGCACGTTCCATGCTGACAAAGCGGTGGTCTCCACCATCCACATCAAGCAACTGGTGAACATGGCCCCGCGCGAGTCGTGGGGCCAGGGTTTTCTGGATGGCGTGGATACGTGGAAGGAAGAACAAGGCTCCATCTTCGCCGCAAATTATGCCCTGAAGGAAGCCCCGAAATACGGAGGAACAACGTTAGCGACCGCAGCGTTCTTTTCGCCGAACGCGACGCGAGTCCTGCGGAACGGCTACGACATCGGCGTCGGAAATGCCAATTTCGACGAGCCGCCCATGCTGTCGGAATGCTTGACCGTGACCGACCCTTCGCGCGCGCCCGCCGGGATGCACACGCTCAAGCTCATGACCTGCCAACCCTACAGCTTGAAAGAAGGACCAGAACACTGGGACCAGATCAAGAAACAGATGGCCGACGCGCAACTGAAGTACCTGCGCCGCTTCGCGCCCAATCTGACGGACGACAAAATCCTGGGAGAGTTTATCCAGTCCCCGCTGGATATCGAGCGCATGAATCCTGCGTTCTGGCACGGCAGCGTCCATGCGGGCGCCGCCGGCGCCTCTCAGTCCGGCGCGATGCGTCCGGTACCAGGTTGGGCGCAGCATCGCATGCCCATTAACGGCTTGTATCAGACAGGATCCTGCACGGCTCCCGGCGGAGGCATTTCCGGAGTGCCGGGACGAAACGCGGCAATGGTCATGCTTAAGGATTTTGGCACCAGCATCGAGCGAGTAGTGGCCAAGCCCGAAAATAAAATAGGGATAAGTCGATAAACAAATCTTGCGACAAGCCTGGAGAAATTCTGTAAGCCAATGGGAGATTTGCCGGTGACAAGAAGAAAAATCTTCGGCGCGGCCGCCGCCGGACCAATCCTGGCGGTCCTACTCACCGTAATGAGCTTGTCGGCGCAGTCGCAAGGCAAACAAGAACAGCCGGTGCCGAACAATCCCGTTGTTCCCGCACCGCCCGATCAGCCGATCCCGTTCAGCCACAAGACGCATCTCTCGCTGGACCTGCAATGCCAGGCATGCCACACGAATCCGGAGCCCGGCGCGATGATGACGTTCCCGGCTACGAGCGCGTGCATGAATTGCCACGAAACGGTTGCCACGAAGAAGCCCGCGATCGTGAAGCTTGCGCAGTTCGCCAAATCACAACAGCCTATCCCCTGGGTGCGCGTATACAGCCTCACGCCGGGCGTGCAATGGAGCCACCGCAAACACCTGGAAGCCGGAGTGAAGTGCCAGGCCTGCCATGGTCCAGTCGCGGAGATGGATGCAATGGCGATGGTCACCAGCGTCACGGCTATGGGAGCGTGCATTAGCTGCCATCAGATGAACAATGCAAAAACCGCCTGCAACACGTGCCATCTGTGGCCCTAGCTTTTCCTTGTTCGAAGAGCGAGGGCCGCGCGCCATACGACGCAGGTCAGCATGGAACTCCACTCTTAACCTTCGCCAGCCGCTTTCTCGGAGGCATGACCGAACCCGATTCCGGAATCAAAAATTAAATCCGACGCCGAGCGAAAGCACAGGGAAAAATCGATACGGATTGACATCGTTCTGGATTTTTACTTGTTGGGCTTGAATGTTTGCCAGCACGGTCGGGTCGCTGGAAACCGCCCGGCAAATCGTTCCCGTCGTGTCGCAGACATTTCCGGCCAGGTTCAGCGCCACTCGCGCCGATCCCTGGTACGCCCCGCCAACTTCAAAGAGAAAGCTGTAGTGCCTTCCATTTCGCGGAATCAGGTTGCCGATCCCCACCATGATCGATGGCGACACTTTTACGAAATCCAGTTTCCCGGTGCCTGTGACCGGAGCGGTGGGATCGCTTTCATACGACGTGCCTCCCACCGAGAACGTCTGCCCGCCCGGGACCGACGCGGTCGCCGTCACTTGGTTGCCATTGTAGAACAGGATGCCAGGGCTGATGTGAATGCCGCCGAGCAGGAACCAGTCCAGGTGGGCTTCCGCCGATTGGAATTGCAAGTGGCCATCGTATTGAATTCCGTCATTGGTGATGGGCCGGCTGTATCGGAACATGTTGAATCCGCCGCGCAGGTTAAATTTTCCGGCCAGCGGCGTGGCCACTTCGATTCCCGCGCCCAAAGTGGAAATCTTCACCCCAATCCCAATTCTGGAAAAAGCTCTCTGCCCAGCCTCTTTCGTCCCCGCTCTCGCTGGCTCGCTGCCGGCAACTTCTTCCGTGTCCGACGCAGTATCGTCCGTCTGGACATCTGGCTGATCCATGGACTTCGGCAAAACGGCCGCGGCGACCAGTTTTTTCACGGTTGCCTGCGCGATCTCCGTCCCCTCGCCATCCGGGGCTTTGGCAAGACCTGATTGGCCGAAACAGACTCCACCCCACGCCGTCGCGAGAGATAGCGTTAGAGTCGCCATCCAGAGCGCCAGTTTGATTCTCATCTTCCCCCCTATGAACCAGAAACCGCGATTTAGGCTGTAATCTGAAATAAACACAGGACATAGACCAACATACTGAGGTCATGGCCACCCCTCAATCCAATATCATCGGTATGGCGCTTGAATGACATTAATTCTCAAGAAGAAAACTTCTAGTGGCTGGCGTCCGGGCTTGTTTGACGAGCAAAACGGGGAGCCGCAATGGCGTCTTTCAGGAGTGGGATAACGGTTTTGCTCGGTGACGGATCGGGGCGCAGTAGGAGCGCCGGGCTTTCTGGCTGTTTGGTATTGTACCGTTAAGGTTCAGCCGTCAACTTCAATTTCTCGTCCAGCTGCGCGAGCGGCGGCTGCCCCGGTTCGGGAGGTTGATTCACGTAGACTGTTTTTCCACCCGTCTCCGCAAAAACCCAGATCGAATTGCCGGGAAGGCGTTCGCGCACGTCCCGTAGGTGTTCCGCCGAGACGACCAGGAAGACTCGCTTCGATCCTTCCCACAGTCGGGAAAAATCCAGGTCGTCAAAGAACCGCTTCGGCGCGTCCGGATAGTGCGAACCGAACTCCAAATTGCTTCCCGTCGCGTTATACAGCAGCACGCCCCGATGGGAATAAAACGCAATGCCCGGAGCAACGCGAATGTCCCCATAGAGCGCAATTTGATCGTCCGGCTTCAGGGACTTATCGATCTCGAGGGCCAGCGACCGGGATGAAAGCGTCGGATTCAAAACGTCGTGGGCGATGTGCGCCGCCACGATGAATCCAACCATCCCCAGCGCCAGCGCGATCGTCGGGAGCCACTGAATGCCGCGTTCCCGCAGCGCCCACGCCACCACAAACGCGATCAGCACGGAAAGCGAAGAGAGAATGATGGGGAGCCGCAGGTCGGCCACCGATTCCGGCGTCAGGTCGAGCAAGTGAACCATGCCGGTCAGATAATTTTCCGGGCTGCGCAGTTCCAGATGGTTCGCAACATCGCTCGCCGCGGCAATGTGCATCGTCCCCCAGAGAAAATATCCGGCAACCAGAGCAAGCACCACGGCCAGCGCCGCCAAAACGCGCTGCACAGGCTTCAGCCACTTCTTGTCGGCCTCCTCGGCGTCCGCGATCCCCAGCCCCAGCAGCAGGGCCATAGCCGGCCACGCGCCAAAACTGTAGTATTCCAGCCGCGATCCGCTTTCCACGGTGAAGAACAGCAGGATTACGCCCGCCCAGGCAAACAGCAGCAGACGGGCTTGCGCGCTCGGATCGGTGGCCTTGCCCCAATCGCGCGGGGGCCAGGGCAGTTCGCGAAGAGCGAGCGGAAAGAAGAAGCTCCACGGAAACAGCCAGACCAGATGCGCGCTCCACCAGGCCCACAGCGGCACGGCACCGTAATCGTGCGGCAGGCGCGTTCCCAGGGCGCGATTGATGTGCTCGTTGATGAAATAAGCCCAGAAGAATCCGGGTGTGCGAATCGCCGCCAGGATGTGCCACGGCGCGGCGAGTGCCAGAAAAACCGCGGAGCTGGAGAACAACCGAAGCTCGCGCCACCGGTGCCAGCCGCGCGTCATCGTAATAAACGCCGCGATGCCGAGAAGAGGAAACAACAGGCCAATCAGCGAGCGTGTCATGACAGCGAAGGCGATCAAGGCCGCAGCGCCACAATAGCCTATCCGGGTATCCAGGCTGCCGGTCCAGGCGCGCAAAAATAAGTAGAATGTTCCTTCGAAGGCGAGAGTGTACAGCGCCTCAGGGATCATGTTCCGCGTATAGAGAAACATCCCCACGCTCGTGGCCGCGGCCAGCGCTGCATAGAATCCCGCGCGCTGTCCGAAAAACCTGCGCCCGAATTCGAAGGTCAGCAGGACGATCCCGACCATCGCGAGCCCGACGGGAAGCCGGGTCGCGAATTCCGTTTCCCCGAGCAATTTGTAGCTTGCGGCCACCAGCCAGAAGTGCATGGGCGGGCGGATCAGGTAGCGGACGCCATCCATGTACATGACCACGAAGTCATGGCGCGCCAGCATTTCCTGGGAGACCATGGCGTGGGCGGCGTCCACATCCTCGTCATCCAGCGCGGGGCGTCCGGCCGTACCGATGTACAGTCCTGCAGACAGCACCAGCAGGCACAGGAACATCCACCACGCGCTGGTCCTTCCACTTGGCATCATTTATTCCTAAATCGTGCGTAAAAAACAGTCATTCTAGCATAGCCGTCCAGAGCCTTTGAAAACCCGCTGAAATAAGGAAACCTTACTGCCCTAAGCTCACTGTCCTTCTTCTGTCCGTACGAGCAGTTGTCCGATTGGCTCCTCAATCTTAATCTTCTTCCTAAGGTTTGACGAAGTAAGGTTTGACGGATGCCCCGCGCGGCGCGGTATGGCGCCCAGTGGGCTCGTTGGACCAGCCCAGTGGAGGAAATCAACATGATCCAGGTCGAGGCATTCCAGGAATTTCGCACCGGCCTCACGTTTCTGCGCGGAGGCGATGCCAACAAGGCGCTTCCCCACCTCAAGTGCGCTCTCGAAGAAGAACCCTCCAATCCGTTCTATATTTCCTACATGGGAGTGGCCATCGCGGCGACGGAACAGAAGTGGGCCGAAGCGGAGGAGCTTTGCCGTTCCGCCATACGCATGAGCCGGCGCCAGGCGCAACTTTATTTGAACCTCGCCGAGGTGTACGTAGCTGCTGACCGCAAACAGGACGCCGCCGATACCCTGGTTCGCGGGCTGCGCTACGCCCCGCACGACCAGCGTTTGAAAATTGCCCTCGATCGGCTGGCAATCCGCCGCCCCCCCGTGCTGCGGTTTCTGCCGCGGGCGCATACGATGAATCGCAATCTGGGCAAGCTGCGGCATCACGCGATGCAAGTCCTTGCTTCATTTTGAACCATGAAATTACAGCTTCGATAATATAGATGGGCGAGCCGATTGCACCCGAGTACGCGCGGCGCTATCATGCGTTTCCCATGAAACGCAAACTTGGCCTGTTTGTGTACACCGAGGAAAGAAATTGTCCTCTGTGCGGCAGCGACCATGTGCATCGCACCAAGCGCGGACGCCTTCTGGAATTTTGGGTTCTCCTCTTTCTGCCTTATCGCCCTTACAGGTGCGGCAAGTGCCGCCAACGTTTCTATGCCCCTAAGAGGTTGCCCAAGAAGGAAGGCCTCGACGAATTCGACGCGGAGTAAGACTCTGAAATGCTCTAGTGGCGCAGGCTTCAGCCTGTGGGTTTTAGTCCTTGCAAGGTCCAACCCCACAGGCTGAAGCCTGCGCCACTTCCTTCTGTATAATGCCCGACAAT
>JGI12269J14319_10001742_pt1 | contig 21428 bp, 17 predicted proteins | sample PeaSoiSIISIP2007_FD_14319 | JGI IMG/M metagenome (IMG submission 14319)
GCCAGAGCGGGACCGGGGGTGGCGAGGGAGCCCCCGGTACCGCTCCACGGCAGGGCGAGGGCGACGAGCAGGCCCGCCGCCACCGTTCCGAGCAGGAACCGCCGGCGCCGCACTGCGACGCTGGGGCGGGTCGTCCGGCTGTCGGTGACGCACCCGGCGCGCGTGGGACGCGCCTGGTCGCAACGACGGTCGGGCTCGGACTGGGGAAGAGGCCGGACAGGGGCGACCCTGGGTCGTGCCGGCCGGGCCGGGGCGTCGGGGGCAACCAGGCGCAGCGACTCCCGGCGCGTACGACGTCCGGAGGGGATCGGCGAGAGGACGACGGCCATCAGCTCCGGCCCCCGACCCCATGAGTCGAACACGTGTTCGCCACGCCCTCATCACAGCACGAACGGGTGTTCGTGTCAAGGGCCACCCCGCCCCTCCCACGCTGTTCGGCCACGGCCATGACGACAGGCTCTCATGGGGGTGTGACACCGGCTCAGGCCCTGGTGGGAGGGCCCGTGACGAACAGGTGTTTGATCCCCGCCCCTCCGGGGGCTACCGTGTCCCGAACAGGTGTTCGCCTTCCAAGAGGCGGTTCCCGGTACGGACGCCTCACACCGGCGACGGGGCGAACCCGGGCGGAGCACACCGGCGGCGATGCGGGACGAGGAGGACCAGATGGCCGAGGCACTGACCGGAAAGCGGCTCGAGATCCTCGAGTTCATCGGCGACAGTCTGCGGGAGCGGGGCTATCCGCCCTCGGTCCGAGAGATCGGCGAGGCGGTCGGGCTGACCTCGTCCTCGACGGTGCACGCCCACCTGGCCGTGCTCCAGCGGGAGGGCTATCTGCGGCGCGACCCGACCAAGCCCCGTGCCATGGAGGTGCGCTTCGATCCCTCCTCCCGGGCCGCCATGGCGGCGAGCCCTGTCCGCCACGTACCCCTCCTCGGGGACGTGGCGGCGGGTACCGGGGTCCTCGCCAGCGAGAACGTCGAGGAGCTTCTTCCCCTCCCAGAGGACTTCACGGGTCCGGGGTCGGTGTTCATGCTGCGGGTGCGCGGCGAGTCGATGATCGAGGCCGGCATCTTCGACGGCGACTACGTGGTCGTGCGCCAGCAACCCGACGCCGACAACGGCGACATCGTGGTGGCAGGCATCCCGGGGGACGAGGGAACCGTCAAGACCTTCTCCCGGCGCCGGGGGAAGGTGGTGCTCTCCCCCGCCAACGCTGCGCTCTCCCCCATGGAGTTCGCTCCCGACGAGGTGACCATCTACGGCCGCGTCGTCACCGTCTTACGCCGCCTCTGATAGCGGCACCGTCGCTCGCCCGGTCGGCACCGCGTCCGTGAGTGGGTGTCAGCCGTCGAGCAGAACGGTCTCGAGCACGGCGCGCGCACGGTCGAGCTCGCGCCGGGTCACGTGCTCGTCGGGGGTGTGGGCGAGGAGCGGGTCACCGGGGCCGAAGTTGGTGGCCGGCACCCCGATCTCGGCGAAGGTGGCCACGTCGGTCCACCCCACCTTGGCCCGCGGCGGTGCCCCCGTCGCCGCCACGAGGCGTGACAGCACCGGGTGTTCCAGCGCCGGCGGTGCCCCCGCCGCGGCGTCGACGACCTCGAGCGTGTCACCCGCCGACGCGTCGAGCTCCCCACCCAGCAGCTCCCGCAGGGTGCGCTCGGCCGACGACACGTCACCCAGGGGAGCGAACCGGTAATTGATTGTGATCGCCGCCCGGTCCGGGACGACGTTGTCGGCGACGCCCCCTTCGATCTTCACCGCCTGGAGCTGCTCGGTGTACTCGCACCCGTCGAGGAGGACGCCACGGGGCACGTAGCGCTCGAGCGCGGCGAGGACGGGTGCCAACCTGTGCACGGCGTTCACCCCCATCCACGGCCTGGCCGTGTGGGCGCGGCGTCCCCCGACCGAGATCACCGCCCGCATGGTGCCTTGGCAGCCGGCCTCGACGATGCCGCCCGTGGGCTCGCCGAGCACGGCGGCGTCGCCGGCCAGGAGATCCGGGCGCGTCGCGGCCAGACGGCCCAGGGCGTTGTCGTGGCGGGCCACCTCCTCGCACGCGTACAACACGAAGGTGATGTCCACGGCCGGTTCGCGCATCGTGGTGGCCAAGTCGAGCAGGACGGCTAGGCCCCCCTTCATGTCCACCGCGCCCAGACCCCACAGCGTGTCACCTTCGAGGCGCGGCTTCCCGTCTTCGAAGGGGGGCACCGTGTCGAGGTGCCCGGCAAGCACGACGCGCCGGGACCTCCCGAGCCGGGTCCGCGCCACCACCGTGTCGTCGAAGCGTTGAACCTCGAGGTGCCGGGCCGCGCACAGTTCAGCCTCGGCCCGGTCCGCCAGGGCGGCCTCGTGGTGGCTCACCGAGGGGATGGCGACGAGCTCGGCGGTCAAGGCCAGCAGATCGGTCATGTCGTAGGCACCCGACAGGGCTCAGATGCCGACCTGATGCTCGCGCAGTGCCGCCTCGAGCTGGGCTTTGTCGTGACGCTCTCCGGGCTCGAGGCGCTTGATCACGAGCACGCAGGGCAAGAAGAACTCGCCGCCGGGATACTGCCTCTTGCGCGACGCGCCGATGGCGACGCACCAGGGTGGCACCACCCCCCGGCCGAGCTCTTGTCCCGACGCGGCGTCGATGACGGGGATCCCGGGATTGAGGATCACGCCCTCGGCGAGTACCGACCCCTCCCCCACACGCGCTCCCTGGGTCAACATGCAACGGCTCGAGATGTTGGCGTCGTCGCCGACCATGACCGGCGCCGCGTTGGGCGGCTCGAGCACGCCACCGATGCCCACGCCCCCCGCCAGGTGGACGCGCGCGCCGATCTGCGCGCACGACCCCACCGTCGCCCACGTGTCGACCATCGTGTCGGCGCCGACGCGCGCCCCGATGTTGACGTAGCTCGGCATGAGGATGACACCGCGGTCGAGGAACGAACCCCAGCGTGCCGAGGCGCCGGGGACCACGCGCACACCCGCCGCGGCGTACCCGGTCTTCAGCGGCAGCTTGTCGTGGAATTCGTAGGGCCCGACCTCGGTGGTCTCCATGGCGCGCAGTCGGAACAGGAGGAGGATGGCCGTCTTGAGCCAGCTGTGCACCACCACCTCGCCGGTGGCGGGGTCAACCTCCGCCACACGGGCTTCGCCCCGGTCGAGCAGCTCCACCGCCTGTGTGACGATCCCGACGGCGTCGGTGTCGGCCGGGCTGAGCTCGGCCACGCGGGACCACAATTCCTCGATCTGGGAGGGCAGGTCGGCCATCTATCCGAGGTTACCGGCCCGCGCCGTCGCCCCCCGAGCCCGCCCGGCCCGGCACCGAAGGCTGCGCCCCGAGGAAGCGGTGATCTGACGACGCCAGGCGTGTCGCCGTCAACTCGATCCGTGCGTCGGGTTGGACCGCAGCGATGCGCACGAACCCCGCAGCCTGGTGCCCGTAGAATTCGCCCGGGCTCACAAGCATCCCGGCGGCCTCCGCCAAGGCGGTGGTGAGCACCCACGCGCCGGGGCGACCCTCGGCCGCGCCCAGCTCGTCCGCCCAGGACGGGACGGGCACCCACAGATAGAAACCACCGGCGGGGAGCCGCACGTCGAGCCCGGCGGCGCACAGGATCTCGGCCAGCCGGGCCAGGCGCCGGCGGTACCGCTCGCGCTGCGCCACCACGTGGGCGTCGTCCTCCCAGGCCACCACGGCGGCGGCCTGCACGGGCCCGGGCACCATGAGCCCGGCGTGCTTGCGCACTTCGGCCAGGTACCCGACCAGCGCAGGGTCTCCGGCAAAGAACCCGACGCGCATGCCCGCCAGGTTCGACCGCTTCGACAGGGAGTGCACCGCCACCACGCCGTCGCCGCCGTGCTGGACCACGCTGGCCGGCGCTCCCTCCCAGGTGAACTCGGCGTAGCACTCGTCGGAAAGCACCGGCACGTCGCGGGCCCGGCCCCACGTCGCGGCGGCACCAAGATCGCTGAGGCCCCCGGTCGGGTTCGAGGGACTGTTCACCCACAGACACAGCGCCCGGTCGGCGTCAGCGTCGGTGACGGCCGACAGGTCGAGCCCCCCGTCCCCGGCAGCGGGCACCTCCACCACGCGACAGCCGGCCAGACGAGCCCCCATGGCGTAGGTGGGGTATGCCAGCGCCGGCGCCAGCACGGTGTCGCGGCCGGGGGTGCGCAGCCGCAAGAACCACGCCGCGCTGGCCACGAATTCCTTGGTGCCCACACAGACGGCCACCTGCCCCGGATCGAGAGACACCCCGAAGCGCCGTCGCATCCAACCGGCGGCGGCGCCCCGGAGCGCAGGGCTGCCGATCGAGGCCGGATAGCCGCGCTCGGTTCCCGACGCACCGAGGGCGGCCACCACATCCTCGGGCGGCGCGTCGCAGGGGGTACCCACCGACAGGTCAACGGCACCACCCCGGTGGTCCGCGGCGATCTGTGCCGCCGAGGCCAGGCGGTCGTAGGGATAGGGAGGTGGCGAGAAGCCCAGAGGCTCGTCCGGCGCCCTCACGACGCCACGAACTCGCGGAACCGGGCCCGGCCCGCGTCGTCCAGCACGACGTGCACGACCGTGGCGCCCTCGCTATGGGACTCGTCGACGACCTCGCCCTCGCGGTGCACGGCGGCCAGCACGTCGCCGCGCCCGAAGGGGACGACGAGCTCCACCACGCGGTCGGCAACGCGCAAGCGGTCCCCCATGGCCCGCAGCAACTGCTCGATCCCGTCTCCGGTGAGTGCCGACACCACCACGGCGCCCTCGTGGGCGTTTGCCATCCGCGCCGCGGCTCGCGGGGCGCGGTCGGCCTTGTTGACGACCAACAACTCCGGAACGCCGCCGGCGTCGATCTCGTCGAGCACGGTACGGACCGCGTCGACCTGCATCTCGGGCTCCGGAGCCGAGGCGTCGACCACGTGGACCAGGAGATCGGCTTCCCGGACCACCTCCAGTGTCGAGCGGAACGCTTCCACCAGCTGGTGCGGGAGCTTGCGGACGAACCCGACGGTGTCCGACAGCAGGACCGTCTCCCCCCCGGGAAGGGCCAAGCGGCGCGTGCGGGAGTCGAGCGTCGAGAAGAGACGGTTCTCGACGGGCACGCCTGCATCGGTCAGCCGGTTGAGCAGCGTCGACTTGCCGGCGTTGGTGTAGCCCACGAGGCTCACGACCCGTTGGCGCGAGCGTTGGCGGGCACGACTCTGAGTGCGGCGGGTGGCCGACACCTGCTTGAGGTCCGCCTCGAGCCGGGTCATACGACGCAGCAGGCGACGTCGGTCCACCTCGAGCTGGGTCTCGCCCGGTCCACGGGTGCCGATGCCTCCGGCCTGCTGGGACAGCCCCAGTCCTTTGCCCCGCAGCCGGGGCAGCCGGTAGCGCAACAGGGCCAGCTCGACTTGGGCCTTGCCCTCCTGGGAGCGAGCGTTCTGGGCGAAGATGTCGAGGATCACCGCGGTCCGGTCGATGGCCGTGCGACCCAGGATCTTCTCGAGGTTGCGCTGTTGCGCGGGTGACAGCTCGTCGTCGAAGACGACCGTGTCGGAGTCGAGGGTCTCCGACAGCTCGTGTAGCTCCTGGGCTTTGCCCCTCCCGACGAAGGTGGCGGGATCGGGACGGTCGCGCCGTTGCACGACCCGGCCCACCACGACGGCGCCGGCCGTGTCCACGAGGAGGGCGAGCTCGTCAAGATCGGCCTCGACCGAGTCTGCCGAGGTCCACGGGAACACCACACCGACGAGCACGATGCGCTCGCGGAAGCTGCGCTCGATGAGCGTCACTGTCGAGTCGCCACCTCGGTCGGAAGGCCACCTCGTGCTCCCGCTTCGACCGGTTCCGGTTCGTCGGTCCGATGCCCTTGGCGCGCACGCACGAGGTGGGCGAGCACGGCACCATCCACCGTGATGTCGCCGACCCTCTGGGTCGGGCCGGCCAACGTGATCTCTGCGTCGCCGATCTCGACGTCGAGGGCACCTCCGGGGTTGTGGACTCGGACGCGGGTCCCCACCACGCCACGGATGTGTGCGGCGAACGCCGCCGCACACGCGCCGGTTCCGCAGGCCAGGGTCTCTCCTACCCCGCGCTCCCACACCCGTAGCGTGAGCTCCCCGGAGTCGGGGCCTGCCCACACGAACTCCACGTTGGCTCCCCCGGCCACCGAACCGTCCAGCCGTGGCCCGACGATCCGCACCATGTCGTCGCCGGCGGGCCCACCGTACAGCACGACGTGGGGGTTCCCCATGTCGACGTGCTGGCCCCAGAGCACGCCGGCGGGCGCGTCCCCGCCGAGGTCGGGCCCGAGTGTGGCAGGGCCCATGCCCACCTTGGCGTAGCCGAGCCCTGGTGTGGGCTCGGCCCGGTACTCCACCGAACGCACCCCGCCGAGCGTCCAGATCACGACGGTCCCGGCCGGCACCAGACCGGCCTCCACGGCGGCTTGCACAAGGCAGCGGATCCCGTTGCCGCTCATCTCGGCGACCCCGCCGTCCGCGTTGCGCAGGTCCATCGCCAACGCGGCCGGACCGGTGCCACCGATGGCACGCAAGACGCCGTCGGCGCCGATGCCCCGGTGGCGGTCGCACAGGGCGCGCACCTCCGCAGCCGACAACGGCCGACGGTCGTCGGGGTCGAGCAGTACGAGGAAGTCGTTGCCCGCCCCGTGGTGCTTGGTGAGGCGCAGTGCGCCGCCGAGGTCCATCGACCTCAGTCTCCCATCTCCCTGTGCCCGTCGGCGCCTCCGTGACCGCTGCCGGATCCCAGCGCGCCCGGGCGCGGGCCGACCACGTCCGATCCCCTCCCGTCCCACACCTCGAGGAGCTGGGCCAGGAGATCTCCCCTCGGATCGAGCCAGGAGATGCGGGGGTCGCGCCGGAACCACGCCCACTGCCGGCGGGCAAAGGCCCGGGTCCGACGGGTGGCCTCGTCCACTGCCTCGTCCAACGGCACCCCCTCCTCCACGTGCGCCAACAGTTCGCGGTATCCGAGCGCCTGGCGGGCCGTGCGCGACAACCCGCCGGGACGCCGGGCCAAGGCACGGACCTCGTCGACGAAGCCGGCCTCGAGGAGCCGACGGAATCGCTCCTCGATGCGGGCATCGTGGACGGCGGCGACGAAGGGGATGCCCACCAGCGAGAACGGCGTCGGTGGGTAGGCGTCGAGGCCGGGACCGAACGACGAGAACGGCCGACCCGAACCCAGGGTTACCTCCAGGGCACGGATCACCCGCCGACGGTTGGTCGGTTCCATGCGGGCGGCGGCGGTGGGATCGAGACCTGCCAGCCGCTCGTGCAGGCGCTGGGTCCCGCCGGGGAGGTCGGCCTCCACCTCGAGCGGGCCGAGCACCTCCGGGAACCGCCCCGGCACCGACAGGCGGTCGACCACGGCGCGCAGGTAGAGCCCCGTCCCGCCCACGAGCAGGGCGCGCCCCCCCCGCCCTTCGATGCCCTCGAGCACGCGGCGCGCCTCGGCCTGGAACCGGCTCAGCGTGAATTCCTCGTCCGGGTCGACCAGGTCGACGAGGTGATACGGAACCTCGGCCCGTTCCGCAGCAGGGGGCTTGGCGGTGCCGATGTCCATGTGGCGGTACACGCACATCGAATCGACCGACACGAGCTCGGCCTCGGGACGCCGGCGCGCCAGGGCGAGCGCCAGCGCCGACTTGCCCGACGCCGTCGGCCCCACCAGGGCGACATGGGTGGGCACGCCGGCGGGCGCGACGTGGCCGGGCGCGACGTGGCCGCGACCGGGCTCAGGGAGCCGGCTCACGGGACCTACCGTGCCGAGACGGGAATGCGGATACGCCGGCGCGGCGGGGCGGTCACGCCCACCAGCTCGCCCCGTAGGTGATGCGGCGCGGCGTCGGTGACGCGCACTTCCGCGTACGAACCGGGTGCGGGGATCTCGACGAGTGGAGGGGCGAAGTGCACCAGTTTGTTCTGCCGGGTTCGTCCCGTGAGCACCTCGGGATCGCGTGCGCTGGGTCCCTCGACGACCACCTCCTCGACGCGGCCGATGCGGGCACGGTGGTGCGCCAATGCGGAGCGTTCCACCACCACCCGGAGGCGTTCGAAACGCTCGGCCACCACCTCGCCGGGCACGAAGGAGGCCGTCATCTCCGCCGCCCTGGTGCCCGGTCGGGGCGAGAAGATGAACGTGTAGGCGCTGTCGTACGAGGCCTCGGCTGCGACCTCGAGCGTGCGCTCGAAGTCGTCGTCGGTCTCACCCGGGAACCCCACGATGATGTCGGTGGTGACCGCCAGATCGTCGATGGCGGCGCGCGCCGCCGACAGACGAGCCAGGTAACGCTCGGCGCGATAGCCGCGCCGCATGGCGCTGAGCACGCGATCGCTCCCCGACTGCAGAGGCAGGTGGAGGTGCTCGCACACCGATGCCGTCTCGGCCATGGCTGCGATCGTCTCGGGCCGCAGGTCCTTGGGGTGCGGGCTCGTGTAGCGCACCCTCCGCACCCCCTCCACGGCACCCACCACCCGCAGGAGCTGCGCGAACAGGGGATGGCGCCGGGTGAGGTCGCGTCCATAGGAGTTCACGTTCTGCCCGAGCAGCGTCACCTCGGTGACCCCCCGGGCGCTCAGGCTGGCCACCTCGGCCACGATGTCGTCGACCGGCCTGCTCACCTCGGGACCGCGCACCTGGGGGACGATGCAGAAGGCGCACGAGTTGTCGCACCCGCTCTGGATGGTCACCCAGGCCGTGTAGGGGAGCTCGCGGACCGCCGACAGTGCCAGGGGGAGGACGTCGGTGTCCTCGGGGGCCGGCGCATCGAGGATCTCGACCACGGGACCGTCCGTGGCCGCCTTGCGCAGCAGGGCTGGGGCGCGTGTCAGGTTGTGGGTCCCGAACACGACGTCCACGTGTCCGGCGCGCCGCCGAAGGGCGTCGCGGTCCTTCTGGGCGAGACATCCACCCACGGCGATCTGCATCCCGGGGCGGCTCTCGCGCAGCGACTTGAGCCAGCCCAGATACCCGTACAGCTTGTTGTCGGCGTTCTCCCGGATGCAGCACGTGTTGAGCAACACCACATCGGCATGCTCGACGTCGTCGGTCGGCTCAAGACCGTCGGCGATCAGGAGCCCCGCCAGGCGCTCGGAGTCGTGCTCGTTCATCTGGCAGCCGAAGGTTCGGATGTGGAAGGTGCGGGTCACATCCGGGTCCCTTCGACCACGAGGCCCTCGACGTCGGTGCGCAGGAGGAGGGCCCGACCGGCGACACCGATCTCCTCCATTGCCGTCTCTGCGCTCGCCCGCACCCCTTCGCCCTGCACGGCGTCGCAGATCCCCAGCAGTGTGGGTCCCGCCCCGGACCAACACGATGCCAGGGCTCCCGCGTGCACCAGACGCGACAGCAGCTGCGGGGCTTCTGGGAACAGGGGGCTCCGGTAGTCCTGGTGCAGGCGGTCCTCGGTCGCCTCCCGGATCAGCAGGGAGCGGTCCGCCAGCCCGGCCAGGAGCAACGACAGGCGCCCCAGGTTGAAGGTGGCGTCGGTCCGGCTGACCTCCTGGGGCAGGGCCTGGCGCGCCTTGGTGGTGGGCAGGGACCGGTCGGGCACCATGGCCACGAACACGAGGCTCCCGTCCAACGGCATTCGCACGGCCCGCACCGCACCCCTCACCAGCGTGGCCGCGACGAGGCCGCCCACCACCGATGCGGCCGCGTTCTCGGGGTGCCCGTCGACCCGGGCGGCCACCCCCAACGGGTCCTTCGAGCCCGCCGCGGCGGCGGCGGCCACGGCCAGCGCCGCCGAGGAACCGAGCCCACGCGCCACGGGGATCGACGACCGGACCGTGACCGCCAGCCTGTCGTGGCCCACGACGTCGATGGCGACCCGCGCCGCGAGGTGCATCTCGTCTTCTTCGAGGTCCGCACCCTCGCCCTCGGACCGAACCACGAGGCGGGAGGCCGGCTCCACCTCGACCTCGACGTAGAGGTCGAGCGCCACGGCCAGGACGTCGAATCCCGGGCCGAGGTTGGCCGCCGACGCTGGAGCCCGGGCGCGCATGGCCTTCAGGGTAGTGCCGTCTTCTCGCCGCCCCGGTGGGCGGGCTCAGGAACGAGCCAGGCGCCAGCGCACCGACGGGCCTCTGAGGTTGTCCGCCACCTGCACGGGCACGACGACCCGCTCGTGCCCCACCGACACCGACAGGGTCCCCACCCGGGCCCCGGCGAGGAGACCGGGGTACAGCGAGTCCAGGGTCATGGCCACGCTCGGGATCTGGCCCGGCCATGCCAGCACCGACACGGCCCGGGCGGTCACCACCGGCACCCTGTGCGGAGACCACGGCAGTGTGACACTGGCCACCTCGAGACCGCTCGGCGTGACCGGGACCTGGCGCAGCCCCGACGACACGGCGTCGAGCAAGCGAATGTCGACCTGGTTGGCGGTCTCGAGCGGATTGGCGCCGGGTTGCCCGGTCACCGCCGCCAGCACGAGCACAGGGTGTCCCGCCACCGTCCGCTGGGCCGCGAGCACGAGGCAACCCATGGCCGCCTGGGTGAAGCCCGACTTGACCCCCACGATGCCCTGGGTGCCCACCGATTGCACGTAGTTGTAGAGCAATCCCGCCACGGGCAGCGTGACCGTCGGCTGGTCCACGACGGCGGCGAAGGTCGGGATCGCCATCGCCGCCGCGGCGACGCGCAGTTCGTCGCCGGCGGTACCCGTCGTCCCGGGGTCGAGCCCGCTGGCATCCGCGTAGTGGGTGTGTGCCATGCCGAGGGCCGCCGCCGTCGCGTTCATCTTGGCGACGAAGGCCGGCACCGTTCCCGCGTCCCACCGGGCGAGGACGTTGGCGAAGTTGTTCGCCGAGTGGACGAGGAGGCCGTCGAGCAGTTGGCGTTCGCTCAACGCCTCCCCCGGCTGGACCGGGACCTCGGTGGCTCCCACGCCCTCCTCGGCCTCGTCCTCGGCCTGATCGGAGGCCGTCATGACGAGCACCGGACCCTGGGCACCCGGTGCCAGGGGGTGATCGATCAACGTGACGTACGCGGTCATCATCTTGGTGAGGCTGGCGATGGGGACCGGTGCCTCGGATCCGGACTCGACGGCCACGCCCAGTTGGGGAACGGCGACGGCCGCCTCCCCGGTCGCCGGCCACGGCAACACCGGGGTCGCGCCCGTCACCGCGGCGGAGACGGGAACGCTGCGTTGCAGCGACAGCTTCGGGAAAGGCCGGCTCAGCTGCCACCCGAGAACCACGGCCACGATCACGAGCAGCGTCAACCCCACCCAAGGCCAGCGCCGGTGCCGTCTGCCCGCCTCCGTGCCGGGTCGTGTCGCCAGATGGGCCGGCACGTGCGGGGCGGAGGCCGACGTCGCCGTGGACGCGATCGTCGTGATGGTCGGGGGGGCCGACACCGGCGCCGTCGTGGAATCCGGTGCCGCCTCGAGGACCGCCGCCAGAGTCCCCGTCGACATGCTGCCCGGAGTCACCGTCGACCCGTTGAGGCCCGCTCCGACGGGCTCGGACGCGGCGACGGGCAGGGCCCCTTCCATCGGGCTCGGGGTCTGGGGCGGAACCGCGGCACCGGTGGAGCCAATGGTGGTCGCGGCGGCTTCGGAGCCCGTCCCGCGACTGTGCCGGCCTCGGTGACGGACCATGGGGCTACCGGTCGGCGAGTTGCTCGAGCTCTTCGGGTGTCATGAGCACGGCCCGGGCCTTGGATCCTTCCGAAGGCCCCACCACCCCCCGGCGCTCGAGAAGGTCCATCAGGCGTCCCGCCCTCGAGAAGCCTACCCGGAGCTTGCGCTGCAACATCGACGTGGACCCTAGCTGAGATCGGACGACCAGCTCCATGGCCGCGGGCAGCAACTCGTCGTCGTCATCGAGCGCGTCGCCGCCGCTCGCCGACCCCTCCGCGCCGGCGATGCCGGCGACATACTCGGCGCTGCGTTGGCGCTGCCAGTGCGCGACGACCGTCCGCACCTCGCTCTCGGCAACCCACGGGCCCTGGATCCGCCGCGCCACGGACGACGACGCCGTGAGCAGGAGCATGTCGCCCTTGCCGATGAGGCGCTCCGCTCCCGGCTGGTCGAGGATGACCCTGCTGTCGGCCAGCGACGACACCGAGAACGCCAGGCGCGACGGGATGTTCGCCTTGATCACTCCCGTGATCACGTCGACCGACGGGCGTTGCGTGGCGAGCACGAGGTGGATGCCGACGGCCCGGGCCATCTGGGCGATGCGGCACACCGACTCCTCGACGTCGCGCGCCGCCACCATCATGAGGTCGTTGAGCTCGTCCACCACGACGAGGATGAACGGCAGGCGCTCCCGGTGCACCGTCGGGGTCACCGCAGCCCGCGACTCGGCCACACGGGCGGCGACCTCGCCGTCGACATCGCCGGACTCCACCTCCTCGAAGTCGTCCTCGACGACGTCGTCCATGACACCGGCGTCATCGAGCTCGCCGCGGTCGACCGCGGCGTTGTACCCCGTGATGTCGCGCATCCCGGCTTCGGCGAGCACGTCGTAGCGGCGCTCCATCTCGGTGACGGCCCACGCCAGCGCGTTGGCGGCTTTCTTGGGGTCGACCACCACCTGGGTCAACAGGTGTGGGAGCCCGTTGTACTGGCCCAGCTCGACCCTCTTGGGGTCGACGAGGATGAGGCGGAGCTCTTCGGGTGTGGCCCGCATCATGATCGAGGTGATGAGCGAGTTGATGCAGGAGGACTTGCCGGCCCCGGTGGCGCCGGAGATGAGGATGTGCGGCATGTCGGCCAGGTTCTCGATGACCGGCCGTCCGGCGATGTCGCGCCCGAGGGCGACTTCGAGCGGATGGGTGGCCTTGCGCGCCTCCTCCGTGGCGAGCACGTCGCCCAGGGTGACGAGTTGGCGCAGGCGGTTGGGGACCTCGATGCCGATGGCCGACTTGCCCGGGATCGGGGCCAGGATGCGCACATCGGGTGACGCCATGGCGTAGGCGATGTCCTTGGCCAGGCTCGTGACCCGGGCCACTTTGACGCCGGGGCCGAGCTCGAGCTCGAAGCGGGTCACGGTGGGCCCGACGGTGTGCCCGAGCAGCCGGGTGTCGACCCCGTGGGCGGCCAACGCGCTGACCAGCGCTCGACCGGCTGCACTGATCTCCGCCCGGTCGAGCTCGTGGGCTTTCGATCGCGACAACAGCTTGGGCGGCGGCAACCGCCACTCTCCGGTGGCGGCTCCTGTGTCCATCGCCAGCGATCCCTGGAGCGCGCCGGGTCCGGGGGACGGCGTCGCAAGCGCCTCGGAGGGCACGTCCGCCGACGGCACCACCTCGCCGACGTCGGGCTCAGACGTCTCGGTCTCGGCCGGTGCGACCACCGGAGACTCCGTCGTCAGCACGTCGTCGAGGTCGAACAGCACGGGCCGCTCTCGAGCCGCCCCTCGTCTTCGGTCGGACTCGGTGACCACGACCGGATCCGCAGCCTCGTCGTTGCTTTGCACGTCCACGGCGTCGGCGTCGGCGTCGGCGTCGGATTCGGCATCCCCGTGGGGAACCGCCAACTCCCACAGCTCCGTGCCGGCGCGCGCCAACCCACCCAGCGCCCGACGCAGCGTCACGCCCGTGAACAGGACCAGGGCGAGGGTCACGAGCGCGACGAGGACCACCGACGCCCCCCAGTCCCCGATGCCCGACCGCAGGGGATTCCCAATGGCGCCCCCGATGAAGCCGCCGGCGCCGTCCAGGCGCGCCGACGGCGCGGTCAGGCGCGGCCCGCCGCCGGCAAGGTCGGCGAGCCCCGCCACCGCCGCCAGGGCCAGGACCAGTCCGACGCCCGTCCGCGCCGGCTCATGACGGGGAAGCCCGGCCACGAGCATCACGCCCGCGGCCGCGAACGCCGGGGGCACCAGGAAGCGCCCGACTCCGAGCACCAACCCGAGGCCCTGTCGGACCCCGTGACCCACCGGCCCGAGGGCATTGCCGTAGAGGGCGAGGGCGCCGAGGATCGCGACGGTGACCAGTGCGATCCCCCAGGCGTCCTCGACATGGCCCTCGAGGACCGACAGGGCGGAGGCCAACCACGTCGAGCGCCGACGAGCCCGTGCCGGTGCCCTGCGGCGTCGGCCCGAGACGGGACGCTTGGGAGGGCGCGCCCGGCGGGCGCGCCCTTTGGCTTTGCTCCGGCGTCCGCCGGGGGCCGACCGGGAGGAGGGGCGTGCGCGAGCCGGGCGGCGCTTTGTCGTCACCACAATGGCCCCAACGCTAACAGCCGCCCCACGCCCATCCGAGGACCAGGCACGACCGCCCCGACCTGGGAAGACGCGGGCAGGGCCCGGGACGCTCAGACGGTGACGACGACGGGGACGATCATGGGCCGGCGACGGGTTCTCTCCCCCACCAGCCGGCCCAGGGCCTTGCGGGCGTGGCGCCGCAACGTCTCGTGGTCGATGGCACCTTCGGCCATCGCCTTCTCCAGAGCGGCTCTCACGACGTCGCTCGCCTCCCCGAGCAGCGCTTCGGCCTCGGGGGCGTGGATCCAACCCCGAGTCACGATCTCCGGTGGGCTCACGACCTCGCCGGCATGCGGGTCGACCGTGGCCACCACCACCACAACCCCCTCCTCGGCGAGCACACGCCGGTCCCGCAGCACCCCGTGGCCCACGTCGCCGACCGTGCCGTCGACGTAGAGGAACCCGGCCGGGACCGAGTCGCCGGGGTGCAGGCCGGCATCGTCGAGCACCACCGAGTCGCCGTCCTCGCACAGCAGCGCCTTGTCGTGGTCGACCCCCATGCGCGTGGCCAGCTCGATGTGGTTCACGAGGTGCCGGTACTCGCCGTGCACAGGGATGAACCACTCGGGGCGGGCCACCGACAGCAGGACCATGAGCTCGTCCTGGCGGGCGTGTCCACTCACGTGCACAGGCTCCACCCCGGTGTGGATCACCTCGGCGCCCCGCCGGTACAGGCCGTCGATGACACGGCCCACGGCCCACTCGTTGCCGGGGATGGGGTGCGCGCTGATCACCACGACGTCGCCGGGGCGGAGATGCAACCACTTGCTCTCGCCCTCCGCCATCAACGACAAGGCCGACAGCGGCTCACCCTGGGAGCCCGTGGACACGACGCACACCTTGCCCGGATCCATGTCGTCGACGTGCTCCACGTCGACGACATGCTCCGGCGGGAGCTCCAAAAGGCCCAGCCGCCGAGCCAGCTCGACGTTCTTCGCCATGGACCGTCCGAGGGTGGCCACCTTCCTCCCCGTGCCGAGGGCGGCGTCGACGACCTGCTGGACACGGTGGATGTGGCTGGCGAAGCACGTCACGATCAGCCGTCGCCCGGCGCGAGCCTCGAAGAGCCGCCGCATGGTCACCCCGACCTTGGTCTCGGACTCGGTGAAGCCGGGCTCCTCGGCGTTGGTCGAGTCCGACAGGAGCAGGCGGATGCCGGGTCCCGCCGCCAGCGTCCCGATGCGCGCCAGGTCCGTGAGCCGGCCGTCGACGGGAGTGAGGTCGATCTTGAAGTCCCCCGAGTGCAGGATCACGCCCTGGGGGGTGTGGAACGCGGTGGCGAACCCGTGCGGCACCGAGTGCGTGACGGGGATGAACTCCACCTCGAAGGGACCGATCTGGCGGCGCTCGCCGTCGACCACCTCGACGAAGCTGGCCCGGTCGGCGAGACCGGCCTCCTCCACACGGTTGCGGGCCAGGCCGAGGGTGAGCGCGGAGCCGTACACGGGCACCGAGAGGTCCCGCAGCAAGAAGGCGAGGCCCCCGGTGTGGTCCTCGTGCCCGTGGGTGAGGACCACGGCCTCGACGGCATCGGCGTGGTCGCGCAGATACGACAGGTCCGGGAGCACGAGGTCGATGCCCGGCATGTCGGGTTCGGGGAACATGATGCCGCAGTCCAGCACCACGATGCGTCCGCCGAGCTCGAAACACGCACAGTTGCGGCCGATCTCCCCGAGGCCGCCCAGGAAGACGACGCGAACAGATTCAGGCAAGCGTCCCGCCCGCCCGTGCACCGGCAACGGCGTGCACGTCGCGCCCGAGGTTCTCGAGTACCTTGCGGGCTTCGTCGTCGAGTTCGGAGGGTGCGGCACCGAGCGGCAGCCGACACTGGCCCGCGGGGAGGCCGAGCACACGGCACGCAGCTTTGGCCGGCAGGGGATTCGGGAAGGTCTCGCTCGACTCGAATTCGTAGGACTCGAAGAGCCTGGCGTTGGCCGCTCGCGCGCCCTCGGCGTCGCCCTTGAACCAAGCGGCGGTGATGTCGCCCATCTCCTCACCGGCCCAGTTGGATGCCACGCTCACCACGCCGACGGCCCCGACCGACAGCAACGGCAGGGTCAGTGCGTCATCCCCGCTATAGAGCTCGAATCCCTGGGGAGCTTGGGCGACCATCTGCGCCGCGCCTTGCACCGAGCCCGCCGCGTCCTTGACCCCGACGATGTTGGGCACGTCGCGGGCGAGGTGGACCATGGTGTCGTGCGCGATCTTCCGGCCGGTGCGCACGGGGACGTCGTAGAGCACGACAGGGAGCGTCGTCGCCTCCGCCACGGCCCGGAAGTGGGCGTCCAGTCCGGCCTGCGACGGGCGTGAGTAGTACGGGGTCACCACGAGCGCGCCGTCCACGCCGACCGCCTCGGCGAGCTTCGTGCACTCGATGGCGTGGCGGGTGTCGTTGGATCCCGTACCGGCGATCACGGGAACCGTGACGGCCTCCGCCACCGCCCGCCAGAGCTGGCCGAGCTCCGAGTCGGAGAGGACAGGCCCCTCGCCGGTGGTGCCCGCCACCACGAGCCCGTCGCTGCCGTGGTCCGAGAGCCAGCGCGCCAAGGTGACGGCTCCGTCGACGTCGAGATCCCCATGTTGGTCGAAGGGCGTGATCATGGCGGTGATCACGGCGCCGAACCGGCCTGGTCTGGGTGACGACGTCACGTCGTCAGGCTAGCCCGCCGGCCGGCACCACCCCGCCGGGAACGCCGAGGGGCGTCCGGCCCTAGGCGACGGCGCCGGTGGCGGGGGTCGCCTGCAGGCTGTCGTACTCCTCGCCCGTGTCGGTCCAGTCCTCGAAGCCGATGACGCCGAGCTCGGTGAACTTCACCCGCAGCCAGCCGTCGGCGGCGTCGAGCAGGCCGAGCTTCTTGCAGTTGGGCACGATCTTCGAGAACAGCAGGGACTGGAAGACCTGCCGGTCGGGCACCTGCATGAGCAGTGGCACGATCTCCTTGGGGTTGGCACCCATGCGGTCCCATACCTCCTGCTGGAGGAACCGGTCGCGCATGCGCACCGCAGCCTCGAAGGCGAACTCCTGGCGCTCGCGGATCTCGGCCGCGGACAGCTGCTGGTAGTGCTCCTGCAGGCTCAGCACTCCGAATGCGACGTGGCGCGCCTCGTCCGACATCACGTAGCGCAGCAGCTGCTTGAGCAAAGGCTCCGTGGTCATCTGGTGCATGAAGCCGAAGGCGGCCAACGCCAGGCCCTCGACCATGATCTGCATTCCGAGGTAGGTCATGTCCCAACGGCTGTCGGAGATGATGTCGTCGAGCAGCAGGCGCAGGTGGGCGTTGATCGGGTAGTGGCCCGACAGCTTGTCGTCGAGGTACTTGGCGAAGACCTCGACGTGACGGGCTTCGTCCATGACCTGCGTGGCTGCGTAGTACTTGGCGTCGATCCACGGAACGGACTCGACGATCTTGGCAGTACAGACGAGGGCGCCCTGCTCGCCGTGCATGAACTGCGACAGCGTCCAGTTCTGGCTCTCGACGCCGAATTGGATCCACTCCTTGTCCCCCCAGCGTTCGAGGGAGGTCCCGCTCACGTCGATGCCGTCGGTGAAGCCGCCGTTGGCGACGGCATTGGCCACCACGAGCTGCTCCTGGTCGACCTCGGTGTCCCAGGGAAGGTCGGTCTGGCCGTTCCACTGGGTCTTCTTGGCCTTTTCGTAGAGCTTCTCGAGCTTGGGGCGCTGACCCTTCTCGTAGTCCCAGGTGAAGATGGTGTCGTAGACCGAATGGACGGCGTGGCGCTCCTCGTCGACGTCGGTGTTCACGACCGAGAGGATCGCCTCGAGATCGTTGATGTCGTCGCGGCCGATGATGTCGGCCGTCTCGCGCATCTGCTCCGTCATGATGCTTCCCCCTTGGTGGTGAGCCTTGCTCGGTTGGACTGCAGAGATCGTTCGGCTCCGCGGCCGGGGCCTCCCGCCGTCGGCGCGCCGCGCGCGTCCCGCGGGGGCACCCTAAGGGCACGGACGCCGGGAAGGACGAACATTCGCACCAGGCGTCGCACCTGTCGGGCGTCGGTGAGATCGACACCCTCGGCGGGGCACGCCAGGTACGACACGACGATGCGCGCCGCCCACTCGGCGACGCGCCGGGCCTCGGCCTGATCGAGCCATCGCCCGAGGAACGGGGTGGTGAACGCGCAGGTCAGCGACAGCACTTCGTCCATGCGGGCGAAGGCCAGCTGCGACAACACCAGCTCCGGCTCGCACGCCCGCAGGTACCCCAGGGCGGGGTGCTCGGTCACCCTGGTGGCGGCTTCGGTCATGCCCGCCACGAGCACGTCCTCGAGGTTGGTGGCCGCCCCCATCCGCACGGCCAGGGCGCTGAAGAACCTCGAAACCTCGGTGTCGACGACGGCGCCCAGCACGGCATCCTTCCCCCCTGGAAAGAGCCGGTAGACGGTGGCCCGGCTGCACCGGGCGGCGCGGGCCACGTCGTCGAGGGTGATCTTGGCGACGCCTTGCCGGGCGATGCAGGACAAGGCGCCGTCGATGACCCGCACGCGGGCCCCGGTGGCGGACCCTGCAGGTTCCCCGATGACGCGGGCGACGCGCTCCGTACGGTCCAGACGGTCCCTGCGGTCGACCGCAGGCGGCCCCTGGATCAGCTCGAGTGGCGCCGCATTCACAGTGAGACATTATTGCTCAAGATGTCTCATTGTCAACGGGAGGGGGCGCTCGGAACGGTGGGCGGCGCGGCGTGCGCCGCTCAGGGGGCGGCCGGCCCCGGCTCTGCGACCACTCCCGCCAGCAGCTCCGTCCGGACCAGCGTCGCCACCTGCTCGGGGTCCCCCAGGTCCCAGTGCCCGGGAGAGGCGATGTACGACAGGATCATGCGGGCCAGGAAGTCGGCTGCTTCGTGGATCTCGACACCGTCGGCCATGCCGTGCTCGTGCAAGTACGGCACGAGGAAGCCGGCGATGAGCCCCACCGTCCGATTGGACTCGATGGTGAGCTTGGGCATGAGCACCTCGGGCTCGGTCTCGAGCATCTTCTGGAGCACCTCGTGCTCCTGGAGGGACCGCCGGGCGAAGGCGAGGCCCCGGTCGAGCACCTCCTCGAGCGAGGTCGCGCCGTGGACCTCCTCGTAGAGGCGGACGAAGAAGAGCACGTACTGCCACGACACCACGGCGTCGATGAGCTCGTCACGACCGCCGGGAAAGTAGCGGTACACCGTCGCCCGCGACAATCCGGCTTCGCGCGCCGCGTCCTCGACGGTCGTCTTCGACAAACCCCAGCGCGCCACGCAGGCGTACGTCGCCTCGAGGATTCGCTGGCGCGGCCCGTCGTCCATCGAGCCCAGATTACCGCCGAGCCATCAGAATCCGAGGAGGCTGTCGAGCCCGACGGTCAGACCGGGCCGCCCGCTCACCGCCTTCACGGCCAGGATCATGCCCGGCATGTACGACGTGCGGTCGTAAGCGTCGTGGCGAATGGAGAGGCTCTGGCCCACCGCTCCGAAGAGCACCTCCTGGTGCGACACGACGCCGGGAAGACGCAGCGAATGGATGCGGATCCCGCCCGGCCCCTCACCACCGCGCGCCCCCGGCACCACCTGTGACGCGGTGCGATCAGCGGGCCACGCCTCGCCTCCGGCCCCACGGCGGGCCTTGCCGAGACGTTCGGCGGTACTGAGCGCCGTGCCCGACGGCGCGTCGAGCTTGCCGTCGTGGTGGATCTCGACGATCTCGACCCCGTCCATGAACGGAGCCGCCAGCTCGGCCAACCGCATCATGAGGACGGCGCCGATGGCGAAATTGGAGGCGACGACGCAGTTGGCCGACGAGGCCTCGAAGAGGGACCGGAGCTCGCCGAGCACCGCGTCGCCCATGCCGGTCGTGCCCACGACGGCGTGGACACCGTGGGAGGCGCACCACCGCATGTGCTCGACGGCGGCTACTGCCACGGTGAAGTCGACGGCCACCTCGGCGCCCCTGCGTTCGAGCTCCTCGACGTCGCTGGCCACCTGCAGTCCGGCCGATTCGGTGCCGGTCACCTGGCGCAGGTCGATTCCCGCCAGGGCGGGGTCGACGGCGGCCACGAGCTCGAGCCCGGAGTCGTCCGCGATCGCTCGGCACACCTCACGGCCCATCCGCCCACCGGCACCGAGCACCCCTACGCGCGTCATGGCCAAACCATACCGACGTCCGTCTGGCGATCCCGACGCACCGTTGGGGGCGGGACAGCCCCCCTCAGGACCCCTCGGGGTCGAAGGGGCCCACGACCGACAAGGTCCGGGGCTGCCCCGCCATGGAGGCGGCCACGGCGGCCACGTCCTGGACCGTGACGGCGTCCACTTTGGCCAGGAGCTCGTCGACCTCGAGCACCTGCCCGTGCAACAACAGGCTCGACCCGATCCGGCTCATGCGTGCCCCCGAGTCCTCGAGTGACAGAAGGGTCTCGGCCCGGAGATGGCCCTTGGCCACCGCCAGCTCCCGGTCGCTGACGCCGGTCTCTCCCATGCGGTCGAGCTCCCCGTTGACGAGGGCGAGCACCTCGCGCACGTTCTCGGGGGCGGTGCCCACGCTCACGGTGAGGGTCCCGACCTCCTCGTAATGGATCCGTTCGGACCAGATCGAATAGGCGAGGCCGCGGCGCTCCCGCACCTCTTGGAACAGCCGGCTCGAGATCCCACCGCCGAGGACGTGGTTGAGCACCGCCAGCGGCCAGCGGTCGGGCGAGTGCCGGCCCGAGCAGCGCATGCCCACGACCAGGTGGACCTGCTCGGTCGGGCGCTCGTGGACCGCCATCGTCTCCACGGGATGGTTCGGGGCGACCCGCGCCGGCGACGTGCCCCCCGACCGATCGGCGAAGCGAGCGTCGACCTCGGCGGCCAGACGGTCGTGATCGACGTCGCCTGCCGCCGCCACCACGAGGTTCCCGGCCCGGTAGTGACTGTCGAAGAAATTGTGGATCTCGAGCTGGTTCAGAGACGCCACGCTCCGGGCAGTGCCCAGGACCTCGCGACCCAACGGGTGGTAGGGGAACATCGCCGCCGTGCACTGCTCCGCCGCGAAGTCGGAGGGCTCGTCGGCGTGCATGAGGATCTCGTCCTGGATGACCTGGCGCTCGGCCTCGATGTCGTCGACCCGCAGGGCGGGGTCGGTCATGATGGCACCCAACACGTCGAGGCCCAGAGGGAGGTCCTCGGCGAGCAGGCGGATGTAGAACGCCGTGTACTCCTTGGTCGTGAAGGCGTTCATGTCGCCGCCGATCTCGTCGA
>JGI12269J14319_10001743_pt1 | contig 21413 bp, 21 predicted proteins | sample PeaSoiSIISIP2007_FD_14319 | JGI IMG/M metagenome (IMG submission 14319)
ATTAGCGCAGCTCATTTGACTTTCCTCATTCAATGGGAATACACATTGACTCGTCGGAATCGCAAAAATGAATCGCGTCCGACTTTGATCCAGCCCGACGGTGGCCCTTCCGCTCGCCTTTGACCACGTTCCGCTAGACCAACGCAAATCGTAAGACAGGAAGGCTTGAGGGAGGTTCTATGTGAAGACCTCGTCTCCAGGCGCGAACCGCAATCGGAGTGCCGGTACCATTACCGATCCAAATATGCTGACTACGCAACGGTCGGATTGTTTCCCTCATCTGAACTCGGGAATGGGCCGGGGTTTTCTGTTCGAGCTTCAAGGCACATACCAAACGGAGGGCAAAAGATGCCTAGCAAATTGTACGTAGGCAATCTGGACTATTCGGTTTCCAACAGCGATCTCGAAGCGCTGTTCTCAACGATTGGTCAGGTGCAAAGTGCCACCATCATCATGGACAGGTTTACGGGCCGCTCCAGAGGCTTCGGTTTCGTCGAGATGACGAATGGGAGGATGCTTCCAAAGCCATAGAGCAACTCAACGATACCGAGCTCAAGGGCAGACACATCACAGTGAAGGAAGCGAAGCCCCGCGAATCGAGTTTCGGTGGCGGCAACCTCAGCGGCACCCACCGAAGCGGCGGCCACAGCCGCGGGGGCGAGCGCGGTAGATAATTTCTCCGGGCGGCAGAGAAAAATTGCGGAAACGAAGGCAACAGGAGAACGCACGAATGAAAACCTATCGTTGCTCCAACATTGTCAGCCTGAACGAAGAATCGCTCATGGTACTGAGTCTCTTCACTCTTCATAGATGGACAGTAATTTGGACGGTGAGTAGGGACCGTCACATTGGAGATGCTGAAAAAACGCGCTGAGCGTGATATCCGTAGCATAGCCTGCTGACTGTCGCTTCATTTTGAGAGGTACGCTTTATGTCACTCGTATCGGTTATCGCAAGGACAGTTACGAGGAGCCTTAAGTTAGGTTCGCGACCGACCGAGCCCGACTACCAGCCGAATGAATACGTCAAGTTGCGCCACACCAACATCACGAACTTGCACAATCCCCGCTTTACCAAGGATCAGTGGGACAAGCTGATGGCGGAAGCCGCGAGCGCAAAGCATCTAGCCAAATAGGCGCCCGCTTCAGATGGTGATTCTGGTATGCGTCCTGCTCCGTAGTACGCTCGTGCTTTCGCGCACCTGTCCGCTTCGACCTCCCCGTGGCGAGCAAGTGTCAGCTGCAGGTTGAAGTTTGACGTATATGCATGGATCGCCTCGGCGCCGTTGCATTGCGATCAAATTAGGACACTGCCCTTTGGAGGGTCATGGGGCCCCAGGGCGGCGGTTAATGGCCATTGAGCCTGAGACGCATCGGTTACATGGATAACCTGACCGGTCGAATGAATATTTGTCGCGCGAGTCAGCCTGCTCACGCACCAATGCGTCTGCTACATTGAGTCCATGCACCCTGTTCGAGCATCCGGCATCCGAAACCTGCAAGGCCTTAAGAACATCTCCTGGCTCACGGCGCACCAGCTCGAAAAGCTCTCCAACGCGCTGACGGTCAGCACGATGGAAAAACGCGCGATCATTTTCGACGAGAAATATTCACCCGATTTCACATGTATCTTACTGACAGGAGTGGCACGAATCACCTGCCGCAATCGCAAGGGTCAGCGTAGATTGGTGACTATGGTCGCGCCCGGTATGATCCCCAGCTTCCCGCCGCCGGTACCCGGCATCAGTTACAATTTTCGCTGCGAAGCAGTTACCGTTTGCCGGATAGGGGCGATTGACCTCGGGTCGCTCGTCGAAATATCGCTGGGCGTTGCTTCGGAAGACTTCAAACGATTGGCAGCGAGCTACATGGGCCGCTGGGATTTGGTTCAACTGCGCTGCGCAAATTTCATGAGCTGCACTTTGGAAGAGCGCTTGGCTCTGATTCTGCTGGAATTGAGTGAAAATTTCGGCGTCCCCGATGGAAAAGCGGTGCGGCTGACATTGCCGGCCCGGCACCAGGACCTGGCTGAACTAGTCGGCGCCACGCGGCCCCGAATTACCGAATATTTGAGTTTGTTCGAGCGAAAGCATCTGATTTCACGCGATAAACGCCAATTCATCGTCTCTCGCGATCGATTACAGAGTTTCCTTGCGCAAGCTCACATTTCCGCAAATGGTGCTGGTAGCGTAGTTTGAAAAAAAGGGGCGACGAGTTGCAAGGAGAGTTGGCAACCCGCGACCCATCGCCCCTTTCGCCTTCATGCCAAAGCTGGCCGATGCGATTCGCTATTCCGAAACGTTCGGGGTCTCCGCTGCCACGGAGCTAATCGAGCCTTTTTGCGGGAGTCACAGAGCTTTTGTAATCTTGGAAAGCCACCCCAAGACGACAGCGGCCGTATGAAGCTAAGATTTAAAGCCAGGAGATCTAAACGTGGGAACAAAGGTTTCGTCGGTCCTGAAGCACAAAGGTCATGATGTCGTCACCGTCGCACCGCAGCAGACCGTCACGTCGGTCGTCAAGGTGCTCACCCAAAATCGGATCGGAGCCGTGCCGGTGATCAACGAAGAAGGTCAACTCATAGGGATCATCTCCGAGCGCGACATCATCCGCGGGATGTCGGAGCATGCGGACGCGGTGCTGACACTTCCGGCCGACCGATTGACGACTCGTGACGTTAAGACCTGCTCGTCCGAGGACCAACTCGTCGATATCATGGAGGTCATGACGCTGCAGCGTATCCGGCATCTGCCAGTCATTCAGAATGGAGCACTTCATGGAATCGTCAGCATCGGCGACGTCGTGAAGCAGCGTCTCGAAGAGGTCCAGTCCGAAGCGGAGGAACTCCGAAGGTATATTCGCTCGCCGTAGCGTCGGACCACTCGTCTTCCGAGAGTTCGCTGCGAATCAATTCTCGAGCCACGTTACCGCGCTCGCGACTTGTACGCGATATTTGCCAGATACACGCGCACGAGCAGAATTACGTCGAGTGAGACTACAGCGGCGATAATGATATCCGCCAGCATTTCTGGTACGTACTCGCAGTCAACTATTACAAACTGTATGTTAACAAAAGCGAGGCTCAAGAAGCAAGGGCGTGTTGCTCTCGCGTCTCTCTGCTAGAACGTGTAGCCATGAAGCGCCAACACGATGTCACGCCCAGCCCGATCATGACGGTTGCTGAAGTAGCCCGGTATTTACGGATTCATCAAAGCACGGTCTATAGACTGATTCACCGGAGTCAACTTCCGTATTTCAAGACCGGTAGCGACTACCGATTTGACAGGGATACAATCGAAAAGTGGATGGCTGATCGACAAGTGAGGGGTTGATCTCAGGTGCCGAAGAAAGGACGGGCCAGCACGTCCGAGACGCCGGCCCGCCGCTGACTGTAGGGGGGCAAATCCAGTCAGCCTCTATCTCCAGTCTGTGCATCTATCAAATTGTCGTGCGAGCGTCTATTTGGCCGGTACTGTGCGGCTGGTCCGGCCTAGTCCGCTCAAATTGCGTTAAGCATATACTCCCGAACGAAACCGGCCCGCAGCCTTGCAGCAGGAGGCGGGCGGGTTTATAGCGGAGTTGCGGTTGCGACACTGCTGGTCGGGAGGAGATTGCCGGTGCTGTGTGTTGCGAATTACTGATTTTCCCAGAATCAGCAATTCGCCACACACGGGAGAGGACTTCAGAGCGCGCGCAAACGGTCCAGAATCTCTTCGCTGAAGGCTTCGGCCGGAAGGACCTCGGGACCGATGAATGCTGCTGGAGCAACATCAACAAAGGTGCCGCGCGCGCGTTCCTGGCGGAACTTTTTCCGGCGCTCGCGGGCTTTCGGCCCGAACTGGGCGGTCAGAATCGAAAATGCGGCGGCCGTCATTCTGAGCCGGCGCATTCGTTCGCGGCGCTCGTCGGCGTAGGGACGAAAGGCTTCCATGGTCCATCGGCGCTCTTCCAGCATCAGATCGCGCACGATGCGCACGTCTCGATACGTAATCGACAAGCCCTGGCCGATGATCGGGTCATTGTGGCCAGCGGCATCACGGACAAGCACGACGCCCGGCGCCAGCGGCGATTCGGTCCAGGAGTCTTCGTTGCTGTACGAATTGCAGGGTCCTGCCGGAGTTCCGTTCGCCAAGACCTCGCTGTGGGGCACGCACTTCAAACGGAACGCATTGAGAAATCTGGCCTGATTGTCGGGCCCTGCGAAACGCCGCTTCTGATCGATGCCGTAGCACAGGTACAGGCGCACGCGCGTCGCGGACTGCGGAAACACGAGAAAATTGATGTCGTCTTCAGTGCCGATGGTTTGCAGCAGCGGCGGCCACCCGTCGATGTCGTCCACCAACATCCCCGCCATCAGGTGATGTGTAGGGTCGCGATGGAGTTCCACGCCGGCCTGTCTGCGCACGACTGAATTGCGGCCGTCAGCGCCTACCACCAGGCGCGGCTTGAGTTCGTAATCACGCCCTTCATGCCTGAAATGCACTTGCGGCGGGTTTCCGGAAACCACCCTCACGTCGCCGACCTCGCGCAGCATAGTCGCACCACTCTTCAAGGCGGTCGCGTTAAGCAGATTGCACATGTCCGGATGGCGCAAGCAGAGCGGAGGCTTGATTCCCGCGCGCTCGAACGCCGAAAAGTTCAGCGCCTCCGCGCGGGCGGTCGCTTCGTCCACATCGTCGCCGAAGGTGATGTGCTCGCCGAGATGATGTCCGCCGGCCTCGATCAGGTTGTCGTACAATCCAAGGCGCTGCGTTTCGGCGACGCCCCAAGGCGCGATCCATTCACCGCGCACATGGTCGATATGAACGGCGGACTTTTCGAGGATGAGCAACGAAATTCCGGCCCGCGCGAGCACGGTTGCCAGCGCGCTGCCGCCAATTCCACCGCCGATGACAAGGACTTCCGGGTTTTCCATGGCTTCAGGCGTGCGAGGCGCTGGTCGGGGGAAACGTCGCGTCGGGGCGCCCAGCCACCCGATGCCGAGCGGTGCTCGCCTGCCAGGTCCGCCCCATCTCTCGCAGCATCGGCGGGTAGACGATCAGGTGCCGGAACGGCCTGATCGCGGCCATGTAGGCGGAACCGAGCAGTCCGTTTGGCTTCACGTAGACGGCCATATGGGCGCGGAACCCGCCCGTCTCGTCAGGGACCCGGCCAATGTGCATCACCCCGTGCATGGTCCGGTTGGCGATCTCCGCCGCCCACTCGTCCTCAAGCAGGTACAGCGAGGTGAAGGGGAGCGCGCCGAAGTCCGGGCCGGATGGGGCGTCGCGCAGATCTGCCGGCAACCGGTCGCGGAGCGTCGGCACCCTGGAGCCGAGGCCGGTGTCCGGGCCGTCCCAACGGAGCAGCTCGCCGATCTTCCACCGGATCGCGAAGAGCGTGCGAACGGCGACGGAGGAACTTTGCGACGGGTCGGCCGAGGCCATCAGCTGCACCAGCCGAGGGAAGGCGTCCGGGCCGCCGACCCCCGGCAGCTCCCAGACATCCTCGAGCCGAAAGTCGCGGGTGAGCTCGTGGATCCGCCAGGGCCGGGAGGTGTGCAGGCTGTTCGGGAGCTTCATTCGTGGACCTCCATCCATACGGTTGCGCATAAGCTCAAGTGCTTTGCTTGAAACGCCCGCCGTCGACCGCCGGGCGAGTGTCCGAAACAGGAGTATCGTGGGATTGCGAGCGGCCCCGAAGCGAGATCACCAAGGCTGGTATCGCAGCGGCTCCGCCGACGCCGATGAGGACCGCGATTAAGAGCAGCCCGCCGGATGCCCAGTCGTGGACCAGGCACAGCGTTACAGCCGCGGCGAAAGCGATTGTCAGTCGTCGCACTGGTAGTTCGTGCCACTCGATGCGCTGGCGGCCCGAGACGATTGCTGCGAATGGCACCATCGACGTGGTTTCGAGGTAGTGCCGATAGGGCTCGCCTCCGCGCTGCAGAAGTTTGCCATCCTGATGGTGTGCGCCTGCCACAGCCAGGATCGCCAACGACGAAAAGACGATAGTCTCGTTAATATGCGCTGAGAGGAGCGCGTAGGCGGTTCCGACCAGAAACGTGGCGGCAAAGAACCCGTGCCGGGTAATTCGCTCGATTCCGTACGGCTCCCGAAAGTTATGCCCGCCGGGATTGAAAGGCGAGTCCAGGAAACCAGCGAGGCTGCCGCCCATCAGGGTTATCCCAACCGCGATGACGGCGATCAACGCCCATCGAATTACCGGCACCGCACCCAGGCCCAAGCCGGCGGCGCCGTCGAATCGATGAGCCGCATAGTAGGCGAGCAATGCTCCGACTTGCGCTAACGCCACGGCAGAATAAAGCAGGACAAAGCGCTTTTCGCCGAGCCGCTTGACCATCCAGGCGCGGGTCTTCGCGGTAGCCATTCCGATGTGGGTTGCGACGAACACTGCGGAGAGCAGAGCGATCATCAACGTGGGCTGCATCGGCATCTCCTTCGATAAGGATTTATCCCTTTCTCGCGATCTGTTTGGCTGCGAACTGAATGACTTTCTGCATCGCCTGGGGCGCGACGGATTGACCCTGGGTGAAGGCGCCGATGTTTGTGTCGACTATCGCAAAGAACGCGCGCATTCCCTCCAGCCGTCCATTGATGAAGGCGCGTTTTTCCGCCTGAGCGCCCGAGCCGCGGCGGCTACCCGTTTCCAGCGCGCGGCTGGTCTCGGCGACGCTGGCCAGCACTTGACGCAGATTCCATCGGAACCGACGTTCCATGATCTCACGCATCACGAGCCAAAAGTTGGTGGCGGCCTCGTAATGGTCTTTGCGAGAGCGCTCGACGCTAACGCGCCTGACCAAGTGCCATTCCACCAGCCCCCGGATATTGACGGAGATGTTGCTCTTGCTCTGTTGGAGCTCGTCGGCGATCTGGTCGAGCGATAACTGTCCCGGGGTAAGGTACAGGAGAGCGAAGATACGCCCCTGGAGCTGGCTGAGCACGCCCGAGGTAGCAGCGGCCGCGCCGATTCCGTCCACGAATCCGGCAGTGACAGTATCCATAACGTTCAGAAAGTATAGAACGTTCAGAACGCCCACGTCAAGGCCGAAGAAAATCGTGCCCGCGTTTGTAGCCGACCGGCTCTTATCGGAGACCTGTGGTTCCTCAAATCTTAATCCGCCCGAATTCGTTGGTGGTTTCGAACGTCTGATGATAGCCCGCGTTCATGGGGATGCCGACAGGCGAAGCGCTCCCGGTCGCCCGAAGCGGCGAACCCCGGACCCGCACCGCGCTGCTGTTGGAATCGATCGCGCTGCGCCATCAAATCGCCGTGCTCCAGCGCAGCCGAACTCGTCGCCCGTGCTTTCGTCTTTGGGATCGGCTGTTTTGGGTCTCGTTCTCGCGTTGGTGGCCTCAATGGCACGACCGCCTGATCATCGTCCAGCCCGAGACGGTCTTGCGCTGGCGCCGTGCGGGCTGGTCGGCGCTTTGCGGATCTAGATCCTGTGTGTCGCGAATTACTGATTCTGGGAAATCAGTAATTCGCCACGCACACGTTCCAGACCTACAAGGCCTTCGGGAAGGAGCACTGGGAACGGGTCATCGGCGAGATAGCGGCCAGGCACAGCCGGCCCTGGCCCGCTTCGCAACCACCCGGCACGATAGTGTTGCCGCCGATCCGGTAAAAGCCACCGTTCGCGCTGCTTCCTCGAGACGGACGCGGTCCATTTCTCCTCCGGCGCCCGGCCGCCGCAAATCTAATGTCGCCAGCGGCATGACCGCCGGCGTCTTGCTTGGTAGCGAAGGCGGTGTGCGTATGCCGCAGTGCTGTGCCTATTTCACGGCGCCGTTCAGCCAGGCTTGGAATGTACGTCTGCGCTCCTTGTCGAATGACTCGCTGGCGGCTGTCGTGATGATATCTGCGACAGAAATCGAAGCGAGGGCTTTGCGCCATTGCGTCTCCGCATCCAGAAAAGCCTTCGTAATCGGACAGCGCTGCTTGCATGCGGCGGGTGCTGCCGCGCACGGCCCTCGCTGACGAATTTCGGTACACCGAAATGCCGGCTCCGACCCTTCAATGGCCAAAGTAATGTCCAGCAACGTGATCTTGGTGGCCGGTTTGGCCAGGCGGTAGCCGCCGCTCACGCCGCGGTTGGCCGTTACAATTCCCGCTCGCGATAGCGCCTGCAGGTGCTTGGCTAAATAGGCCGGCGGCAGCTCGTGAAACTCAGCGAGCCGGCCGGCTGGCAGACCGAATCCAGCCGGTACCACGCCGAGCACGCCGCAGAGATGGACCGCCCATTCGACACCTTCCGCGATTCTCATTGCGGACAAATATCATCCATGTTAATTTGGATGCAAAATATCCGAATTTGAAAGGATCGATCGCATGCGAGACTTCGATGTCGTCGTGGTCGGAGGGGGCCTTGCGGGGCTGTGCGCCGCGTCATTTGCAGCGAGCGCCGGGGCCCGAGTCGCGCTCTACGAGTCTTCACCGGATCTCGGAGGACGCGCGCGGACGCGCGTAAAGGAAGGATTTTGTTTCAATTACGGTCCGCACGCCTTGTATCGCGGCGGGTCATTGGACACTGCACTTCGCGACCAGGGAGTGGTTCCAAGAGGCAAGGTGCCCAATCTGGTGGCCGGCTATCTTGTTCGGGATCGAACACTCCACCTGGCCCCGTTCGGTGGGTCTGGCCTGGCAGAGACGACCTTGTATCCGTCGGCGGTGAAGGCAGAGGTCGGCGCCGCACTTGCCCGGTTCGGCAAGTCGGCGCCGGAGATGGGCCCAGGCGTGAACGCCCGCCAAGCCGTGGAAGAGTTATCGCAGTCGCCGCATGTCCGAGAGTTGATCTCCGCCATGCTGCGCCTGACGAGTTATATTCACGATCCTGATGCCGCCGACGGTGCGACGCTTTTCGCGCAGCTTCATCGGGCCTTGTCGAACAACGTCGTTTACGTGGACGATGGCTGGAACCAATTGGTCTCGGCACTAGCGGCCCGTGCCGATGCCGGCCGATGTCTGCTCGGCGTCGGACAGCGTGTGACAGCGATTAAGCCCGGGCAAACGTGGCGCGTCGAGACCAGTAACGGGAACTCAGTTTCCGCGCCCGCCGTCGTACTTGCTTTGCCGCCGCGAGATGCTTTGGAACTGCTCCCCTACGCGGAGGCGTTGCGGGTCGCAGCCGACCGATCGGTTGCGGTCTATGCCGCATGCCTGGACCTCGGACTATCGCAATTGCCCGAGCCGGGGCACAATTTTGCTCTCGGCCTCGATGAACCACTCTATCTGTCTGTTCACAGTTCAGCTGCCCGGTTGGCGCCTGAGGGCGGTGCGCTAGTGCATATTCTGCGATACCTGCAGCCGGACCAGCAGCTCGACAAAACGTTGCTACTTGCGGAACTCGAGGGCTTCGCTGATTTGGTCCAGCCGGGGTGGCGCTCATATGTTCGTGCCAGTCAATTCTTCTGGAAGATGCCGGTTATGTATTCGGAACCGCTGGCCCGATATCGGGGTCTTGCCGGGCGGCCGGGGGTAGCGCTGCCAGGCTTTTCGGGCCTTTACATCGCTGGTGATTGGGTAGGCTCGCACTCGTTGCTCTCTGATGCTGCGGCCGCAAGTGGCCGGCTTGCGGGGGAGCTTGCGGCAGCATTCGCGCAAAAGAATTGATCATCGTCAGTGTGTGTGGCGAATTGCTGATTTCCCCAAGAATCAGCAATTCGCCACACACGGGCATCTGGGAGCACACCACCGATCTGCCGTTCCAGTTCTCTCGATTGAGTTAGATCCGCCCAGACTTCGCAAAATTTACTGCGCGACATTGAGCAGATGCGCCCCTCTTGCGCTGACGGACCGATTGGCATCGCTTGACAGTGGCGGCGCGCGGGGCAGATTAACATATTGCTAGCAACGGCAGCGAAGAATTCAGGATCTGCAAATCAAAATCCGATATAAAGGGGAAAGATGGGAAAACTAGCGATCCGAATAACCGCGCCGTTCGCGATCGGCGATGCAGTCGCGCTGATTCATCGAAACACCGCCCGTCCGCAAAGGATAGTGTTGCGAGGCGGCCGCTTCAAGGGTGAGATCTCCGGACGCCCGCGCCGAATTCAGCTTACGCTCGATGGGACACCACGTGGAGAGAAGCCCCTGGCGCGCGGCAATGCGAACCTTACAGCATCTCCTCAGGGAGACGGAGTCGACGCGGAGCTACTGTTCGGTGAGGGAGTCGCAATTCCGGACAACGGCAAACTCACATGCCAGATCGTGTGGGGGTCATCTTGCCACGGCGAGCAGACCTCCGACAAAGGTCCGGAGCGCCGTTTCGCGTCATTCGAGCACTTCATGTGCGCGTACTACATTGGCAGGGAAGCGGTCGGTAGCGAGACGCCACTGTCGCTGGAAAGTGTTGACGCGAGTTTCGACAAAGATACAGAGCTGCCGGTCGGAAGAAAGAATCTTACGTTCGGGCAGATAATAGCCTTGGCAGGCGACTACTATGCTTTTCTCGATTTGCCGGCCGCGAAACAATTTTCGTGGGCGTGGCCAGATATCCGGGGTTTCAGCAGGTGGCTGGCGGGAGACTACCGTTCACCAACCTTAGATAAGGATCCTGACTCGTCAGCCAAGTACATCTTCGACATCATCATGCGCGACAAAGATACGGAGCGGGGCACGGCGGCTGAGATCGCAGCCAGCGCCAAGGATGCCGCCACAGGCTTTCCTGCCCGCCGTTACGCCGCCCTGGCCAGCGTGAACTTCTGCCACTTCCGGGCGACGCATCCCGATGCCGCGGACAGCATCGATGCGATCAAATTGTACCGCGCTTATCATGCGCGAGCGTTGAAGGAGGCCGCCAATCCGAAAGTGGAGAATCGCACCTACCTGCTGAAGCGAGCGCTGGCTATAGACGCGTTCGGCTGCCACTTTCTGACGGACTCGTTCGCGAGCGGCCATATGCGGGTGCCACGCCGTGAACTCGACAAAGATTTCGGCGTTCTGCTCGGGTCGCTGAAAATGAGCAAGGCGATGCATGACGAGGACAACCAGTTAGGGCTGTGGTGCGCGACTCAGGCCACTGCATCGTTGCCGCACCGGGTGGTCTGGCGCGCATATGGCGATGGCAGGTTACGAAGCGAGGAAGCGAAGGTGCATTGTAAACAGGTACAGGAGGCGGTGCGCCGCTCGTCGGGCGAAGTCTTTGCCGCTTGGGTGACGAAAAAAGCGTCCCCTATCCTCAATGAGCCGGTCGCAGACGTGCTGCCGGTCCTGATGGCGCCGGGAGAAGGTCCCCGCGCTGGCGACACGTCACCCTATGGCGATGAGCTACCGCATCATCCGGCCAATCACCGGCCAATGTATGCGATCGGTCCAAAGAGAGAGTGGATTTTCAGGTGAAATACAGGCCTGGATCCCACGCCACAGATCAAGCGGAGGAATTTCCATGAGAGAATCATTTGGATCATTCCGAACATACGCGGCTTCTGACATTGCAGATGTTGTCGCGACTGATTTGTTTCTGCATTTCGTACCCTACATCGTCGTAAACCAATGGCGCCAAGCGGGGGACATGGGCTGGTACGTGGTGAAGGTGGACGATGATGTGCTCGCGAAAATGCGCGGCTCGGGAGCGTCCCTCGAGCAGATCCTGCTGCGACCAAAACGTGGGACTCGCAAAGTGGTGGAGGCCATCACTCTTCGGCACTCCGGCTTCGCCACGGGCCCGATGCACCATTTCATGACCAGGACCGCAGAGGATTTGATCCGTAAGTTTCCCGAAAGTAGCGTAGTTTTGCTCGGCGACGGAGGCACAGTACGTAAAGCGGTAACCGCCGATATTGCTAGGATGCGGTCTGGCTTCGCTGGGGGCGGCGGCCGCTCTTTCGGCGGATTCACCGGCGTCGACTTCGCTGAGGCTGGCATTAACACCGGGGCCGGCATCGGCAAAGGCGGTGGCGCGTGGCGGCCTCGGCCTGGGCGATATCACTGGGGCGGCGGCACCGGAGGTGGCTTCGGCGCGGGCGGCGGCACCGGAGGTGGCTTCGGCGGGGGCGGCGGTACCGGAGGTGGCTTCGGCGGGGGCGGCGGTACCGGGGCCGTCGGTGCCGACCGTCGACCGCACTACGGAGCGCCGCCGAACAATGTCCTTTACCCAAACATCCATACGAATGACGGCTTCGAAGTCGAGCCCCGGCGCGTGGTCGAGTTACTGTCTCTCGCTTTCCTCTGCTGCGCCACCTGGACAAACAACCGGCATCAACGTCTCATTTCCTGAGGGAGCCGAGGTCCTTAGCCTTCACGCAGTGGTGTCATCCAACGAGTTCGAGCGGGTCGACAATGACCCTTGGCAAAAGGAAATCATCGTGGACCGGCAACTCCGCTGCACCCCCTCCGAGTGGAGTTTCAAAGCACGCCCGGTGGGCGATCGGCGCCACTACTCGTTTCGGGTACGATTCCTTGCGGCCGGCAACGTGGCCGGTTCTTTGACCTACACAGCGGTGCGGCAGGCCACACGAAAGACGTCAGCCGCACCCAGGTCGTCTAGCCCCGAGGTCACGCTCCCGAGACTCAAAGGGGCGAAGCTGGTGGTCGAGATAGCCGAATGGGGCAAGGAATCATTAGGTATCTCGCTGTTCGAGGACGGAAAACGGTGGGGAAAGCCCGCAACATGGCACAGTACGCTTGCCGATCTTTTCCTCTCGCTGGAGACGATAAAGTCGAGGGAAGAGCTGATTGAACTTGGTTTCGGACTGTCAGTCGATTTACCGAGCGCGCTCCGAAACTTCCTCGAACGCAAAGACGCGTCGGGAGCGAGCACCATGTTCGTGAGCAATAGCCGGGTCGCGCCCTTTGAGATCCTTCAACTGAGGCCAGAGAAAAACGGTCCGCTGCTAGGAATCGATCGACCGGTAGTCCGCTGGGTCAATGAGAACCCGTCTACGGAGACGGTGTTAGGCGTCCACGGCGTGGCATGCGTGCGGCCGAATTACCACGGCCTCGACAAGCTGAAATATGCGGCAGAAGAGGAAAAAGATCTGAGTAAACGATTCGCGAAACTAAAAGTGGAGAGGTCAAAGAGCGACTTGGACCAACTACTAGAAAAGGAAGACCAGTACGGTATCATTCATTTTGCGGGACATGGTTCGGACGCTCCTGCGCAATTGATCCTGGAAGGCGGTGCGGTTAAACCCACGTATTTTCTTCCCAGTAAGTTACTCCTGCGCCGTCATCCGTTGTTCTTCGTAAACGCTTGCCGAATCGGGAGCGCCGCGCCGTTAGGACTCGCCTTTCGGTCAAACTTCGTCAAGATTCTGCTCAAGTCATGCAGCGCGGTGGTCGCACCGATGATCGAAGTAAACTCAATCGCGGCGCGCGAAGCGGCAAAACAGTTTTACGAATCAGTATGCGGGGGCGCGACCATTGGCGAGGCCGTGCAGAAAATTCACGAGCTCGCCGATGACTCGAAGACGCCGGAAGATCACAAGGCCTCATACCTCAGCTATCTCGCGTTTGCTCCGCCCGCCCTGAAACTCAAATTCGATGCTGGAGTGATGAGATGAAGAGAGCTTGCAACGCCGGATCCACGGTGTGTGTGGCTAATTGCTGATTCTGGGGAAATCAGTAATTCGCCACACACACGGCATCATCTTCACCCAGCACCTTGGGCAACAATGACAAGCACTTACGAAGTCGGTTTTGCGGAAGCTTTTCGAGAAGCGCCCAAAACTCAGTCGCCGAGCCAAATTCTTTTTTTACGTGCAACGGAGTCTGATCGATCGAGCATTCCTTCATCTTCAAAGATGCATCGTTGCAGATGAGGTTTATCGCGCCCGGTGGAAAGCAGCTTTTGATGACCGTGAAACGGCGTGCGAAAGGTTGGGAGGGGTTCATCTGCTACAGTTTGGGATTTACGCTTTCAAAGCTCAATCTACTGGGGAGCAGACCGATCTAGTTCTTGGCACGAAGCTTCAGATTACGCCCGAGATCGAGCGCGCCTCGGAAGCATTGGTGCTCACGGAGTGGAAATTGATTGAAGCTCTGGGGGAGCGAGATGACAAGATCGAGGAGGCGTATAGGCAGGCAAAGAGTTACTCTACCGGCTCTCTCTCGGGTTTCGAGCTTGAATTTCATCGGTACTTGGTCTTGGTCTCTTCGGACGTGATAGAGATGCCTGACGACAGGTACGATGGTCCGACTATCTACCACCATAAGAATGTGGCTGTTTCACCGAGCCAACCATCTCGCCGAGCACGGAGCACGCGTTAGACGAGAGTCATAGTACCTTTTCGTTAAGTCTCGTGCAGACGGGGAACGTGTGTGTGGCGAATTACTGATTTCACCAGGAATCAGCAATTCGCCACACACACGTGCGGAGACATCTCGGGATGCCCTGCCATAGTGGCGGGGTGAATCGTAGCGCGGCTAACGGTCGCGGCGGTCAGCGCCTGAGAGACGAGTTGTGGCTACCAAAAACTCCGAACGCGCCGGAAAGTCTGGAGTTTTTGGATTCACCGATGCAATATCGCCGGCATGCTTAAGCTCGTGCGATCGATCGTTTCTCGGCTCGTATGCCGATTCCGTAGTCGGGCGGTTGTGGAACTAGAGAACCTCGCCCTCCGTCATCAACTGCACGTTCTTCGCCGCCAGCGGCCGGGTCGGCTGCGTCTATTTGCTTTCGACCGCTTGGTCTGGGTCGTGCTCTACCGATTGTGGCCGCGCTGTCTGGAAATGATGGTGTTGGTCAAGCCGGCCACGGTGATCCGATGGCACCGTCAGGGATTTCGCCTGTTTTGGCGATGGCGGTCGAGATCAGGGCGGCCCTCAGTGGATCGAGAGATTCGCAATCTAATTCGGCAGATGAGCAGCGCGAACCCGCTCTGGGGAGCGCCCCGGATCCACGGTGAGCTGCTCAAGATCGGCATCGAGGTCAGCCAAGGGACAGTCGCCAAGTACATGGTGCGAAGACGAGGAGCACCTTCTCAGAACTGGAGGACCTTCCTGCGCAATCACGCCGGAGGCATCGCTGCGATCGATATGTTCGTTGTGGCGTCCGCGTCGTTTCGGCTGCTCTACGTGATGATCATTCTGGCCCACGATCGCAGGAAGATCGTTCGCATCGCAGTCACCGAACACCCGACGGCAGCTTGGCTCTCGCGCCAGGTGACCGAAGCGTTCCCGTGGGACACGGCGCCCCGGCATCTGCTGCGCGACCGCGACGCGTCGTATGGCTCGGAGTTTCGCAGCCGGGTTGAGGCGATGGGCATCACGGAAGTCATCACGGCGCCACGCTCACCTTGGCAGAACGCTTACGTCGAGCGCGTAATCGGTGCGATCCGTCGCGAATGTCTCGACCACCTCGTGATCTTCAACGAGCGTCATTTACGCCGCGTCCTGTCCTCGTACGTCGACTACTACCAACGCACCCGCACGCATCTATCGCTCGATAAGGATTGCCCCGACTCCCGCCCGATTCAGCAGTGCAGCGTCGGAAGAGTCGTCGCCATACCAAAAGTCGGCGGCTTGCATCACCGCTACGAACGCCTCGCCGCCTGACTCGTCCCTGATTCCTGCTCAACAATCGGTCGAGGCGGCCGGTACGCCGTCGTGTCAGGATCTACGTATTGGAGGTTTTGCAATCTCGATCAGGGGCCGACTGCTTTGACGTTTGGATTGCAGCACGCTTCACCTCATCGCTTCCCTTCGATCTCTATTCTCGCAGCCGCACGAATTCCGGTTCAGATGGAATTTTTAGCAGGGACAGCGGTCGGATTCGGTGGCGCTGCCCACGACGAACGCGATGAGCGCGAGCATCCCGGCTATGAAGATCGCCGCGATGGCGTTTGCATGGAGCGGCACATAGCGCCAGACGGTATCGGAGACGCCGGCAGGCAGGGTGACAGCTTGAAAGATTTCGCCTTCGGCGGCGATGGCAGCGGGGTGTCCGTTCACGAGTGCGGTCCAGCCGGGGAACATCAGCTCGCGGCGGATCAGCCGGGCGGGGGCAAGGCAGGCTGCGTACATGTGTTCGCGGTCGATGACGGTTAGTTGGCATGGGCCGCCGCGGGTCTCGGCATAGGGTGCCGCCGCCGGCAGTTCGAAGATGTCGACGCCGCCTTCGCGGAGCACGCGCACGGGGTGCTCACTGTCGGTCTGTCTGCTGAACAGATCGATCGAGCTTGGGGCGACTACGTAGCGAACAGCGAGCGCCTCCAGCGTCGCGCGGTGCTCGGAGATGGCGGCGGCGACTGACTGGGTCGTCTCGAACGCGGGAAACGCGCCGGACCGAGCGGCTGGATCGAGTTTTTGCTGCACAAAGGTCGCCCAGATCATCGGCACGGGCAGGTAATCGTACTGCAGCGCGCCGAGGCCAAGCAGTGCTCCGACGTTCCGCGGTAGGGAGCCATCCACGGAGACCGAACGCTGGAGATGCTGGTTCGCTCGCAGATAGGCGATCGGCGCGTCGGACATCTCTGAATTTGTGGCGCCAGTCAGGGTGGTCGGAACGAACAGACCTATGGCATCGGCGCATACTATCCCTGCGATGAGATATCGGCGGATGGGAAAGTCCGGGATGCGGAGCGCAAGAGCCAAGCTCACAACGGCCCCGGCGCCCCAAAGCAGGGAGATCGCGGCGAACCGGCCACCCCACGTTGTTGACTGCCAATCGGCTGAAATCTGATGGTAGCCGAGCAGCAGCGCCAGTCCGCCGGCAGCGCCGAGCAAGGCAAGCGGCCACCCCACCAGCAACCGGCCGGGAGAACGGGCATCGTCGTCGAGTGCGAAGGCTGCCAGCGCGCAGAAAGCGAACTCGACGGAGGGCATGCAGTAGCGGGAGATCCACACCAGCCTCAAGCCTGGGACGAGGCGCAGCGCCCCGCTCAGCCCCGGCATCTGGAAGGACGCTGCCAGCCAGACGGAAACCCAGAGCGCGAGCAGCCATCTGGCGCCGCCAAGTGGGTCCGCTGAAGCACGGCGCTGGAACAGGGAGAGCACCGCGAGGAAGGCGGTTGCCGCGCCGATGTAACCGCCGGCCTTGCCCCAGAAGGACCAATCGAGATTGGCCCATGGTGGCCCGTAGATGTTCGGAAAGAGGAGGGTGGCGAGGTATTCCGGCTGCTGCACCAATAAGGCCCATACGACATGAGGCCCCAACGTCGAAACGCGGAGGTCCTGGATGAAGGGGATCAGCGCAGGCGCTGCCAAGGCCAGGCCCACTAGACCGCCTGCGGCCGTTTTCCAAATGAAAGCCACGCGCGCTCTGCGGCTGAGGCCGCGGATGCGGAGGATGGCCCAGGCGAGGCCCAGCAGACCATCCATCAACGCCGTTTCGGGGAAGCCTGCCAGCAGCGAGAAAGCGATCGCCAGCGCGATCATAGCCTCACCGCCGCGACGATCGGCGGATGCTTGCGTGCGTGCTCGTTCCAGTCCCAGCAGCAGCAGCGGGATGAAAGCGATTGGCAGAATCGGCGTGTGGGCAAGCCAGCAGAAGGTGCCATTGCATTGGAACAGCACCGATCCGAGCACGGCTGGCCCTCTTGCAACCCCCACCTGGCGTAAGAAGCCGAAGCAGAACAGCCCCGCCAGCACCTGCATCGCCAGCTTGATCAGCAGCACGCCAGAGTGGAAGTGCAGCAGCAGGATGAACGGCAGGAAAAATGCGGCGGGCTGCATCTCGGACGCCAGGGGAAGCCCTACGCCCACATAGGGGTTCCACCATGGCAGGATGCCGTGCAGCCAGTCTTCCGCCGCCAGATGACCCAGACACAGCAGTTGCGTCCCGGCGGCGGGGTCTGTGAATGGCCCTCCCGGCAGAATGCCCGAATGAGGGTGGATGACGAGCTGGGAAAGGACCAGCAGCGGATAGGTGTCCACCCAGCCCAGCAGCTCAGGAAGATGCGCAAGCAGCGGCACCAGGGACAGCATGACCGTCGGCCAAGCGAATAGAAGCGAGGTGCGGCCGACGACGCGCAGGCGAGTCATTCCCATCCAATAGACTCGCCTGGGCGCCCGATCAAGCGAGCCGGCGCGGATTGTCTGCATGCCCACTTAGCTCAGGATTAAAGACATATACGATCGAATCTTGACCAGACGAAGCGGCCGAGCCGGTTGGTGTCGATATGGAGCGGGTAGCCGGGCGCGGCATACTCGTAACCGTGGACCGGTGGCGGTGAGGCCGCGCTTTGCCGGGACACTCCGGCCCGCTCGAGCAGTCGGCTCACGGTGGCGCGGATGAGCGCGATTTGCGCGACGATGTGCTTCATTAGCAGGCCCTGGAGGAATTAGCTAAGTGCCGTGGGATCGACAAATGGCGGGCCTGAAGCGTCGCCTCGCTCGTCCGAAAAATGTGTCTTTTTGTGTCTGACCCGAGCAAATCCGATACGATGCGAGGGCTCCCCGATTTGGGAAAACCTCGCTTTTTCCTATCCGATACGATGCGAGCCGATACCGTTAGATCCCCCTGACCACCTTAGCAATCTGGTGCAATCGGGGAAGATCGAGCATCGCCGAGATCGCTGCCAAACGACTGCCAATCACGACCGAACAGGACCGATCACCACCGACCTCGATTCGAACAAAACCCCAATTTCTCGCGGATGTTGTTGTATCATGGTCGATGGTGATCGCCCCGCGACTCACTCTTAATCAGCGGGTCTGGAGTTCGAGTCTCCAACGGCCCACCAAATGACCCCGTCGTCGAGAAGGGGTCCGCGGTTCGGCGACGCCGCGCGCCCGTGGGCACGGGTAGCCGTGGACCGTGGCGGCGAGTAACGCTTGCATGGCAAAGCGGGCAGTTCGGCAGGGCTACCCGAGATGCTGACGCGGGCGCCGGGCGCGAGTCTGTTTGAGCTCCGTCTGGTGCGATTAATCGGCGTCAATGCAATCCGTCGGTATCGACCAAAGCTCGCTTGGCTTCGCAGATAACCGCCGCCAGAGTCTGGCTCGTCACTGGGCCGTTGCGGCGCGCTGGAAAGTCCTTTGGACTCAAAGCCCCGCGAAACTTTGTGTTTGCAAAACGCCTGGCGTCGGTGCGAGCCTAAATCGGGGGTCAGAAAGAGAGCAGTCTAGCGGATGGAGTCCAAACTCGTCGGTAGCCTCCGGTACTTGGATGAGACGCGAGAGCGGCACCAGCGGACGGAGAGAGCGGGAATTATATGGACCGTGGCTTTCTATCGCGTATCTGTGACCTATTCAGCCTGGTCTACGACTGGTCCGTTTCGACCATGTATACCTTCGGCGTAGCAGCGGTCATGTGGGCCGCCATCGTGTACGCGATGCGGGAAACCAACAAAAGCCTCGCCCCCTTGATGTATGTTCCTATAAAAGATGTGGGCAACGTCGCGACTATATGGCCGGGCACCGCCCTATGGATCGCGGCCCTGATATTCCCCGTGACGAGCAGCTTGTACCTGGTATTCGATCTCCGACTCCGCCGAAACCAAATCCAGCAGGCGGCTGAGTTGTCAAACCTCGAATCCGTCTATTTTCCCGGCAGCAGGGCGGCTCATCGAAAGTTTTTGGGAATGTTAAGGGTGAGATTTCGGGAAGCATGTCAGCCATGGGAACTTGCCGTATTCTCGCTTGTCGCGGCACTGATCGCTTTCGTCGGCGGCTATCTAGTGTTTTGGAATGCGTTTCAGTGGAACAAAGATTGGGTCCACAATCCCTTGAGCCTGGGGTTACTGGTTGCCAGGGGCGCGGACCAACTGAACATGTTCGCGGCGTTTTCTGGAGCGCTCGCGGGTGGGTGCATTTTCATCTTGCGGAAATTCCGATCGTTCGACGTCTATCCATCCACTTATCTTCAGGCAATCGTGGGCTTCATCTCCGGCACCCTGGGTGCAACCTTCATCTGCGAGATCTATCCGAAGAATTATCTCACTTTTTTGGCATTCGCGATCGGTTTTCTCACGTCAACTAACGTGAGCTTTCTTGGTGGCTTGCTCCGTAGACAGACCGCTCAGATTACGGGAATGACTCTCCCGGAAGAAATACCCGGAGACTTGAAACATGTCATCCAGAACGGCGACGCGATCGAGACATTGCATAACATGTCGCTATATTCGATCGCGGAACTCGTCAAAGCCGAACCGTTGGTTATCTACCTGAGCATGCCTCAAAACATCAATGTGATTAACGGATGGATAGACGAAGGGCTGCTCCTCTACTACTTCGGCCGGGAAACCACCGCCCTACTGGCGAAGGCCGGCTTGAGGCGGTTCACGCAGCTGGTGGAACTGGCGATCAAACAATGGCCGGAGAGCAGTGGCGACGTCGACGCCATCGTTTGGAACACCGAGATACTTCCACTCAAGGATTCTCCATTGGAGCAGTTGGTGCTCAATCAAATCAGTTCTCTATTGAAAACGAGGATTCACCACCGGTTGCTCGGGGTCATATTCGATCGATATCGCGATACGTTCTTTCCAGCTTATGTCGATTCGAGGCAGAACTGATCCGTTGTGGCGACGTGGAAGCCCTTTTCGCCTCAAACCCCGGCTCGAAGTTCGCATTTGCAAACCGCTTGGTGTGGGTGCGAGTCTGCGAGCTTGAGCATATGAGAAAGAGCGCAGAAGCAGCGCTGGTGCTATCGGCCGGGTTGGGCAGCGTTGCTCGTCGCGCTCGAAGCGAAACCCGGCTGGGCTGGGCCGATGTGACGGCGGGCGATCTCGATGGTGTCAGCGCGCGGATGCTGCAGCATCTGTCGGAGCGTACGGCCACCGGTTCGCGGACTTTTAGCGACCATTGTCCGGCCCCCATTTGCCGCCGCTCTCCTGCTCGATAAGCTGAGCCGATAGACGACGATGCTGTGCGCGAAGTGCAACTACGACAACCCCTCAGACGCACTTTTCTGCATGACGTGCGGCGCCAAAGTCGAGAATCGTTGCGCTTCCTGTAACACCGTCAATCCCGCTGACGCTAACTTCTGTCGAAAGTGCGGTGCATCTCTGGGAGCAGACGCGCCGGCCAAGGACAGGATCTCGTCAGTTGAACCTTTCGCGGGCGTCGAGGGAGAGCGCCGCCATCTGACGGTGCTGTTCTGCGATCTCGTCAACTCGACTGAAATCGCCGCCGGTCTCGACCCCGAAGATTGGGGCGACATAGCCCGACAATACCAGCGTGTCGCATCCGAGGCCGTTACACGCTTCGGCGGGCACGTCGACAAGTACCTGGGCGACGGTCTAGTCGTCTATTTCGGTTATCCACAGGCGCACGAAGACGATGTCGAGCGTGCGATCCGCGCCGGCCTGGCGATTCTCGACGCGATAGCGGCGCTCAACGCGCGGCTCGCAGTTGGGAAACGCCCCAAGCTTGCCGCTCGGGTCGGAATCCATACCGGTTCGGTAATGATCGGTGAAGGCGGCGGCAAAAACAGCGAAGTTTTCGGCGACACGCCCAATATCGCCTCGCGCGTGCAAACCGCCGCCGAGCCCGACACCGTTGTCATCACCGCCGATACGCATCGGCTGGTCG